>Ga0233425_10001912_pt1 | contig 43745 bp, 38 predicted proteins | sample Watercolumn_Towu_2_FD_181712 | JGI IMG/M metagenome (GOLD analysis project Ga0233425, IMG submission 181712) | Freshwater microbial communities from Lake Towuti, South Sulawesi, Indonesia - Watercolumn_Towuti2014_140_MG | ecosystem: Environmental > Aquatic > Freshwater > Lake | place...
CCACACCCTTCATCTTGAAGCTGTAGTAGAGCACCAGGGCGAAGACCGATAGGGACATGCCGAAGGTGGCATTGGGATCGGTGGAGGCCACCACTTTCATGTAGGGCAGCCCCAGCAGCGTTGCCAGGCCGGGAAGCCAATCGATGGGTAGCAAATCCATCAGGTTCATCAGGAAGATCCAGATGAAGATGGTCAGGGCCAGGGGCGCCACCATGGCGTTGCGCGCGGTGAATGAGCCCTTGACGCTGGTATCCACGAACTCGACCACCCATTCCACGAAATTCTGCAAACCGGAGGGCACCCCGGCTACGGTGTTTTTCGCGGCACTGCGGAACAGTAACAGGAAGAGAGCGCCGAGGATGATGGAGAAGCCCATGGTATCGACGTTGATGGCCATGAAGCCCATGTCCTTGGCCTCCTTGGCGGAATGGGCAAGGGTCCATTCGCCTTCCCGGAGAACCTCGCCGTCGGCGCGCTGGTAACCCGCCGGCAACTTGCCGTAGGTCAGGTTCTGCAGATGGTGCTTGATGTATTCCGTCGAGGTGTGCGCTTCAGCGGACATGGCTCTTGATCCGTCATCCAGTCTTGTGGACAGCCGCCGCGATCACCCAAGCCAGCTGCCCCACGATAAAACCCGTCAACAACGGCAGCGGAGCCAGATTCAGGAACGCCAGGCCCACCGCCAACGAAATTCCGACAACAAAAAACCGCTCCAGGGAGGAACGATAGAAAGACCCCAGATGGCGTTCGCCATCACAGTGGTAATCACGCAGACCCCGATGCCAGCGCCAGACCAGCAAGGTGGAATTGAGCAACGCCACACCGCCGCCACACATCACGGCGACGGTCACCGTCCATCCCTGCCATCCCCAGGCCAACAAGGCCATCGCCAGGATCACGCCCGCTTGCAGGGAAAGGCCAAAAAACATTAGCGGACAATGATATACGAATTAGCGTGGCTAATGCAATCATCAAAGGGATTGATGATTTTGGGCTAGCCAGCGGATTTCCATAAGTTTGCTCTATTTGATGCGCCGCAACAGTCCATCCAGCTGGTCCAGGCTGGCAAACGCGATGCTGATGCGTCCGGTCCCCCTGCGATTGGCGCTGATCCTCACCTCGGCCCCGAGTTTTTCCGACAGCTCCTCCTCCAGCCGCACCACATCCCGGTCGCGTTTTTCCGCCGCCTTCTTCTCCTGGGGCTTGGCCAGCCTTGCCACCAGGCGCTCCGCCTCGCGCACGGAGAGTCCGCGCCGCACCAGATCGTGGGCCGCGTCCACCTGCTTGGCATGGGAAAGCGGCAGCAGGGCGCGGGCATGGCCCATGTCCAGTTCGCCGTTCATCAGCAGGGCCTGCACCGGCTTGGCCAGGTTGAGCAGGCGCAGCAAGTTGGACACGGCCACCCGTGATCTGCCCACCGACTCGGCTGCGGTCTGGTGGGTCATGCTGAATTCCTGGATCAGGCGATGGATGCCCTGGGCCTCCTCCAGGGGATTCAGGTTTTCCCGCTGGATGTTCTCGATGAGGGCCATCTTCAGCGCCGCCGCGTCTTCCACCACCCGCACCAGCACCGGCACTTCCCTGAGCCCGGCCAACTGGCTGGCGCGCCAGCGCCGCTCGCCGGCGATGATTTCGTAATGGCCGCCGGGGATGGCGCGGGCCAGGATCGGCTGCATCAAGCCCTGCGCGTGGATGGAGTCGGCCAGTTCCGCCAGGGCGCGCTCATCCATGCGCGTACGGGGCTGGTATTTACCCGGCACCAGACTTTCCACAGGCAAGGTAAGCAAGCGCTCACCATCCGTGGTTTCCCCTTCCCCCAACAAGGCGTCGAGTCCGCGTCCGAGTCCCTTGAGCTTAGCCATGTGTTTTCCCTTCCTGTTTCTCGACCAGTTCCCGCGCCATCTGGAGGTAGGCTTGGGCACCCCGGGACGTGCGGTCATACTGCAATGCCGCCAGACCGTGGCTGGGCGCCTCGGCCAGACGCACGTTGCGCGGCACCAGGGTGTCGAACACCTTGGCGCCGAAATGGCCCTTGAGTTGGTCCGACACGTGCTGCGCCAGGGTGTTGCGGTTGTCGAACATCACCCGGACGACACCGTCGATGACCAGTGCCGGGTTCAGCCGCGCCTTGATCTTCTTGATGGTGTTCACCAGATCCGCCAAGCCCTCGATGGCAAAATATTCGCACTGCATGGGGATGATCACCGAATCGGCGCAGGTGAGGGCGTTGACCGTCAGCAGGTTCAGTGCAGGCGGGCAATCGACCAAAACATAGTCATAGCGGGCGTCGAGCCTGCCCAGGGCGGCCTTCAGGCGGAACTCGCGCTGCCGCTCCTCCACCAGTTCAACCTCCGCCCCGGCCAGATCCCGATTCGCCGGCAGCAGGTCAAAGCCGCCCGCCTCGGCGCGCACCCGCACCGCCGCGATGTCGGCCGACCCCAGCAGCAGGTGGTAGACGGTCTTGGCCAGTCCCTGTTTGTCGACGCCGCTGCCGGTGGTGGCATTGCCCTGGGGATCCAGGTCGATGAGCAACACCCCGCGTCCCAAACTGGAGAGGCTGGCGGCGAGATTGACGGCGGTGGTGGTCTTGCCGACGCCGCCTTTCTGGTTGGTGATCGCGATGATGCGGGACATGTTGTCTACCGGCCCGTCAGACCGGCTCCATGACGATGAGGTGGCGGTCGGCGTCGAGACCGGGCACATGCAAGGGGATATCCCGGATCACCCGGACACCCTTGAGCTGGGCGATTTCCTCGTTGGGGTATAAGCCCTTCATGGCCAGCCATTCCCCGTCCTCGGCAAGGACGTGTCGGGTCAGGCGCACAAACTCGGGCAGGTCGGAAAATGCGCGCGAGACAATTTGGGCGAAGCCCGCCGCGGGGCGATACGTTTCCACGCGGCCGTGCACCACGGCGACATTGGCAAGCTTGAGCTCGATGGCGGCCTGCTGCATGAAGCCGCACTTCTTCTGGCTGGCATCCAGCAGCGTGACCTTCAGGTCGGGGCGCAGGATGGCCAGGGGGATGCCCGGCAATCCGGCACCGCTGCCGACATCCAGCAGAGGCCCGGTACCGATGTGGGGAGCGATGGCCAGGCTGTCCAGCAGATGATGGGTCAACATGCGCTCCGGTTCGTGGATGGCCGTCAGGTTGTAGGTGCGGTTCCACTTGCCGAGCAGGCCAAGGTAATCGAGCAGGGCGGCCCCCTGCCGCGGTCCGGGAGCCAGCCCCATGGAAGCAAGCGCTTCGGTCAGGTGCGGAGCCAGATTCATGCCGATTCCTTGAGCAAGGCGCCGCGCTTCAGGTAGACCATGAGCACGGAGATGGCTGCGGGCGTCACCCCGGAAACCCGGGCAGCCTGGCCCAGGGTAGCGGGCCGCGCCTGGTTGAGCTTCTGCCGCACCTCGATGGATAGGCTGGGCAAACCCATGTAGTCGAAATCCGACGGCAGAGGCTGGTCCTCCAGGGCACGCTGGCGCTCGATCTCCGCCTGCTGCCGGCTGACATAGCCGGCATATTTCGCGGCGATCTCGACCTGCTCACGGGCTTCCGCGTCATCCAGGCCCGGCGCGGCGCCGGGCAGGGCCATCAGGCCAGAATAGTCCAACTCCGGGCGGCGCAGCAGGTCAAACAGGCAATACTCGCGCTCGATGGCCTTGCCCAGCACCGTCTCGGCCTGCTCGGCGGGGAGGAGGGTGGGATTCACCCAGGTGCATCTGAGGCGCTGCGTTTCGCGCTCGATGGCTTCGCGCTTGGCCTCGTAGCGGGCCCAGCGGACGTCGTCTACCAGCCCCAGTTCCCGGCCGATCCCGGTGAGCCGCTGGTCCGCGTTGTCTTCGCGCAGACTGAGGCGGTATTCGGCCCGGCTGGTGAACATGCGATAGGGATCCTGCACTCCGCGGCTGGTAAGGTCGTCCACCATCACCCCCAGATAGGCCTGGTCGCGGCGCGGCCACCACGCGTCCCTATCCCGCGCGAGCAGGCCGGCATTGAGGCCGGCAAGCAAGCCCTGGGCCGCGGCCTCCTCGTAGCCGGTGGTGCCGTTGATCTGCCCTGCGAGGAACAGGCCATGGATGGCTTTGCTTTCCAGGTTGGGCTTCAATCCACGCGGATCGTAGAAGTCGTATTCGATGGCATAGCCCGGGCGCAGGATGCGGGCCTTCTCCAGGCCACGGATGGAACGCACCAGGTCAAGTTGCACATCGAAGGGCAGGCTAGTGGACACGCCGTTGGGATAGAACTCGTGGGTGGAAAGCCCCTCCGGCTCGAGGAAGACGTTGTGCGCGCTCTTGTCGGCGAAGCGGTTGATCTTGTCCTCGATGCTCGGGCAGTAGCGCGGGCCCACACCCTCGATGACCCCCGTATAGAGCGGCGAGCGATCCAGCCCGCGGCGGATGATGTCGTGTGTGTGCTCATTGGTCTGGGTGATCCAGCAGGGCAGCTGGGAGGGGTGCATGTCGCGCCTGCCGAGGAAGGAAAAAACCGGCGCCGGGTCATCGCCAGGCTGTACCTGCATGACGGAGAAATCGATGCTGCGCCCATCGATGCGCGGCGGCGTGCCGGTCTTCAGGCGTCCTGCCGGCAGGCGCAACTCGCGCAGGCGCGCGGCGAGGGAGACGGCGGGGGGATCGCCCATGCGCCCGGCGCGGAAGCTTTCCAGGCCAACATGGATGAGGCCGTCGAGAAAGGTGCCGGTGGTCAGCACTACCGCGCGGGCCCGGAAGACGATGCCGAGCTGGGTCCGCGCCCCGGCGACGGCGTCGCCGTCCAGCACCAGGTCGTCCACCGCCTGCTGGAACAGGGTGAGGTTGGGCTGGTTCTCCAGCCGGGAACGGATCGCCTGCTTGTACAGCACGCGGTCGGCCTGGGCGCGGGTAGCGCGCACCGCCGGCCCCTTGGAGGAATTGAGGATGCGGAACTGAATGCCCGCCTCGTCGGTGGCCAGGCCCATGGCGCCACCCAGGGCGTCCACCTCCTTGACCAAGTGGCCCTTGCCGATGCCGCCGATGGAGGGGTTGCAGGACATCGCCCCAAGAGTCTCGATGTTGTGCGTGAGCAGCAGGGTATCCAGGCCCAGACGCGCTGCGGCAAGCGCCGCCTCGGTGCCGGCATGGCCGCCGCCCACCACGATCACATCGAATTTATCTGGAAAAATCATTGAGTTAACGTCAGAGCCGGACAGCGGTCAGGCGGCGGATTCTACGCCATGCCACGGCTTGTTTCACGTGGAACATCGCGCGCAGCCATGCTGACCGGATATCGGCTATCCGGTATTGCGCATGCCGGCGGCGATGGCGTTGATGGAGCGCAGCAGGGGCTCCAGCCAGGGGCTGCCCGGCTGCTCTGCCGCCGGTATGGCGCGCAGGCGTCGCAAGAGGCTCACCTGCACCGAATTGAGCGGGTCCAGGTAAGGATTGCGGCTGGCCAGGGAAAAGGCCAGCGGCGGATTGTCCTCCAGCAGGGCCTTGCTGCCGGCGACGTGGAGGATTTGCCGCCGGGCACGCAGAAATTCTTCGTTGATCATGGCGTGCATGCGCTTGCCATTGTCCGGATCCTCGCATAGCTCGGCATATTCACCGGCGATGCCCATGTCGGTCTTGGCCAGCGCCATCTGCGCGTTGGACAGCAACGTGCGGAAGAATGGCCAGTCCAGGTACATGCGCTGCAGCTTGGCCAAGCGCGCCGGATCCTCGCCGCGCCAAGCCTCCAGGGCGGCACCGATGCCATACCAGGCCGGCAGGGCGTGGCGCGATTGGCCCCAGGCGAACACCCAGGAGATGGCGCGCACCGAAGCCTTGGAGCGGTCGCCGACCTTGCGGTGGGATGGCCGCGAGCCGATGTTCAGCCAGCCGATCTCGCGCACCGGCGTCGCCTCGTAGAAATAATCCAGGAAGCCCGCGGTGTGCTCGGTGAGCTCACGGTAATGCGCCTCCCCCAGGCGCGCGATCTCATCCATGACGCCCAGGTAATCGAGGCGGTCAGCGCCTGCGGGGCGGATCAGATGGGCGCTGGCCTTGAGCAGGCCGGCAACCCCCATGGTCAGTTCGTAGGTGGCGGTCTCCATATTGTTGTACTTGTAGAACAGCACTTCGCCCTGCTCGGTGAACTTGATTTCCCCACGCACCGAGCCTGGCGGCTGCGCCAGGATGGCTTCGTGGGTGGGGCCGCCGCCGCGGCCGACGGTGCCGCCGCGACCGTGGAACAGACGGCAGGGGATTTCCTCGCTCTCGGACAGGCCGACGATGCGCTTCTGCGCCTCGTACAGTCCCCAGGACGAGGCCAGGATACCGCCGTCCTTGCAGGAATCCGAGTAGCCCAGCATCACCTCCTGGCCCTCCCGGTAGGCCTCGAGCAAAGCGCGGTAGGTGGGCAGCCGGTAGAGTCGCCGGAGCACCGCGTCCACCCGTGCCAGATCGTCGATGGTTTCGAACAGGGGGCTGACACCGATGTGGCAGAACCAGCCGCCACCCAGCCGCCCGGCCAGTCCTGCCATGGCGGCCAGGCACAGCACCTCCATGACGTGCGACGCCGAATGGGTCATGGAGATCACGTAGCGGCCGAAGCAGTCCGGACCGAGGGAACGGCGCATGTGGGCGATGAGCTGGAACACCCGCAGCGTTTCCTGGGTTTCCGCGGACAGTGCCGAGGGGTCGAACTCCAGGGCGTTGGGGTTGGCGACTGCCTCGGACAGCAGTTCAAGACGGCCTTCCTCATCCAGGTCGGCATAGTCGCGCCGCAACGCCAGTTGGAAGATTTCCGCGACCGCCTCGCCGTGGCGTGCGGATTCCTGGCGGATGTCGAGGTGCAACAGGTGGAAGCCGAAGGTGCGAACCAGCAGGGTCAGATCCCTGACTTCCCGCTCCGCGATCTCCTTGTCGCCATGGCTCACCAGCGAGTCGCCGATCAGCGTCAGGTCGTCGAGAAAGGCCTGGATGCTGGCATATCCGGGCGTGGCGAAACCCGGATCGTCGCCGTCGATGGCGCGCTGTATCAACTCCAGATTCCGCGTCAGCCGATGCCGCATGATGGACAACTTGCGCCGGTAGGGCTCCTGCACGAAGCGGTGTGGCGAGGCTTCGCCGTAGGCGATGAGACGCGCCATATCCGCCTCGAGGCTGGCGAGAAAAGCCGGCGAGGGTTGGCACAGGCGGGTTGAGTAAGACAGATGGTCGCTGAGCTGGTCGAGGCGGCGCATGTACTCCATGCAGGCGGTACGCGCCTGCATGCGCCAGGCCAGGGCTGTCACCTCGGCAGTGACGAAGGGATGTCCGTCGCGGTCACCGCCGATCCAGGAGCCGAAGCGCAGGAACACAGGCGTGTCGACCTTCTCGGCCACCGCCCGGCCGTAGACGTCACGCAGGGCGGCGCGGAAGTTGCGGTAGAGCGCCACCACTGCCTGGAACAGGGACAGGGGAAAGTAGGACAGGCCGGCACGTATCTCGTCGCGTACGTCGAGCTTGTAGGTGCGCACCTCGTCGGTCTTCCACAGGATCTGGATCTGGTTGCTCAGCTGAGCGAGGGCCTCCTCCCGGAACAGGCCGGTCAGACGGGGGTCGTCCATGGCTTCCAGGCTGACGAAAATGTTGCGCAGAGCGCCCTTGATGGTCCGCCGTTTGGCCTCGGATGGATGCGCCGTGATGACCGGCATGTAGCGCAGACGGCGCAGCAGGACGCCCAATTCGTCGGCGGACACACCTTCCTCGCGCAGGGCGGTCAGGGTATCGTGAAAAGATCCAGCCCACATGCGGCCGCCATCACGCACCGCCTTGCGCCGCTCGGAGAGGTTGTGGGCTTCCTCTGCGATGTTCACCAGGCTGAAGTAGATGTTGTAGGCGCGGATGATCCGGCTCAGCGCCTCAGGAGGCAGATCTTCGATGCGTGCCATGAGGGCGGCGCGCAGAGCCGGATCGTCCTGTTGCCGCAGGGCTATGAAGCCCAGGCGCAAATCCTTGAGCGCCGCATAGGTCTCGAAGCCAAGCTCGCGCTTGAGCACCCGGCTCAACAGCAGGACGAGCAGCCTGACGCGACGGTCGAGGCCGGCTTCATGGATGGCGTGGGGCATGCGCGGGCGGAATGGGAATCGGGCCTTGAACGTTAACACCAGAAACTCCCGGGGGTGTAACCACGGTTTTCGGCGGTGCTTGTTCCACGTGGAACCATGCCGCCATCGCCATGGCCTCAGGCGTGGGCGTAGAGCTTGTGATACAGCCCACCCCGCTGCATCAGGCTGTCGTGCACCCCCTCCTCCACCACCCGGCCGTTCTCGAATACCAGTATGCGGTCAGCCTGGCGCACCGCCGAAAGCCGATGGGCGATGATCAGGGTGGTGCGCCCCATCAGGAAGACCGACAGGGCTTCGTGCAGACGGCGCTCCACGGCGCTGTCCAGGGCGGAGGTGGCTTCGTCGAGGATGACCACGCCGGGCCGGGCGAGCACCATGCGGGCGATGGCCAGGCGCTGGCGCTGCCCTCCTGAAAGACGCACGCCGTTCTTGCCCACCTGGCTGTCCAGGCCATGCGGCAGCCCGGCGACGAAGTCGGCGAGCTGGGCGATCTCCAGGGCTTTCCACATATCCGCGTCGGGATAGTCCCGGCCCATGCCCAGGTTGTCACGCAGGCTGGCGTTGAACAGCACCGGGTGCTGCAGCACCACACCGACGTTCTCCCGCACCGTGTCCCAGCCGATGTCGCGCACGTCCACGCCGCCGTAGCGGATTGCGCCCGACTTCAGCGGGTAGAGGCCGAGCAGGGCCTGCACCAACGTGGATTTGCCGCCGCCGGAGGCCCCCACCAGGGCCACCTTTTCGCCGGGCTCTATGCGTATGCCGACACCATCCAGCACAACGTCTCCCTCCCCATAGGAGAAGGTGGCGTCGTCGAGCTCCACGCCCACAGTCGCCTTGCCCGCAAAGGGGTTCTGGCGTGCCTCGCCGGCCTCCACGGCCTTCAGAGCGAACAGGCCGTTGATGCGGCCCATGGCGGCGTTGGCGGCGAACCAGGCGTACTGGATGCCGATGATCTCCTGCACCGGTCCCATCATGAACCAGAGATAGCCGAACACCGCCAGCATCTCGCCGATGGACAGGTCGGAAAACACCACCATGAGCATGGCGCCGGCGCGGAAGGCGTCAAAGCCCGTCAGGAAGACGAAAAACGACACCCGGCTCATGGCGTCCGACTTCCAGGCGAAGGCCGACGCGTGCCGGCGGATATGCGCCGCCTTGTCGGCAACACGCGCCAGGTAATGCCGCTCGCGGTTCATGGCGCGGATCTGGTTGAGGGCGTCCAGGGTTTCCGTCAACGCCTCCTGAAATGCCTCGAAGGCGGTGTTCTCGCGTTTCTTGAGATCCTTCACCTTCTTGCCCAGGCGCGTGGAAAAGCCGATCACCAGGGGATTGAGCAGCAGGATGAACAGGGCCAGCTGCCAATTCATCCACAGCAGGACGACAGCCACGCCCAGGAGCGACAGGGCCGCCACCAGGAACCCGGAGATCGAGGCACCCAGAAAGCCGTCCAGGGCGTTCAAGTCGGTGATGAAGTGGGAAGTGACCCGCCCCGAGCCCAGGGTTTCGTATTCGGACAGCGCGATGCCCGATAGGCGATCGAGCATGCGCGCCCGGATGCGGTAGACGATTTCCTTGGCGAGCAGGGAAAAAATCCGCGTCTGCCATACGTTCAGCAGGATGGAGGCCAGGCGCAGGCCGACGGTGAGGAAAAGGGCGACGAGGATGAACAGCACCGGGCCGTGCCAGGACGCGGGGAACCAGGGCGCGAAGAAGGCGATGAAGCCGCCGGGCTTGTGCAGCAGCACCTCATCGACCAGCACCGGCAGGAACAGTGGCACCGGCACCGAGCAGGCCACGGCGAGCAGGGCGATGAGGTTGCCCTTCAGCAAGGCGTGCCGGTGGGCTCCGACTTCATCCAGGATAGAGGCCCAGGTCAATACGTCTGTTACGGGCGGGGGCATCGTCGTGTTTTCGTCAGTCATGTCGGAACGAGCTTAACGGCAGCGTGAGGCGAGCCGCAACGCGCTTCGGCGCGGCACGTATCCCGTTGATATACATAGGTTTTATACAATATAGAAAGCTGGCATGCATCCTGCAGGAGGGTGATCAACCCCACCTTTTCATGGAGTCCGCCATGATCACCCACATGCTTGAGTTCGGCAGGCGCGATTTCCACAATGTTCCCGTGGCTGCGGAGGCGCGTTCCGCCATCGAAACCCGCTTTCCCCGCATCGCCCACGAACTGGCCACGCGCTGGCAGCGCCGCGATATCGACGCCTATCTCGACAGCCTGCTGATCGACAGCCGCGGCAACCGCATGGGCTTCCCCGCCGACGTGCTGGAGGAAATCATGTTCCTGGCTGGCGTGCGCTGGTATCTGAGCAAGACACGGGCGCCCGCCACCATGGAAAGCCCGCGCGACGAGTTCAGTTTCTGCACCGACGACTTCCGCCGCTGCGGTACCACCGGCGCCTGGGTGCTGACCTGAGTTGTGCCGGCGGCGGGGTGAGGTGCCATGTTCGCCAAGCCTAAATGCCGGATTCATCGCGCCGCCGGCACCCCCGGCCTCGGCTTCCCGCCTCCGGCCGAGGCGCGCCTATATGCAGGCGGCACGCTTCCCCGACGCCGCTCCCTGCCCTGGGATAACCCGGACCGCATCCATGGCCTGCACCGCGATTCGCGTCTTATTTGCCAATACAGAACTGGCTGAAGATCACGCCGAGCAGATCGTCGGCGCTGAATTCGCCGGTAATTTCCCCCAGCGCCTCATGCGCCAGGCGCAGTTCCTCCGCGAAGAACTCCAGCTGCCGGCCTGATTCCCGCGCTGCCTCCAGATGACCGCGCGCGCGCCGCAGCGCTTCCAGGTGGCGGGCGCGGGCGCTGAATACCCCCTCGCCGGCGCTTTGCCAGCCAGCCATGGCCAGCAGCCGTCGACGCAACAACGGCAAGCCCTCGCTGGTCAGGGCGGAGAGCCAGATTTCCTTGCCATCCCGGGATTCGCGCCCCGCTTCCGACGCGAGGTCGATCTTGTTGTGCACGGTCAGGACGGGAATGGTGGGCAGCCTGGCGAGGATGCGGGCTTCGGCTTCGCCCACGCCATGTTGGGCGTCGGTGAGCAGCACCGCGACGTCGGCCTTTTCCAGGGCCGCCCAGGCACGCTCGATGCCCAGACGCTCAACGGGATTGTCGGTATCGCGCAGACCGGCGGTATCGATGACGTGCAGGGGGACGCCATCGATCTGGATAGCCTCGCGCAGGGTATCCCGCGTGGTGCCCGCGATGTCGGTGACGATGGCGGCATCGTAGCCTGCCAGCTGGTTGAGCAGGCTGGACTTGCCCACGTTGGGCTGGCCGATGAGCACCACGTTCAGCCCCTCCCGCAGCAGGGCGCCCTGACGGGCCTGGGCCTGCACCGCCTCCAGCCGGCCGGCAAGGGCCGCGAGCTTGCCCCAGGCATCGGCCTGCTCCAGGAAGTCGACGTCTTCCTCGGGGAAGTCCAGGGTGGCTTCCACCAGCATGCGCAACTGGATCAAACCCTCCTTGAGGGCATTGATGCGCCGGGAAAACGCTCCTTCGAGGGAACGCAGGGCGCCCCGGGCCGCCTCCCGGCTGCCGGCGTCGATCAGGTCGGCGACGGCCTCGGCCTGGGCCAGGTCCAGCTTGCCGTTGAGGAAGGCGCGGCGGCTGAACTCGCCGGGCTCGGCCAGGCGGGCGCCCAGCTCCTGGCAGCGCTCCAGCACCAGTTGCAGCACCTGCGGCCCGCCATGCCCTTGCAATTCGAGCACGTGTTCACCGGTGAAGGAATGGGGTGCGGCGAACCACAGCGCGATGCCGTCATCCAGGGGTTCGCCCCAGGCATCCAGGAAGCGCGCGTGGGTGGCATGGCGCGGCCGCAAGGTTCGGCCCACCAGCCCCTGGATGAAGGGGCCCGGGTCCGGGCAGGACACCCTGACGACGCCGATGCCGCCCCGCCCGGAAGCGGTGGCGATGGCGGCGATAGGCTCGGTGAGGACGGACGGCATGGTGCCGCCGGGAAGGCTGAGTTAGTGCTTGCTATCGTTGGCCGCAGCGCTACCGGCTTCGATGACCTTGTTGATGCGCCACTGCTGGAGGATGGAAAGCACGTTGTTGACCAGCCAGTAAAGCACCAGGCCGGCGGGGAAGAACAGGAACATGATGGAAAAGATCACGGGCATGGCCATCATGACCTTTTGCTGCACCGGGTCGGGCGAGGAAGGCGACAGCTTCACCTGGATGAAGGAGGTGATGGCCATGATGATGGGCAGCACGTAGAAGGGGTCCGGCTCGGACAGGTCATGGATCCACAGGGCGAAGGGCGCCTGGCGTAATTCCACCGCCCCGAGCAGCACCCAGTAGAGGGCGATGAACACCGGGATCTGCACCAGGATGGGCAGGCAACCGCCCAGGGGATTGATCTTCTCCTCCTGGTAAATCTTCATCATGGCCTCGTGCAGCTTCTGGCGGTCGTCGCCGAAACGCTCCTTGAGGTGCTGCAGGCGCGGCGCCAGCTTGCGCATCTTGGCCATCGACTTGTAGCTGGCCGCCGACAGGGGATAGAAGGCCGCCTTGATCAGCACGGTCAGCAGGATGATGGCCACGCCCCAGTTGTGGGCCAGATTGTTGAGCCAGTTGAGCACTACGAAGAGCGGATAGGCCAGTACGGTCAGCCAGCCATAGTCCACCACCAGGTCCAGGCCGGGTGCCAGCGCCTTGATCTTCTCCAGTTCCTGCGGGCCGGCATACAGGCGCATGGAGACGGTCTTCTCCTCGCCGGGGCCCAGCTTTACGGCGGGCAGGATCACGCCGGCGCTGTACTCGTCCTTGCCGACGGCGCGGGTGTAGAACTCACGGGGGCTGGGGTCGGCTGCATCCCGGGTCAGCCAGGCGGCGAAGAAATGGTGCTGGATCAGGCCCACCCAGCCGTCCTTGGCTTCCTTGGCGTGCTCGGCCTTGCCCTTGGCGATGTCCTCGAATTTAACCTTCTGGAATTTCGCGGCGTCGGTATAGACGACCGGCCCGGTAAAGGTCTGGATGAACGCGGACTCCCCTTCCGGCGCGTGGCCGTGGCGCTGGAACTGGTAATAGGGGAAGCCTTCGATGGCGCTGCCGCCCGCGTTCTTCACCCGCGTGTCCACGTCCACCACGTAGCTGCCACGCCTGAAGGTGTAGGTCCGCACCACCTCGGCGCCGTTGGCCACCACCTTGAGGCTGACCTTCAGTTCGTTCTGGCCTTCCTGGAGCTTGTACTCGCCGGGGGCGAGCTCGAATACGCTCTTGTGGGTGGGCAAGGCGCCGCCGATGAAACCGGCCTGGGCGAAGTAATTGCGGCCGGACTTTTCCTCAAAAAGGCGGAAAGGCTGCTTGGCATCCTCGTTCTGACGATAGGAAGTAAGCACCAGCTCACGCAGATCGCCTCCATTGGCGTCGATTTCGGCGGTCAGCACGTCGGTGACCACCTTGGCGCGAACGCCGCGCTGGGTCTGGCCGCTTTCCGCGGGCGGCACCGTGGGGCTCAACGCCTGGCCAGGCTGAGGCAGGGAAACGTTTTGCTGGGCCGTCGGGGTTCCCGATTTCCCGGAGGAGGCTTCGACGGCGGGCTTGGGGTGGGAATAGGTCTGCCAGGACTCCCAGAGCAGCAACAGTGAAAACGAGAAAACGATGAACGCGATGATGCGTTGGGTATCCATGGCGATGGCTGTATCGGGTTATAGACGGTGGCGGTTCATGCGGGCTGGCAGGACGCGGCGGCACTCCGCGAGCGTTTTTCCACGCAGGCCTTGCATTGAAGCATACCGGTACGGAAAGTTTCGACGAGGCTGTCTTCCGACATGGCCGCTTTCAGTTGGGCAACGATATCCAATCCCGCGAATTCGTCCCGCCGCAGACGGAATCCCTCGCGCAGCAGGCGTCTGATACGGTTTCTTCCCACCGCGTCGGCGACGACCCGTTTGGGGACGATGAGGCCGAGCCGGGCGTGATCCAGGCCGTTGGGCGCAGCCATTACGGCCAGACCTCCACCACCGCCTACGCACCGGAAACGAAAAACGGATGAAAACTCATCCGTTTTTCGCATTTTCATCTGTCGCCCGAAGGCGAAGGGCATGTTCGCCCGAATCCGGGATCAAGCCGACGGCTTAGACCGCCAGACGCTTGCGGCCCTTGGCGCGACGGGCATTGATGACCGCGCGTCCGCCTTTGGTCTTCATGCGCGCGCGAAAACCGTGGGTGCGCTTGCGACGGACGACGGAAGGTTGATAGGTGCGTTTCATGGTGAATCCTCGGGAGCAATAGTCGGCTGCGAAAAAGCGGCGTATTAGACCGCTAGCCCCCTGATTTGTCAAACTTTTCCGGCTCCAGAATGCGCGGTGCTAGAATGCCGCCTTCCCTCCCTCAGGCCTCAAATCCCGCTGCGTCATGGACGACTTCTGGAGCCATTGCCTCGCCCATTTCGAGCGTTCTTTGAACGCCCAGCAGCTCAACACCTGGATCAAACCCCTGGTGGTCGAGGTCGCCGCTGGCGGCGTCGTGGTGAATGCCCCGAACCGCTTCGTGGCCCAGTGGGTGCGCGAAAAATTCCTGCCGCAAATCGATTTGCTGGCGCGCAGCTTCTTTCCGGAAACGCCTACGGTCTCTCTGATCATTTCCGACCCACGCGCCAACAACAATAAAGCCGCCCAACCTGCCGCCACAGCCGCAAGCCTGCCACCCGAGGCGATCGCCGGAAATCCCAAGGCGGAACCGGCCCGCAAAGCTGCCAAGACCGCAACCGCGAAAGCGGAAAAACCGGCGCCCATCGACGATACCCGGCTCAACGCGCTGTTCACCTTCGACACCTTCGTTCCCGGCAAGGCCAACGACCTGGCGCGCGCCGCCGCCCTGCAGGTAGCCGACAATCCCGGTGCCGGCTACAACCCCCTGTTCGTCTATGGCGGCGTCGGCCTGGGCAAGACCCACCTCGTTCAGGCCATCGGCAACCGCATGGTGCAGTCCAACCCCAAGGCGCGAGTACGCTACATCCATGCCGACCGCTACGTTTCCGACATGGTGCGCGCCGTACGCGCCAATTCCTACGACGACTTCAAGCGCCGCTACGATTCCCTGGACCTGCTGCTGATCGACGACATCCAGTTTTTCGCGGGCAAGGAAGGCACTCAGGAACAGTTCTTCTATACCTTCAACACCCTCATCGAGGAACACAAGCAGGTGATCATCACCAGCGATACCTTCCCCAAGGACATGGAAGGCATCGAGGAACGCCTCAAGTCCCGCTTCAGCTGGGGCCTCACCGTCATGCTGGAGCCGCCGGAACTGGAAATGCGGGTAGCCATCCTGCTGGACAAGGCCCGCCTGGAAAAAGCAAGCCTGGACGAGGGCACCGCCTTCTTCATCGCCAAGCAGGTGCGTTCCAACGTGCGCGAGCTGGAAGGCGCCCTGAAACGCGTCATCGCCTTCGCCCGCTTCAACAAAAAGCCCATCTCGGTGGAACTGGCCAAGGAAGCCCTCAAGGATCTGCTCGCGGTGCAGAACCGGCAGATCTCCATCGAGAACATCCAGAAAACCGTGGCCGACTATTTCAAGATCAAGGTTGCGGACATGTATTCCAAGAAGCGCACCCGCGTTCTGGCCCGCCCCCGGCAGATGGCCATGTACCTGGCCCGGGAACTGACCGACCTGTCCTATCCCGAAATCGGCCAGTCCTTCGGCGGACGCGATCACACCACCGTGCTGCATGCCTGCACCAAGATCGAGGAGCTGAAGGCTGCTGACGCCACCCTGCGCAAGGACTACAGCCTGCTGATCCAGGTGCTGACGGGATAACTCTGTGCATAGAGCCTGGACATATTGTGGATAAGACGCGGAAAAGCGGCGGGGAAAACTTACCCACAATCTCCCCCCGCGCTTGCCCACAGGCTTACCCCCTTATTTTTCCACAGCTTAACTCAATGATTTTGATACACTTTCCGCGCTTATCCGGAAGAAACCACCTGACCTATCAATAACATCAGGAAGATATAAATGCTTGTACTCAAATCCTCCAAGGACGCCTTGCTCAAACCCCTGCAAGCGGTGGCTGGTGTGGTCGAACGCAAGCACACCCTGCCCATCCTCTCCAATGTGCTGGTGGAAGTCATGGGCGGGCGCGCAGCTTTCGTCGCTACCGATCTGGAATTGCAGATCAGCACCTGGGCGGAGGAACCGGGGGCTGCGGATGCCTCCCTGACCGTTTCCGCGCGCAAGCTTCTCGACATCTGCCGCTCCCTGCCCGACGTGGAACCCGTTGCCCTCGACCTGACCGGGGAACAGCTCAAGGTGCAGTCGGGCCGCAGCCGCTTCAGCCTGCAAACCTTGCCGGCGAGGGATTTTCCTAAATTGCAGATTCCCGAGGGCCAGGGGCTCGCCTTCAGCCTTCCCCAGGGCAGGATCAAGCAGCTCCTCTCCCGGGTGCAATACGCCATGGCGGTGCAGGACATCCGCTATTACCTCAACGGCATGCTCTTTTCCGTGCAGGGCAAGCGACTTACCGTGGCCGCCACCGACGGTCATCGTCTCGCGGTGGACGGGGTCGATCTTGAAGAGGAGGTGGCCCAAGGCGTGGACGTGATCCTGCCGCGCAAGACCGTGCTGGAACTGGGCAAGCTGCTTGGTGAAGGCGACGATCCGGTGCACATCCAGGTCAACCAGAGCCAGGTGGTGTTTCGCCGGCCGGATTTCGAATTGCGCAGCAAGGTGGTGGACGGCAAGTTCCCGGACTGGCAGCGGGTCGTCCCGGTGGGCCACGACAAGAACTTCATCATCCAGCGCCAGCGCCTGTCCCAATCGCTCACCCGGGCGGCCATCCTGACCAACGACAAGTACCGCGGCGTGCGCCTGGCGCTGACCGCAGGCAGCCTGCGCATCGCCTGCAGCAACAATGAGCAGGAGGAGGCGCAGGAGGAACTGGATATCGACTATGCCGGCGAACCGCTGGACATCGGTTTCAACGTCCAGTATCTGCAGGACGTGCTCAACAATCTGACGGCTGAAGCCGTGCAGTGCAGCTTCGGGGACCCCACCAGTTCCCTGCTGATCACCGTGCCGGGGGAAGACAGCTTCCGCTACGTGGTCATGCCCATGCGGATTTAACAAGGCATGGTGCAAGGGGCAGGGGGCGATGCCGCTCCTTGCCCCGATTCATTCATTTCCCAGAAAGAAGGTTTCACGTGGAACAACAGAACGGTGCCAGCAACGGCGGCTACGACGAGGACAGCATCCAGCAACTCGAAGGCCTGGAGGCGGTACGCAAGCGCCCGGGCATGTACATCGGCGACACCTCGGACGGCTCCGGACTGCACCACATGGTGTTCGAGGTGCTGGACAACGCCATCGACGAGGCCCTGGCCGGTTACTGCGACGACATCAAAGTCATCATCCACCCGGACAATTCCATATCGATTTCGGACAACGGCCGCGGCATTCCGGTGGGCATCAAGTTCGACGACAAGCACGAGCCCAAGCGTTCCGCCGCCGAGATCGTGATGGTGGTGCTGCACGCCGGCGGCAAGTTCAACCAGAACAGCTACAAGGTCTCCGGCGGCCTGCACGGTGTCGGCGTGTCCTGCGTCAACGCCCTATCCAAATGGCTGCGCCTGACCATCCATCGGGATGGCAAGAAGCACTTCATGGAGTTCCACCGGGGCGTGCCGGTGGACCGCATCGTCGAGATGCAGAACGGCGTCGAGGTTTCCCCCCTCAAGGTGCTGGGCGACACCGCCCGGCGCGGTACCGAGGTGCATTTCTCCGCCGACGAGGAAATCTTCGGCCACATCGACTTCCACTACGATGTGCTCTCCAAGCGCATCCGCGAGCTGTCCTTCCTCAACAACGGCGTCAAGATCGAACTCATCGACGAGCGCGACGGCCGCCACGAGAACTTCGCCTTCTCCGGCGGCGTGAAGGGCTTCGTCGAATACATCAACCGCACCAAGAGCGTCCTGCATCCCAACGTCTTCTACGCCACCGGCGAATCCAAGGTTGGGGAAAGCGGCGTGGTCATCACCTCGGAAGTGGCCATGCAGTGGAACAACGGCTACCAGGAACAGGTGCTGTGCTTCACCAACAACATCCCCCAGTCCGACGGTGGCACCCACCTTACCGGCCTGCGCGCCGCCATGACCCGGGTGATCAACAAGTACATCGAGGAAAACGAGATCGCCAAGAAGGCCAAGGTGGAGATCACCGGCGACGACATGCGCGAGGGCCTGGCCTGCGTGCTCTCGGTGAAGATGCCGGACCCCAAGTTCGGCTCCCAGACCAAGATGAAGCTTGTTTCCAGCGAGGCCCGCCCGGCGGTGGAGGAAACCGTGTCGGCCAAGCTGGCCGAATTCCTGCTGGAACGGCCCGCCGACGCCAAGATCATCTGTGGCAAGATCGTCGAGGCCGCCCGCGCCCGGGAAGCCGCGCGCAAGGCAAGGGAAATGACCCGGCGCAAGGGCGTGCTGGATTCCGCCGGCCTGCCCGGAAAGTTGGCGGACTGCCAGGAGAAGGATCCGGCCCTGTGCGAGCTCTACCTGGTGGAGGGCGACTCCGCGGGCGGTTCCGCCAAGCAGGGCCGCGACCGCAAGTTCCAGGCCATCCTGCCGCTCAAGGGCAAGATCCTCAACGTGGAGAAGGCCCGCTTTGACAAGATGCTGTCCTCCCAGGAAGTGGTCACCCTGATCACTGCCATGGGCACCGGCATCGGCAAGGACGACTACAACCCGGCCAAGCTGCGCTACCACCGCATCATCATCATGACCGACGCGGATGTGGACGGCTCCCACATCCGCACCCTGTTGCTCACCTTCTTCTACCGGCAGATGCCCGAACTGGTGGAGCGCGGCCACATCTACATCGCCCAGCCGCCCCTGTACAAGGTCAAGCAGGGCAAGCGCGAGTCCTACATCAAGGACGACTACGAACTGAAGCAATATCTGCTGCGCGAGGCTCTCAACGGCGCCGAGCTGATTCCCGCCGCTGGCGCCGAGGCCCTGCCCAAGGACGCTTTCGAGCGCATTGCCCGGGAATTCCTCCTGGCCGAAGCCATGATCGAGCGCCTGGCGCGACGCATGGACGCGGACGTGCTCTATGGCCTGCTGAAGATTCCGGCAATCAGCCTCGATACCGAGGCAGAAGCGGCCAAGGCCGCGGAACTGCTCACCGGAGAGCTGGCCCGGCTGGGGCCGGTGAAGATCACTCCCGTCCAGCACGAGAGTGATACCGCCTATCGCCTGGAGATCACCAAGACCCGCCATGGCATCGGTCACACCAGCTTCCTGGACGCCAGCTTCATCGAGGGTGGCGATTACGACCAATTGCGGCGCACCACGGAAATTCTTACCGGACTCATCCAACCCGGCGCTGAAATCCGCAGGGGCGAGGCCAGGACGCCGGCCTACGACTTCAAGCAGGCCCTGGATTGGCTGCTCAACGAGGTGCGCAAGAATCTGGGCATCCAGCGTTACAAAGGCCTGGGCGAAATGAATCCGGAACAGCTCTGGGAAACCACCATGGACCCCGCCGTGCGCCGCCTGCTCAGGGTGCAGATCGAGGACGCCATCGCCGCCGACGGCATCTTCACCACCCTCATGGGCGAGGAGGTGGAGCCGCGCCGCAACTTCATCGAGACCAACGCCTTGGGAGTACGCAACCTGGACGTCTAGGCGAGCCGTGCGCAAATTCATCGTCATCACCGGTGCCAGCCGCGGCCTGGGACGGGCCCTGACAGCCGGGCTCATCGCCAAGGGCCACCGGGTCGCGGGCTGCGGCCGGAACCCGACGGCCATCGCCGAACTGAATGAGGCCTGCGGCCCGAATCACCGTTTTGCAGTGGTGGACGTGCGCGACGACGCAGCCGTGGCGGCCTGGGCCGTTACCGTGCTCAAGGAAGCCGGCCCGCCGGACCTGCTGCTCAACAATGCCGCCGTCATCAACCGCAATGCGCCATTGTGGGAAGTGCCGGCGACGGAGTTCGACGCGCTGGTGGACATCAACATCAAGGGCGTCGCCAATGTCATCCGCCATTTCGTGCCGGCCATGGTGGCGCGGGGATCGGGGGTGATCGTCAACTTCAGTTCCGGCTGGGGGCGGGAGACGGACCCGAACGTGGCGCCCTACTGCGCCAGCAAGTGGGCCATGGAGGGGCTCACCAAGGCCCTGGCCCAGGAACTGCCCGAGGGCATGGCTGCGATACCCCTTTCACCGGGGATCATAGACACCGACATGCTGCGATCCTGTTTCGGCGGCGACGCGGGCGCCTACCCTTCTCCCCGGGAATGGGCGAAGACCGCCGTGCCCTACCTCCTGTCCCTGGGCCCGGCAGACAGCGGCCAGTCCCTCACCGTCGGCGACCGCTGAGCCCGGGTGAAGCTCTACCTGGTCCGCCACGGCGAGAGCGAGGCCAACGTGGCCGGCATCCCCTTCACGCTGGCGTATGCCTCCCGTTTTCCCCGCGCCTGTCAGACCGCCGAAATCCTGGTGGAAAGCCTGGGTCTCGATCTGCCCGTGATCCAGGACGCCCGCCTGGACGAACGCCGTTCCGGCCTGGATGGCCGGCCTGTGGAGGCCTTCAACGGCCTGGTCAGGCCGGACCCCATGCGCATCAAACCGGAGCGGGGGGAATCCTTCCTCGAACAGATGGAAAGGCTGCGGTCTTTTCTCGATGCGTAGGCGGACCGCCAAGCAGGCGCCACCATCCTGGCGGTATCCCACGAGAACCCGATCCTGGCCGCTTCCGCCCTGGCGGGACGGGATCCGCAAGAAGCCGCCCGGGGTGCCCTGGGTAATTGCGAATGGCGGGTCCTGGACTGGACGGGTTAGCGCTTCTTACTTAAACGGGGCCACTTCTCTTCAGTTTTTACCAGTCATGACGATAAGCGGACAGAGAGGCTTTCCATGAGGGGGCATGATCATGTTATTTAGGTCCAAACAAGAACAAACGGATTCCCGGCAGCGGCTGATTTCCCAGGAAACTGAAATCCAGGACTTGCACCGGAAGTTGGAGGCGGCGCGCGCCGCCGCCACCGCGGCGGAAGAACGCGTGTCCGTATCGAAGCGGCAGTGTTCGTTGTTCGACGGCATCGCCGAACACATCGGCAGCTTCAGTGATTCCATCAAGGAATCCCAGACTTCCCTGGCCGCCCTGGCACAGGCCATGAAACGGGAAACCGATCAGGTGATAAGCAGTTGCCACACCGTGGGCGACAACCTGGGCCTCATCACCCGCATGTCCGAAAACCTGGACGGCTTCACCCGGCGCCTCAACGATACCGCCACCGCGGTGGAAAAGCTTCACGACCGAATCGGCGAGGTGGAGGGCATCGTCAAGCTGATCAAGGAGATAGCTGACCAGACCAATCTGCTCGCGCTCAACGCCGCGATCGAGGCGGCCAGGGCCGGCGAATACGGCCGCGGCTTCGCGGTGGTGGCGGATGAGGTGCGCAAGCTGGCTGAGCGGACCCGGGGCGCCACCGACGAAATCTCCGGCCTGGTGCGTTCCGTGCAGGACGAGGCCACGGTGGTGCGCAACCAGGTCCAGGTCGACCCGGAACAAACCCAGGCATTCAGGACGGACAGCCAGCAGGCTCACGGTGGCATGCAGACCTTGATGGGTATGTCCGACCAGATGATCGGCACCATCGCCGCCAGCGCCCTGCGCAGCTTCGTGGAAACGGCCAAGGTGGATCACCTGGTGTTCAAGATGGAGATATACAAGGTGTTCCTGGGCCTGACTGACAAGGCGGAAAGCGACTTTGCCAGCCATACCGGCTGCCGGCTGGGCAAGTGGTACTACGAGGGGGACGGCAGGCACTGCTTCTCCAAGTTGCCCGGCTACACCGGGGTGGAGCAGCCCCACATCGAGGTGCACAAGCATGGCGTCGCGGCGGTGCGCGCCTTCCGTGCCGGCGACCACGATACGGGTCTGGCCGAGCTGGGCAGGATGGAGGCCGCCAGCATGCTGGTGCTGAGGAACCTGGAAACCATGGCCGCCAGCGGCGGCAATGACCCGAGCATCCTCTGCGCCGGGCTAAAATCCTGATCCGCTCCCGACCGCCGACCGGTCCGTGAGCGGCCGGCCGGATGACAGGCGCGCCCCGCGCCCCGCCGGCAAAACTGAGCGAAGCCGGCGACCATGTTGCGATTAACCGAAATCAAACTTCCCCTGGGCCACGCGGAAGACGCCCTGCGGGCCGCGATCCTGAAGCGGCTGGGCATCCCGGAACACGAACTCATCCGTTTCGAAATCCACCGGCGCGGCTACGATGCCCGCCAGCGCGGCCACATCGTCCTGGTCTACACGGTGGACGTGGAACTCACCCGGGAAGGCGCGGTGCTCAAGCGCCTGGCGGGCGACAAGCACGTTGCCGTCACCCCGGACATGGCCTATAAATTCGTCACCCATGCGCCGGAGGGCCTCGCCTCCCGTCCGGTGGTCATCGGCGCCGGTCCCTGCGGCCTGCTGGCCACCTTGGTGCTGGCCCAGATGGGATTCAGGCCCATGATGCTGGAGCGGGGCAAGGCGGTGCGGGAGCGCACCAGGGACACCTGGGGCCTGTGGCGCCAGGGCAAGCTGGACCCGGAATCCAATGTCCAGTTCGGCGAGGGCGGTGCCGGCACCTTCTCCGACGGCAAGCTCTACAGCCAGATCAAGGATCCCCACCATCACGGCCGCAAGGTGCTGGAGGAGTTCGTCAAGGCCGGCGCCCCGGAGGAAATCCTCTACGTCGGCAAGCCCCACATCGGTACCTTCAAGCTGGTGGCCATGGTGGAGCATATGCGCGAGACCATCACCGGTCTGGGCGGCGAGATCCGCTTCCAGAGCAAGGTGGCGGACCTGGACATCGTCGACGGCCAGGTGCGCGGCGTGGTGCTGGAAAGCGGCGAGCGTATCGCCGCCGACCACGTCATCCTGGCCCTGGGCCACAGTGCCCGGGACACCTTCGAGATGCTGCACAAGCGCGGCGTGTTCATCGAGCCCAAGCCCTTCTCCGTGGGCCTGCGCATCGAGCATCCCCAATCCCTCATCGACCGCTGCCGCTTCGGCGACCAGGCCGGCAACCCGACCCTGGGCGCCGCCGACTACAAGCTGGTGCACCATGCCTCGAATGGCCGCTCCGCCTACAGCTTCTGCATGTGCCCCGGCGGCACGGTGGTGGCGGCCACCTCGGAGGCGGGGCGGGTGGTCACCAACGGCATGAGCCAGTATTCCCGCAATGAGCGCAACGCCAACGCCGCCATCGTGGTGGGCGTGACGCCGGCGGATTTCCCCGGCGACGTGCAAGCCAATCCCCTCGCCGGCATGGCGTTTCAACGCCGCTGGGAGGCGGCCGCTTTTGACGCGGGGGGCGGCAGCTACAAGGCGCCGGCCCAGAAGGTGGGCGACTTCCTCGCCGGCCGGCCTTCCACGGGGCCGGGGTCGGTGATCCCCTCCTATACGCCGGGCGTGCACTGGACCGATCTCGCCACCTGCCTGCCCGACTACGTCATCGCCACCCTCCGCGAAGCCCTCCCCGCCTTCGACAGGCAGATCAAGGGCTTCGCCATGAGTGATGCGGTGCTCACCGGGGTGGAGACGCGCACCTCCTCGCCCATCCGCATCACCCGGGGCGACGACTGCCAGAGCCTCAACACCCGGGGCCTGTATCCCGCCGGGGAGGGCGCGGGTTATGCCGGCGGCATCCTCTCTGCGGCGGTGGACGGCATCCAGGTGGCGGAGGCGGTGGCCCTGAACATGGTGGCGGGCAAGGCCTGATGCGCGTCGCGGTCATCGGTGGCGGCCCGGCCGGGCTGATGGCGGCGGAAACCCTGACGGCCGGCGGCGTGCATGTGGACCTCTATGACCGCATGCCTTCCCTGGGCCGCAAATTTCTGCTGGCGGGCCGGGGCGGCCTCAACCTGACCCATTCCGAGCCCCGCGAGAAATTCATGGCCCGCTACGGCGACCGGCGGCATGAACTTGAACCCCTGCTCGCGGCTTTCGCTTCCGACGATCTGCGGGCCTGGGCCCATGGCCTGGGGGTGGAAACCTTCGTCGGCAGTTCCGGCCGGGTCTTTCCCCGGGAGATGAAGGCCGCGCCCCTGCTGCGGGCCTGGTTGCATCGGCTGCGGCAGGCCGGGGTGAGCATCCACGTCCGCCAACGCTGGCTGGGCTGGGAGGACGACGCGCTGTGCTTTGAGACCCCCGAGGGCATGACCCGGGTCCGGGCCGATGCGGTGGTCCTTGCCCTGGGCGGCGGCAGTTGGCCCAAATTCGGTTCCGACGGGGCCTGGGTGACCATCCTGGCCGGGCAGGGTACTCCGGTGGCGCCCCTGAAGCCCGCCAACTGCGGCTTCGACGTGGGTTGGAGCGTGCATTTCCGCGGCCGCCATGCCGGGGTACCGGTGAAATCGGTGATGCTGGAATGGGCCGGTGAGCGGCGCCAGGGGGAGTTCGTCATCACCGAGGCCGGCGTGGAGGGCAGCCTCATCTATGGCTTCTCCGCAGCCCTGCGTGGCGCCATCGAGGCTACCGGCGTGGCGGAAATCCATCTCGACCTCATGCCGGATTGGCAACTGCCGCGCCTGGTCAAGGCAATCGCCCATCCGCGCGGTGCGCGTTCCCTGTCCAGCCACCTGCAAAGCCGGGTGGGGCTCAGGGGGGTGAAGACCGCCCTGTTGCGGGAAGTCCTGGATGTCGAAACCTTCGCCGATCCCGGCCGCCTCGCCGCCGCCATCAAGGCCCTGCCCCTGCGCCTGGTGGCGCCCCGCCCCCTGGAGGAAGCCATCAGCAGTGCCGGCGGCGTGGAATTCGCGGCCCTGGACGAGCGCCTCATGCTCCGCGACCGGCCCGGGGTGTTCTGCGCCGGCGAGATGCTGGACTGGGAGGCCCCCACTGGCGGCTATCTGCTCACCGCCTGTTTCGCCGGCGGCCGGGCGGCGGGAAAAGGTGCCCTGGACTGGCTGGCGGGGAGGGTCTGATGCGCATCTGGGTTGACGCGGACGCCATGCCGGCGGTGATCAAGGACATCCTGTTCCGGGCGGCGGAACGCAAGCGGATCGTGAGCACCCTGGTCGCCAACAAGCTGCTGCGGGTGCCGCCCTCACCCTGGATCAGGGCCCTCCAGGTGCCTCACGGCTTCGACGTGGCGGATGCCGAGATCGCCCGGCGGGTGGAAGCGGGCGACCTGGTCATCACGGCGGACATCCCCCTGGCGGCCCAGGTCATCGAAAAGGGCGGCCACGCCCTCAACCCGCGTGGCGAGTTCTACAGCCCGGAGAACATCCGGGAAGCCCTGAACCTGCGGGATTTCATGACCGGCCTGCGCGACGCCGGCCTGGCCTCGTCCGGACCGCCGGCCTTTTCCCAGTCCGACCGCCAGGCCTTCGCCAACCAGCTCGACCGCTTCCTGGCGAAGGCGGCCGGCTGAAGGGGGGGTCCTCAGACCGTGGCGGGCGGCGACCGCAGCATCTCCAGCGCGGCCGCCTCCAGCCATTGCCAGCCTCCCATCGGCAGCGTCGCGGGCAGGGTGTAGCCGCCCACCGCGATCCGGTGCAGGCCTTCGACCCGGTTGCCGGCGGCGGCCAGCATGCGTTTCACCTGGTGGTACTTGCCTTCGCTGATGGTCAGTTCCAGTTGCCGATCTCCCCGCCGGATGCAGCGGCGGGCCGCCAGGGGGGCGGTTTCGTCGCGCAGGAGGACGCCGGCGAGCAGTTTATCCACCGTCTCGTCGTCGACCGCATGCTTGCAGGTGACCCGGTAGGTCTTAGCCACCTGACGCCTGGGCGAGGTATGGTGGTGGATGAAGTCGCCGTCGTCGGACAGCAGCAGGAGGCCGGTGGTGTCCTGGTCCAGGCGGCCGACGCACTGCACGCCCCGGGCCACCAGGGGGGGTGGCAGCAGGCCGAAGACGCTGGGATGGTCCCGGGCCTGGCGGGAGCATTCATAGCCGGCCGGCTTGTTCATCACCAGGTAGGCCTTTTCCCGCCAGGGCCAGTCCTGTCCGTCCACGCTCAGCACCAGGCCGGTTTCGGCGAAATCCCGATCCGGCTCGGCGCAGGGTTCGCCGTTGACGCTCACCCGCCGGGCGCGCACCAGTTCCCGGCAGGCCTTGCGGCTGCCGAAGCCCTGGGACTGCAACACACGGTAGAGCTGCATGGGGCGCGAATCAGAGCGCCTGGCCCGGCTTGCGGCATTCACACCTGAAGTTGATGCCTTCGCCCGGCCGGGCGCTGCAGCTGTAGGCCTGGACACCGGCATTGCCGCACACCTCGCGGCATTGGCTTTCCTTGTTGGCGCAGGCATTGACGTATTCCGGTGCCGGCGACTCGCTGGAGTTGAAGGAGATGCAGCCGACCAGCAGGAAGGAAAGGGACAGGGGTAGCAAGAATTTCATGATGGGCTCCTGGGTGAAGATGGCTTCAAGTTTGCCTGTAAGCGTACGTAAATAAAGGGGGACGAATGCACCAAACACGGAAATCCCCGTGCATTCCGATAAATAACCCTGATACCGCCCGGTTCCCGCCGGGACGATAATTTGCGACTTTGTGACCGAGCGATCCAGGAGAGAACAACATGGCCCTGACCAAGCCCGCGCCCGCTGCCAAACCCGCCACCCCCGCCCGCCGCCGCCGGCCCGCCACGCCGAAGTCCGGGGCGCCGGCCCAAGCCGCCGCGCCGGCACCGGAAAACGTCGTGGCCGAGGAGGCGGTCTTGGTGCATACGCCCGAAGGCGACGTGAAGATCCCCCAGATGCCCGCAGGCCATGACGCCAATCCGGCGGCCGTCGCCGAGATCGAGGCGGTGAGCCATGAACCCGTGGCCATGGCGGTGGCCCACGCCCCACACGGCACCAGCGAGGAAAGCGATTACGCCGGCCTGCCCGCCAGCTATCCCTACCGCACCCGCCTGCGTCGCGGTGACTACGAGGCGCAGAAGGAAAAGATCCAGATCGAGCTGCTCAAGGTGCAGAACTGGGTGAAGGACACCGGCCAGAAGATCGTCATCCTGTTCGAGGGCCGCGACGCCGCCGGCAAGGGCGGCACCATCAAGCGCTACACGGAACATCTGAATCCGCGCGGCGCCCGGGTGGTGGCCCTGGACAAGCCTTCCGACCGGGAGCGCGGCCAGTGGTATTTCCAGCGCTATATCCAGCACCTGCCCACGGCGGGCGAAATGGTGCTGTTCGACCGCTCCTGGTACAACCGCGCCGGCGTCGAGCGGGTCATGGGCTTCTGCACTCCCCACGAATACCTGGAATTCATGCGCCAGACGCCCGAGTACGAGCGCATGCTGGTGAACAGCGGCGTGCGTCTCTACAAGTATTGGTTCTCGGTGAGCCGGGAAGAGCAGTTGCGCCGCTTCATCTCCCGGCGCGACGATCCCCTCAAGCACTGGAAGCTGTCGCCCATCGACATCAAGTCCCTGGACATGTGGGACCAGTACACCGACGCCAAGAACGCCATGTTCTTCCATACCGACACCGCCGACGCGCCCTGGGTGGTGATCAAGTCGGACGACAAGAAGCGGGCGCGGCTGAACTGCATGCGCCATTTTCTGCACAGCCTGTCCTATCCCGACAAGGACGAGCACGTGGCCCACGCCCCGGATCACCTGCTGGTCGGGTCCGCCCAGCAGGTCCTGGCCGGCGAGGAAAACCTGCTGCCCAGCTTTACTTGAACCTCCCGAGCACGTCCGCTTGCCCGGAGGGCGTGTCGCAGTGAATCCGTGGTTCCCTAACGGATTTCCCAGGTGCCCGGCTCTGTTTGGCAGGCGTTGCGGCGTGAGGTCTTGCCACCCATGCTCAGTTCGAAACTGCGGCAGGGCAGGCCGTTCTCGCTGTAACCCTTGAGGGGTTTCAGGCGGTACGCGGTGCCGGCGTCGTCGCTCCAGGACACACGCTGGCCGTCCTTGGCCAGTTCCAGGGCGTGGCCGAGGCAGGCGGCATCGGCCCGGTCCATCTCCCGCCCGACCTTGGCGCCCAGGATGGCCCCCAGGGCGGTGCCGACGATGATGGCCACCTTGTTGCCGTCGCCCTTGCCCACCTGGCTGCCGATGGCGCCGCCGACGACCCCTCCGAGCACGGCGCCCACGGCTTCCCGGTGGCACTTGCCGGCCAGGATGCCGTAGTCCTGCTCCCATTTCCGGCCCGTATAGCCCAGGTAGTAGGGATCGTGCTGCTTGCGCCAGCCATGGGCCGGCGCGTGGGACGGCGGGGTGGCCCACGCCGGGATCAGGATCAGGGACAGTGCCGCAGCCAGTCCGGCGCGGCAAGCGGCGGGAGTGTGACGGGTCATGGCGATACTCCTATCGAGTCTTTCAGATGACGAAGCCGAGGATGCCCAGGATCATGACCACCATGCCGGCGGTGACGATGCGGCTGTCGGGCTCGTGCAGGTGCTGGCGCACCTCCAGTTGCATCCGCTCGATTCCGATCGCGGGCGCGACGGCGGGCGTGACCTCCAGATGGTAGCGCCCGCCCTGGACCGCCTGGAAGAACAGCAGGTGCTCCTTGAACGCGGAGTTGGAATCGGCCACGTGTTTGACGCCCAGGGTGAAGGCCAGGGGCTTGGCGGCCTCGCCGTCGCGGCTGAGGGTCGCGGCGTAACGGTCCTTGGGCGGTTTGTTCTCGTCCATGTTGGGCGAGAAGCGGCCCTGGGCATGCAGGATCAGGCCCGCCGGCGCCATGTCCGGGGTCAGTTCGAAGGCGGGGGAGCGCCAAGGCGCGGCAGCCTCCGGACCGGCGCGTTCCAGGTTCAGCATGGCTGCGCGCGAGCCGGTATAGAACTTGGCATAGACCCAGTAGGCCGGGCCGGTCAGGATGCCGGCGACGAGCAGGATCGTGGACAGGATTTTCATGTCGGGAGACCTGGATGGGCGGCACTGCCGGACCCGCCGGCCAGGAGGTGGGAGAGGAAAGCCCGCAGTTTGGCCGGTTTCAGCGGTTTGTGCAGCACCTGCAAGCCGCTGGCGTCGATGGACTGGATGGTGTCGGGGGCCGTGTCGCCGGTGAGCAGGGCGGCGGCGATGTCCGCGCCGAAGCTGTCGCGCAGCATGCGGATGGCCTCGATGCCCGTACGGCCGTCGCGCAGGCGGTAATCGCACAGGATGATGTCCGGTGCCCTTCCCAGCGCCTCCAGTTCGCTGCGCACCTCCTCGGCATCCACGCCTGCCGCCAGGTCCACGCCCCAATGGTCGAACACCGCCACCATGGCGCTCAGGATGGCCTCGTCATCGTCGATGAAGGCCACCAGGGCATGCTCCAGGGGCAGGGCGAAGCCGGGCGAGACGGGGACGGCGGCGGCCATCTGCTGCGCGATGGGCGAACACCGGGCAACGCTGAATCGGAAGCAGGAGCCGTGTCCCAAATGTGAGCGCACACTTACATGCCCATCGAGAAGTTGAGCCAAGCGGGAGACGATGGCCAGGCCGAGGCCGAGGCCCTTGTCGCGGTGCCGTTCCGGGTTGTCCAGCTGGAAATACTCCTCGAAGATGCGGGCCTGGAATTCCTTGGGTATGCCCTTGCCGGTGTCCCAGACCTCCAGGCGGATGTGCTCTTCCCCTTGCTGGCGGGCGCCGATGAGCACGCGGCCACGCTCGGTGTAGCGCAGGGCATTGGTCACCAGGTTGGCGACGATGCGCTCCATGAGCATCGGGTCGGAGTAGGCCCATAGGCCGCAGGGCCGCACCTTCAGGCGCAGCCCGCGTTCCCGGGCCAGTGGGGTGAACTGGCGTTCCACGCTTTTCAGCAGCTTGTCGACGGGGAAACACACCGGATGCGGTTCCACCACGCCGGCATCCAGCTTGGAGAGGTCGAGCAGGGCATTGAGCAGGCCTTCCATGGCCGAGGCGGAAGCTTCGATATGTTCAGCCAGGCGCCGCGACTCGTCATCTCGGACCCGCTCGCGCAGGGCCGTGACCAGGAGGGACAGGGCGTGCAGCGGTTGTCGCAGGTCATGGCTGGCCGCCGCCAGGAAGCGCGATTTCGCCAGCACCGCGGCCTCCGCCGCGAGCTTCTGGCCGCGCAGCTCGGCGGTGGCGTCGCGTACCCGCCGTTCCAGGTCGCGCTGATTTTCCTCCAGGGCTTCGGCCATGCGATTCACGCCCCCCTCGAGCAGGCCGATTTCCCCGAGGGAGGCCTGGGGGGTGCGTTCGCTCAGGTGGCCATCGGCCAGCCGCGCGACCGTCCGGGTGATGGCGTGCAGCGGCCGGCTGACGCCGCCGGCCAGCCGCCAGGCGAGGATCAGGGCCAGGAGGATGCTGAGGGCGGCCATGCCGCCCGCGGCCCAGGCGACCTGGGAACGGAACTGATCGACGCGTTTCCGGTCCAGCGCGACCAGCACCGTGGCCTGCTCGGCATGGTGTTCCGGCTTGTCGAGATAGGGATCCGTTTCGCTGCCGGGGCGGGGCAGCACGGCGTGGGAGAAGAAATGCATGTCCCCCAGGCGCCAGCGCGGAAGGGCCGGGAGACCGCCGAGCGCCGGCAAGGCCGAGCTGTCGCCGCTTTGCAGCATCCAGCCGCGGCCATCTGTGATGGCGATGGCCGGGATGTCGTGGGTGGTGCGCTCGTAATCCAGCAGCCGCTTGACGTTGGCCAGGTTGCCGGAGAACAGGTCGAAGGCCACGGCCTCCCCCAGGTGGCGGGCGGAATCCCTTCCCAGCCGTTCCAGGTCCTGTTCCGCCTCGCTGATCACCCGATGGGCGAAATACGTGGCGAACAAGCCCACCGCCACCAACATGGGCAGCAGGGCGACCACCAGGATGCGCAGGCGCAGGCTGAAAGCGGGACGAAGGCGGCTCACGCGGTGACGGGTTTCAGTCGATGGCGTCCAGCCCCATCTTCTGGGCGACCAGCACGGCCTCGGTGCGGTTGGCGACCTTGAGGATGCGGAAGATGGCTACCAGGTGCAGCTTGATGGTGCCCTCCGTGACGTCGAGGCATTCGCCGATCTGGCGGTTGGAGAGGCCCTGGACCAGGTAGCGCAAGACCTGGATCTGGCGGTCGGACAGCGCCGGATAGCGCTTGCTTGCCGTGTGCGGCGGCGGGGCCTCCTCGCCGTCGAGCAGGCTGGACGGGGTGGTGTATACGCCGCCGGCCAGGACGTGGCGCAGGGCGTTGAGGATGGTTTCGCTGGGCGAGGACTTGCTGATATAGCCCAGGGCGCCGGCGGCCAGGGGCTTCTGCATGTCCTCGAGCCGCTCGGAGGCGGACAGCACCACCAAGGGGGTCTCGGGGAACATGGCGCGAAAGCGGATGATGCCGTCGATGCCCGACATGCCCGGCATGTACAGGTCCATCAGGGCCAGGTCCACTTCCCCGGCCTGGCGCATGCATTCGAAGGCAGAGGGGAAGTCCGCCGCCTCGATGATCTCGACGTCGGGATCCAGCTTCTCCAGGATCGGCTTGACGCCCTCCCGGAAGAGAGGGTGGTCGTCGGACAGCAGGATCTTCATGGCAACCTCCCGTATCGCGGCTTCCCGTCCGCGGTTTGGCTTAGGGAACCACTGATTCATTCCCGCGCGGTCGCGACGCGGGCTTTGCGGGAGGGGATGAGGCAATGGTCATTCCATTGCCAAGTGCCGCAACGCCGCAGACTGCCCGCAAAGCCCCGTCCCATGCGGGTTGAGGCGGAAACAGGGCGCTCGCTGTGTTGGGCTCCTCGGCATCGTAGCTATGGCTACGACCTTCGTCGCCCGCCTTGCGATCACCCTGTTTCCTCCTCAACGCGATCCGCGCAGGAATAAATCAGTGGTTCCTAGAGCCTACTGTAATAGGCGCTTATTCATCCAGGCCCAGCCTTTGCCAGATGGTGCTGGTCAGCCCGGCCTGGTTCAGGGCATAGAAATGCAGCCCGGGCGCACCGCCGTCCAGCAGCTTCTCGCACATGCCGGTGATGAAATCCAGGCCGAAGGCCTTGATGGAGGCGGTGTCGTCCAGGTAGCTCTCCATCTTGCGCGTCAGCCAGCGCGGGATCTCGGCGCCGCAGGCGGCGGAGAAGCGCGACAGCTGGCTGAAATTGGAGATGGGCATGACGCCCGGCACGATGGGCAGGGTCACGCCCAGTTCGGCGCAGTCGTCGACGAAGTTGAAATAGGCGTCCGGGTTGAAGAAGTACTGGGTGATGGCGGCATCGGCACCGGCTTCCACCTTGCGCTTGAAATTGGCCAGGTCGTCCCGGTAGTTGCGCGCCTGGGGGTGGGTTTCCGGGTAGGCCGCCACCTCGATCTCGAACCAGTCGCCGGTCTCCTGGCGGATGAAGGCCACCAGTTCGTTGGCGTAGCGGAATTCGCCGGGCTCGGCCATGCCCGAGGGCAGGTCGCCACGCAGGGCGACGATGTGGCGGATGCCGTGGGCGCGGTAGGTTTCCAGGATTTCCTTCAAGCTCTGCCGGGTGGAGCCGACGCAGGACAGGTGCGGCGCGGCGGCCAGCCCCTCGGCCTGGATCTCCAGCACGGTCTCCAGGGTGCGGTCCCGCGTGGAGCCGCCGGCGCCGAAGGTCACGGAGAAGAACTTGGGCTTGAGTTGGGCCAGTTGGCGGCGGGTATCGCGCAGCTTGACCATGCCCTCCGGGGTCTTGGGCGGGAAGAACTCGATGCTGAAGGTGCGGGCGGACATGTTGGGCGGTGAACGGTGGGATCGGGTGCGATTCTAGCCCAGGGCCACGCCCAGGGCGCCGCCGATGAACCAGGTGGCGGTGCCGGCGGCGCCGCCGATGGCCAGCATGCGCAGGCCGCCGAGGACGGCCCGCCTGCCGGTGAACAGGCTGATGGCCGCGCCGACCCCGAACAGGCTGATGCCGCTGGCCAGCAGTACGCCGGCGAAGGCGGTCTCCCCTGAGAGCAGCAGGTAGGGCAACACGGGAATCAGGGCGCCGAAGGCAAAGGCCAGGAAGGAAGCGAGGGCCGCGCCCCAGGGCGAACCCAGCTCGTCCGGGTTGAGGCCCAGTTCCTCCCGTGCCAGGGTATCCAGCGCCCGGTCCGGGTTTTGGATGAGGGATTGCGCCATGCGCCTGGCCTCGTCGCCGTTCACGCCCTTGGCTTGGTAGATCAAGGCCAGTTCCGCCGCCTCCTCCTGGGGGTACTGGTCTAGTTCCTCACGCTCCAGGGTGATCTGGTATTCGTGGAATTCCCGTTGCGAGCGCACCGAGACATATTCCCCGGCGGCCATGGAAAAAGCCCCCGCCAGCAGCCCCGCCGCGCCGGACAGCAGGATCACGTCCGCTCCCGCGCCGGCGCCGGCCACGCCCAGGATCAGGCTGGCATTGGAGACGAGGCCGTCGTTGACGCCGAACACCGCCGCCCGCAGGTTGCCGGCGCCGCCGGTCCTGTGCCGCTCGGCGCGCATCTGTTCCAGGCTGAGCGGCGTACCGTGGGGGGCGGCGCCGTGATAAAGGCTCATGCCGCGCACCTTCATGGCCGCCAGCACGCCGCGCAACGGACGCACCCCGAAGCGCGGGATCAGCCAGCCCACGAAGCGGGTGCGGGTGTCGGGCCGGTAGCTTGCCGGCACGGCGGTCCCCGCCTTTCGCATTTCCGCCTCCCACAGGGCGGCCTGGGCATCGGCGGCCTGGGCCAGTTCCAGGAACAGAACCTGGCGAGCGGAACCGCATTCCGCGTCGGAAACGATGCGGTACAACCAGGCGGAGCGTTTCTCCTCGGTCCAACTTTCCAGGGCGTGCATGGGGATAGGGGTCCACGATGGACGGTTATTAAACGCAAAGCTTGATAAACGGGTTCCCCCCTTTCTTAAAGGGGGGCCAGGGGGGATTTAGCCACATGCACATTGTTGATGTCTTGGAAATCCGCCTCGATCCCCTTTGAAAAAGGGGGAAGAAAACAACCATCCAGGCCATTGCGTTTCAGACGTGGTTCTCGAGTCATTTGTCCCCCGGCTCAGGCGCCGATGCCGCGCCGGTATTGCACCGCCTCGGCCACGTGGGCCGCGCCCACATCCGCCTCCCCGGCCAGATCGGCCAGCGTGCGGGCCACACGCAGGATGCGGTGGTAGGCGCGGGCCGAGAGGTCGAGGCGGGTGATGGCCTGCTTGAGCAGGGACTGGCCGGCCTCGTTCAGCACGCAGTGGCGGTCGATCTCCTTGCCGGCGAGCAGGGCGTTGGGCTTGCCCTGGCGCACGAGCTGGCGTTCCCGGGCGGCGGCAACCCGCGGCTGTACTGCTGCGGACGGCTCCCCGCCCGTTGCGGCGGTCAGGTCCGCCTCAGGCAGGGCCGGTACCTCGATGTGCAGGTCGATGCGGTCCAGCAGGGGTCCGGAAATGCGGCCCCGGTAGCGCGCCACCTGCTCCGGCGTGCAGCGGCACTTGCCGGAAGGGTGGCCCAGGAAGCCGCAGGGGCACGGGTTCATCGCCGCCACCAGTTGGAAGCGTGCCGGGAAATCCGCCTGGCGCGCCGCGCGGGAGATGGTGATGTGCCCCGCCTCCAGGGGCTCGCGCAGCACTTCCAGGGCCCTGCGGTCGAATTCCGGCAGTTCATCCAGAAAGAGGACGCCGTGGCTGGCCTGGCTCACCTCGCCGGGGCGGGGCGGGTTGCCGCCGCCCACCAGGGCGACGCCGGAGGCGGAATGGTGCGGCGAACGGTAGGGCCGCAGGCGCCAGGCCTCCGGCCGGAAGGCGCCGCCGAGGGACAGCACGGCGGCGGATTCCAGCGCCTCGGCCTGGGTCATGGGCGGCAGGATGCCGGGCAGGCGGGCCGCCAGCATGGACTTGCCGGTGCCGGGCGGTCCGCTCATCAACAGGGAATGCCCGCCCGCCGCCGCCACCTCCAGGGCGCGCCGCGCCGCCTGCTGTCCCTTGACGTCAGCCAGATCGGGGTAGGTCGGCGGCGCCGACGTTTCACGTGGAACCGCCCGGGGCAGGGGCTCCCGGCCCAGCAGATGGGCGCATACGGCGAGCAGGCTGTCGGCGCCGTAGACCTCGGCATCCTCCACCAGCGCCGCCTCCTCGGCGCTGGCGCGGGGCAGGACGAAAGCCCGGCCGCGGCGGGCGGCGTTCAGCATCATCGCCAGGGCGCCGCGGATCGGCCGCAACAGCCCGGTCAGCGCCAGCTCTCCGGCGAATTCGTAATCCTTGAGCCTGTCCGCCGGCAGTTGGCCGGAGGCGGCCAGCAGGCCCAGGGCGATGGGCAGGTCGAAACGGCCGGATTCCTTGGGCAGATCGGCCGGCGCCAGGTTGACGGTGATGCGGCGCTGGGGAAACTCGAAGCCGGATTGCAACAGGGCGGCGCGGACGCGGTCGCGCGCCTCCTTGACTTCGGTATCCGGCAGGCCCACCAGGGTGAAGGACGGCAGGCCGTTGGCCAGGTGCGCCTCCACCACCACCTCCGGCGCTTCCATGCCCGCCAGGGCGCGGCTGCTGACGACGGCCAGGGTCATGACTCACTCCCTATTCTTGTAAGTGGCCGAATCTTGGTGGCAGCCCGCACGCGAGGCAAGCGCTCAGGCTTTTCCCTTGCCCCACCGCAACCCCTGCCGCCCTACCCAGTCCCGGGCGAACTGCTGCGCCACACGCCCCGAGCGCCCGCCGCGCTGGATGGCCCATTGCAGGGCTTCCTGGCGCATGGCCTCGTCCAGCTTTCCGCCCAGGGCGGCCACCCAGCCGGCGACGATGGCCAGGTAGTCGTCCTGGTTGAAGGGGTAGAAGGTGAGCACCAGGCCGAAGCGGTCCGACAGGCTGATCTTCTCCTCGGTGCTTTCATCGGGGCGCACCTCGCCGCCCAGGTGTCGGGTGGCCTCGTTCTCGGCGAAGAACTCGGGCATGAGGTGGCGCCGGTTGGAGGTGGCGCAGAGCATCACGTTGTCCGGCAGGCCCGCCACGGAGCCGTCCAGGGCCGCCTTCAGGGGCTTGTAGGCGGCGTCGCCGGGCTCGAAGGAAAGGTCGTCGCTGAACAGGATGAACTTGCCAGGCTGGCCGGCGAGCCGATCGGTGATGTCCGGCAGGTCGATGAGGTCGTCGCGGTCCACCTCCACCAGGCGCAGGCCTTTCTTGGCGTAGCGGGGCAGCAGGGCCTTGATCAGGGAGGACTTGCCGCAGCCGCGGCTGCCGGCGAGCAGCACGTTGTTGGCCGGCAGGCCCTTGAGGAACTGGCGGATGTTGCGATCCAGCAGGGCCTTCTGTGCGTCGATGCCGGTGAGGGCATCCCAGGGCGGGCAGTTCAGGGTGGCGACCGGCGCCAGCATGCCCCGGCCCATGGGCTTGCGCCAGCGGCAGGCCAGGGTGGCGCGCCAGTCCACCCGCGGCGGCGCCGGCGGCAGCCAGGCATCCAGGCGGATCAGCAGGTCGTTGGCGCGGGCGATGAGCAGGGCGAGTTCGGGGCTGACCTGGTAGGACAGCGCGGTCACATCCTCCTCGTAGAGCTTATCGGCCATGCTCAGGTGCGGTATTCCGCGTTGATCTTCACGTAGTCGTAGGAGAAGTCGCAGGTCCACACGGTGGCGACGGTATTGCCCCGGGCCAGGTCGACGCGCACGGCGATCTCCGGCGCCGCCATGACGCGGGCGCCTTCGGCTTCTCGGTAGGAGGCGGCGCGGCCGCCGTTTTCTGCCACCAATACGTTGCCCAGCCAAAGGCGGATGCGCTCCACGTCCAGGTCGGAGAGGCCGGCGTAGCCCACGGCGGCCAGGATGCGGCCGAGGTTGGGGTCGGAGGCGAAGAAGGCGGTCTTCACCAGCGGCGAGCGGGCGATGGCGTAGGCCACCTGCTTGCATTCGGCTTCGTCCCTGCCGCCCTCGACGCGCACTTCCATGAACTTGGTGGCGCCCTCGCCGTCGCGCACGATGGCTTGTGCCAATTGGATCATCACCTCGGTGACCGCGGCTTGCAGGCTGGCGAAGCGGGCGTCGCCGTCGTCCATGATCACCGGCGCGGGGGTGCTGCCGGTGGCGATGAGGATGCAGGCGTCGTTGGTGGAGGTATCGCCGTCCACGCTGATGCAGTTGAAGGACTTGTTCACGGCGTGGCGCAGCATGGCCTCCAGGGCCTCGCAGGACACCGGCGCGTCGGTGGCCAGGAAGGAGAGCATAGTGGCCATGTTGGGGTGGATCATGCCGGAGCCCTTGGCGATGCCGGTGACGGCGAACTCCACGCCGTCCAGGGCCACCTTGCGGCTGGCGGCCTTGGCGACGATGTCGGTGGTCATGATGGCTTCGGCGGCGGTGGCCCAGTTGGCGGGCCGCAGATCGGCGCAGGCGGCGGGCAGGGCGGCGACGAGCTTGTCCAGCGGCAGGGGTTCGAGGATGACGCCGGTGGAGAAGGGCAGCACCTGTTCCGGCCGGAAGCCCAGTTCGGCGGCCAGGGCCTCGCAGGTTTTGCGCGCCCGGGCCAGGCCGTCGGCGCCGGTGCCGGCGTTGGCGTTGCCGGTGTTCACCACCAGGGCGCGGATGCCCTTGTCGTTGTGCAGGTGTTCCTTGCACACGGTCACCGGGGCGGCGCAGAAGCGGTTCTGGGTGAACACGCCCACCACCTCGGAATCGGGGGCGATGCGCAGGACCAGCACGTCCTTGCGGCCGGGCTTCTTGATGCCGGCGCTGGCAATCCCCAGTTCGACGCCGGGAACGGGCAGCAGGGAAGCGGGATCGGGGGCGGAAAGGTTGACGGGCATGAATGTTCTCGCGGCGGTTGGTCAGGGGATTCTATCGGAGGCGGCCGCCTCGGTCGGCAGGGTGAAGCAGAAGCGGGCGGGGCGGGCATGCTCCAGCCAGAGCCGGCCGCCGTGCGCCTCGACGAGGGTGCGGCTGATGGCCAGGCCCAGGCCCATGCCTTCCGGCTTGCTGGTGGTAAAGGAATCGAACAGGCGCGCTTCCATCTCCGGCGGCACGCCCTGGCCGCTGTCGGCGACGCACAGGCGGACGCGGTCCGCCCCCTCCGGCTCGGCGCTGACCTCGATGTCCCGCCACAGGCTGGTGGGGTGCTCCGCCAGGGATTCCACGGCGTTGGCAAGCAGGTTGTGCAGCACCGTGCCCATCTGCACCCGGTCGGCATGCAGGCGGGGCAGGTGCTCCGCGAAGCGGGTGGTGATGGCGATGCCCTGGCGTTCGGCGCGGCGGCGCACGTGTTCCAGGCTTTCCTCCACCAGCTCCTGGGCGGTGAAGCTTTCCGGGCGCAGGCCGCCGCCCCGGAAGAAGTCGCGCAGCCGGCGCATCACCTGGCCGGCCCGGTTGGCCTCCCGGTCGATCTTGTCCAGGGTGTCGCCGAGCAGGGCGCCGTGGCGGGCCGGGTCTTCAAGCATGGCGCGGCCGGCACGGGCGTAGTTGGCCACCGCCACCAGAGGCTGGTTCAGCTCGTGCGCGATGGCCTGGGCCATCTCGCCGGCAGCCGCCAGGCGCATGGCCTGGTTGAGCTCGGCCTCGCGCTGGTGCAGGCGTTCCTCGGCGGCGCGCCGGGTGCTCACCGTCATGCCCAGGAACAGGCCGGTCACCGCCAGGCCCAGCATGAGCATCTGGAATTCCACCACGGTGATGGCGTGCAGGCCGCGCCATTCCAGGATGGCGTTGATGCCCACGTGGCTTGCCGCCAGGGCGACGGTGGCGCCCTGGATGCCATAGCGCATGGCGATCCAGATCAGGGGCAGGAACAGCAGGTAGAAGAACTTGAACTCGTCCGTGTACTTGAGGCCGAAGATCACCCACAGGGCGGCGGCGATGGCAAAGCCTTGCAGGATCATTTCCTTTTCCACCCTGAAGGCTTGCCAGTCCCGCCGGGCATGCACCAGCACCAGGGGCGCGATGACCAGCAGGCGGATCAGGGCGCCCACCCAGTAGTTCACCAGATCGGCAAGCCAGGCCCAGACGTCGGGCGCCGCCTCCGGGCTGCGGGAAAAGACGTGGACGCCTGCGTCCAGCCAGGCGCCCAGCACCGCCACCACGACAAACCAGGACAGGTCACGCTGGGCGGACAGCCGGGGGTCGATGCGCAGGCCGCGCAGCAACCAGGTGGCCAGGGCGACCAGGCCGAGCATGAGCAGGGTGGCCGCCCACAGGGCCGGCAGCCAGTCGGGAGGTTGGCCATAGAGGGGCAGGCCCACCAGGAAGGTGACGCCGATCAGCAGCGGCGCGTAATGCAGCCCGAACAGCAGCAGGAAGGCCAGGGTCAGGCCGGGGGGCGGCGTCCACGGCGCCAGGGCCAGGGGCAGCACGGTCTGCGGATTGCTGGCCGCGTCCAGCGCCAGGCTGCCGATGCCGTAGGCGAGCAGGACCTTCCAGGAAACGGGGTATTGGCCCCCCCCGAAAACCTTGCTCCGCTCGGTTATCCCCCCAGGGGGCGTGGCAACGCTTGGGGCGGCCCGGCGCGTTTCCAGCGAGGATTCCGGTGCCGAGCCTCGGTCAGCAGGCGAGTCCATGCAGCCCGCAGAGGTGCCGCTTGGCCGCGGCCAGGATGATCCACAGCCAGAACAGCAGGAAGAAGCTGACCATGGGTACATGGGCGTCGATGATGAAGCGCGGGGTGACGAAGCGCACCGCTTTCACCACCGGCCGGGTGATGGTCTGCAGGATCTTGTAGAACAGGTTGTCGTGGCGAGACTTGCCCGCCAGCAGGGCCAGGGCGCCCTGGCCCAGGAGCGCGAAGCCGGCGACCTCCACCAGAACGCGCAGGACGGACACCAGAAGAAGATCGATGTGCATGGGATGCGGCCCAACGGGGACGGGAAAGCTCAGATTTTAGCTTGCCGCGCCGCGCCGCCACCGGGAAAATCCAGTCCTCTCCCGCTTGGCCGCATCCCATGAACTTCGACCATTTCCGCTTCACCCTGCGCGCCGTCCTGTTCGAGTGGCTGCGCCAGCCGGAAAAGGCCCTGGAGGCCTATGTGGAGAGCTTCCACGCCGAGCCGAAGGACGCGCGCGCCGCCCGCAGCATCGGCTGGATCCATGCCCAGCAGCAGCGCTGGACGGCGGCGGCGGACTGGTTCGACAAGGCCAGGGCGCTGGAGCCGGAGCATGCCGACACCTGGTTCAACCTGGGCTACGCCCGGGAGCAGTGCGGCAACCGCCGGGGCGGCCTTGAGGCCTTCGGCCGTGCCGTCGAACTCAATCCCAGGCATGACCGCGCCTGGTACGGCCTGGGCATGATCCACGCGCATCTGGGCGACCACGCCGCCGCCGCCGAGGCGCTGGAAAAATCGGCGCAGCTGCAGCCCATGAACGGCACCGCCTGGTACGCACTGGGCATGGCCCGGCACCACAACCACGAGCCGGACAAGGTGGAGGCCGTCGCGCGCCATTTGGTGGAGCACGAACCCCAGACCGCCAGGCGCCTGATCCGCGACGCGGAGCGGGCCGACCTGGCCGATCTGGTGGCGCACCTGCCGAATATCTGAATCGGTTTTCCCGCGCCACAAAAGACAAGGCCCGCGCAAGCGGGCCTTGTCTTTTGGACCACCCCGGTGCACCGGGGTGGGAAGCGGCGTTCAGGCGGCGTTGGTGTTGATGTCGCCTTCCAGGTTGGGGTAACGCACGTGGTCCACCAGTTCCTGGATCTCCTTGCTCGGTGACGGGGAGATCAGGGAGCCGATGATCACGCCCACGAAGCCGGCGGGCAGGCCGAACACGCCGGCGGCGATGGGCTTGATGGCAAACCACTCGTTGGCCGGGACACCGCCGAAGAACTCATAGGTCATGTACATGTAGTACATGCAGGTCAGCAGGCCTGCGAGCATGCCGATGACGGCGCCCAGGTAGTTGGCACGCTTCCAGAACACCCCCAACACCAGGGCGGGGAAGAAGGCCGAGGCCGCCAGCGAGAACGCCGCGCCTACCAGGAAGAGGATGTCGCCCGGCTTCAGCGAGGTCACGTAGGCCGCCAGGATGGCCACTACCAGGAGCAGCATCTTGGAGACGGTCAGGCGCCGCACCGTGGAGGCGTTGGGGTCCACCATCTTGTAGTACACGTCGTGGGACAGGGCGTTGGCGATGGTCAGCAGCAGGCCGTCCGCGGTGGACAGCGCCGCCGCCAGGCCGCCGGCGGCCACCAGGCCCGAGATCACGTAGGGCAGGCCGGCGATTTCCGGCGTCGCCAGCACGATCAGGTCGGTACCGATGGTCACCTCGGCCAGCTGGATCAGGCCGTCTTTGTTCATGTCCACCACCTTCATCAGGGTCGGATCCACCGCCGCCCAGTTCTGCACCCAGGCCGGCAGGCTGGCGAAGGAGGAGCCGACCAGGTCGTGGTAGACCACGTACTTGGCCAGCACCGCCAGGGCCGGCGCGGTGAAGTAGAGCAGGAAGATGAAGAACAGGGACCAGAATACCGAGACGCGGGCTTCACGCACCGAGGGGGTGGTGTAGTAGCGCATCAGGATGTGCGGCAGGGAGGCGGTACCCACCATCAGGCACAGCACCAGGGCGATGAAGTTGTTGCGCTTGTCGTCGGACGTTTTCTTGTCCTCGGCCTTGGCCTTGGCGACGGCTTCCGGAGACGGGGTCTCGCCCTTGTCGGCGGCTTCCTTCATCAGTTTCTTCTCGGCGCCCTTGCCGGAGAACGGCGTGGCGTGAGCGGCCACGGCGCCAGACTTGGCCTTGGCGCCCTTCTCGGCCCCCGCCCACTTGGCCTTCAGCTTGTCGATGTCGGCCGGGAAGTCCTTGAGGTCCTTCTCGGTGGCGGCGATGGCCTTGGTATCGGGCACCGGCGCGGCCTTGAGGTCGGCCAGCTTCTTCTCGGCATCGGCGACGGCCTTGGCATCCGACATCGGCGCGGCCTTCATCTCGGCGAGCTTCGCCTCGGCGTCGGCGACGGCCTTGGCCTGGGTTTCGGGCGTCTGCGCCTTCAGGTCGGCCAGCTTCTTCTCGACCTTGCCCTTCTGCTCGGCGTGGAAGGCGGCACCGTTGCCGGCCTTGACCGCATCGTCCAGGGCCTTGATCTTGTCGCCCCACTCCTTGGCCTTCTCCTTGTGGATGGCGCGCACGGAAGCCTCGGCGGCGCCCTTGGCGGTGGCCGGATCGTTGAGCTCCTTCTCGATCTTGGTGACTTCATTCAGGGTGGAGCCGTAGACGATCTGCGGGATGGGGTTGCCGGTGATGTTCACCGACAGCCAGACCACCGGGATCATGTAGGCGATGATGAGGATGATGTACTGGGCCACCTGGGTCCAGGTCACCGCGCGCATGCCGCCCAGGAAGGAGCACACCAGGATGCCGGCGAGACCGACGTACACCCCGACGCCGAACTCCAGGCCGGTGAAGCGGGAGGTGATCAGGCCGACGCCGTAGATCTGCGCCACCACATAGGTGAAGGAGCAGATGATGGCGGCCAGCACGCCCAAGGTCCGGGGCAGGTGGCCGCCATAGCGGGCGCCCAGGAAGTCGGGAATGGTGAACTGGCCGAACTTGCGCAGGTAGGGCGCCAGGAACAGCGCCACCAGCACGTAGCCGCCGGTCCAGCCCATGACGAAGGCGAGGCCGTCATAGCCGGCGGCGTACAGCGTGCCCGCCATGCCGATGAAGGACGCGGCCGACATCCAGTCGGCGCCGGTCGCCATGCCGTTGAAGAAGGCCGGTACGCGGCGGCCGGCCACGTAGTACTCCGACACGTCGGCGGTCTTGGACATGACGCCGATGCCGGCGTACAGGGCGATGGTGGCGGCCAGGAAGATGTAGCCGATGATCTTCGGCGGCAGCCCCATCTGCTCCAGGATGGCCAGGATGACGACGAAGGCGATGAAGCCGCCGGTGTAGAAGCTGTAGTACTTCTTCAGCTGGTTGAAAAAGGCCTGGTTGGAAGAAGCGGTAGCCATGTCAGTCCTCCCCTTCGTGGACGCCGTAATCCTTGTCCATCTGGTTCATTTGCTTCGCGTAAAACCAGATGACGACGACGTAAATGATCAAGGCTCCCTGGGCGCCCATGTAGAAAGCGAAGGGAAAACCCGCGATGACGATTTCGTTGAGTTCTTTGGCGAACCAAATCACCACGAAAGTCACCACGAACCAGATGGCGAGCAGAACCGCGGTCAGCCGCAGGTTCTTGCTCCAGTACTCACGGTGCTTGTCCGTCAGTTGCATTGCGCTCCTCCATTGGAAACAAGGTGGCACTGTCTGGGAAGTCCACCGAAACGGACCCTCCTCCCCCAGACCCGCGCGCAGACAGCCACGCCACGGCCGGCGGAGTATAGCCCGAAAGTGAAACACTTAAGGAAGGCTTAAATGAAATAACTTGTTGATTAGCAAGGACTAATTTTGCACCGCACAATTCCGGTGCATGGTGGTGACGCCTACCCTGCCCAGTTCACCCAACGCTGCGCTTTTTCCAGATCCTGCAGGTTGCGGTAGCAGGTGGAATGCTTGGCTTGCGCCAGGGGCAGGGCACAGAGCAACAGCTGAGCCGTGGCCAGGGCGTCGGCCAGGGCGCTGTGGCGGGCGAAGTTGCTGATCTGGAAGTAGCCCGACCAGTCGTCCAGGGCGCGGTAGCGGCGGGCGTATTCCGGCAGCAGGCCGGGCATGACGTAGGCCAGGTCGAGCCAGGGATGCTTGAATTCGAAGCCCAGGTATTCTTTCAACGCTTTTTTTATCATGGTCTGGTCGAAGGTGACGTGGAAGGCGACCAGGGGAGATTTGCCGAGGAACTCCAGGAAGCGGACCAGGGCCTCGGCCGGATCCAGGCCGTCGCGCTGGGCCTCGCCGCCGATGCCATGGATGAGGATGTTGTCCTTGGCGCTGACCTGGTCCTGGCGCAGCACGATCTCGAAGCTGTCGGCCATCACCACCTCGCCGTTCTCCACGGCGCAGGCGCCGA
>Ga0233425_10001913_pt1 | contig 43743 bp, 32 predicted proteins | sample Watercolumn_Towu_2_FD_181712 | JGI IMG/M metagenome (GOLD analysis project Ga0233425, IMG submission 181712) | Freshwater microbial communities from Lake Towuti, South Sulawesi, Indonesia - Watercolumn_Towuti2014_140_MG | ecosystem: Environmental > Aquatic > Freshwater > Lake | place...
AGGCCGGCGGGCGCGGCAAGGAGTTCTTCTCCGAGACCTACACCTTCGACCGTCCCATGAACGGCTACGAGGGCCGCGCCGGCGACTACTACTGCAGCTACGTCAAGACGCCGGTCAGGAAGTGCGACGCCACGGGCAACAACTGCCAGATCGTCGCCTGGCAGCTCGAGCAGCACTGCCAGTAAGGCCCGGAAACACCGTCACACCTCCCACGCACGCTTACGCTTCCCTTCCCCGCTTCACCTTCCTCCCCGATGAACTCGACGGCCCCGGTGCTCTTCCCGGGGCCGCACTTTTTTTGGGAGGGAGGTGCCGCGTCAGACTCGTGCGCCTTCGGGACCGGCGTTTCTGGCAGGGCACGAACGGGTTTGACGGAAGCTCGTGCGCGAGCCTATCTATTCCTATCTATTCCTATTTCTGATCATCATTTCGGAGGCGGCATCATGGCGAAGAAAGGGAATACCGGGAAGAAGATTTCGATCTCTGAGCTCAACGACTTGATGCGCGATCCCTCCCACCCGGAGGAGAAGCTCAGTCAGTACTTCGAGATCGACGAGGAGCGATCGGGTCCCTTCGCCCCGCGCCTTGCGCTCAATCCGAAGACGGTGGCCATTCCGGCGACGCCCGAAGCGCGTCAGCGCGGCGACCTGATTGTCGCTGGTTTCAATTCGTGGGAGCGCATGCGCCGTCTGCAGCGTTTCAACGAGCGGATAGCCTCCGGCTACAAGGGGCCTGTCATCGTCTCCGAGGGCGACTCCTGGTTTCAATATCCCGTCGAGGTCTACGACGTGATCGACCACCTCCTCGATGACGGGTACGCGATCCGCAGCCTCGATGCGGCAGGCGACACGCTCGCGAACATGCTCAAGGAGGGAGAGTATCTCGACGCCCTCCGCGAGACCAGGGCCAAGTTCTTCCTCTTCAGCGCCGGGGGCAACGATGCGCTGGGCGGCGGCAGCCTCGGCGATCACCTGCGCCCCTACGACGCGAGCCTCAAGCCCGAGCAGCACCTGCTGCCGAGCTTCAGGGCCCTCCTCGACCAGACGATGAAAGGCTACGAGACGATCCTGCGCCGTGTCGAGGACTTGCCGGGGCGCATCCATGTGATCGTTCATGGCTACGACAGGCCGCTGCCCAACAACGGCAAGTGGCTCGGAAAGCCGATGGCGGCAAAGGGCATCAAGGATGCGAAGGTCCAGAAGGCGATCGTGGACGCCATGATCGACGCCTCCAACGACCGGCTGCGTGCCGTCGCTGCCAATTTTCAGGATGTCACGGCGCTCGACGTGCGCGGGGTCGTCGGGTCATCGTCCCAACGCTGGTACGACGAGCTGCATCCGACCAGCACGGCGTTCGGCGATGTGGCGGCGAAATTTCATGCCGCCGTCGAGAAGGCGGCCGGAAAGAAGCCGAAGGGCGCGGCCACGCGCGGGGCTGGCGCCGAGCGGAAGAAGGGGGGACGCGGGGCGGCCGGCCGCTCGGGCCGGCGCGGCATCTCGCTTCACATGGGGCTCAACGAGATCGACCCGTCGCATTACTCCGGTGACGACGGCGCGCTGTCGGGCTGTCACGGCGATGCCGACGCGATGGAGCTGATCGCCAGGGAGAAGGGCTATTCCATTCTTGGCAAGCTCATCGACAAGAAGGCCACTCGCCGCTCCGTTCTCGATGGCATCGGGGAGATGGCCAGAGAGGCGAGATCGGGCGACATCGCCTTCATTTCCTATTCCGGTCACGGCAGCCAGATGACCGACATCAACGCCGACGAGACCGACGGCACGGACGAGACATGGTGTCTCTACGACGGCATGCTGCTCGATGACGAGCTTTATGACGCCTGGAGCCGGTTCAAGCCGGGTGTCAGGGTTCTGGTCATCTCGGATAGCTGCCACAGCGGCACCATCCTGCGCGCCGATCCTGGCCTTCTGACCGCCCGGAGGCGCCCTAACGGAGAGCCACGGCCGCGCTTCCTGCCCCTGTCGGTCGCCCGGCAGACGTATCTCGACAACAAATCGTTCTACGACCGAATCGGCGCGGCCGTGAAAGGCGAGGGGGCTGGCGCGATGCGCCGCGACGAGATCGCCTCGCGTCCGCTGACCCAGCCGGTTCACGCTTCGGTCCGCCTTCTCTCCGGGTGTCAGGACAACCAGCTGTCGATGGATGGGCTCTTGAACGGGCGTTTCACCCAGGAGTTGCTCAAGGTGTGGGCGCAAGGCCGCTTTGCGGGCGACTACGATGCGTTCCACAGCCGGATCGTGCGCGGCATGCCGGCCTCGCAGACGCCCAATCACTGGACGGTTGGTGCCGGCGATCCCGCGTTCGACGCCCAGGCTCCGTTCAGCATCTGACGCGCCGAGGCGTGCGCGATGTGCCTCCGCGAATGCTGCGGGCGTCGAGGGCCGTCGCTGTGGACGCTCTGCCGTCGCGTGCCGGCAGCGGTGCGTCTGGATGATCCTGTCGTGATGGTGTCCCCGCGGGGTGGTAACGGGGACACCATCGCCGAGCCCTACGCACGACGGGATCAGTTGACGCGCGCAACCTCGACCAGATTGTCGGAGAACGTCGGGGCGCGACCGAGCCCGCAGTGGGCATCGGACGATATCGAGTTCACCGACCCATCCGAGCGGTTCAACGAGCGCCAATAGCCCAGCGTGGAGACGACCACCCCGGCGGGGGCATCGTCCGAGACCCGGGCCAGGCCCTCGAAGTCGCCCCGGTCGTTGAACACGCGCACCGGGTCGCCGTTGCGGATCTGGCGCTTGGCGGCGTCCAGAGGGTGGATGATCACGAACTGCTCGCCCTGGCCTTTGATCTTGTGCGGCTCGTTCGCGTAGCAGGAGTTGAGGAACCCGTGGCTCTTGGGCGTGATGATGTTGAGCGAGTAGAGCTTCGCGCGCTCCGGGCTCGTCTCGGGCGCCTCGCGGTTCGGCACGTAGCCCGGCAGCGGGTCGATCGGCGAGCCGTCCTGCCCGCCCTCGTACATGGCGCGGAATGGCCCTGCGACGAAGTTCTTGGCGTCGTGGAGGAGGAACTCGACCTTGCCGGACGGAGTCGGGAACTTGCCCTCGGCGTGAGGCTTCCTCGTATCCGCGGAGCCGACACTCACTTTGTAGTAGCCGTGCTTCTTGAAATACTCCATGTCGATGCCGCCCATCTTGGGATCGTCCCAGTTGATGTAGGCCTCTGCGAGCTCACTGTCGGTCATTTTGAAGACCGGATCGTCGAAGCCCATCTCCTTGGCGAGGAGCCGCCACAGGTCGGAGGTCGGCTTGCATTCGCCCGGAGGGTCGATGGCCTTCTGATTGTAAGTGAAATAAAGGTGACCCCAGCTCCACATCATGTCCTCGGCCTCGGCCGCCATGGCCGCGGGCAGAATGATGTCGGCGTACTTGCAGGTATCGGTCATGAAGTGCTCGGCGACGACCGTGAACAGATCCTCGCGCTTCAGGCCCTCGACGATCTTGTTGGTCTCGGGGGCCTGTGAGACAGGATTGGTGCAGAACACGAACAGCGACTTCAGCGGCGGATCGAGCTTCATCTCGCCGTTCAAGGCCCGGCCAAGCTGCAGGTTGTTGACGACGCGCGTGCCGGGCTTGATCCAATCGGGACGGGCGGCCTTCACCCAATCGACGGGGAAGTCCCAGAGCGGCATTTGCAGGAGCCCGCCACCGACATGACGCCAGGAGCCGGCCAGGGCAGGGAGCGCGCAGGCCGCGCGAATGGCCTGACCGCCGCCCTTGTGGCGCTCGAGCGCGACGCCGAGCCGAATGACGGAGGGCTGCGCGGTCGCGAACTCTTTCGCGAACTTGACGATGTCGGCCGCTTTGACGCCCGTCACCTTCTCGACGTACTCCGGCGTGAAGCTGGCGGCGCGCGCCTTGAGCTCGGGATATCCGTATGTGTACCTGTCGACGTAGTCCTGGTCGACGAGACCCTCTTGGATTATGGAGTTGATGAAGCCCATGGCGAGTGCGCCATCGGTGCCGGGTCGCGGACAGATGTGCCAGTCGACCGCTTTCGCCGTGCGTGAGCGGTAGGCATCGATGACCACGATCTTGGCGCCGCGCTTCTGAGCTTCGAGCACGAACGGCCAGTGATGCAGGTTGGTCGAGATCGAGTTGCAGGCCCAGATCACGATGAAGCGGGAATGCACGAAGCTCTCTGGATCGACGGCGCCGGTGGGGCCGACGGTCAGAAGCCAGGCAGTCGAGGATCCGCTGGCGCAGAACGTCTTCTCGTTCACCGTCGAGCCCAAGCGATTGAAGAATGGATCGCCCGAGTTGATACCCTGCACGAGGCCCATGTTGCCGAGATAGCTGTAGGGCATGATGGCCTCAGCGCCAAATTCGGCGATGATCTCGCGCCAGCGCTTGCCGATTTCCGCTATGGCCTCGTCCCAGGTGATGCGCGCGTACTGCTTCGAGCCCTTGGAGCCTGAGCGGCGCAGAGGATAGAGGAGGCGGTCCTGATTGGCGTGGTGGTCATGGAAGTCCTTGAGCTTCACGCACAGACCGCCCTGGGTTATCGGGTGATCCTTGCGCCCGCGCACGTCGACGAGCTTGCCGCCGACGGCCTCGTAGATCATGGCGCAGGTGTCGGGGCAGTCGTGCGGGCAGGCGCCGTGGAACGTCTCTCGCTTGAGCTGCTCGTTCATGGGATATCCTCCTCCTGGTGCTTCCCGTGCCGCCCGGCGGGAAGCCGTGCGGTTCCCGCACCTGTGGCGGGCTTTCGAATTGGGTGAGGCAGATTGGCAACCTGGCCGAGCGAGAGCAAGCTCGTTCAGTGCGGGACGCATTGCGGGTTGGGCGGAATATCCCTACTGGCAAAGGGGATTTGATGCCGAGACGCGAGAAGGGCAGGCGGATCGTTCCGCCTGCCCCTATTGCGACTTGCGAATGAGCGTACTGCGCGCGCGCCGCCGACCTGCTCGTCAACTCGGGGTCACACACTTGCCCTGGATCAGCACCTGACCCTTGGGACACGACGGCCTGGGCTCCTCCTTCTTGGGCGGGTTGAGCTTGAAGCAAACAGGGGGCGTGCCTTGGTAGCCCTCGGGACACTTCTTGGTCTCGATCTTCTTGCAGTCCGGGTACTTGCCGGTCGTTCCCTTCGGGCATTCCTTGATTTCGATCTTCTTGCAGTCGGGGTACTTGCCGGTGGTGCCGGACGGACATTGCTTCGGCGGCATGACGCAGGTCTTGCCGTCCCAGCGGCCGCCGCCCAGCTTGCAGATGTCGGCGGGCGACGGGAGGATCATGCACTGGCCGTTCTTCCAGGTGCCGCCCTTCTGCTTGCAGAGCTCCTCGGGGGAGGGCGGCATGACACAGGTCTTGCCGTCCCAGCGGCCGCCGCGCAGCTTGCAGATGTCGGCGGGCGACGGGAGAATCATGCACTGGCCGTTCTTCCAGATGCCGCCCTTCTCTTTGCAGAGCTGCTCGGGGCCGGGTGGGAACGTGCACTTGCCGTCGGACCAGCGCCCGCCCTTCTCCTTGCAGTCCTCGGCAGGAGTGCGAGGCTCGACGCATCGGCTTCCCGTCCATTCCCTGCCTTTCCTGCGGCAGTCGCCGGCCGGATCGCTGTCAGGCACGCACTTGCCGTTCTCGAGGTGCGTGCCCTTCCTGCAGTCCGGCGCCTCCTTCACGCAGCGCCCGTCGCGGCGCTCGTAGCCGTCCTCGCACACGCAGCGGCCATCCTTGGTGCGAACTTCGTTGGGACCCGGCTCGCAGCGTTCCTCCTCCTTGACGCAGCGGCCGTCGTCGTTTCGCTCGTAGCCCTCGCGACAGACGCAGGTGCCTTTGGAGGTGCGGACCTCGTTGGGACCCGGCTCGCAGCGTTCCTCCTCCTTGACGCAGCGGCCGTCGTCGACTCGGGCATAGCCTTCGCGGCAGACGCAGGCGCCGGCCGAGGTTCGAATCTCGTTCGGGCCGGGCTCGCATTGGCCATCGCAGGTGTTGGTCTGCCGGTTCCAGGTGGTGCCGGACTTGCACGGGCAGACTCCGTTCTTCGGGATCGGATTGCCGTCAGGGCACTTGGCGGCCTGGGGCTCAGGTGTCTCCGCGACCTCCTCCGTTACACACCGTCCCGCCTTGTCGCGCGCATAGCCTGCCTTGCACACGCAGGCGCCGGAGGCCGAGCGGAGCTCGCCCTCTGCCGGGGCTTCGCACACGGGGCGCTTGATGCACTCGGGCGAGCTCACGGGAGTTGAGACCGTATCCTTGTCGTCGTCACCCTTGAGGTTGAAGCGCGTTCCCGGAAGCGGAAACGACATGTGCGCCGTGTTCCAGATCGTGCACTTGCCGGCGTGCGGCACCGTTGCCTTGACCTCGAGCGTAACGCTGTGCTGTCCCGGCTTTCCGGGCGGCGCCAGCTCGACGCCGGCCTTGGTGCAGAGACGGCTCGTACCCCCGCCGCCGCAGCTCCACCCGTCCGAGAACGAGATGGAGGACGGCGCCGCGCTCAACTGATCCTCGATGGTGATCGGGCCCTTGTAGGGGTCGGGGCCGGTGTTGGAGACTGTGATCCGATAGATGCAGGTCGTGCTGTCGCCCGAGGCCGTGCATTTCTCTATCTTCTTCTCGGTCTTGAGGTTGGTCGGGTCACAGGCGACGCTCACCGTTCCGTCCGGATTGAGGACGGCGATCAGTGCCGTGTTGTGGGTGGCGCCGGCCGCATCGTCGCCGGCCAGCATGTTGAGCGGGCCGCCGAGCGGCGTGTTGATGGCGACGGTATTCTGGACCTGACAGGTGGGCTCGGTGAGCAGTGCCGGAATCTGGATCGTCGCTTTGACGGTGAAGGTCTGACCTGCCGCGAGCGCGATGGCAGCCGGGCTCGTGCAGGTGAAGCCCGGTGGCGGCCCCGGGGGACCGGCGACGCAGCCCCAGGCCGGGTCGAGCAGGAGGTTGCTGCCGACGGGCGGCGTCTCGTTGATGGAGATCACGTTGTTGAACGGCGAGGGGCCGTCGTTCTTGATCTTGATCTCGTAATGGCACGAGGCGATGCCGGTGCCGAGACTCGAGTCGCACACGATGCCGGTCTGGGATTTCGAGATGATGAGGTTCGACTGTGCCGGCGGATTGCCCGCCTTCACCCAGATGCACGACGGATTGGTGGGAGAGCCGAACCCCGGTCCGCCCGGCCCGCCCTGCGAGGGAAACGGTCCGCCGGGAGGAACGAACGCAGGATCGAACGCGGCAAAGCAGTTCTGCGCCCAATAGTTCGGGGGCGCAGCCGGCATCGTGATAGTGATCGAGTAGGTCTGGGCTGCCGCCGGCGCGATGTTGGCGGGAACGACGCACGTGAAGGGCAATGCAGCGGGGTTGCCGCCGATGCAGTTCAGCGTAGAGGCCGTAATCGGCGCGGCGACGGACGCCCCGCCCACGAACATCGCATCCGAGATCTGCACGTTGCCGATAAAGGGCTGCGTGCCCGTATTGTTGATCGCCAGTGCGAACGTGCAGGCCGCGCCGGGGTTGCACACCGCCTCTCCGGTCTTTTCGATGACGAGCCCTGATGTTCCGGTGCCGCCTTCAGCGCACGCGATGCCCCCGAAGGGTGCGAGCAGGCTCGCGCAGTTGCGGAAGCCCGCGTTGCCCGCGGCCGCGATCGGTCCGGTATCGACCACGACGTCGACGAAACGTGTCTGGCCGGGGAGCACGATTCCTGCCGGGAGCATGCACTGGAAGGCGGTGGTCGGCACCGCCGTGCAGAACCAGTCCGGGCCGTCGGGAGTAAAGGCGACGACCGGCACGCTGCTGCCGGCACCCGGCCCGGCCAGAATGGTCGTGGCGTCGGCAAGGGTGACGGGAGCCCACGGATCGAGGCCGATGTTGGTCACTCTGATGCGGCAGGTGATCTTGCCGCCGAAGAGACCCGGGAAGCATTCCTTCTCGATATAGAGGCCGGGCACCTTGGCCGGGGGCACTGAGATCGGCCACAGGGGCAAGGGCCGCGCCGAGCTGGCCAAGGTCTCGCCGTCGCAAGGCGCATAGATCGCAATGGCCCCGACGTGCCCATGCGCCGTCTCGGTTCTCTTGGCGCCCTCGGTGTCGGCAAACCAAGCTTTGCCGGGGGCCTCGAGCTGGGTCTCGGCGACGCTGCCGAAATCGCCCTGCAACGCGGTCGATCCGGACTTGGGCGTGGCCGACGTCGCGCGCTGGGCGTCTTTCTTACTCTGGCCCTGAAGCCCGTGAACCGGCTGCTCGCTCCCCGACACGAGATGCTCACCGGTGGTCCACAGCGTCTCGCGGCACTTGCCGAAGTCGATCCTGCCGCTCTCATCGTAGCCATAGCCGAGCGCCACACCACCGTTGGTCGCGCGATGGACCGGCTCCTCGCCGATCGCATACTCTTCCGGCGCCTCGACCCAGGCCTTGTCCTTGTCGCTCCAGGAGTATCGGAGCACGGACGACTTCTGCGGGCGCGCAAAGGTCGCGTACTCGTAGCTGCCGGCCGTCTCGCCGCGCTGGGTGAGGTAGAGCTTCTGAGGACCATCGAAGGCGAGGCCCGTGATCATATTGTGGTTGGGCGTGCCGGTGACGTCGATCTCGAGGCGGGCGTCCTCGAGCATGGTGCCGTCCGAGCGAAGGCCCACAGACCACACGACGGGGCCGTCGGCGACCGAGTAGTAGAGCCGGTCGTTCTCGACCGCGAGCGCCACGACGAGGCGCTTCTTGTCGGCATAGCCCCATGTCTGAGGATCCTCGACGCTGAACTTCGGGCTCTCGATGTCCATGCGCCCTTTGCCTTCGTAGGGCACCGGATCGAGGCCGGCTCTCGGCCGGCCTGCCGTGCCATGATCGTAGAGGGCGACGTCACGCCCTGCGAGGTCGAGCACATGGACCTCGCCGGTCTCGAGATTGGCGGCATAGAGCCTCTGAGAGACGGGATCGAAGGTGAGGCCGCCGAGGCCCGGTCCGGCATTCTCGCGATTTCCTGTGGCGATGGTCGAGAACAGCGAGACCTCGCCCGTGCGCCCGTCGATCTTCCAGATCGAGCCCGGTCCGCCGCCCTTGTCGAGGCCGAACTGGCCCGGCATCCAGCGTGCGCCAGGCTCGCCCTTGACGAGGCGGAGAGGCGCGCCGCCCTTGTCGCTCATGATTTGCAGGCCGTAGAGCGAGGACGCGCCGGCATAGATGTTGGGCGCGCGGCTCGAGGACGTGCTGTCGAGCGCGATGCCGAATACCTGGCCGATGGCTCGCGCCTTGATCGCGAGCTTCGAAGGAACGTCGGCAATCTTGCCGGCTTGCGGCGTGCCGGGCTTCGCAAGATCGAGCACCTCGAGAGACACGCCGTCGACGTCGATCACCGTGACGTCGAGCGGGTGCAGATCCTTGGGCACCTTGGCGCTTGTGCGAGCGCCCGAGAATTGCGTGACGGCTGCGTCGCCGCGGCTCAGAATTCCGTCATCTGCCGCAAGCGCGATATCAGGGCGCAAGGCGAAGGCTGCGGCAAGGAGCGCCGCGCCCCGGAGGACTTTGAGAAGCGCGCCAGCACTTGAGCGCGCCGCCGCTCGAGCGTTCCTCATGTCCCGCCTCCAGATGATCGCTCGCGAAAGGACGTCGTGAATGGTGCGCCGGGAATCCGCGGAGCAGATGCCCTGCGGGACCTTATCAGTGGCCATCAAAAATCTCCATCGTCTTGCTCCGGCCTCCGCCGTGCATCGCCCTCCCCGGCGAGCGAGGGCTTTGCGAGACAAGAGGCCGCGATCTTCGCAGGCGCGAAGCTCGGCACGATATCAAGGTAGGCGCGATCGCCTCACGCCGCTGTTCCTGAGGGAACAAGGACGGCTTCGATGGGCACTTGCGCGACCTCGTCTAAGTTAGGGCGCGAGCGCCTTGGCGAGGAGGAGGACGTTGCCGCCGAGCCAGCGGTGTCCCGAGGGGGTCTCGATGTCGGCTGGGGCCGCAGCCTCCGGGTGGCGCTCGAGATAGAGCGGGAGCCAACCGGCGCCGAGGCTCGGGGGCTGTTCCTGGTCGGCGCCGGCGAGGGTCCTGAAGAGCTCTGGATTGGCCGCTCCCTTGATCGTCGTATCGGCGAGGCGCCCCAGCGCTCCATTGCCGAGCGCCTCCCAGTTCTCGCCCTTGAGGCGTGCGAGCTCGGCGAGCGTCATGAGGGGCATCAGGGCGAACGCGTGATAGTGCAACGCGCGGGAGCGCCGCTCGAGCTCGAGGGGGAGCGTGCCGTCCGTGCGCACGTCGCCGGCGGCGTCCTCCATCACGCCTCTTGCCGCAGACCAGAGAGACTCCTCGCCCGTAGCGAGTGCCGTCGCCGCCAGGCCGAGCCCCAGCCAGTACCAGTGATTGTTCCGCTTCACGCCGCGATCGTCGAACGTCGCGCGAGCAGCCGTCGCGAGCCGGGTGAGCCACGGCTCGATCGTCTCGCGCTCCTCGCGACTGGCCTGGCCGCGGACCTTGAGGTAGGCGAGGGCGGCGCCCGCCAGCGTCCAGCGCTGTTCGGCCTCCCCCTGCTTGGTCGAGATGGTTCCGAGGAGAGCGCCGCCCTTTGCCCAATAGGAGAGATGCTCGAGCGCGCATTTTGCTTTGAACGTGCCGAGGGTGGGCGTGGCCTGAGTGAGCGAGGCGTCGGCATCCCGGACAACCTGCTCGAGAAAGCTTCGCACGGGCCGTGTGGCCGCGATGTGCCCGGCCAATCTTTCCGGGTCGGTCTCCGACCCTGCGGCGTCGGTGTAGAGACGGGCCAGATCGAGGTCTCGCACGGGCGGAGGCGGGATCGGGCAGGCCGCGCCCGCAGGCGCCGGGTCCAGGGCCAGAGCTGCAGCCAGTGCCACAGCCAGAGCCACAGCCAGCGGCGGAGAATGCCGGACGCGCGAGTGATACGACATTATTCTAGGCTCATAAGGGATTCCGGATGACAAACCCTTAATTCATTCCCCCAACGATGCCCGCCGCTATCCTTGTGCCAATCCGGGACGTGGCAAACGGGCCGAATGTGTGCACCTGGTTGCGCGCGCTTTGAGGGCGTCCTAGCTACATGCTTGCCAAATGCGTTCCAGCCGGCGGGCGCCGGCCAATCGAGGAGCACGGATGTTCGCCGAGGCATATCTCTACCCGGGCGTGGCGCTCGCCGGGCTCGTGAGCTTTCTTTCGCCGTGCGTGCTGCCGCTCGTGCCCCCCTATCTCGGCTATCTCGGCGGCACGACCATCGAGGAGATGAGCAGCGAGCAGGAGGTCGACGCCGATGTCTGGCGGCGCGTGGTGCTGGCGTCGGTCTTCTTCGTTCTGGGCTTCACCACGGTCTTCGTGGCGCTGGGGGCCAGCGCCTCCCTGCTCGGTCAGGCCGTGCTGGCCTGGCGCAGCGAGCTCGCGATGGTGGCGGGATCGGTGATCATCCTGTTCGGACTCCACTTTCTGGGCGTTCTGCGCATTCCCCTCCTCTACCGGGAGGCCCGCTACCACGCGAGCACCGACGGGGCGGGGCTCGCGGGCGCCTACGTGATCGGATTGGCGTTCGCGTTCGGCTGGACGCCGTGCATCGGCCCCATTCTCTCGACGGTCCTCGCGCTCGCTGCCGATCAGGCGAGCCTCGGGGCAGGCGTTAGGTTGCTCACCGTCTATTCGCTGGGGCTGGGGGTCCCGTTCATGCTGGCCGCGGTGGCCATCCGGCCCTTCCTCGGCTTCATGCACCGTTTCAAGCGTCATCTCGGCCTGGTCGAGAAGGTCATGGGCGCGCTCTTGGTGCTGACCGGCATCCTCTTCCTCACCGGCTCGATCAATCTCTTCGGACAGTGGCTGATCGAGACGTTCCCGGCGCTGGGACGGATCGAGGACTGGGTGACGCCCGCCGGGCTCGAGAACGAGATCATGAAGCAGCGGGGGCCTTGAACAGATGCACGAACGCCCGGGCAGCGTTCCGGTCGCTCTCACGATTGCCGGGTCCGATCCTTCGGGTGGAGCGGGCATCCAGGCGGATCTCAAGACCTTTGCGGCGCTGGGTGTCTATGGGGCCAGCGTCATCACGGCGCTGACGGCCCAGAACACGCGTGGCGTGACGGCTGTCCACACGGTGCCCGCGCCGTTCATTGCCGCCGAGATCGAGGCCGTTGCCAGCGACCTCGACATCCGGGCGACGAAAACCGGCATGCTCGGCGACAGAGCGACCGTCGAGGGGGTTGCCGCAGGCATCCGCCGGTTTCGGCTCTCTCCCCTCGTCGTCGATCCCGTGATGGTAGCGACGAGCGGCGACGTTCTCATCGAGCCAGAGGCGATCGACGCCGTTCGCACGATCCTCCTCCCGCTCGCGAGCCTCATCACGCCGAACCTCCATGAGGCGGCCAGGATGCTCGACGAGGGGGTGGCGGCGACCGAGACCGAGATGATGCGTCAGGCGGTCCGGCTTCTGAAGCTCGGACCGAAGGCCGTCCTGGTCAAAGGGGGGCACGGGTCGGGAGACGAGGCCGTCGATGTCCTCGTTTCGGCGGCGGGAGAGACGTTGAGGCTTGCCAAGCCCCGCATCGCAACGCGCCACACGCATGGCACCGGGTGCACGCTCTCTGCGGCCATTGCGGCGCATCTTGCGCTTGGGGCGTCGCTCGGCGCGGCGGTGGCTCGCGCCAAGGAGTATTTGTGGCAAGCACTGTTGGCGGGGCGTGACCTAGGTATCGGACAGGGTGCCGGTCCGGTCGACCATGCGTTTGCACTGCGAAAGCGGACGGGGGACCGATAGATTGACAGCGAGCAATGTTGCAGGGATGCATCTGTGACTGCTCATTGAGCAGGCAATGCGCATCTGCCGCTTGAATCGAGCTGTGGCTTCTGCAACTGTGGCCTATCGATTTTTGGGGGGAGGGCCAGGCGGCGATCAGGGACGCTCCTTGGCTCATCAGAAAAACCGGCTCGGTTCACCGAGCCGGTTTTTTGTCGTGGTGCGCCAGGCATGGCGCGGCATCTGAACAGCGATCTTTGCTTTCTTGACGAGTGGCATATTGAGCACACGACGGACAATTTCGATTCGAGGCTCCGCGATCGAGCGCTCGCAGGCTTGCCGCTGAGGCGGAAGCCCCTCTAGAGTGATCAATGAGGGAGCTCGTACGGTATATCCTTCCAGGGACCACCCCGTCGAGAAGCGAGAGCACGGAACTCTCGCCCAGCTCCAACAGTTCGCACACTCGCCCATTTGGCGAGACGGGAGGGGGTTCAGGTCATGTCGGAATCTTTGAAGCATTTTCGGGCCGTACTGCTGATGGGCGCGGGTCTGTTGGCCATCGGGGCCAGCGCATCCGGGGCCCTGGCCGGTGGTTTTGCTCTGCGCGAGCAGTCGGCCTACTATCAGGGTATGTCGTTTGCCGGCATCGCTGCCGGTGATGGCCTTTCGGCCATCTTCTGGAACCCGGCCGCGGTCGCGAATTTCGATGGGACCAACACCAGCTCGACCTATACGCTGATCATACCCCACGCCGAGATCCACGTGAACGACGTGGACGTCCCCCATGGGCCGATTGTCTCTCGCGTTGCCCCGATCACCGCAGACCTGGGCGGCTTCGACAGCGCCGGCGCGGACAGTGGCGACATCGCGGGCATGGCGCTCACGAGCGCGAGCTATGCCAACTATCAGGTCAGCCAGAACCTCTACGTGGGCATGAGCTTCAACGGCCCGTTCGGACTCGCGACCGAGCCCGACGAGGATCTGCATTATCTGGGCTCGGTGCTGGCGCGGACGGGCAAGCTCTTCACCCTGAACGGCAGCCCGACGATCGGCTTCAAGCTCGCGCCGGGCTTGATGATCGGCGGCGGCGCCCAGATCGAATGGGCGGAAGGCACGTTCAAGTTCGCGACCGGCTCGCCGGTCACCGACAGCACCAGCTTCAAGGGTGACGACTGGGCCTTCGGCGGCACCGCCGGCGTGCTCTGGCAGCCGTCGAGCAGCACCTCCATCGGCCTCGGCTGGCGCTCACAGCTGAGCCACACCCTCGAGGGCACGTTCAAGACGCCCGAGACGGTTGTTCCCCTCAATCTTGTGCTCGGGGGAGTTATTGTCGGCACGACCCAGTTGAGGATCGCCGAAACCGCGACCAAGGCGGAGGTCGATCTCGAGCTTCCCGATATCGTCACTCTGAGTCTGCGGCAGAAGCTGTCCAGCAGCATGCGGGTGTCGGGCACGGTCGAGTGGACCAACTGGAGCCGGTTCCAGGAGCTCAATCTCAAGGCCGCTGCAGACGGAGTGCTCGGGGACGGCACGGTCGTCGCCAAGGGCGACACGATTGCGCTGATCGAGGCCAACTGGGACGACGGCTGGTTCTTCGCCCTCGGTGGCGAGTTCGACTGGACTGATGCGATCACGCTTCGCGGCGGCGTCGCCTACGAGATCTCGCCGGTCGACGATCCCACGAAGCGCATCATCTCGATCCCCGACTCCGATCGCGTCTGGCTGTCGACGGGTCTCACCTATCACCAGAGCGCGACGACGACGGTGGATGTCGGTGCGACCTTCATTTTCCTCGAGGATGCGGAATTCGACCGTACCTCGACCAGCGGCGTGCATCTGACTGGCGAGACCCAGGCTCACACGGTCATCCTATCGGCGGGCCTCAACACCAAGTGGTGACACGCTTCGCGGCGGATCGCCTTCGGGTCGATTGACCGGCCGGCTCCCGACAGGGAGCCGGCCGGTCGCATTTTTTCCCACCAAGAACCGCACGGCAATCTGCCGCCCGTTCGGGGCTACTCGTCGTCGTCATCGTCTCCGCTGGCGGAGGGCTGGGACGCGGCCTCAGCCCGTTCTCGCTGGCGCTCGATCTCGCGCAGTCGGTCGCGCTCGGCCTCCTTCTCCTTGTTCCTCTCGCGATCGAGGGCGGCCTTGGCGAGACGCATGTCGAGATAGCTGCCGACCACGCTCTGCAACTCGTCGAGCTTGTTCTCGAAGAAGTGGTTGGCGCCCGGCACCACCTCGTGGTCGATCTTGATGCCCTTCTGCGTCTTGAGCTTCGCGGAGAGCTCGGCGACGGAGGCCGTCGGCACCACGCGGTCCTTCTCGCCGTTCACCATCAGTCCCGAGGCCGGGCAGGGCGCGAGGAATGAAAAGTCGTAGAGGTTCGAAGGCGGCGCCACGCAGATGAAGCCGTCGATCTCCGGGCGGCGCATCAGGAGCTGCATGGCGATCCAGGTGCCGAACGAGACGCCGGCGATCCAGCAGTACTTGGCATCCGGCTTGATGGTCTGCATCCAGTCGAGCGCCGAGGCGGCGTCGGCAAGCTCCCCGGGGCCGTTGTCATAGTAGCCCTGGCTGCGGCCAACGCCGCGGAAGTTGAAGCGCAGCACCGAGAAGTTGCGCGCCAGGAACGTGTGATAGAGAGTGTAGACCACCTGGTTGTTCATCGTGCCGCCGAACTGGGGGTGCGGATGCAGGATGAGGGCGAGGGGGCTGTCGGAGGCGCTCTCGTGATGATAGCGGGCCTCGAGGCGGCCCGCGGGGCCGTTGATGATCAACTCGGGCATGACTGGCTCTGATCTGGCTGGATAAGGGCTTAAGCGAAAAATAGCTCTGCCCCAAAGCGGTGGACGGGCTTCTTAGCACGAAGCGGGGTGGCGAATGCAAGGCTTGTGAGCCGGGTGTGACAGATGGGAGCGCCGCTTCCGGCCCCGCGCCGTCACCGATCGCCCTCTGGTGACGCGTAGGGCGGGCGCCGCTTGGCTCGCGAGCCTGCCTCAGGCAGCAAACGCTCCGGCGCAACGGTCATATCCGGCAATCGCCCGGCAAGCGCTTTGGGCCCACGGTCGCAATCGAGCGAGTCTTCTGCACCTCGCGGGAGGGCGGAGAAGTGACGAGCGCGTTTGGGCATGGCTTCGACGTCCTGCGGTTCCTCAATCCCTGCAGCGATCGAACGACATCGACGCCGCTCTGCTTTCCTTCGTTGCACGCGAGTGCGATGGCGTGCTCGTCGTGACGAATGACGCGACTGCGGCTGACGGGATCGCACATCCTGTCGCTTCGAGTAGCGAGCGGAGCGACGGCGTGCGCTTTGAGTTTCAAAGCGACGGGACAAGCTCATTTATCAAATTAACGTTGTTAGATTTCGCACGACCGAATCGTCATTAAAGCGGGTGGCGTGTCGTCGCAGTTTGGATTGTCGTTTGTCAAATAGGCGCAGACGGACGATCGTTCATCAGAGCAATGTCTCGAGCGACGATGAATTCGAATGAAGCAATCGGTTTTGAGGGTCGTGCTCGGTGCGATAGCACCAGCTTCGAGCGCGCGGCCTGACGGAGAAATGATGCATCGAATCTGACCGGCTGGCGGTCTCGCCGGACCTAGGTCCGAATTGACATTCCCCTTTCGCATCATAAATTAAGGCTCTCTTAACGCTTGCTGCAATCGCGGCAAATTCTGCGGTCGGCGTCGGCGGCGCACCGGTGGAGGCGAGATGCTCCGGGTCTTGCGTCCCCTACTGGGTCTTGTGCAAGCAGCCGAGTTCATGACGTCGAGAGGAGTGAGCATGGCCAATGTGCCGCTGCCACTCCGCAAGTCGGACGATCTGGCTGAGCAGGTGATGCGCGAGCCTGTAGGGGCCACCGGAATCGGCAATCAGCTTCCTGTCCGGAGATAGTAATGCGTATCATCCCGCGCTCAGTCGCTGCCTTGATTTGCTGCGTGAGCCTTGGGCTCGCGGTTGGCGAAGCCGCAGCGGCGCCCTGCATCAACGTCTATCACGACGAATCGGGTGCCAGTCCCTCCGACAACGGCGGGCCGATGAACGCCATCATGCTCGTCAACCTGATCGGGCATTGGCCCGACTACGAGGTGCGGGTGCGACCCATTTTCAACTATCGAACCAGCGACCTCGAGGCCTGCAAGAGCACGATCTACGTCGGGACGTCGGGTGATACGGAAATTCCCCGGCCGTTCCTGACGGACTTCTTCGCCTCGTCACAACACATCGCCTGGCTCGGATTCGGTCAGAGCCAGCTCAACGAGAACAAGCTCGCCGCAACCTTCAGGCATCGGGTCGCGGGGCAGCTTGGTCTCGACCGCGGCGAACCGAAGACACCGCAGTTCTATCAGCACGTTTCCTATAAGGGCCGGCTGTTCAAGAAGTCCGTCGAGCTCGTCGATGGCAAGCCGGAAGGGGCCTTCGAGGCCGTACGCTTTGCGCCGACCGACGCGCGCTCGAAAGAATATGTGCTGGCCGAGCTCATTCATAATACGAGCTACAAGACGACGCCCTACTTCCTCCGGGCCGGGTCCAAGTTCATCGTGGGCGACATTCCGTTCGCCTACATGCATGAATCCGACCGCTACTTTGCGTTTGCGGACCTCCTGTTTGACATTCTCGACGAGCAGCCGGTGCACAGTAAGCCGGTCGCCTTCTCGCGAACCGAGGACATCCACGGCCTTTATGAACGGCATCTCCTGAAAGCCGTGCTGGCGGCACACCGGGCCGAGAGCGTGCCGTTCTCGATCGCCCACATTCCCCTGTTCGCAGACCCGTTCAACGCTTTCGGGGCTGGCGAGGTGAAAGCGCCGAAGGCAGCAAGTGACGCGAGCGACTTCCTGGCCTTCGTCAAGGAGATCTCGGTCGACCCCCGCAACACCGTGGTCTGGCATGGTGTCACGCACCAGTTTGCCGACATGAAGAACCCGCACTCGGGGACGTCGGGCGACGATTACGAGTTCTGGGACATGGTTGCCGGGAAGCCGATTGGCGATGATACCGTCGGCTGGACGCTGGACCGGCTCGCACAGGCAATGCCGGTGTTCTCGGCTTACGGGAGCTCGCCACGGTTCTGGGTGACGCCTCACTATCATGCGTCGGCTCTGAACAGTCACGTGTTCTCGGCGGTCTTTCCGTGGACGATCGGGCGCGTCACCTATTTCGCCTCGTCCTTCGGGCCGTCCTTCACCATCGCGCCCGCGGATCGGGCAGCGTCTCTCGCCATGCCGCCAGTCACGAAGACGTCGCTCGAGGCCCAGAAGGGGCTCTCGGCCGATGGCGTTGATCGGCGCTCCGAGGGCGGTCTCACGCAGATGTTCCCTTATGAGATCTATCGCGACGTCTACGGCCAGCGCGTTGTGCCGGAGACGCTCGGGTATCTCTCCTATGCAACGTCGGAGCAGACCGGCTTCATCCGAACGGTCGATGACATGCTGGCCGACGCCCGGCGCAACCAGGTGGTGCGCGATTACTGGGCCTCGTTCTTCTACCACCCCTACATTTTCTCCGAGAAAGAGGACGGGGGCATCGGACGGTTCAGCGGTGACACGATCGAGCTTCGGAAGCTTCTCATCGGACTGAAGCTGCTCGGCTACACGTTCACGAGCCTGTCCGAGTTCGAAGCCTCGCTCAAGTCGGTAGGCAGGCTCGGGGCAGCCGCCGACGAAGCGATCGTGCCCCAGTAAATGCGCCGCCGTCAGTCGACCGGGCTTTGTTGAGTTGAGTACCTGTGATGGCCTCCTTTTTGGCATCGGCGCTTCTGGTTCTGGGCGTGATCATGCTCCTGGCGTCGCTCGACGATGTCCTGGTCGATATTCTCACGCGTGTCCGACTGAAAGACCCGCGGATACGTCCGCTTTCCAAGCGCGACCCGAATGAGAAGAAAGCCCGGCGGCCAAGGATCGCGGTGTTCGTTGCCAACTGGCACGAAGCCGACGTGCTGGGCACCATGGTCGAGCAGAACCTTGCGAACTTCACCTACCCAAAGGTGAAATTCGTTCTCGGCGTCTATCCGAACGACGAGGAGACCAAAGCGGTTGCGATGGAGCTTGCAAAGCGCCATCCGGCCTCGGTCGAGGTCGTCGTCAATCGGCGCGCGGGACCGACATCCAAAGGGCAGATGCTGAACGAGATGTTTGCGCACCTCTACGCGAAGCCGGACCGGGCGCCCGATCTCGTGGTGCTTCACGACAGCGAGGATGTCATTGCGCCGGGCTCGTTCGACATCTATGCGCGCGTCTCGGCACACCACGCAATGATTCAGATCCCGATTTTCTCCATCGACTCGCGGCACCGCTCACTGGTCGGTGCGACCTACATGGAGGAGTTTGCCGAGCGCCACACGCGCGAGATGCTGTTGCGGGAGACGCTCGGGGCGTTCGTACCGTCGGCGGGAGTGGGCACGTGTCTCAGGAAGGATCTGATCCTTCACTTCATCCGCAGCCGCGGCTTCGTGCTTCAGCCCGGCAGCGTCACCGAGGACTACATCCTTGGGGCCGAGGCGCACCGTGACGGCTTCTCGACGACCTTCGCGGCCTTCCGCAGCGGCGATGACAAGAAGAGTCCGATCATCGCCACGCTCGAGTACTTTCCCAAGGACGTGTGGGCTTCGGTCAAGCAACGGACTCGGTGGACCTATGGCATCGGCTTCGAGGGCGCGAAGCGGCTCGGCTGGTTCGGGAGCGCCTGGAACCGGTTCTTCCTCTATCGCGACCGGAAGGGCGTGATCACCAACTTTCTGCCGCTCATCTCGCTCGTCGTGCTGCTTCTTTGCCTGGTGATCACGCCGGATATGAGCCAGTTCGCGGATTGGCAGCGCAACCTCCTCACCATCACTCTAGCCATCAACAGCCTCAACATTGTGTTGCGCGTCTATCAGAAGGGGATGGCGCTGCGCGAGGTTTATGGGAGTTTTGATCCTCTCGGGCTGGTTGCGCGCTGGCCGGTCGCGCTTTCTATCAACGCCCTTGCGGTGGGTCGCGCCTGGAAGAGCTTCATTGTCGAATCCGGCCTGGCCTCGAAGTCGATCACGTGGGTCAAGACGCAGCACGAGTTGCCCGAGAACTTTGCCGCGGCCAATGCCGAGGCCGCTGCAATTCCCGTTCCCGTGACGGCGGGCAGCCCCGGCTTGAAGGCCGCAGGTCTGCGCTTTCAGAGGCGGGTGACCGGAGTCGTTGCCTTCACCTTTCTCGCAGTGATCGTGGCTGGCGGGCTTCGCCTGCGTGAGGCCTACATGGTCCCTGTGGCCGAACGGGTCGCGGATGCGGAAGAGGCGGGCTCGTCCGGCAATGCCGGAGGGGAGGGCAGGTATGTCGTGGAGATTGGAGGCTGGCGCGTGGGGCTCTCGGCCAGGACAGAGGACAGCCAGGTTGCACCGACGCAGCTCGTCGAGCTGAGCCCGCAGGAGAACGAGAATCTCAGGCAAACGGCAGCGGCGCTGGCCGAGCTGAGCCTCGCTGAGACCGAGGAGAAGGAGCGCAGGATTCAGTTGGCGGCCAGAGCGCCGACCGAAATGGAGCTTGCTCTCTTGATCGCCGAGGAAAAGGAGAACGAAGGAGCGGCGGAATCGGAAGTGGGCGCCACGATTGCTTATGTTCTTCCAGAGATGAACGAGGCCGGCGTGCACGCGACGGCACAGGCGCTCGCCGAGCATAGCCTCGTCACGGCGTCTCTGGACGAACGCACGGTTTTGGCCTGGGCAGAGGAAGCCCGGAGTCTCAATTCCATCGTGGTCGCCGAGGCGGCACACGTCTCGGACCAGGCTCCCTCCAGGATCGGGGCTGATACCGAAGTCGCAGAGGACGAGGTGGACACAGATGAGATTCGTTTGGCCGCACTCGAGAACGAGCGGCGGGACGCGAGCCGGGCGGCCGAGGCGGCGCTCGCATCCGCCAGGGCCGAAGAGAGCGGCATCTTGAGCAAGACAGGGGCACTAGCTTCCGGCAAGGCCGCTGAGGCTGGGATTGTGAGCGCCCATGCTTTCGACGGGGATGCGCAGACAGGCGTCACCTCAACTGAAAAGAGAGAAGGCGCAAGGCCTGGCGATGGTCTTGAGACGCATCATGGCGCGACAATCGTAGCCGCTGAGAGCCCCGATCAGAAGAGAGTTGTGGGGCGCCCAGAATCGCAGACGCCGGCTAATCATGTCCTGCCGAAGAGAGACGAGGAGCTTGTTGGGCTCACTGATATCGAGCCGGAGGGAGGCGCGGCGTTGCCGAAATCAGGGATGATGGACGATGCGCGCGAGGGCGGCACGTCAACGGGCAAGAAGCCCGCATCCAAAGGCACAAAGCTGTCGAAGGTTGCGGACGGCCTAGCGCCGGCGGGCAAGAAGCAGATGGCGGGCCCGGGCGCCAAAGCCAAACCGCTATCGGTCGTATCGACAGAAAAGGCCACATCGCGCGGGGCGAAGGCGATGGCTCTCTCGAAGAAAAAGTCGAAGGCGGCGTCGGTTCTGATCGCATCCAGGAAGTTTCTGAAGAAAAAGAGCTTTGGGCCGGTCGTCGTGTTGCCCGTATCGGTCGCCGACATGCCGGGCCCAACGATGAAGCGTGGCGGCACGTTTCTGCGCAAACGCTGCCGCGGCAGCGAGTGCAGCAACAAGCCAGGGTAGCGATCAGAGTGAGCAAGGCGGTTGCGAACTGCCATGTCACCGACGGCCGGCGTGACCTCGAGTGCGCAGCCTTGAGTAATGGAGTGGTACCGTGCATCGATCGCTGATGGTATTTGGAACCCGACCGGAGATCATCAAGCTCGGTCCCGTCTACCGCCAGTTGGAGGCCCGGCGCGACGTTTCCGTCGAGGCTTTCTGGACCGGGCAGCACGTCGATCTCGCCGACGGGCTTCTCGAGCTGTTCGGCATCCACGTCACGCATACGGCCTCGGATGTGATGTCCCAGCCCGGACTTTCCGAGAAGCTTGGCCGTATGCTCGAGCTGCTCGGCCGCCGGATTCGCGAACGGGACTATCATTCCATCATCGTGCAAGGCGATACGCTTTCAGCGATGGCAGGCGCGGTCGCCGGATTCCTGCACCGTGTGCCGGTGGCGCACGTCGAAGCAGGGCTGCGCACGTTCGATCTCGAGGCCCCCTGGCCGGAAGAGTATTCCCGGCGTGTGATCGGTGTCGGCGCCAGTCTGCATTTTCCGCCGACACGGGCGGCTCGCGACAACCTTCTCCAGGAGGGGGCCTCGCCGAAAAGCGTTCACGTGACCGGCAATACCGTTGTCGATGCGATCGAGTACGTGCGGGCGCGCGTGGCAGAGGGCTACCGGCCGATCAACCCGGCCATCGCGAGCCTGCCTGCCGGCAAGAAGCTCATTCTGGTGACGGGGCATCGGCGAGAGAATTTCGGCGAGCCGTTCCGGCGTGTCCTGACGGCGCTCAGGATCCTGTCCGAGGACGGCGACAAGCATCTCGTCTTTCCGGTCCATCCGAACCCGGCCGTGCGGGAAGCGGTTTCCGCCTGTCTCGGCAAGAGCGAGAGCCTGCAACTGATCGATCCCTTGCGCTATACGGATTTCGTATACCTGCTGGCTCGGGCCTGGACGGTCGTCACCGACTCGGGCGGCATTCAGGAGGAAGCCCCGTCGTTCGGCATTCCCGTCGTCATCACGCGCGAGGCGACCGAGCGGCCGGAGGTGGTCGAGGCCGGTTTCGGGCATCTGGTCGGCTCGGATCTCGAGCGCATTGTCGGAACGGTTCGGGAGCTCACGAAGGGGGTCCGTCCGACGCGGATCAGGGCTCCAAGCCCGTTCGGGGACGGCCAGGCCGCCAGGCGCATTGCCTCGATCCTTCTGAAGGACAAGTCGCTTCAGTCGGAACGCCTCCCCGCGCCTGCCATCCCGTTGCTGGTCGATGGTCCTCAAGCCGGCGCCGTGTGAGCGCTATGCAGAAAGGTGCTGGCGGAGCAACCGGGCGATAGGACTCCTCGGCGTGATGGCGTAGTTGCTGTCCCGATGCGGGCTCACACGCCAATGCCAGAAGTCCACGCCCGCGAGCCAGTCTCCCTGATCGGCGAAGGTCTCGAGAAAGGCGACATACGCGTTCACGGCCTCGGCCGGGTCGCGCTTGTTCGAGGGAGCGTCATCCGACGGCTCGACGGTCGTAAGATCGTAAGGCACCACGCCCCATTCCGCCAGCATGAGGGGGCGCTTGTGCCTTGCAGACAAGGCATGAAGGCGGTCGAAGACCTTGTCGAGCCGGGGCTCGAGGTCCGCCTTTCTGGGCCGCCCCGGGCCAAGGGCCTGCTGGCGGGTGGCCAGCGGAAAATAGGCGTCGATGCCAATCTCGTCGAGCTCTCCCCAGAAGGGCACCTCGTCGTACTCGGTGTAATTGGCCGCGTAGCTGAGGAGGCAGCTCGCGGAGCCGAGCCTTTGACGGCAGGCGGCGATGAGGCGGCTCCAGTAGGCATGACTGGCGGCGTTCTTGACGATGCGGGTCAACTCCGAGCCGACATAGAAGCGTGATGCGCCGGTCTCTCGTGCAAGGTCGCAGATAGAGAGCACGTAGTCGTCGTAGGACCGGAAGAACGACTCGAGCCCGCTGTTGGCGAGTTGCAGGGATCCGCGCCAGATCGCGCCCTCGCCTTTGGCATTGTCGATCTCGATCATGGGCTTGAGGCCGACCGTAAGCGATCTCGACCCGGCATAGCGCGCGACTTCGGCCAGGACGTCGCTCCTTGGCCCCCAAACCAGACCGTAGCTGCTCTTGTCGACAAGACGACCCTCGGCTCGGCTGTAGAGGGCGTAGGGAACCAGCGTCACGCGTCGGATACCCAATTGAGCGATCTCGTCGACGGCTCGCTGCCAGTGCGGCGCTTCCGAGAGGATCGGCTCGTCCCAGGCGACGAGATTGAATCCCACGCGTTCTGGCCCGACCTTTGGGCGGCTCGATCCGCAGCCCATCTGGCCCGAGGCGCTTGCCATGAGGAGCCCGGAGGCGAGTTGAAGAAGGCGGCGGCGATCCACGTACGCATACCGGTGTGTGAGGTCTGGCGCACCCTACCGGATATTCCGAGCGGGCTCCAACGACAATGCTCGAACGTGACCGCTGCAGCGCGGCTCACGCGTAGCGACCTCGTTCGTTCTGTCGGAAGGTTCTGGTTGAGGGGCCTCAGAACGAGAACGACAGTCCGGCGCCGGCGTAAGTGCCCTCGCCCCCGGACGTCGTGTTGCCCTCGCCGGCGTCCTCGTTGTCGACGAACTGGTGACCCACATCCGCAGTCAACTCGGCGGGCATCGAGGGCGTGAGGTTGAACCGGTACGTGATGAAGCCGCCGAGGCGCTGGGATTCCTCGTTCTCGACTCCGGAAACCGAGCCTTCGGCGCCGAGCACCAGCCGCCCCATGTTGTAGCCGAGGCGGAGCATCGCGTTCCAGGCCTCGAAGGCGGTCGAGTAGTCGGCATCAACGGCTGCGAAAAGAGGAATTTCGTCGCTCGTCTCGGCTTCGAAGGCAATCTTGAAGCCGGATTCGGTGCCACGAATGGTGTTCTCCGGATCGTTGGGGGAGAGCTCGATGTCCCGGTACTCGTAGCCGGCATAGGCCGTGGCGGTGATCAAGCCGATCGTCGCCTGATAGCCGATCATGGCGTCGACCGAGACCTCGTCGCCGTCGACGTTGCCGCCGGGAACGGCGAGCTGCTCGTACTCGAAGTCGCCGGATGAGGTCATGAGGCGCAGCACGAAGCCGTCACGCGATAGGTCTTTGTTGAGGGCCAGAATGCCGCCCGAGTAATAGGACGAGGAGTCCTTGGCGAAATCGAAGCCCGAGAAGGAGATCGCGCGTTGCACGCCCGAGTCGTGGCCTTCGTCCTGTGCAGCCGCCGGCTCAGGAATCTGAACGGCAAGAAGAGCCGCGGCCAGACAAGAGAGCCAGATCAGACTGATGTGTCCCCTTGCGGGGCGCAACCGAATTTCGAGCATGGGCGGAAACGGCCTCTGCGGACGCGCACGTGGACCTCTGCAACACGAGCACCGCAACAGGCGGGGAATCATTCACTTCGTGTGGAGTATGTACCATCGTTTTGAGTCCGTCACCAATGCCACGGCCGGAGCCCGAGGCTTCTCACTCAGGTGTGGCGTAACGAGATCAGTGCGAACACCGCGTCCTGTTTCGGGCGCGGACCGGCGAAGCGCGCCGGTGCTGCAGTCGCATGCAGCAGCAGGGCACATGGCTCTGTGCGAGAGCCACGAGTGTGCGAGCCATACCCGAGCCCGCACCCCAGAGTGAGGGTCAGGGGATGGCGTCAGCCAGCGCGCGGGCGTCGCAATGATCGCCCTAACATTCGGTGGGCGGTAGCTCTCGTGTTGCATGGGGCAGGCTGCGCCCGTGCTTCGGACTCCCCTCATGGGCGGGATGGCGAAAGCTCCCTGCTCGACCTGTCCGGAGATCGCGGCCTTTGTGCTGCAGCCCGCCGTGCGAGGCGAGGGGCCTCGGCAGAGAGAGGGGCCGGTTGATCCGGTTGGTCGCGCCACTGCGGCAAATCGAGACAGTTCAGGGCGGCTGCGGCGAGCCCGCCCTGGACCTCACACACTCGTGCGCGAAAGAATACTTGACTTCTGCGCTCGGAATTTTCATATACCGGGCAGTGCCTAGAAATTATCCAGATTGTGGAGGTGGCCACTCCGGCAAAAGGTGCTGGCCGTGTGGCTTAGACGTATAACTTTAGGCCGTCGCAGGCTGGGGTTCAAGGGTGCAAGGGCGGGCGTTTCGTCCCATGTGGGCGCCACTGCCCGGGAGCGAGGTGGCGTGGAGCTCAATACAAGAGGCCGTTATGCGGTCATGGCGATGGCCGATCTCGCCAAGCATCAGCTCACGGGATCGGTGCCCCTTTCGGCAATCGCGGAGCGCCAGCAGCTCTCGCTCGCGTATCTCGAGCAGATCTTCATGCATCTTCGCCGGGCCGGGCTCGTCGAGAGCGCCCGTGGCCGTACGGGGGGCTATCGGCTCGGGCGGCCCGCATCGGATATCCGCGTCGCCGAGGTGATGCGCGCGGTCGAGGAGCAGACCCGCATGACCCGCTGTCTCGACGGAGGAGCGGGCTGCCTCGGCGAGGAGCGCTGCCTCACTCACAGTCTGTGGAGTGCGCTCGGCCAGGAGATCGAGAGCTTCCTGATGAGCGTCTCTCTGCAGGAGGTGCTCGACGGCATTCCGACGGAGAAGAGCCGTGGTCCCGGTGGGAAGGGCGTCGGGGTGGCTGCCGAATGATCGCAGCGCGCACATATCTCGATTACAACGCGTCGGCACCGCTGCGGCCGGAGGCGCGCGAGGCGATGCTGCGCGCGCTCGATGTCACCGGCAATCCCTCGTCCGTGCATTGGGAGGGCCGCCGGGCGCGGGCTCTGGTCGATACTGCGCGCGAGGAGATCGCGCGCCTCGTCAACGCCAAGCCGGCGGAGGTCATCTTCACCAGCGGCGCCACTGAGGCGAATGCTTGGGTCATGTCGGCCGGATGGGTCGCCATCGCCGCCTCTCTATTCGAGCACGACAGCGTGCTGGCGCCGGCCCGTGCGGCACACGCGCGCCTGATTTCTCTCGCAGTAAGTGAGACCGGGCTTGTCGAGGAGGACGAGTTGGTGCGTGGCCTCGACGAGGTTGCGGCCACCGGCAGGCGGGCTCTCCTCACACTGCAGCTCGCGAACAACGAGACCGGGGTTCTGCAGCCCGTGCCCCATGCCGCCGCCCTGGCCCGGGAAAGAGGCTTGCTCACCCACACCGACGCCGTACAGGCGCTGGGTCGCGTGGCCGTGGATATGAGGGCGCTCGGCGCCGATTTCATGAGCCTTTCGTCGCACAAGATCGGAGGCCCCACGGGAGCCGGAGCGCTCATCGTCCGCGAAGGATCGGAGTTGCGACCGCTGATCGTGGGCGGTGGCCAGGAGCGGCGACGGCGCGCGGGAACAGAAAGCGTGGCGGCCATTGCCGGGTTCGGCGCCGCGGCCGCGGCCGCGGCCCGCGATCTCCCCGGCATGTCCCGCATCCGCGCGTTGCGCGATGCACTTGAAAACGAGGTCTTGAGCCTCACTCCGAAGGCGAGGGTCATCGGCGCCGGCGCCGACCGACTGGTCAACACCTCGTGTATTGCCTTGCCGGGCGCCAAGGCCGAGACGCTGGTGATCAAGCTCGATCTTGCCGGCATCGCGGTCTCCGCGGGCGCCGCCTGCTCGTCGGGAAAGGTCGGCGCGAGTCATGTGCTTTCCGCGATGGGGCTCGCGCCTGAGGTGGCGGCAAGCGCAATCCGTGTGAGCCTCGGCCATGCGACGCGAGAGGATGATATCGGCCGCTTCCTGGCGGCATGGAAGGAGATCGCCGCCGGCGCCCGGCTCGCGGCTTGAAGAGAAGAAGCCTCATCCGGTGCAGCGTGTGCGGCGGACAACGGAGTAGATGATGCCAGCCGTCCAAGAGACGATCCAGCAGGTGAAGTCGATCGACGTCGACCAGTACAAGTACGGCTTCGAGACCAAGATCGACAGTGTGAAGGCCCCGAAGGGGCTTTCCGAGGACATCGTGCGCTTCATTTCGGCCAAGAAGGGCGAGCCGGAGTGGATGCTCGGCTGGCGTCTCGACAGCTATCAGCGCTGGCGAACCATGACCGAGCCGACGTGGGCCAAGGTCTCTTATCCCAAGATCGATTTCGAGGATCTCTACTACTACGCCGCGCCCAGGAGCAGCGAAGGTCCGAAGAGCCTCGAGGAGGTCGATCCCGAGCTCTTGAAGATGTACGACAAGCTCGGAGTGCCGCTGCGCGAGCGCGAGGTTCTGGCGGGTGTCCAGGGTGCCAAGTTGGTGGCCGTCGATGCCGTGATCGACAGCGTGTCAGTGGTGACGACGTTCAAGGACGAGCTGAAAAAGGCGGGCGTCATCTTCTGCTCGATCTCGGAGGCGCTCCGCGAGCACCCCGAGCTGGTCAAGAGGTATCTGGGATCGGTGGTGCCCCAGTCCGACAACTTCTATGCGGCGCTGAACTCGGCGGTCTTCTCCGACGGATCGTTCGTCTACGTGCCCGAGGGAGTGCGCTGCCCGATGGAGCTCTCGACCTATTTCCGCATCAACGAGAGAGAGACCGGCCAGTTCGAGCGCACGCTCATCATCGCCGACAAGGGATCCTATGTCTCCTATCTCGAGGGCTGCACGGCACCCATGCGCGATGAGCACCAGCTGCACGCCGCCGTGGTCGAGCTCGTTGCCCTCGATGACGCGGAGATCAAGTACTCGACGGTGCAGAACTGGTATCCGGGTGACAAGAACGGCAAGGGCGGAATCTACAACTTCGTCACCAAGCGCGGCGACTGCCGCGGCCGCAACGCGAAGATTTCCTGGACGCAGGTCGAGACCGGCTCGGCGATCACCTGGAAGTATCCGTCCTGCATCCTGCGCGGCGACGGCAGCCGTGGCGAGTTCTATTCCATCGCCGTGTCGAACGGCTATCAGCAGGTCGACAGCGGCACCAAGATGATCCATCTCGGCAAGAACAGCTCCTCGCGCATCATCTCCAAGGGCATCGCCGCCGGGCATTCGCAGAACACCTACCGCGGCCTGGTGTCGGCCCATCGGAAGGCCACGGGCGCGCGCAACTTCACCAACTGTGACTCGCTGCTTATCGGCGACAGGTGCGGCGCGCATACGGTGCCCTACATCGAGGCCAAGAACCAGTCGGCGCATTTCGAGCACGAGGCGACGACGTCCAAGATCTCGGACGACATGCTGTTCTACTGCATGCAGCGCGGGCTTTCGGAGGAGGAGGCCATCGCCCTCGTCGTCAACGGCTTCGTGCGCGACGTGCTCCAGCAGCTGCCGATGGAGTTCATGGCAGAGACGCAGAAGCTGATCGGCATCTCGCTCGAGGGGAGCGTGGGGTGAGGAATGTCCCCTCTCCCGCTTGCCGGGAGAGGGGCAGAGCGTTGATCGAATCGGAGTTAGGATGCTCGAAATCAAGAACCTTACCGTGAAGCTCGCCGAGGAGGACCGCGAGATCCTCAAGGGGCTCTCTCTCGCGGTGCCCAAGGGTGAGGTGCACGCGATCATGGGGCCCAACGGCTCGGGCAAGTCGACGCTTGCCTACGTTCTCGCCGGCCGCGACGGCTACGAGGTGACCGGGGGCGATATTCTCTGGAACGGCGAAAGCCTTCTTGGCATGGAGCCGGACGAGCGCGCCGCCAGGGGTGTGTTCCTGGCCTTCCAGTATCCCATGGAGATTCCGGGTGTCGCAGGCCTCACGTTCCTGCGCACGGCCGCCAATGCGGTGAGGAAAAGGCGCGGCGAGGCGGAGCTCTCGACGCCGGAGTTCATGCGCGTGGTGCGGGACAAGGCCGCCCGCCTCAACATCGACGTCGAGATGCTGAAGCGCCCCGTCAACGTCGGCTTCTCGGGCGGCGAGAAAAAGCGCTCCGAGATCTTGCAGATGGCCATGCTGGAGCCAGCGCTCTGCGTGATGGACGAGACGGATTCCGGTCTCGACATCGACGCGCTGAAAGTGGTGGCAGATGGCGTAAACGCGCTGCGTTCGAAGGACCGCACCATGCTGGTCATAACCCACTATCAGCGCCTCTTGAACCACATCGTGCCGGACAAGGTGCACGTGCTCGCTGGTGGACGCATTCAGAAGTCGGGCGGCGCGGCGTTGGCGCTCGAGCTCGAGAAGAGCGGCTATGCCGAGTTCACCGGCAAGGCGGCGTGACGGAAAGGGTGAGGTCGGCGGACTATGAGTACGGCGGCGGTGGCAACGGCGACGAGAGAGATTGCGCATTCGATGACGGTGCAGATGATCAGGACCAAGGCGGAGGCCGGCTACATCGAGCAGTTCGAGGGCCTCGAGAGCGAGCTGCCCGGCTCGCCCGCCGTGCGGAAATCGAGGCGTGAGGCGCTTGGCCGTTTTGCCACGCTTGGCCTGCCGCACCGGCGCATCGAGGAGTGGAAGTACACCGATCTGCGCGCTCTCCTGAAGGAGGCGGCAGCGCCTCATCCCGCCGGCGCTTCGAGCGTGCGCACGCCCGACATCGACGCCGCGCTCGGCGCGCTCGCTGGGTGCGAGGCCTATCGTCTCACGTTCGTCGATGGTCGCTTCGCGCTCTCTCTCTCTGACGTCGAGCGCCTGCCGGGCGCTCTCCGCTTCAAGCCTCTGTCGGACGCACTTTTAGAGGCGAGCGGCTGGCCGGTCGATGTGATCGCAGACGAGGCAGCCGGTAACGGGGTCGCTGCGCTCAACACGGCGTTCATGACCGACGGCGCAACGCTCAGGATCGACGCGGACACGGCGCTCGACAAACCCCTTCTCATCGTCTTCGTCCGGGCGTCCGCGACGCCGTGCGCCGTGACGTCGCGCACCTACGTAGACTTCGGACCCCGGGCCGAGGGTGTGCTCGTCGAAGCGCATATCGCGTTGCCAGGGGCCGCCAACAGCTCTCAGTCCAACACCATGACGTGCCTTGCCGCCGGTGAGGCGGCAGAGGTGGCCTACGTGCGGCTCTGCGAGGAGGCCCAGCACGGCCTGCACGTTGCAAATCTCGAGGCGCGCCTCGGGGCTAAAGCCGTTTTCCGGCCGTTCTTGATGACGGTCGGCGAGGGCATGGTCCGGCACGATCTCAACGTGACCTTCTCCGGAGAGCACGCGACGCTCGATCTCGGCGGGCTCGCACTCGGCAGTGGGGGGGCGCACTCGGATCTCTCCATGCTGATCGATCACGCCGTTCGTCACTGCACCAGCCGCGAGCTGTTCAAGGCCGTGCTGGCCGGCGAATCGAAGGGCGTGTTCCAGGGCAGGGTGATCGTGCGGCCGGGTGCCCAGAAGACGGACGGCAAGCAGATGGCGCAGGCCCTCATGCTGTCGCCGCAGGCTGAGTTCGACAGCAAGCCCGAGCTCGAGATCTATGCCGACGACGTCATCTGCGGTCACGGCTCGACGGCCGCCGAGCTCGACGAGGATCTCCTGTTCTATTGCCGCTCACGGGGCATCCCGCGCGAGGAAGCGCGCGCTCTCTTGATCGAATCGTTTATCGGTGAAGCGATCGACAAGGTCGGCCACGAGGGCTTGCGCGAAGCGCTCTCGGCTCGTGCCAATTCCTGGCTTCGGGCCGGGTCGGTTGCCGGGTCAGTTTAAGGGGCGAGCGGCCCCGGAAGGAAGAGACGGCAATGGCAAATGCCGCACGCGAGCGGGCGATCAGCGCCCAAAGTACGGTCGGCGGAGCTTACGACGTCGAGCGCATTCGATCGGATTTTCCAATTCTCTATCGTGACGTTTACGGCAAGCCGCTCGTCTATCTCGACAACGGGGCCTCGGCGCAGAAGCCGCTCTCCGTCATCGAGGCGATGGATCATGCCTACCGGTTCGAATATGCCAACGTGCATCGCGGGTTGCACTATCTCTCCAATACGGCCACGGCTCGCTTCGAGGATGCGCGCGAGATGGTGCGCCGGTTCCTGAATGCGGGCTCGGCAGAGGAGGTCGTCTTCACGCGCAACGCGACCGAGGCCATCAATCTCGTGGCGAGCTCATTCGGCAGCCTGTCGATCGGCGAGGGTGACGAGATCGTGCTCTCGATCATGGAGCACCATTCCAACATCGTGCCCTGGCACTTCCTGCGCGAGCGGCGCGGCGCGATCCTCAAGTGGGCGCCCATCTCGGAGGCCGGCGAGCTCCTGATCGAGGAGCTCGAGCGCCTTCTCACGCCGCGCACGAAGATCGTCGCCGTCACGCACATGTCGAACGTGCTCGGCACCGTCGTTCCCGTCAAGGAGATCATCCGGATCGCTCACGCACGCGGCATTCCCGTGCTCGTCGACGGCAGCCAGGCGGCCGTGCACATGGCGGTCGACGTCCAGGAGCTCGGCGCCGATTTCTATGTGTTCACAGGTCACAAGACGTATGGACCCTCGGGCATCGGCGTGCTCTATGCAAAAAAGGCGCTGCTCGAGGCCATGCCGCCTTATCAGGGCGGCGGTGAGATGATCGAGCGCGTCGATGTCGATCGGATCACCTACGGAAAGGCACCCCACAAGTTCGAGGCCGGGACGCCGGCCATCGTCGAGGCGGTGGGACTGGGGGCTGCACTCGGCTACATGATGCAGGTGGGGCGCGACCGGATTGCGCGCTACGAAGCCGACCTCTCGGCCTATGCCCACGCCCGGCTCGGCGCGCTGCCCTGGCTCAAAGTCTATGGGACGGCGCCGGGCAAGGGGGCGATCCTCTCCTTCAACATCGACGGCCTGCATCCCCACGATGTGGCGACGATCATCGATCGCTCCGGCATCGCCGTGCGGGCCGGTCACCACTGCGCCCAGCCGCTGATGGCGCGCCTCGGCGTCACGGCGACCTGTCGGGCCTCGCTCGCTATGTACAATACCCGGTCTGAAGTCGACACGCTGGCCGCCGCGCTGGTGAAGGCGAAGGAGTTCTTTGCGTAACGGAGTGAGACGAGAAATGGACGGCAAGCTGCAGGAGGCCGCAACGCGTGCGCCGGAGGAGACGGCGGCGGATGCGGTTGATCGGCCGAAGCCGCCATCCGTTGCCGAGGGCGGCACGCCGGTCGAGCACTCGGCGCTCTCGGAGGAGGAGCTCGATCAGCTCACGGCCGACATCGTCAAGGCCCTGAAGACGGTCTACGATCCGGAGATCCCCTCCGATATCTACGAGCTGGGCCTCATCTACAGAATCGACATTTCCGATAACCGTGAGGTGGCGATCGACATGACGCTGACGGCACCCGGTTGCCCCGTCGCGGGCGAGATGCCGATCTGGGTCGAGAACGCGGTCAACGCCGTGCCCGGAGTCTTGGGCACCAAGGTCAATTTGACGTTCGACCCGCCGTGGGACCAGACCCGCATGTCGGACGAGGCGCGCCTCGCGCTCAATATGTTCTAAGTCGGAAGGTTCGATCGATCCGGGGGCATGGCTGAAGGCCCGGCTGGGCGTGGCCGCCCGTATTGGAGCCGCTGCGCCATCCCGTCACAGTGATCGTGCGGTCGAGTTGACGGGGCCACCGATTTGTAACACTGTCACGGCGGGGGGATATTGATTGTGAGCTCCATCCGCCGGATTGGATCGGGACTGTCCGCGCTCGCCGTTATGGCCCTGGTTGCCAACGTCGTGCTCGCGGGCCTCTGCTGCCTTGTAAAACCAGCTCCCGCCCTCGGCGACGTTCTCGATCCTCTGCCTGTCTGCGGTCCAAGCGATGCCAGGACAGATGGGCCGGATCACGCTCCGGCGGGACCAGGCCTCGCTCATGTGCATTGCCTTGCCTGTCCCGCGCAATCCTCAGGTGCGATCGTTGAGGTGCGCGACGAGAGTGGAGCGATCGCAGCTCCGTACCGGGTCGTCCTCTTCATCATTGACGACTTCGACGGTGGCCACTCGCGAAGGCCCGCGTTCTGGGGCATCTCGAGCCGGGGTCCGCCGCCAACCGCCTGAAACTCGAATTCGGCACATCGCGAGGCAGCGCCGGGGCGCTGCCGGCTCGCCATTCAATTCAGGTGGACACCATGACCAGAACGAACTTGTTGGCCTCAGCCGCTGCTGTGGCACTACTGGGCGGCGCTGGAGCCGCCTTCGCCGATCATCCGGGTGGGGTCGGAAACACGGGTGGCGCCGGTCCGATCAATACCATCTCGGCATCGACCCTTCCGCAAGGAAGCGGCGTGATCGGGGTGACCGTCGTTTATACCGCGCGCGACGCCCTGAGCGACGACACGCTCAAGGAGGCGGCCGAGCACGCCTTTGAAGAGGGGCACGACCACTCCACCGTGCATTCGCTCGATTCGACGACCGCGGTGCCGCTCAGTCTCGCCTATGGCGTCACCGACAACCTGACGCTCATGCTGCGTCTGCCCTACGTCAATCGCCGGGGAATCCGCGAGGGCCATGCCGAAGAACACCACCCCGGCGATGTCGAGCTCGAGGTGGAATCTCATGGCAGCTCGTCAGGCATTGGCGATCTGTCCGCGCTGGCCCAATGGCGCTTCTTGAACAATCGAAGCACCGGAACGGAAGCCGCGATCCTGCTCGGTCTCAAAGCCCCGACGGGCAAGACCGACGAGAGCGACCAGGGGGAGAAGCTCGATGCCGAGTTTCAGCCGGGCTCGGGATCCTGGGATGGCCTGTTCGGTGTAGCGCTGACGCAGCGCGTCAATGCGTGGTCGTTCGACGCCAGCGCGCTCTACACCGCCGTCACCGAGGGTACGCAATCGACGGACCTCGGCGACCGCCTGACTTACGGGCTTGCGGTTTCCTATCGCGTCATGGGCATGCAGGAGCCTTCGCATGCGGGGCATGACCATGCGAATCATCGCCTCGATACGCATGCCCAAGGTCCGGCCCTCGACCTCGTGCTCGAGCTCAATGGCGAGTGGGATGACAAGGAGGAGAGCCACGGGGAGAAAAACGACGATTCGGGCGGGCACGTGCTCATGATCGCTCCGGGAGCCCGCCTGTCGATCGACAAATGGTCGGGGTTCGTTTCGGTCGGCATCCCGATCGTCAACGACTTGAACGGCATCCGATCCGAGCCCGAATGGCGCCTCACATCCGGCGTATCCGTGGGCTTCTGATTGAGGAGTTCGTCCTCCGTCGGCGGAAAGCGCTGAGGGACGATGCTGAGGAGACATGTCGCGATGAGGCATTGGCCAATCGGCGTGCTGTCGGCGCTTCTGGGCTTTGCCGCCGCTCCGGCGCTTGCGCACAAGGTGAAGAGCAAGACGATCGAGCTCGATCATCCCTGGGTGCGGATGGTGCCGGGCGAGGCAAAGTCGGCCGCCGGCTACGTGAAAATCACCAACACGGGCAAAACCGACGATCGCCTGATCGGTGTTTCGCTCGACGGGGCGGGCGCGGGAGAGCTGCAGGGAGGAACGGGGGAAGCGGGATCCATGGTGGAGGTGACGGGCGGGATCCGCATCCCCGCTGGAGGCACGGTGGCCCTCGAGGCAGGCGGGGCGCACATTATGTTCTCGAAGCTCAGGTCCGAGCTCGAGTCGGATAGCTACGCGGACGGCTCGCTGACGTTCGAGAAGGCCGGCAGGATGCCGATCGAGTTCTATGTCGAGGCGGCACCAGACGGCTCCGGCTCCGGGTCTACCGGGGCGGATGCGGGCTCGCTCGAGGGTCAGCACAGTCACTGAGTGCGCCCTTCTGCTGGCACCGCACGCCTCTCGCATCGCCTTGGTGTTGCCACTTTGCACGCGGGCGGCGGACCCCGGCTAGCGGGGGCATCCGCCCGGCGATAGGATGCGGGTCGAGAGACTTCAGCGCCAAGGACCGACCCGATGCTGACTGCGCGTGCCTGGACACTTCTGTCCGTGCTTTGGGTTATTGGCGCGGCAGTGCTGGGCTCCTCTCGGCTCGGGCCGGTCCGGGCGGACGATCTGCCCGAGGAGGTCGATACGGCGCTGGTCATTTCGGTCGATGTGTCGAACTCGGTCGACGAGCATCGCTACAAGCTGCAGATGGACGGCATCGCAGCCGCCCTCGAGGACAAGGAGGTGATCGAGGCCATCGTCAACGGTCCGCAAGGCGGCATTCTCATTTCGATGATCACCTGGGCCGACCGGCCGCGCGTCGCCATCCCGTGGATCAAGATCCGGAGCCCAGAGGACGCCGCCGCGATTGCCGCCCGCGTCCGGATGCTGCCGCGCCACACGGGCGAGTTCACCTGCGTCGCGACCATGCTGCGCAACGTGGCTGACAAGATCGTCACCCAGATTCCGGCGAAGGCGAACAGGGTCGTGGTCGATGTGTCGGGCGACGGGGCGGACAATTGCAACCCGAGTGAGCCCCTCGACGTCGTGCACGACGAGCTGGTGGAGAGCGGTGTCACCATCAACGGGTTGCCGATCCTCGAAGGGGCCGAGAAGGATACGATCGAGGACTGGTACAAGAGGAACGTGAAGGGCGGCCCGTCCGGGTTCGTGCTGCCGGCCAACGGCTTCGAGGATTTCGGCCGGGCCATCCGCCAGAAATTCGTGATCGAGATCAGCGGGCGCCGGGCACCCTCCGGCCGCGCTCCCGCGTGATAATTGATGCCGTCGTGCATAAGTTGCGACTTATGCTCGACGGTATGACCTCCCCTGACCAATCCGGAAGATCATGTATCGTCGATCTCGGACGACTGGCACGACCACTTCATGACACGCCAGGCGGGATGCTCCTCGCTCCACTGGGCGAAGAAGGGCGGCGCGACCATGGCGCACTGGCGCGTATCCATCTCGCCATCGAGCGGGAGGCGGAAGTCTTTGCACGTGGCAGGATCGGCGACGAGGCAAGCTGAGAGAATGATGGTCATCATGGGTCGGACTGGGCTCCCCGGAACGGGCCTCTGAACGGCAAGTGGGGGATAGCCTACACCGCCCTTCCCCCGCGGGGACAAGCTCTCCCCGCTGTGCTTCATACGGCTGGAGCCGTGCGCCGGTTTACATACAAGGCCATGCCGGATGCGATATCCCAGGAGTCAGGCCGGGAGTAGAATTTCGCCTTTGCCGAGCGTGGCGAGGTCGCCGGCATAGCGCCGGACCAGGACGGGAACGGGTCTGGGCGCCAGCGCCCCCAGCGTCTCCGCAATGTATTTGTTCAATATTTTCAGGATATTGAGGTCGTGGACCCCGCAGTCGCTGAAGGTCGGCAACAGGCGCTCGACGGCGGGCCCGATGAGAGTTCCGCGCCGGAGCATGGGGCCGGGGCCCGCGCCAAAACCCTTTTCGGTCCAGAGCGTGCCGCCGACCATGCGCGAACCGGCGGCCGCGCCGAAGCTGCCGCGCGTTATGATGGTGCCGCGGCGCATGCGCTCGCCCGCCCGCTCACCGACGTTGCCGTCGACCAAGACGATGCCGCCAACCATGCCGAAGCGGTCCCCGGGCCGTGTGCCGCCGGCGAAGTCACCGGCCGCGCCCTTGACCGTGACCAGGCCGCCCGACTGACGGGAGGCGAGATAGGCGCCCGCATCGCCGCGAATGTCGAGGCGTCCACCCTTCATGGCGGTGGCCGCATAGTTGCCGACGCTGCCCTCGAAAACGAGCGTGCCGGCGTCAAGCCCGGCGCCAGCGTAGTCGAGATAGCTCGAGCTGCCCGAAATGGCGACGGTCTCACCGGGCGTGCCACTCACCGCGAACACGTCGCAGACCCGGAGCGCGCCGAGCGAAAGCTGCTCGATCTCGTATAGGGAGCGCCCCGCGAACGCGTTCGGCGTCACGCTCGTGAGATCGACCGGATGATGGAGTGCTCCGCGCAGCGTGAGAGTGAGGGTGCTCATGCCACGAGATCCTTCAGGTGATAGTGATGCTGGCCGAGCTTGCCGCCGTAGTTGCCGGCCGAGACCCGGCTCACGCCCTTTGCTGCGCCCATGTCCGTGATGGCCTTGAGGCCAGCGCGCATGGCGTCGGCGACCGACTTCGAGGTGAGGCCGTCGATGACGATCTCGAGCACGGCGATCGTGTCGGGGTCGCAGTCGCTTTTGACGGCTCCCTTGAGCACGGGGCAGAACGCGTCGTTGGTAGAGGCGATGGCGCCCTTGTACTTGGAGCCGACCTTGGATCCCGAGCGTACGATGCCGCCGGGAAACGGCGTGATGACATCGTTGATCTTAGCGATGGCCGCAACCGCAGCCTCTGTCGTCTCGAGCAGTCCGGCCCGGTCCCGCCCGAGGACGAGCAGATTGCCGCCGCCCACGGCCTCGGTCGTGACCCCGCACTTGTCCTCGATGACGAACTCGCCGTCCATCACAGGCACCCGCCAGAAGCGCCGCTTGCCGAGCTTCTTCGCGGTCTGCCAGCCGTCGCCGAAGAAGCGCGGACCGGAGGCGAGGCCCAGTTTTGTGGCGCTCTCGAGGCCATTGAAGCAGGCGGAGCCGGGGCTCGTCAGCACGCACTGGCCGACGCGGTTCCTCAATTGCGGGACGAGTGCGTCGGGCGAGAAGCCGAACATCAGGACGCGCACGCCGGGGCGTCCATCGGGCGTCTCGGCGGGTGACATCTCCCTGTCGATGCCGCATTCGGCGCCGCAGCCGATGACCGAGGTGCCGAAACCTGTCATCGTCCGCGCGCAAATCATCGCCCAGCGGGGGGTATCGGCGGTGACCACGAGGCCGAGGGCACTCATGCCGAAGGCCTCAGCGAACGTGTCGTCGATGCGCACGCCGTTGACCTGCATTGCTCCCCCGCTCATGACGTCCTCGCGCCGCATGGCTGCACGATCACACAGCCGCAATTCCCGCCCGTATGTCCGCAATTGCTGGCGACGATCTCGTCGTCCGTGACGCGGAAATTCTCGAGCTGAACCGTATTATACTTCTCGAAATAGGCCTTGAGCGGCTTCTCGATGGCGCGGTCGTACTCGGGCCGTGCGACATGGGTGGCGCCGGCCGTCACCTTGACGACCTTGCCGTTCCTGACGATCAGCTCGCCGTTCTTGAACACAAAGAGCGGTGTCTTGAACATCGCCTCGCGGTCGGGATTGTCATCGTACACTGTGATATCGGCTGACGCGCCGGCACCCACATGTCCGCGGTCCTTGAGGCCGAGGCTCCTCGCCGGCCCCGCGCGCGTCATGATGGCGACCTCGTAGAGCGAGTACTCACGGTCGATCGTCTTCAGAACAGTTGCGGCCTGCGCGCCGGGATGGATCCTCTCGAGCATCGCATTGCGGAACGTCTTGTCCATCAAGAGCCGGATCAAGTGCGGATAGAAATAGAACGGCGCGCCGTTCGGATGGTCGGTGGTGAGGAACAGCCGCCAGGGATCGTTGACCAAGAGGAACAACTCGAGGCCGATCGCCCACTGCAGGGCGTTGACGTAGCTCTTGTCGCGGTACTTCATCGGCACCACGCCGCAGCCGTTGTCGCACTCGATGTCCATCACGACCCACTTCTTGGGATCGGCGGACTTGGTGTTGGCGTATTGGCGCATGCTGTCGCCGGAGGCGGTGCAGGTCTGGCCGAACATGATCTGACCGACGTCGATCGACACGTTCTTGTGCTGGTTCAGGAGCTGGGCGATCTCGGGAGCGCCCGAGGAGAACTTCATGTCGCCTTCGGTGCCGTAGCTGTGGAACTGCACGTGGGTCAGATGCAGCGGCAAGCCCTCGGCGGCCCTGATGGTCGCTAGCGTCGAATGCATGCTGCCCGGCACGCCGAGATTGCAGCCGTGGATATGGATGGGATGCGGAACGCCCAGCTCCTTCATGCCGCGCGCAAGCGTGAGAATGATGTCGCGTGGGCTCACCCCATAATGGGCGTGCCTCTCGTCGAGATCGAGCTTTCTCTGATTGAACTTGAAGGCGGAAATGCCGCCCGGGTTCACGATCTTGACCGCGAGCGCCTGCGCGGCGTGCATGGTCCAGCCGACATAATCCTTGATGAGGGAGAAATCCTTCTTTTCGGCGAGCGCGCGCAGAAAGAAATCGTCGTTGCCCAGCATGACGAACGCGCCCTTGTCGATGATGGGCGTATCGCCCATCTCGAGGTGCGCCTGGCGGGCATTGGCGGGCAGCATGGCGGGCTCGAAGGCCGCCGTGTAGCCCATCTCGGCGTAGCGGTAGCCTGTGGTCATGGTGGAGGGAATGGCGTGGCCGCAGCCCGAGCGCATGAGGCTGGTGCGCGCCACCTCGTGTCCCTGGTGATCCTCGGGCATCAGCATGCGCGCGATCGTGACCTTGCCGCCGCCGATATGGCTGTGCGGATCGATGGCACCCGCCATCACCACCCGCCCTTGAAGCGAGTACTCCTGGTCGATGCGGGTTCCCGGAGGCGGCGCGGAGACGATGCGCCCGTCCCTGGCATAGATGTCGCGCACCTCGCCGTTGACCCCGTTCATGGGGTCGTAGACGCGTCCGCCGGTGAGCTTGATGAGCATGCTGCGAGTTCCCCGGACCCCTTCAGAGTGCCAATTCGATTGCGGACAGGACGTCGGTCAGCTTGGGCAGGCTGGTGCGGCGCAGATCCTGGAGCGGCAAGGTCACGACGTTGTCGCAACGCACGATGCGGCCCGCATGGTCTGCCCCCGGCGTGCCGACCGGAATGAAAACGGCGGGCGTGCCGCTGAGCTTGATGCCGGGCGTGCCGAGCACGATCGAAGGGATTGTTGCGGCCGGCGGGGCGAGATCCGGCGTGAACGATGAGATCCAGACGAGCAGGTCCCCGTCACCGCCGGCGAGCATCCTGGGGATCGCGTAACGCAGGTGGTCGTAGTCGGGCTTGCCTGATGCAAACGAGACGCGCAGCGGATACCCGCTCTGCCAGGAGCAGACGGCACCGGCCGTGACCGCGCCCTCGTTGCCGCCGAGTGAAAGGCAGGCATAGCGGCCCGTGACGTTGAGCTCCTTCACGAGCTCGGAGACGAGCCCGACGGTCAGCTCCGCGTGCGGGAAGGCGAGGCTCGGCGGCGCCCACACGAAGACGCCGTAAGCAGCCTTTCGGATCTTGTCGGCGACGGATTTGATGTCGGCCATCTTGATGCCGGCGACCTCGGCGATGCGGAGAGGCACGCCCTTGATCTCGGCCTTGAGCGCGCCGACGATCTCGCCCACGCGGTCGAGCGGGCAGGGCACCGTCACGACCTCGCCGATGCGCGGGCCGGTGGCGCCGGATGTATCGAGACCCGCGCCCAGGAAGATCACGGTGCGCTTGGGAGGGGCTTCTGTCAGCAGCGAGTCGGGTACGTTGACGACGCGCTCGAAGAAGCGCGGGTGAAGCTTGTGAAGATCGCTGCCGACAACCACGATGAGGTCGGCCCGGTTGCGCGTCTCCGTCAGCGTCGACATGAACCAGCCGGCCGTCTGCAGCACGCGAAAATTGCGGTACTGGCCCTCGGAAAGCGCGTGGTCGACGACGCCTCCTGACTTGTCGGCGAGCGCCAGCACGGCGCGAATACCGTCCACATCCGTACCGAGCCCGCCGTAGAGCGGCAGCTTTGCGCGCTTTACGAGATCGGTGGCGGTACGAACCGCGGTTGCGAGATCGACATCCTTGCCGGCGACCTGGGGGCTCGCTCCAGCCAGAGAGCGCTCGAACCCGGCAATCGCCTTGTCGCAGCCGTTGCGGAGAACCTTGATCCCTCCCCCACTGCGGCCCACTTCGAGATCGTCACACAATATTCCGCAGAACGGGCAGGTCACATGCTTGTGGACGTCGGGGACGGCGGTTCCGCCCGTCGTGTTGACAGTCATGAGGGGCTCTCGTTCTTTAGTCGAAGGCGCACAAAAGCATGGGCGGCCCGGACTGACAACCGGGAAGCGGTCCGAATTGCCGGGAGCGGCTAAATCGCGCACGAATTGCGTAGTCGCGGCATGGAGCTTATTCTTGTTGCTTGCGCGGCCAGGCGCCGCGTCGAACGAGAATCAGGGAGGAAGCCTTGAGAGTGAGAGGCCTAGGGTTGGGTGCCATTCTGCCGGTGGTGCTCGCACTTCTTTTCGCGGTGCCGGCATCCGCGCACGGACCGACCCGCCAGAAGGTGATCGAGACGGTCGAGATCGGCGCGCCGGCCGACAAGGTCTGGGCACTGATCGGCAACTTCCAGGACTGGGGCTGGCATCCGGCCTTCGCCAAGACGGAAGGCACAGGCGGGAACGACCCCGGCGCAACGCGCAAGCTCACGCTGCAATCGGGCGGCGTCATCAGCGAGAAGCTCGTCAAGTACGACGCGGCCAAGAAGAGCCTGCAGTACGAGATCACCGAGGTCGATCTCAAGGTGCTGCCGGTCACGACCTACGAGGCGTGGATCACGTTGACCGAGGACGCCGGAAAGACGTCGGTCGAATGGAAGGGCAAATTCTATCGCGGCGACGTCAACAACGATCCGCCGCCCGAGCTCAACGACGATGCCGCCGTCAATGCTGTGACCGGCGTCTACAAGACCGGGCTCGAGGCGCTCAAGAAGAAGGCCGAAGGCGGCTGACCTTTCGGAGCGTGGCGAGCGCTGCTCAGAACAGAAGCGCGCCAAGCAGCGCTGTTCCGATGGCTGCGTCGGCCGCTACGGCAGCGGCTGCGGCGGCATCGTCGTCTTGCACGTTGGCCAGTTTTCCGCTCAACGCATGCGTGCACCACGTGCTTCCAGAGCCGGTCTGCGCATCATTCGTCGTGATGCTCTTTACGATGCCCTGCGTGCTACTTACCGCCCGGATCTTGCACTGAACGGCATGGCCGTTTCCATCAGTGCCAGCCGCCATCTGCCATTCGTGCATTTTATCGCCACTGGTCAGGGCGAAGGTCGAGGCTGGCGGACCATAGGCAAGCACGAGCCGGTCGATGCTTTGGTTCATGTGTTGCTGGGCGAGCGTCTGAGCGACTGGCGGCTGTGCCGTCTCGCATCCCGCAAGACAGCACAAGACCGGCAGCACAACCATAGTCGCGAGTGGCCGGTGTAAGCGACTGAGTCGAGCGAACCTCATGGGGCCCCCCTTCAACCGCAACAAGCAACGCTATAGCATCCCTCAATTTTGAAACGGCTAGAACGAACTATGTTATCTGAGACAAACGATCTCAGTTAGCTACTTCTCATTTGCTGCATAAGCAAGTAAAACTTGCTGTGGCTCTCGAAGACGACGGGAAAAGCCCCTGAGCAGGTGCTGTTGAGGAGCGGAGCCCGGGGCCGGAGCTTTTACCTGCCGTTGCAATCGGGGCTCGGACAGGTTCTATCTGTCAGCACTGGCCGGGCCGCTCATGCTGGAGCTCCATGCCGAATTCTATTGCCGTCATCGGCCGAGTTCCTGATCTCTACGCGCGAAATAGATATGGAGGAGAGCGCATCCTTGCTCATTCAGAGAATCGGTGTGTGCTTGGCCGTAGCATAGACAGGCCTCGCCTGTTCCTGATGACCGGGCTCCTCCTGCTCGCCGGAGGTCAATTCGTGCCCGCCTGTGCGCAGGCCAAGCACGAGGCTCTCGTCACCAACCAGGGCAGCGACAGCCTTTCGATCGTCGATCTCGGCTCCATGACATCGATCGCCGAGATCAAGATCGGGGGCAAGCCGGCCGGCATCGCGCTCTCTCCGGATCGGAGCCGTGCCTATCTTGCGGCCCCCGACGGCAAGGAGGTCGTGGTCGTCGACGCCGAGAGCCGCTCCGTGATCGACCGCGTCAAGGCCGGCGACGGGCCGCTCGGCATTGCCGTCAATCCTGTGAGCGGGGCCGTCTATGTGGCCGACTGGTACAGCGCGCGCCTCTTGGTGATCGACGCGGCCAGCCTCGCGGTGTCGGGCGAGGTCAAGGTGGGCAAGTCACCGTCGGGCATCGCTGTCACCTCCGACGGGGCGACCATTCTTTCCGCGGACCGCGACAGCAACGAGGTTTCGGTGATCGATGCGGTGACGCTCGAGCGGCAGGGGGCCATCGGCGTGGGCACGCGCCCCTTCGGCATTACCATCGAGCCTTCGGGCGAGAGGGCATTCACCGCCAACGTCGGCAGTGACGATGTGACGGTCATCAATATCCGGGAGCGCAAGGTGGTCGGAAGGGTGGCGGTCGGACATCATCCTTATGCGGTGGCGTTCAGCGGCGGGCGGGGGTTCGTGACGAACCAGTCGGGCGGGTCCGTGTCGGTGTTCGATGTAGGGTCTCTCGAGGTCGTCAAGACCATCGAGGTGGGGGACACTCCCGAAGGGATCGCCGCCGACCCCGGAGGGAGGTTCGTCTACGTGGCGTGCTGGTTCGAGAATGCGCTGCAACGGATCGACACCGAAACCCTCGAGGTCAGCGGCTCGGCCAAGGTGGGAGACGGTCCCAGGGCTTTCGGAGCCTTCCTGCGCTAAGCAGGTTGGTCCGGGGCTTCCGACAGAAGCGAGGCGGATGCTGTGGAACGCCACCAAGAATGCACTCGCCGATCTGTCGGGTAGGCCAGGAATCTCTGCTTGGGATGGTCTGGGGGCTTTGGGGGCAGCAGCTTCCGGGGTGGCTACGTGACGTAGTGTTAATGTTCGGGCAATTGCCTCCCCGCGGCCGGGGACGCTAGAAGGTGTCCGCTAAGGCCGGTTCCCGGTTCGGACTAGTGTACCGATCCATCGGTCCGGGACAGCGGCGCCAAAGGAGGAAGCTCAACGATGTTTCGTGCACACGTCCGCGTGGCCCTGATGGCGGGGGCAGTGGCTCTCCCCGGCGCTCTCATGGCGGCAG
>Ga0233425_10001914_pt1 | contig 43741 bp, 43 predicted proteins | sample Watercolumn_Towu_2_FD_181712 | JGI IMG/M metagenome (GOLD analysis project Ga0233425, IMG submission 181712) | Freshwater microbial communities from Lake Towuti, South Sulawesi, Indonesia - Watercolumn_Towuti2014_140_MG | ecosystem: Environmental > Aquatic > Freshwater > Lake | place...
AGCACGTTCATCACGACCGCCCCGGTGCCCGCGAGCACGCGCGCCGCGCTCGCGCTGGCGAAGTCGCGCGCCTGGGCGAGCCACAGGCCGCCCGCGACCATGAGCGCGAGGCCCACGAGCACCATGAGCTTGTCGCCGAAGCGTGCGCCGAGCAGCCCGCCGGGAAGCGCGATGAAGATGCCGGGCAGGAGATAGAGGCCGATCAGCCAGCCGAGCTGCGTCTGGTCGAGGCCGAGCTCGGGCGCGAGGAAGGGTGCCGCACAGGCGGCCGCCTGAGACTGGAATCCCATACCGACCCGCGTCGCCGTCAGGGCGGCGAGGATCTTCCAGCGCTCCCCCATGTCGCGATGATAGCCAAGGTACCGCGCGGCTATCATTCGGGCGATGAATCTCGGCTTCTTCACCATGCCCATGCACCCGCCGGGGCGCGACTACACGCAGACGCTGAAGGAGGATCGCGAGGCGGTGCTGCTCTGCGACCGGCTGGGGTTCGAGGAAGCCTATATCGGCGAGCATATTTCGGATGAGTGCGAGTCGATCCCCTCGTGCCTGTCCTTCATTGCGAGCGTCGCGAACGACACCAAGCGCATCAAGCTCGGCAGCGGCACAGTGAACCTGCCGAATCACCACCCAGCGGAGATCGCCGCGCACGTGGCGATGGTGGACCACATGCTGGAAGGGCGCTTCCTCTTCGGCATCGGCCCGGGCGGCCTGCGCTCGGACATGGAGGTAATGGGCAACCTCGAGATGGACCGCAACGCCATGTTCGTCGAATCGATCGACACCATCCTCAGGATCTGGGCGAGCGAGCCGCCCTACGACATCGAGGGGAAGTTCTGGAACGTCAGCACGCGCAAGACGCTGCTGCCCGGCGTCGGGCAGGGCACCTTCGTGAAGCCCTACCAGAAGCCGCATCCGCCGATCGTGGTGACGGCGATTCTGCCCGGCTCGAAAGGCCTCACCGAGACCTCGGCGCGCAACTGGACGCCGATCTCGGCGAATTTCCTGCAGCCTAACCTCGTCGCCACGCACTGGCCGATGATCGAGGCGGGCCACGCGCGCGTGGGCCGCAAGGCGGACTTCCGCGACTGGCGCGTGGCGATGAGTATCTTCGTCGCCGACGACGAGAAAACCGCGCAGCGCTACGCGGGCGACGTCAAGGGCGCGTACGGGTTCTACTATTGGAACCTGCTCGAGAAGCGCAAGGCGGCGAAGATCTTCACCAACTTCAAGCACGACCCGAACATGCCGGACGAAGCAGTGACGGTCGAATACCTGCTCGACACGCTCGTCATCGCGGGCACGCCGGAGCAGGTCGCCGAGAAGATTGTTTCGCGCCGCAAGACCACGGGCCCCTTTGGCACGCTGCTCTATTGCGGCCACGACTGGGCCGAGCCGAAGCTGGCGCGCCGCTCGATGGAACTGATGGCCGGGAAGGTGATGCCGCTCGTCAACCGGGCCCTGGGCGAAGCCTGATGTCAACCGGCCGGCGGCTGGCGCGTTGTTAGCATTGCTGCACCACCACAGAAGACCGCAATGAAACGTTTGATCGCACTCGCACTCGCAGTCGCGCTCGCATTCAGCGGCGCAGCGCTGGCCCAGGCGCCGGCGAAAGACGCGCCCAAGGCGACTCCGGCCACCCCGGCTGCTCCCGCCAAAGCCGCGCCCGCGAAATCCGAGCCTGCCAAGGCCACGCCGGCAGCCCCGGCCAAGGCCGAGCCGAAGAAAGAGGCGAAGAAGAAAGGCGAAGGCAAGGGCAAAGGCAAGGCGAAAGGGCACGACAAGAAGGCCGAAGCGAAGAAGTAATCCGGCCTTCGATCCTGGGAAGCCCGGCGCGAGCCGGGCTTTTTTTGGCCGAAGTGACGTACCATCGGCGCCATGAAGGCCGTCGGCCTCTACCGCTACCTGCCGATCGATCACCCGGAATCGCTGCTCGATCTCGACGTCGAGACGCCGAACCCTTCCGGCCGCGACCTGCTGGTCGAGGTGAAGGCGGTGTCGGTCAACCCGGTCGATGCCAAGCGCCGCGCCCCGAAGGACGCGGTCGAGCTTGCGCCGAAGATCCTCGGCTTCGACGCGGCCGGCATCGTCAAGGCGGCGGGTCCGGACGCAAAGCTCTTCAAGGCCGGCGACGCGGTCTACTACGCGGGCAGCGTCATCCGCCAGGGCAGCAATTCCGAATTCCAGCTCGTCGACGAGCACATCGTCGGCCGCAAGCCCGCGAACCTCTCGTTTTCCGAAGCGGCGGCGCTGCCGCTCACCACGCTGACGGCCTGGGAGCTGATGTTCGACCGCATGGGCATCTCGCGCACCGGCGCGAGCGCGGGCGCGTCGCTGCTGATCATCGGCGGCGCGGGCGGCGTCGGCTCGATCGCGATCCAGCTCGCGAAAAAGCTCGCGCGCCTGCAGGTGACCGCGACCGCCTCGCGGCCGGAGACAACCGCGTGGTGCAAGGAGCTGGGGGCCGATGCGGTCGTGGATCACGCAAAACCGATCGAGGGAGAGTTTGATTTTGTGTTGTGTTTCAGTTCCTCAGACTTGTACTGGAAGGAGTTCCCGCGAATCACCAAGCCTCAGGGAAAAATCGGCCTGATTGTCAGGAGCCTGAAACCGGTCGACCTGCAGATCCTGCACGACAAGAGCTTGACGGTCTGCCTCGAGGGCATGTTCACGCGCTCTACCTTCCAGACCCCGGACATGGAGGCGCAGCACCGGCTGCTGAACGAGGCCGCGGACCTGGTCGAGGCCGACATGCTGCGCACCACGATGAAGGACAACCTCGGCCGCATCTGCGCGGACAACCTGAAGCAGGCGCACAGGCGACTCGAGGAGGGGCGCGTGATCGGCAAGCTGGTGCTGGAGGGCTTTCAATGAGGAGTAGAAGGACGCTGCTCGGTGCGCTCGCGGCCGGATTCATCGCGCCGCGGCTCGCGTTGTCTCAGCAGAAGACGGCCAGCGTGGTGGTGCTCTCGGCGGGGGACTCCGAGGACGACGAGCCGTCGACGCGCGCCTTCTACGAGGAGATGCGCCGGCGCGGCTGGGCCGAGGGCGTCAACATCGCCTACCACCGCTTGTATGGGAAAGGCTCGCGCACCTACGTCGAGGGCCTCGCCTCGAGCGCGGCGGGCGGCGACACCGACCTCGTGGTCACAACCACCGGCGGCCTCGCGGTAGCGGTGCTGAAGGAGACCAGGACGGTCCCCGTCGTCTTCCTCACCTCGGTCGACCCGGTCACGATCGGGCTGGTCGACTCGATCGCCAAGCCCGGCCGCAACGCGACCGGCACCTACCAGGTCCAGGAAGACTCTGTGAGGGTGCGCTACCGGCTCGCGCGCGAGCTGCTGCAGCGGGCGCAGAAGGTCGGCGCGCTCTACGACCGGCGCAGCGCCGACGTGGAGCGGCTGAAGAAGGCGAACCAGGATGCGGCGATCGCCTCGGGCATCGACCTGGACGTGGGCGAGTTCACCAATTTCGAGGCGGTCGCGAAGATCCTAGCGCGCTACCGGCGCGCGGGCATCCACGCGGTCATGACCACGCCCTCGTTCACGCTGCTCGCGCGCCGGCGCGAGGTGATCGCGCTCGCCGAACGCAACGGCATCGCCGTTGTCGGGCACCGCGTCGAGTTCGCTGAAGCCGGCTCGGTGCTTAGCTACGGCCCCGAGATCGCGGAAGCGCAGCGGCGCAGCGCGGCGATCGCCAACCGCATCCTGAAGGGCGCGCGCCCGGCCGAAATCCCGGTCGAGCGCGCGGTCAAGGACGAGTTCGTGCTCAACCGCCGCGTCGCGATCGCGCACGGCATTCCGGTCTCGAAGGCGCTGCTGCAGCGCGCCGACCGCGTCATCGATTAACGGAGAGGCCGCATTTTCCGGTCCGTGCGCTGCGTCCAGGTCGCGACCATCTGCTCGGGCGGGCGCCCCTCGCGCCGCATCGCGTCCACGGTGTAGGTCATGGTGAGCTGCGAGGTCTCGGCGAGCGCGTCCAGCCGGGTATCCACCGGCAGCAGGCTCGACATCGTGACGGTGACCCGCGCAGCCGCGCCCGGCGGCGCCGCCGGGTCGAGTCGCGGCGTCCCGGCGAAGGTGAAGGCGACGTCGATGCGCTGGCATTCGAGCCCGTCGACTTTCTCGAGGGCGGTGAACCGGCCGCTGCCTTCGACATCGCCAGGCTTCACGTCCATGTTGATGTCCTTGTCGCGCGACAGGAAGCGCGCCAGGGCCTCGCGCGCGACCGGCCAGCTGTCGCCGACCTTCTTGCGCTCGCGAGTGCCCATGAGCTCGTCGTCGCTCGGCACCTCCAGGTCGGTGGTCTCGGCAAGAACGACTTCCAGCAGGTCCTTGATGAGCGGCGCGACGTCCTTGTCGCCGATCTGGAAGCGCTGGCGCGCGCCGGCGCGAGACTCGGTGACGATCGTGCCCGCGTCCAGCATCTCGTCGCGCCGCAGTCCGACCACGCGCACCAGGGTGTCGACCTTGATCAAGGCGCGCGTGACGTTGCCTTTCGCGTCGGCTTCGAGCACCGTCGCCTCGCCCGTGAGCTCGACCTTGAAGCCCTCGCTCGATCCCGGGATCGTTTTCCCGCCGGAGCGCAGCGTCACCTGGCGCAACTACTCGCCGCTCGCCTCGATGCGGTAGCGGTCGCCCGCCTTGCCCGGGCGGGTGAGCCTGATCTCGTAGTCGGTCTGCGCGAGGCAGGGGGCTGAAAGAAGAAAGCCAAGAATCAGAAAGCCCGGTCCGCGCATCGGAGCGCGAATCATACCCGGCTAAGAGCTCTCAATTGCGTAGGCGCGGATCGCCTCGCTGCGTCCGCGCAAAGCGAGCGCGCCGAGGTCCCGGCAGTTTGCGATGCCTTGCAGCGCCGGGCCACCGAGGGCCTGCAGCGCCTCGTCCGAGGCGATGAAGCGCGCGCCGACCTCGCGGGTCGCGTTCTCCAGCCGCGAGGCGGTGTTCATCACGTCGCCGTGGAACACGATCGCCCGGCGCCAGACGCCGACCTCGCCCGCGATGACCTCGCCGAAGTGCAGCGCGGCGCGGAGCCCGGGGCGGGTCTTGAATCTCTCTTCAAATTCTCTTTCCTGGCGCAGGAGAGAGGATTCAATGCCGAAAAAGCACCGCATCGGCCTAGCTTCGACGGCGCCTGCCGCCTCGGTCCATGTGATGACCACTTCGTCGCCGACGTACTGGACGACCTCACCGCGGCAGGCGGCGACCGGCTCGGCCGCGGCTGCGAATACGGCTGCGAGGAAGCGGTGCGCTTCCAGCGGCCCGAGGCGCTCGGCGATGCCGGTCGAGCCGGCGACGTCGACGAAGAGGAAGAAGCGCCGCTCGCGGCGCGGCTGGCGGTAGCGGCCGAGGAGCAGGTCGCGCGCGGTGCGAAAGCCGAGCAGCGTCGCGATCTGCATCGCGACCACGAAGGAAAACGTCACGAACATCGAGAAGCCGATCGCGAAGCCGGTCGGCGCGGCGGTGCCCCAGCGCGTCAGCACGGCCAGCACGATCGCGCCGTAGACGAGCGTCTTCAGCGCGACCACGCCGATGAAGGGCAGGGACGCGAGCCAGCGCAGCCGGCCGGCGTTGACGAGAAACACCTCGATGAACCCGATGCCCGCCGCGATGAGCGTGCCGTCCACGAGACCGATCTGCAGGTCGCGCGCCGGTGGCGGCCAGGGATTGCTCGCCACGTTGTAGAGCACGCCGATCAGGCCGCTCAGGATCACGATCCAGAGGTACAACCGGACGCGTTCTCGATGCAGCGCTGCCATGTGCTGGACGCACTATACTCGCCGCATGAAGGTGAAGCGGATCGCGGGCGCATTGGGCGCGGAAGTGGAGGGGGTCGATCTCGGCAATCCGACGAAAGACCTCGTCGCGAGCATCCGCGCCGCATGGCTCGAGCACCTGGTGCTCTTCTTTCACGACCAGCCGCTGACGCTCGCCCAGTACATGGGCTTCGCGCAGCAGCTCGGCGAGCCGGTCGAATACCCGATGGTACCGGGGCTCGTCGGCTACCCGAAAGTGATCGAGGTCAAGAAGCTCGAGCACGAGCGCGTCAACTTCGGCGGCATCTGGCACACCGACACCGCCTACCTCGAGCGCCCGCCGATGGGCTCGATGCTGCTCGCGCGCGAGGTGCCGCCCTTCGGCGGCGACACGCTGTTCTCGAATATGTATCTTGCCTTTGACTCTCTTTCTGCGGGCCTGAAGAATCTGCTTATCGACCTGAAAGCCGTCAATTCCTCGGAAAAGGCGGACGCATCGAAAACGCGGGAAGACAGAATTGGTTCAGCAGAACGAAAGATCTTCAGCGCAGAGCACCCCGTGGTCCGCACCCATCCGGAGACCGGCAGGAAGGCGCTCTACGTCAACAGCGGCCACACCGTGCGCTTCGCCGGGATGACCGAGCAGGAGTCGGCGCCGCTGCTGGAGTACCTGTACCGGCACCTGCAGAGGCCGGAATTCACCTGCCGCTTCACCTGGCGGGTCGGCTCGATCGCGCTCTGGGACAACCGCTGCGCGCAGCACAACCCGATCAACGACTATCACGGCTACCGGCGCGTGATGCACCGGATCACCCTCGCGGGGGATGTTCCGGCTTAGCGTCCTGTTGCTGCGCCTTGGCGGGCGCGCGGCGCTCTCGGTGCTGGGCATCGCGCTCGGCGTCGCGCTGGGCTTCGCCGTGCACCTCATCAACCGTGCCGCGGTGGACGAACTCGCAGCCGGGGTGCGCTCGCTCGCGGGCGAGGCCGACCTGGAGGTGCGCGGCGGCCGCACCGGCTTCCCGGAGGCGCTCTACGCGCAGCTCGCGCGCCTGCCCGGCGTCGCGGTCGCGAGCCCGGTGCTCGAAGTCGAGGCTGGCATCGCCGGAAGCGACCGCACGATCCGCCTGATCGGCCTCGATCCGCTGCGCGCCGGGCTGATCCAGCCGGCGCTGTTCGCGGATGAGCCGGGCCGAAGACTAGAGCTTCTCAAGCCGGACGTGGTTTTTCTTTCTGCCGGCGCGGAAAAGATTCTTGAAAGTAAAGACAACATCGAAATCGTTACTGGCCTCAACACCGTGCGTTTGAAGATCGAAGGCGTTCTTCCTGCGTCGTCGCTCAGAGGCGTCGCTGCGCTCACCGACATCGCCACGGCGCAGTGGCGGCTCGGCCGGCTGGGCGAGCTGAACCGGATCGACCTGCGCCTTGCGCCGGGGGCGGACCGCGAGGCCATGCGCGCACGGATCGCGCCGCTTCTGCCGGCGGGCGCACACGTCACGACGCTCGATGCGGTCGAAGAGTCCGGCGCCAATCTTTCGCGCGCCTACCGCGTCAACATGAACGTGCTCGCGCTGGTCGCGCTCTTCACCGGCGGTTTCCTCGTGTTCTCGGCGCAGGCGCTCGAAGTCGCGCGCCGGCGCCCGCAGCACGCGCTGCTGCGCGTGCTGGGCCTGCGGCAGCGCGGCGTAGCGCGGCTCGTGCTGGCGGAAGCCGGCGTGGTCGGACTGCTCGGCGGCCTGATCGGAGTCGCGCTCGGCTATGCGCTTGCGCTCGCGGCGATGCGCCATGCCGGCGCGGACCTCGGCGCGGGCTTCTTCCGCGGCGTCGTGCCCGAGATCGCGCTACCGCCCGCGGCCGCCGTGGCCTTCGTCCTCGGCGGCGTCGCCGTCGCGATGGCGGGCGCGCTCCTGCCCGCGCTCGATGCCGCGCGGGCGGCGCCGGCGCAGGCGCTGAAGGCGGGCGACGAGCAGAGCATGTTCGGCCGCGCGGTCCGCGTCTGGCCCGGAATTGCCTTGCTCTTGCTATCGATTGCACTTCTCGGAGCGGGACCGTGGGACGGCATTCCGGTCGCGGGCTACGCTTCGATCGCCTGCCTTCTCGTGGGAGGCATTCTGTTGATGCCTTTTCTTTCGACCTTCGTCTTCGAAAGAACGAAGGTCAACGACCACATCCCTTCAATCCTCGCTCTTGCTCAGCTCCGCGGAGCCCCGGGGCAGGCGATGGTGAGCCTGGCGGCGATCGTCGCGAGCTTCTCGCTGATGGCCGCAATGGCGATCATGGTGGCTTCTTTCCGCAGCTCGGTCGATCACTGGCTTAGCGCGGTGCTGCCCGCCGAGCTCTACTTCCGCACCACGCACGCGGGGGAGGCCGCCTGGCTCGACCCGGAGGTCGAGGCGCGCGTGCGGGCGCTGCCGCAGGTCGAGCGCGCCGTGTTCCTGCGCAGCGGCCGCGTCCTCCTCGACCCCTCGCGCCCGGCGGTTGCGCTGCTCGCGCGCGACGCCGGAAAAATCCTGTTCCCCATGGTAGGAAAGACTTACGAGCGGCAGGAGGGCGATCCGCCCCCGGCCTGGGTGTCGGAAGCCGTTTCCGATCTCTATGGTTTTTCCCCGGGGAGCCGGATAGAGCTGCCACTACACGGTAAAAACTTCCAATTCACGGTCGCCGGCATATGGCGGGACTACGCGAGGCAGCACGGCGCGATCGTGATCGAGCGCGAGACGTATGCCGTGCTCACCGGCGACCGGCGCGCGAACGATGCCGGGCTGTGGCTGAAGCCGGGCGCGAAGCCCGAAGAGGTGAGCGCGGCGCTGCGTGCGCTGCCCGGCGGAGGCCTGCTCGACATCGCCGCGCCGGGCGAGATCCGGCAGGCGTCGCTCGCGATCTTCGACCGCAGCTTCGCGGTGACCTACGCGCTCGAGGCGGTGGCGGTGCTGGTCGGCCTGTTCGGCCTGTCCTCGAGTGTCGGCGCCATCGTGCTCGCGCGCCGGCGCGAGTTCGGCATGCTGCGCCACCTCGGCATGACGCGCGGGCAGATCGGCCGCATGCTAGCCGCCGAGGGCGGGCTGCTCGCGCTGCTCGGCGTGGCGGCGGGCCTCGCGCTCGGCGGCGCGATCAGCCTAATCCTCATCTACGTCGTCAACCGGCAATCGTTCAGCTGGAGCATGGACGTGCATCTGCCCTGGATGCTGCTTTTTTCGCTATCCGCTCTCTTGATCTGTCTCGCATCCTTTACCGCATGGCTGTCAGGCCGCGAAGCGACCGGCATGGGACCGGTGCGTGCCGTGAAGGAGGACTGGTGAGGCGGCGGGAGTTTCTTGCACTCGGGATTGCTTTCCCGGTGGTGTTGCCTGGATATCGAATGCAATTCCCCCGGGATCATGGCGCTCATCCGGACTATCGGCAGGAGTGGTGGTACATCACCGGCTGGTTGAAGACCGCGCGCGGGCAGGACCTGGGGTTCCAGGTGACGTTCTTCCGCGCGCGGCCTGACATCGACACGCCCAATCCCAGCAGCTTCACGCCGCGGCAGGTCATCCTCGCACACGCCGCGCTTTCCGATCCGCGCCACGGTCGGCTGCGCCACGACGAGCGCGCCGCGCGCACGGCGCTCGGACTGGCAGGGAGCAGGGAGGGGACGACGGAGGTGTGGGTCGACGATTGGAAACTGGATTTGAGCTCGAATTCGTATTCGACGAGGATTCTTGCCAGAGATTTTTCGCTCGATCTGAAATTCGATGCGAAAAGAAATCCCCTCTTGCAAGGAGAGAACGGCTTCTCCCGCAAGGGCAACCGTCCTGAGGAGGCAAGTTACTACTACAGCAGGCCTCACCTTGTTGTCAGCGGGAAAGCAAACGGCGAGGAAGTGACCGGGACCGCGTGGCTGGATCACGAATGGTCGAGCCAGTACATGGCCGCGGACGCCTCGGGCTGGGACTGGTGCGGCATCAACCTCGACGACGGCAGCGCGATCATGGCCTTCCGCATGCGGGGGAAGGACGGCGGGGTTGCTTTCGCTCCCGAGGGGGTGTCTTTCGAGCTGGTCAGGACCTGGAAGTCGCCTCGTTCAGGAACGACCTACCCCGTATCCGTCCGAGTCAAAACCAAAAACAAGACGTTCTTTCTAGAGCCCCTGATGGACGACCAGGAGCTCGACGCGCGCGCGAGCACCGGCACGATCTATTGGGAAGGCGCGGTGCGTGCTTCGGATGCCGGCAAGCCGATCGGCAAGGGGTACCTCGAGCTCACCGGCTACTGGCGGCCGATGAAGCTCTGAGCTCCGCTACTGCGGCGGCGCCTGGCGGCAGGCTGCGGCAGGTAGCGTTGCTCGAGCGTGTCGCCGGCGCGGTGCCACACGACGCGCTTGTTCGCGTGCGGACCCCCTTGGCGCGCAAGGATGCGCTATCCGCCCGCGGGCGGACGCGGCCGCGTGCTCGACAGCACCACCCCGGCGATGATCAGCGCGATGCCGGCGAAGTGGAACCAGCCCGGGTACTCGTCCAGGAACAACGCGGCGAGCAGCACGCCGAAGCCGGGGGTGAGGTGCATCGTCACCCCGGCCCGCGCCGCGCCGAGGCGGCTCACCGCGTAGTTCCAGCCCGCGTAGGCGAGCAGCATCGAGCCCACCGCCGAGTACGCCACCGCGGTGGCGCCGATCGGGGTGAGCCTTGGCACGAGCCCTTGCACGATCTCGAAGGCCACCCACGGCAGGTTCCATACAATGCCGAGCGCGCAGAGCAGGGCGAGGAACTCGGGCGTATCGAGCGGATCGCCGCGCAGGCGCAGGAACACCGTGTAGGCGCCCCACATCAGCATCGAGATCAGCGCGAGCAGGTCGCCGATGTTGAAACCGAGCGAGAGGACATTGCCCTGGGTGGCGATGAAGAAGACGCCGACGAAGGAAACCGCGACCCCGGCCCACTGGCGCGCGCCGATCCGCTCCCCGAGCAGCGGGCCAGCCAGCAGCAGGATGAAGATCGGCGAGATCGACAGGTAGAGCGTGCCGCTCGTCGCGGTGGTGTACTGGAGCCCCAGCCACTGCAGCGTGAGATGCGTGCCGCCGCCGAACAGGGCGAGCAGCAGCAGCGTTGCCCAGCCTTTTCTATCGATGGTCTTCAGTTTTCTCGAAAGAGAAGCAAGAACGAAGGGCGACAACAAGAGAACGACAATCAACTGCCGGGAAAGCGTCGCGATCGCAGGCGAGATCTCGTCGCGCATGCCGCGCGCGACGACCCAGTTACCCGCCCAGAGAAACAGCGAGGCGACGAGGGCGAGGTAGGCGGCGGCGCGCATCGCGCGCATGCTAATCTGGATTCATGCCGCGCATCAGCGCCGCCGGGCGCTCGCTTGAAGTCCTGGAGATCGCCGGCGCCGAGCCGGCGCTGGTTTTCCTGCACGAGGGGCTGGGCTCGATCAGGCTGTGGCGCGACTTCCCGGCCAGGGTCGCCGCCGCCACCGGCCGGCGCACCGTGGTCTATGACCGGTACGGATACGGCTCTTCCGAGGTTTTGAAGGAGAAGAAAGCGGGCCCGAAGTTCATGCACGACGAAGCTCTACGGGCCCTTCCTGAACTTCTGAAAGCTTTCAAGATAGAAAGACCCATTCTCATCGGGCACTCCGACGGTGCTTCGATTTCGCTCATCTACGCCGGCACTCATCCGCTCACGGGGCTGGTCGTGCTCGCGCCGCACGTCTTCATCGAGCAATCGAACCTCGCCAGCATCCGGAAGATCCGGGCGACTTTCGAAACAACGGACCTGCCGCAGCGCTTCGCCAAGTACCATACCGACTCGCGCAAGACGTTCTACCTCTGGAACGACGCCTGGCTCGACCCGGCGTTCGAGCAGTGGAGCATCGAGGAGTATCTGCCGCGGATCCGCTGCCCCGTGCTCGCGATCCAGGGGGAGAACGACGAGTACGGCACGATGGCGCAGCTCGACGCGATCGGGCGACAGGTGAGGGGCCCCTGCGAGCTATTGAAGTTGCGGGATTGCGGTCATTCGCCTCACCGGGACAGGCCTGAAGAGACGCTGAAAGCGGTCGTGGATTTCGTGTCCGGATTGAAAAACGCTTGAACGTAAAAGCAAACACCCTGAACGGCGACATCCGCATCATCGGGCTGGTCGCGCTCGCGCACGGCCTGTCGCACTTCTACCAGATCGCGACGGCGGTGGTGTTCCCGCTGATCAAGGACGACCTCGGCGTCTCCTACGCCGCGCTCGGCGCCACGGTCGCGCTCTACTACACGGTGAGCGGCATTTTCCAGACCGTCGCCGGCTTCGCCGTCGACCGCTTCGGCGCGCGCAAGGTGCTGTTCTGCGGCCTGGTGCTGAGCACGTGCGGCGCGCTGCTGGCGGGACTCGCGCAGGGCTACACGATGCTGCTGCTGGCGGCCTTCGTCGGCGGGCTCGGCAACAGCGTGTTCCATCCGTGCGACTTCTCGATCCTGAACGCGCGCGTGGGCAAAGAACGCCTCGGCTACGCCTTCAGCTGGCACGGCATCGCCGGATTCCTCGGCTACGCGGCGGCGCCGACCTACGCGATCGCCATGGTCGGCTCGCACGGCTGGCGCGGCGCGCTGCTCGGCGCGGCGCTGATCGGAGCGGCGGTGATTGCGGTCCTCGTGATCCAGCGCGACGCGCTCTACGTCGAGCCGGCGGACGCGCGCGGCGGCGCGGCCGGGGGCGGGCTCGCCGCCGATGTGCGCGTGCTCGCCTCGACGCCGATCCTCATGTGCTTCGGCTACTTCGTGCTGATTGCGGTCGGCTTCATCGCCATCCAGACGTTCGGCGTGGCGACGATGATCTCGCTCTACGGCGTGAGCCCGCAGCTCGCCTCGGCCGCGCTCTCGGCCTACCTGATCGGCGCAGCTGCGGGCATTTTCACCGGTGGTTTCGTCGCGGTGCGCACCCAGCGCCACGACATCGTCGCGGCGAGCGGGATGGCGATTGGCGCCTGCTTCATGCTCGTGCTCGCCTTCGCCTGGGTGCCCGCCGCGGCGCTGCCGGTGCTGTTCGCGCTGACCGGCTTCACCGGCGGGCTGACCAATCCTTCGCGCGACCTGATCGTGCGCCAGACGACGCCGCCGGGTGCGACCGGCAAGGTCTACGGGTTTGTGTACTCGGGACTGGACGTCGGCTCGATGCTGACGCCGGTGTACTTCGGCTGGCTGCTCGACCGCGGCTTCGCCTCGGCGGTCTTCTTTACCGTGGTCGCCTCGACCGTGCTGACGATCGGGACGGTGCTCAACCTGCCGCGCGGGCAGGCCTACGCTCGCTAGCCGCGGTAGTCGATGCCCTTGCGCTCGAGCATCCGCAGCAGCGCCGGCCAGTCCTTGTAAGCGCCGATGCGGTTCGGGCGGTCGAACTGCTTCGCCGCGGTGTCCGCCGCGTGCCTGCTCATCTCCAGCACGTTTTCCATGCCGCCGGGCAGCGCGTCCACCTGGATCTGGCAGGCGCAGTCGAGGTAATACATGAGCGAGAAGGCCTCGCGCACCGTCTCGCCGAGCGTGAGCAGGCCGTGATTGCGCAGGATCATCGCCTTCGAGGTCTTGCCGAGGTCCTTCGCCATGCGCTCGCGCTCGTCCATCTCGAGCGCGATGCCCTCGTAGTCGTGGTAGGTGACCGTGCGCTGCACGCGCATCGCGTGCTGGCTGATCGGCAGCAGCCCGCACTTCATCGCCGAGACGGCGACGCCCGCGCGCGTATGCGTGTGGATCACGCACCGGGCCTCGGGACGCGCCTCGTGGATGCAGCCGTGGATGACGAACCCGGCTTCGTTGTAACCGAGGTCGAGCGGGTCCTCCAGAACCTTGCCGGTGTGGTCGACCTTGACGAGGTTCGACGCGGTGATCTCGTCGAACATGAGGCCGTAGGCGTTGATCAGGAACTCGTCGTGCCCCGGCAGGCGCGCGGAGAAGTGGGTGAAGATCAGGTCGGTCCACTTGTAGACCGCCGCGCACTGGTAGGCGGCGGCAAGGTCGACCCTCAGCTGCCACTCTTCCTTGCTGACGCGCTCCTTAACGGACCGCTGCTCTTTCGGCTTCCGTACGGCGCTCATCGACGCTCTCCTTCGAGCCGGATTCTACCGCCGCTACCGCCTCGCCGAGCAGGGCGGGATCGTTCTGCGAAAGCCGCGCCCGGTCCGACAGCATCCGCCGCCACAGCCGCGCGCGCGAATGGCCGTGATAGAGGCCCAGCATGTGCCGGGCGACGTGGCGCAGCGACGTCTGCCGCGAAGCGTACTGGGTCATGCGTTTCACGACGTCGGATCTCGTCTTTCCCGGATCGGACAGCACCCAGGGCTGGTGATAGGCGGCCCGGCCGAGCATCGCCCCATCCACATGGGTCAAATGCTTTTCTATGGAAGAAGAATCAGCAATGCCGCCGTTGATGACGATCTCCAGACCGGGAAAATCGCTCTTGAGGCGATAGACCTGCTCGTAGCGCAGCGGCGGCACTTCGCGGTTTTCCCTGGGCGAAAGCCCCTTCAGGACGGCGTTACGGGCGTGGACCACGAAGGTCGTGCACCCGGCTTTCGAAACCGTGTCTACAAATCTGAAAACGAAATCATAGGATTCGTCGCGGTTCAGTCCGAGCCGATGCTTCACGCTCACCGGAATCCGCACCGCTTCCCGGATCGCCCGGACGCAGTCCGCGACCAGCTCGGGCTCGGCCATCAGGCAGGCGCCGAACGCGCCGCGCTGCACGCGCTCGCTCGGGCAGCCGATGTTCAGGTTGATCTCGTCGTAGCCGTACGACTCGGCGAGCTTGGCGCAGTGCGCGAGGTCCGCGGGCTCGCTGCCGCCCAGCTGCACGCCGACCGGATGCTCCTCCGGGCTGAAGGCGAGATGGCGCTCGACGTCGCCGTGCAGCAGGGCGCCGGTAGTGATCATCTCGGTGTAGAGAAATGCCTCGCGCGACACCTGCCGCAGGAAGAACCGGCAGTGGCGGTCGGTCACATCCATCATCGGCGCGACACACAGCCGATGGGTGCTCGTCATCTGAGATCTTGTGCCCGGCGCCGCGCCAGCTCGACCATGCAGGCGGTATGCGCTTCGCCCCTGCCGCTCGCGGCAGTCGTTGCGGCGCGGCGCGCGCACTCGGCGTCCCGATAGGCCCTGAAGGCGTCGGCGGACTTGCGGAACACGGCGACGCGCTCGTCGTTGCCCTTGTCGGCGTCGGCCTGGCGCGCCTCGACGAAATGCCTCGAGTAGAGCACCGTCAGGTCCTGCTCGGCGACCTGCAGCAGCGCATCCAGGCACGTAGCGGCGTCCTTGCCGCGGCGGCACTGGACGAGAGCGGAGGCGTCGTGCCGCGGCCGCCAGTCGAAGAAGACCGCCTGCTTGTCGCTCGCAAGCAGGCAGACGAAGCTCATCTCGACCGCGAGGCCGCGCGGATACACGATCGCGCCGTTGCCGACAAGGAGCGATGAGACGAACTGGCTGCCGGCCTTCTTCGTGTAGCGCTCGATCGAGAGGCTGGCATCGCGGTCGAACACGACCGCGGGCCGCTCCGCGCCCGTCTGCTTGACGTCCTTGCCCGCGTAGGCGAGGCAGGTCTCCACGGCGGGGCCGGAATACTGCGCGAGCGTCCCGGTGGAGACCCCCAGAAGTAAAATCAGTATCAGTCTCATCTGTATTGACCCGTCGATGCGGCCCGCAGGCGCGCGAGCCCGGCGAGGCTCTCGGTGAAGGGCGCCGCCACGCCGGCTTTCTTCGCGATCTCCAGCGTCCCGGTAAGTAGGCCGTCGATCTCCAGCGACTTGCCGGCCTCGAGGTCCTGCAGCGTCGAGGGCTTGAACTTGCCGAGGCGCCGCGCCATGTCCATGCGCGCTTCCGGATCGATGTCGGCGTCCACCCCGACCGCGCGCCCGATCGCGAGGCATTCGCGCATCACCGCGATCAGGTAGGCCTTCACATAGTCGTCCGCGATCAGCCGGTCGGCAGTCGCCAGCGTGAGCGCGGCGACCGGGTTGAAGCTCACGTTGCCGATCAGCTTCACCCAGAAGTCCTTCTCGATGAAGCCGCTCTCGACCACCTCGAAGCCCGCCTCCTTCAGCGCCGCGGCGATCTTGCCGGTGCGCGCCGTGTTCTTGCCGCCGGGCTCGCCGAGGATGAGGCGCGTGCCCATGTCGTGGCCGATCAGGCCTGGCTCGGGCGTCGAGGCGGCGAGATGGATCACGCAGCCGACGACGCGCTCGGTCGGGATCGCGCGCGCGATCCTGCCGCCGGGGTCGAGGGAATCCAGCCGCAGCTTGCCGGCGCCGAAGTCCAGTCGGTCGAAGAACCACCAGGGCACGCCGTTCATGGCGGTGACGACCGAGGTTTCCGCGCCGAGCAGCGGTCCGATGGCGCCGGCGACCTCGCCCAGGCTCTGCGCCTTGACCGCAACGATCACGCAATCCTGCGGTCCAAGCTTCGCGGTGTCGCTTTCTGCTTTTACTTTGAAGGTTTCCGTCTTTCCGGAAGACTTCACCTTGAGCCCGTTTTTCTGGATCTCGGTCAGGTGCTTGCCCCTGGCCACGACCGAAACGTCGTGGCCGGCGCGCGAAAGCCATGCGGCGATCAATCCGCCGACCGCCCCGGCGCCGTAGATGCATATTTTCATGGTGTAATTCTAGCGTCCGAGAGGAGCCGTCCATGTTCGCGTTCATGAAGAAAATGAAATCCCTCCTTCCTGCGTCGAGCACGATTCCGGGTCGCGCCGAGAAGATGGAAGTTCCCGACAAGCACTTCGTGAACGGCAACCGGATCGTGGCGCCGTTTCCCGCCGGCATGGAGCAGGCGGTGTTCGGCCTGGGCTGCTTCTGGGGCGCCGAGCGCCTGTTCTGGCAGCTGCCGGGCGTCTACGCGACCGCGGTCGGCTACGCCGGCGGCGAGACCAAGAACCCGACCTACGAGGAGGTGTGCTCGGGCTTCACCAATCACACCGAGGCGGTGCTCGTCGTCTTCGATCCGAAGAAGATCTCCTACGAGCAGCTGCTGAAGACGTTTTGGGAAGGGCACGATCCGACGCAGGGCATGCGCCAGGGCAACGACGCGGGTACTCAGTACCGGTCGGCGATCTACACTTTTGGAGATTTGCAGCTCTCGGAAGCGAAGAACTCAAAAGACCGATTCGAGAGAGAACTTCAAAAGAAGGGCTTCCCTTCAATCACCACCGAAATTCGTGCTGCCCCCGAGTTTTATTACGCCGAGGACTACCACCAGCAGTACCTCGGCAAGAACCCGAACGGCTATTGCGGGTTGGGCGGCACCGGGGTCTCGTGCCCGGTGGGCATCGCGGCGAACGCGTAGGCGGGCCTCTGCTTCGGCAGTTCGCGGCCCACGGCCGCGGGGGCGCGGCCGATGAGGGCCTGCAGCACGTTCATGAGGGGCAGGTTGTCGCGCCGCATCAGCTCGAGGTTTGCGAACGAGTAGGGCGAGAAGTGCAGCACGTCGCAGACCGCGCTTGCCAGCAACGCGAGCGGTCCGGGTAGCGATACCCGCAGCGCCGGGCCGGGACGGGTGCGCAACGCGACGAGGTGCTCGGCCATGGTGCGCCGCATGCTACCGCCGAGCTCCACTTCTCGCAGGTCGGGCCGGTTACGCCCCTCGCATAGCGTCACGAGGGCATCGGCAAGGTCGGTCACCTGCAGCACCGCCATGCGCCCGCGCGCCTGCGCCGGGATGAAGTGCACCGGCCAGTTCGCGACCCGGCGCAGCCAGCGGGCGCCGAAGCCTCCTTCACCGTCCAGCAGCGACGGGCGCACGAGGCTGTAGTCGGCGCCGCTCCTGGCGATCGCCCGCTCGGCGAGCCACTTGGAGCGCAGGAAGCGGCTCGGCGCCTCCTCGCGCAGGCCGAGCGCGGAAACGTGTACGAGGCGCAGGCCGAGCCGCTCGCAGGCATGGGCGAGGGCGGCCGGGGCCATGTGCTGCACCCGGTCGTAGGTCTCGCTGCCGCGCTCGCGCAGGATGCCGACGCAATTGAGGACGACGTCGACGTCGGCGAGCAGCGGCTGCCAGACGTAGCGGGTGGTCAGGGATTCGAGGTGCGTCTCGCGCAGTGCGCTGGAGCGCAGGGGCTCGGGCAGCGTCTGCCGCGCCCGCTTCGGGCGCCGCGTGCCGATGACGACGTCGTGGCCGCGGGCGAGCAGCGCGGCCGCCGCGTGTCGTCCGATGAACCCTGTGCCGCCGAGGACCAGAATCCGCATTGTTTTCTGTTTTATACAGTAATTTCTGTCTCAACAGAATTATCAGTCATCCATGTTATGATGTCAAGATGGCCGCACAAATCAGCCTCGAGGAGCGCTTCGTCCAGCACTGGGGCGAGATGGCCACGCGCTGGGGCGTGAACCGCACCGTGGCGCAGATCCAGGCGCTGCTCTACCTGCGCGGCCAGCCGACGAACGCCGAGGACATCGCCGCCGCGCTCGCGGCGGCGCGCTCGAACGTGAGCGCAAGCCTGCGCGAGCTGCAGAACTGGGACCTGGTGAAGATCGTGCACCTGAAGGGCGACCGGCGCGACCACTTCGAGACCGCGCAGGACCCGTGGGACCTGCTCCGGATCCTGGTGCGCGAGAGGAAGGAGCGCGAGTTCGACCCGACGCTGGCCTTCCTGCGCGAGTGCGTCGACAGCCCGGACTTCGCGCGCGCCGACCCGCGCGCGCGCCGCCAGGTGACCGAGACGCTCGCGCTGATGGAGGCGCTCGGCTCCTGGGCCGATCAGATGCTCGGCATGGACGACGCCGTCCTGAAGCGCCTGCTCAGGCTCGGCGCGAAGGTGCGCTCGTTCCTGAAAGCGGCTTGATGCCTCCGATACGACGCCGGGAATGCTCATGGCCGGATCTGGCCTGAAAGCGCAGCGGCGCTGGTACGCGGAGGAGCTGCGCTGGAGCGGCGGGCTGACGTCGGAGCGCCTGGTGCGGGCGCTTGCCACGGTTCCGCGCGAAGCCTTCCTCGGACGCGGGCCATGGCAAATCGTCAGCGGGACGAAGCGCGGCAGGGGCTACGTGAAGACGCCCGATGCCGATCCGCGTCACCTGAGCCACAACGTGTTAGTGGCGATCGATCCGAAGCGCAGGCTGAACAAAGGGCAGCCCTCGTTTCTCGCCTGGCTCATCGACCGGCTGGACTTGGAGGCGGGCGACACCGCGTATCACATCGGTTGCGGCACGGGGTATTACTCGGCCGTCATGGCGGAAATGGTCGGCAGGCGTGGACGGGTCGTCGCGGTGGAGCTGGAGGAAGGCCTGGCCGTGCGTGCCCGGAAGAATCTCAAGGCCTACCGGCAGGTCGAGGTGGTGAGTGGCAACGGCGTCTCCCACAATCCCGGACGCGTCGACGCGCTCCTAGTGAACGCGGGCATTGCGAGCCTGCCAGGGGCCTGGCTGCAGATTCTCCGTTCCGGCGGCCGCCTCGTCGCCCCGTTCACGGCCAGCGATGGCGGCGGCCGGATCCTCGAGGCGAGGAAATCGGGACGCCGCTGGCAGGCACGGTTTGTCGGCAAGGTTGGCATCTTTCATTGCACGGGGGCGAGAAGCGCGGCCGACGAAAACCGCCTCAAGCGGGCGCTCGCCGGCGGAGACGCCGACAAGGTGCGGTCTCTCAGGCTGGACTCCCACGCCCGCAGGGGCGATTGTTGGCTGCATCACCAGCACTACTGCCTTTCGCGCAGGTCTCCCTAGGCCGCTTTCGCTTTCTCCGGTCCCGCCTTCCCGATCAGCTCGCGCAGCACGTAGGGCAGGATCCCGCCGTGCTTGTAGTAGTCGACTTCGATCGCGGTATCGATTCTGCTTTTCAATTTGAGGGTTTTGGTTTCCCCGGAGGAAAAGCGAATTGAAAGTGTCAATTCCTGCTGCGGCTTGATGTCCTCGAGGCCCGAAATCGAGATCTCCTCGTCTCCCTTGAGGCCGAGCGACTGCGCGCTGTCGGAGCCGAGGAACTGCAGCGGCAGCACGCCCATGCCGACCAGGTTGGAGCGGTGGATGCGCTCGAAGCTGCGCGTGATCACGGCCTTGACGCCCAGTAGCTGGGTGCCCTTGGCGGCCCAGTCGCGCGAGGAGCCGGTGCCGTATTCCTCGCCGCCGAAGATCACCGTCGGCGTGCCATCCGCGATGTAGCGCATCGCGGCGTCGTAAATGGGCAATTTTTCATTCTTATAAAGAGTCACACCACCTTCAGTTCCCGGCAACATCATGTTCTTGATCCGCACGTTGGCGAAGGTGCCGCGCATCATGACCTCGTGGTTGCCGCGGCGCGCGCCGTAGCTGTTGAAGTCGGCGACCGAGACGTCGTTCTCCTGCAGGAAGATGCCCGCCGGCGAGGTCGGCTTGATCGAGCCGGCCGGCGAGATGTGGTCGGTCGTCACCGAGTCGCCGAAGATGCCGAGCACCTTCGCGCCGGAGATGTTGCCGGTCCTGCCGGGCTGCATGCCGAAGCCATGGAAGAAGGGCGGCTCGGCGATGTAGGTCGACGCGGGCCAGCTGTAGACCTGCCCGGTGGGCGCAGCGATCTTCTTGAACATCGGGCTCGCGTTGGCGAGGTCGCCGTAGAGCCTGCGGAAGGTCGGCGCGTCCATCGCCAGCTTCATCAACGCCTGGACCTCGTCCGCGCTCGGCCAGATGTGGCCGATGAAGACGTCCTTGCCGTCGTTGGATTTTCCCAGGGGCTCCGTTTTAAAGTCTTTTAAAACACTCCCCGCAATGGCGTAAGCAACGACAAGGGGAGGGGAAGCGAGGAAGTTGGCGCGGATGTTGGGGTGAATTCTCGCTTCGAAATTCCTGTTTCCGGACAAGACCGCGGCACACACCAGTTCGTTCTTGACGATGGTTTCCTCGATCGACTGCGCGAGCGGGCCGGCGTTGCCGATGCAGGTGGTGCAGCCGTAGCCCGCGAGGTAGAAGCCGAGCTTCTCCAGGTAGGGCAGCAGGCCCGCCTTGGAGAGGTACTCGGTCACCACGCGCGAGCCCGGCGCGAGCGAGGTCTTCACGTGCGGCTTGACCTTGAGGCCGAGCTCGACCGCCTTCTTCGCCAGCAGCCCCGCGGCGAGCAGCACGCCCGGGTTGGAGGTGTTGGTGCAGGAGGTGATCGCGGCGATCAGCACGTCGCCGTTTCGGATCTCCAGGCCGTCAAACATTTTATATGTTTTATTTAAATCAGAAGAATTTTTTCCAAACCCATTTTCCCTGACCGGAGCCGAGAAAAGACCGCTGAAGGTGCTCTTCATCTTGTCGAGGTTGATGCGGTCCTGCGGGCGCTTGGGGCCCGCGAGCGACGCCATCACCGAGCCGAGGTCGAACTCGAGGTCCTGGCTGTAGTCGATGTCGCCCTTCTTCGGCACGCCGAACATCTTCTGCGCCTTGTAGTACGCCTCGAACGCGGCGATCTCCTCGTCCGTGCGCCCGGTGCCCCTAAAGTAGGCGATCGTCTTGCCGTCGACAGGAAAGAAGCCCATCGTGGCGCCGTACTCGGGCGCCATGTTGGCGATGGTGGCGCGGTCGGTGACCGAAAGCGAGGCGCAGCCCTCGCCGTAGAACTCTACGAACTTGCCTACGACCTTGGCTTTCCTGAGCATTTCCGTGACGGTCAGGACCAGGTCCGTAGCATTGCAAGCCGGGTGAAGTTTATTTTTTAAATTAACCCCGACAACATCTGGGGTGAGGAAGTACACCGGCTGGCCGAGCATACCGGCCTCGGCCTCGATGCCGCCGACGCCCCAGCCGACGACGCCGATGCCGTTGATCATCGTCGTGTGGCTGTCGGTGCCGACGAGCGTGTCCGGGTAGAAGACGCCGTCGCGCTGGTGCACGCCGCGCGCCAGGTACTCCAGGTTCACCTGGTGCACGATGCCGATGCCGGGAGGCACGACCTTGAAGGTGTCGAAGGCCTGCATGCCCCACTTCATGAACTGGTAGCGCTCCTCGTTCCTCTTGAACTCGAGCTGCATGTTCAGGTCGAGCGCGTTCTTGCCGCCGTAGTGGTCGATCTGCACGGAATGGTCGACGACGAGGTCGACCGGCACGAGCGGCTCGATCACCTTCGGGTCCTTGCCCATCTTCGAGGCCACCCCGCGCATGGCGGCGAGGTCGCAGAGCAGGGGCACGCCGGTGAAGTCCTGCAGCACGATGCGCGCGAGCACGAACGGGATCTCGTCGGTGCGCGTCGCGTTCGGCTTCCAGCTGGCGAGCTGCTTGACGTGTTCCTCGGTCACCTTCTTGCCGTCGCAGTTGCGCAGCACCGACTCGAGCACGATGCGGATCGAAATGGGGAGTCTTTCGACTTTCACCCCGAGGGATTTCCCCAGCTGGGGCAGCGAATAGAACTTGCCCCCCTTCAAGGGCTGCAGCGTGTCGTGGAGGTTATGCGGCATGTCGGCTCCGTCAGGGCTTGAACTGGTTGATCTTGAGCGGCGTCGCATCCAGGCCGCGCGCCGCGCGGAAAGCTTCGAACGATTCCTTGCGCTGCGCGCCCGAGGCGATCCAGTCGCCGAGGGCGAGAAACGTACTTGCGTCCTTGATCTCGCCGGGCACGCGGGCGAGGAGCTTGCCTTGCAGGTCGTAGAAATCCACGATCGGCGCGCCTTGCACCAGCGCCTCGCGCGCGAAGCTCGCCTCGGTGGTCTTGCGCCCGGCGAAGTCGACCAGCTCGGCGCTGCCGCGGATGTCGATCGAGAACGCCGCGAAGCGCAAGCCGTACCACTTCTGCACATCGGCGCGCGCCAGGATGTTCGCCTTCATACGCTCGCAGTAGGGGCAGGGGTCCTGCTGGTAGATGAGCAGGAGCCCCTTCTTGCCCGAGGCGCGCGCCTCGGCGAGCTCCGCCGGCAGGTCGTTGAAGCCGAGGCTGAAGAACTTTTCCCAGCTCTCGCGCGCCTGCGCCGGCAGGAGGGCCAGCGCGAGCACCGCAGCGGCCACGAGGCGCATCAAGAAGCAGGGCCCCCGTCGTTCGCCCAGAGTGATTCTCGCGTGCAGGGATTTTCGTCCAGACGATCCAGCAGCCTGGACCGTTCTTCGATCAGCGCCGTGAGCTACTCGTCGCAGCGCGCGATCGGCGTCGGGTAGCGCCGGATCTCGTCCGAAAGATCGGCGATGCGCCGTTCCAGGTCTTGTCTCATATCACCATCAGGTCGACGAATTCGTTGACCGGCGTCTTCTCCAGCCGGCCGGCGTCCATGCACAGCTCGAGGATAGCCTTCTGCTGCTTCTCCGGGAAGCGGCTCGCGAGGTTGACCTTGAACTTCTCGACCAGCAGCGGCATGCCTTCCTTGCGCCGGCGCTTGTGGCCGACCGGGTACTCGCAGGCGACTTCCTTCAGCCTGGTGCCGTCCTTCAGCTCGATGGTGATCGCATTGCCAATCGAGCGCTTGGCGGGATCGTGGTAGTCGCGGGTGTACTTCTTGTCCTCGACGCAGACGATCTTCGCCCTGAGGGCATCGATCCTGGGATCCTTGGCGATCCCGTCCTCGTAGTCGCCGGCGGTCAGGCGGCCGAAGATGAGCGGCACCGCCACCATGTACTGGATGCAGTGGTCGCGGTCGGCCGGATTGTTGAGCGGTCCCTTCTTGTCGATGATGCGGATCGCCGCTTCGTGGGTTCTGATTTTTATCCTTTTTATGTCTTCTATCCCTCGTCCTGCTTTTGTAAGTTCTTGAAATAAAACCATTGCACACTCAACAGCGGTCTGCGAATGGAACTCGGCGGGGAAGGAGATCTTGAACAGCACCTGCTCCATCACGTAGCTGCCGAACGGGCGCGCGAGCTTGAAGGGCTTGCCCTTGAAGAGCACGTCGTAGAAGCCCCAGGTCTTCGCCGTCAGCGCCGAGGGAATGCCCATCTCGCCGGTCTGGGCGATCAGGGCCAGGCGCACCGCGCGCGCGGTCGCGTCGCCCGCCGCCCAGCTCTTGCGCGAGCCCGCGTTCGGCGCGTGGCGGTAGGTGCGCAGGCTCTGCCCGTCGATCCAGGCGTGCGACAGCGCGTTCGTCGTTTCCTCTTTGCTCAGCCCCAACAGGCTCGAAACGACGGCCGTCGAAGCCACCTTCACCAGAACGACATGGTCGAGGCCGACGCGGTTGAAGCTGTTCTGCAGCGCGAGCACGCCCTGGATTTCGTGGGCCTTGATCATCGCGGTCAGGACGTCTTTCATCCTGAGCGGCTTGCCATTCCTTGAAAGCCAATCCGCGACAGCAAGAATTCCGCCCAGGTTGTCGGAGGGATGCCCCCATTCCGCAGCGAGCCAGGTGTCGTTGTAGTCGAGCCAGCGGATCATCGCGCCGATGTTGAACGCGGCTTGCACCGGGTCGAGCTGGAACTGAGTGCCCGGCACGCGCGCGCCGTTCGGCACCGTCGTGCCCTTGACGATCGGCCCCATCATCTTCGTGCACGCCGGGTACTCGAGCGCCTCGAAGCCGCAGCCGAGCGTATCCATCAGGCAGTAGCGCGCGGTTTCGTAGGCCTCGGCGCTCTTGATCGAAGCATCTTTCGCGTAAGACGCGATCTTCTCCAGAACCTTGTCGGGCTTGGGCCGGAAGTTGGAGACGTGCGACGACATTATTTCGGTTTCCTTTCCTGTTCCGACAACGCCTCGAACGTGTACTCGGCGCCGCCGGAGCGCGGCGAGTGCCGCGCCGGGTCCGGCGGCGTGCGCTCGTCGCCTTCCTTGTCCCACCAGACGAGGCGCCCCTTCTTCTGCGAGGCGATTTCCTCGGGATGCTCCTTCATGTACTGGCGCATGAACCTCGTAAGGTCGGATTCGTACATGGCTACTTGATCTCTTTTTCGACTGCCGGCGAAATAAACTCGGCGATTTTCGGATTGAAGTCGTGCCCCTGCTCGGGGATCTCCTGGAACTCGGCCGGGACGCCGTGCTTCGAGACGGCGCTGACGAACTCTTTCGCGAGCCCGGCACCGGTGTTGCTGTCGCGCGCGCCCGTGAACGCGTAGACGCGCGAGCTCGGCGGCACCTTGTCGGCGACCGTGATCGGCGAGACGCTCATGTACCACTGCGGCTGCCAGGCGCCGATGTTGCACGGGCAGGCGATCAGGTAGGCGACGTCGACGATGCCGGGATGGCGGCCGAGGGTCGCGGCGGTGATGGCGGCGCCCCCGGAGTGCCCGATGACGAGCAACTTCTTCGCGCCGTGGTGCTTCTTCAGGTTCGCCAGGGCGCTCGCGACCGCGTCCACGTTCTCTTCGGTGTAGCTGTCGCGCCGGCCGTGGTTGCCGCCCGCCGAGCGGTTGCCGTTGCGGTCTTCGTAACCCGGGCGCAGCAGGACGACTGTGGTGACGCCGAGGCCCTCGGACTGGCGCCGCGCGTAGCCGGCCATGTAGTCGGCCGGTCCGCCGCGTGAGACGTCGCCGTGGATCCAGACTACGAGCGTGTCGCTCTTCTTCTCCGCCGGCTGCGTGGTGAGGATCACCAGGCACTTGCCCTTGCCGTCTACGCGCGAGAGGTTGTCCGGGACCGCGCAGCGGTCCTGCGAAAGGGCGGGGAGGGTGGCGAGCGCGACGAAAAGGGCGGCCGCGCGCTTCATCCCCGATCTCGCAGCGGCACCCACTTCTGGTTCTCGGGCCCGGTGTAGTTGGCGCTCGGCCGGATGATCTTGCCGTCGACGCGCTGCTCGATGGCGTGCGCCGCCCAGCCGCTGGTGCGCGAGAGCACGAAGAGGGGGGTGAAGTGCAGCGTCGGCACGCCCATCTTGCTGTACGACACGGCGCTGAACCAGTCGAGGTTGGCGAATATCTTCTTCTCTTTCCACATCATCGACTCGATGCGGTCCGCGATCTCGTACTGCGTCATGTCGCGGTTCTCCCTCGATAGCTGCTCGGCCACGGCCTTGATGACCTTGTTGCGCGGGTCGCCGGTGGTGTACACCGGATGGCCGAAGCCGATGACGATCTCCTTCGCCGCCATCCGCTTGCGAATGTCGGCCTCGGCCTCGTCGGCCGACTTGTAGCGTTTCTGAATCTCATCGGAGACCTCGTTCGCGCCTCCATGCTTCGGGCCGCGCAGCGCGCCGATGCCGCCGGTGATCGCCGAGTAGATGTCGCTGCCGGTGCCGGTGACGACCCGGCAGGTGAAGGTGCTCGCGTTGAATTCGTGCTCGGCGTAGAGGATGAGCGAGGTGTGCATGGCGCGCACCCAGGAATCGCTCGGCTTCTTGCCGTGCAGCAGATGCAGATAGTGGCCACCGATGGAATCGTCATCGGTTTGCGTTTCGATCTTCTTTTTATTGTGAGAAAAATGAAACCAATACAGCAACATCGAACCGAAGCAGGCCATCAGCCGGTCCGCGATCTTGCGCGCGCCTTCGATCGGGTGCTTTTCGGCTTCCGGCTCCAGCGTGCCGAGCACCGAGCAGCCAGTGCGCAGGACGTCCATCGGGTGCGAAGTCCTCGGCAGCTGCTCGAGCACGGTTTTCAGCGCAGCGGGCAGGCCGCGCATCGCACGCAGCTGCTTCTTGTAAGACTCGAGCTCGCTTTTGGTGGGCAGCTTCTCGTGCACCAGCAGGTAGGCGACTTCCTCGAACTCGGCCTCGTCGGCGAAGTCGAGGATGTCGTAGCCGCGGTAGTGCAGGTCGTTGCCGGTGCGGCCGACGGTGCAAAGCGCGGTGTTGCCGGCGACGACGCCGGAGAGGGCGACCGACTTCTTGGGCTTAGGAGCGTCCACGGCTGAAGAGGTCATCGAGCTTCTTCTCGTAAGAGTGGTAGTTGATGATCTCGTAGAGTTCCTCGCGCGTCTGCATGGTGCCGACGACGTTCTTCTGGGTGCCTTCCGTCCTGATCGACTTATAGACGTTCAGCGCGGCCTTGTTCATCGCGCGGAAGGCCGACAGCGGGTAAAGAATGATCGCCACGCCCGCCTTGCGCAGCTCGTCGACGCTGAAGAGCGGCGTCTGGCCGAACTCTGTGAGATTGGCGAGGATCGAGGCCTTCACTGTCGCCGAGAGCTTCTTGAACATCTCGATGTCGGTCACGGCCTCCGGGAACACCATGTCCGCGCCAGCTTCGAGGTATTTTTGAATTCGAATCAAAGAACGATCTAAACCCTCACTGGCGATAGCGTCGGTCCGGGCCATGATCACGAAGGACTTGTCCGTGCGTCCGTCGACCGCCGCCTTGATCCGGTCGCACATCTCGTCGGTGGAGACGATCTCCTTGCCGGGCCGGTGGCCGCAGCGCTTGGCGCCGACCTGGTCCTCCATGTGCATCGCGGCGGCGCCCGCCTTGATGAGCGAGCGGGTGGTGCGGGCGACGTTGAAGGCGCTCGCGCCGAAGCCGGTGTCGACGTCGACCAGCAGCGGCAGGTCGCAGACGTCGGTGATGCGGCGGATGTCGACGAGCACGTCGTCGAGGTTGGAGATGCCGAGGTCGGGCATGCCGAGCGAGCCGGCCGCCACGCCGCCGCCCGAGAGATAGATGGCCTTGTAGCCGACGCTCCTGGCGATCAGCGCGTGATTCGCGCAGATCGTGCCTACGACCTGGAGGGGCTTCTCCTCCTGGACTGCTTTCCTGAATCTTTCACCGGCCGTCATTTGCCGAGCAGATGCTTAACGCCGTCCCTCTCTTCATGCAATTCCTTGAGGGTAGCATCCATGCGCTTGCGCGCGAAATCGCTCACCTCGAGCCCCTTCACGATCTCGTATTTGCCGCCCGAGCAGGTCACCGGGTAGCCGTAGAGCACGCCTTCCGGGATGCCGTAGCTGCCGTCCGACGGAATCCCCATGCTGACCCAGGAGCCTCTCTCGCTGCCGAGCGACCAGTCGCGGACATGGTCGACCGCGGCATTCGCGGCGCTCGCCGCCGAAGAAAGCCCGCGCGCCTCGATGATCGCGTCACCGCGCTTCTGCACGGTCGGGATGAACGTGGATTCGAGCCAGGCCTGGTCGTTGATCATCGGCCAGACCTTCTTGCCTTCGACCTCGGCATTGAAGATGTCGGGGTACTGGGTCGCCGAATGGTTGCCCCAGACCGTTACTTTCTTTACCGAGGCATTCGGTCTTCCAATCTTCGCTGCGATCTGCGAAGTCGCCCTGTTGTGATCCAGCCTCATCATGGCGGTGAATTGGGCAGGCTTGAGGCCAGGCGCGTTCTTCATCGCGATGAGGCAGTTGGTATTGGCCGGGTTGCCCACGACCAGAACCTTGACGTTCCTGTCGGCGACCTTGTCGAGCGCCTGGCCCTGCGGGGCGAAGATCTTGCCGTTCGCCTCTAACAAATCCTTGCGCTCCATGCCCGGCCCGCGCGGCCGCGCGCCGATGAGCAGCGCCACGCCGGCGTCCTTGAGCGCGACCATCGGGTCGGAAGCCGGGACCATCCCGTGGAGCAGGGGGAAGGCGCAGTCGTCGAGCTCCATCATCACGCCCTTGAGCGCCTTCTGCGCCTTCTCGTCCGGGATCTCGAGCAGCTGCAGGATGACGGGCTGGTCCTTGCCGAGCATCTCTCCGCTCGCGATGCGAAAGAGGAGCGCGTAACCAATCTGGCCCGCGGCGCCGGTGACGGCGACTCGAACAGGGGCTTTTGCCATTGGAGAAACTCCGGGAGTGAGCGGCGAACCGGTCGATTCTACCGCAGCGCCGCAAGGATATAATCCAAGCGCCATGTCCCCCGCGGCGGTGAAGAAAGTCAGGCCGAAGTACCTCAACCTTCAGGCATTGATTTTCGAGATCCGGCTGCCGGTTCCTGGGTGGGTTTCGATCCTGCACCGCATCAGCGGCGCGCTGCTCTTCGTCGCGATCGTCTGGCTGCTCTGGATGCTCGACCGCAGCCTCACCTCCGAGGCGGCCTTCGAGCGTATTCGCCATAACGCGAACCTGTGGCCGGTCAAGCTGTCGCTGCTGGCCCTCATCTGGGCCTACTGCCATCATTTCTTCGCGGGCATCCGTTATCTCTTGCTCGACCTCGACAAGGGGATCGACCTGAAGACCGCGCGGCTGACGAGCTGGCTCGTGCTTGCCGCCAGCCTCCTGCTCACCGCCTGGCTCGGCTGGAAGCTGTGGTAGCCGCATGAGGAGCCGGATGTGACCCGTCGGATCGTCACGGGGGCGCACTACGGGCTGCGCGACTGGCTTGCCCAGCGCACCACCGCCGGCATCATGGCCATCTACTCGGTCATTGCCCTAGTTGTTTTTGTTTCAAATAAAAACCTTACTTACGGCGTGTGGCGCGACCTTTTCTCGCAAGGCTGGATGCGCGTCGCCACGCTGCTCTTCATGGCGAGCCTCGCCTGGCACGCCTGGGTCGGGGTGCGCGACATCCTCATGGACTACATCAAGCCCGACGGCCTGCGCCTGTCGCTCCAGGTGCTGACGCTGCTGACCCTCGCTTCCTACATCGGCTGGACGATCCAGATCCTCTGGAGATAACGCTTGGCGCTTCCGGTCCGAAGATTTGATGCAATCGTCGTGGGGGCAGGGGGCTCGGGGATGCGTGCCGCGCTCGAGCTCGCGCGCGAAGGGCTGAAGGTCGCGGTTCTGACCAAGGTCTTCCCGACCCGCTCGCACACGGTCGCGGCGCAGGGCGGCATCGCGGCGCCGCTCGCCAACTCGACCGAGGACAACTGGCACTGGCACATGTACGACACGGTCAAGGGGTCGGACTACCTCGGCGACCAGGACGCGATCGAATACATGTGCCGGCGCGCGAACGAAGTGGTGGTCGAGCTGGAGCACATGGGCATGCCGTTCGACCGGCTGGAGAACGGCAAGATCTACCAGCGCCCGTTCGGCGGCCACACCCAGAACTACGGCAGCGCCAAGATGGCGATGCGCTCCTGCGCGGTCGCCGACCGCACCGGCCACGCGATGCTGCACACGCTCTACCAGCAGAACGTGCGCGCCAACACGCAGTTCCTGGTCGAGTGGATGGCGCTCGATCTCGTGCGCGACCCGCAGGACGGCGCGATCGTCGGCGTTACCGCGCTCGAGATAGAGACGGGCGAGGTGTACCTTCTGCATGCCAAGGCGACCGTGCTCGCCACCGGCGGCTCCGGGCGGATCTTCTACGCAAGCACCAATGCCTTCATCAACACGGGCGACGGCATTGGCATGGCGGCGCGCGCCGGCATCCCGCTCGAGGACATGGAGTTCTACCAGTTCCATCCCACCGGCGTGTACGGCGCCGGCGTGCTGATCACCGAGGGTGTGCGCGGCGAGGGCGGCTACCTGCTGAACAAGGACGGCGAGCGCTTCATGGAGCGCTACGCGCCGAACGCGAAAGACCTCGCCAGCCGCGACGTCGTCTCGCGCGCCATGACCACCGAGATCAAGGAAGGGCGCGGCTGCGGTCCGGACAAGGACCACGTGCTGCTCAAGCTTGACCATCTCGGGCCTGATGTGATCAACGACCGCCTGCCGGGCATCCGCGAGATCGCGATCAAGTTCGCCAACGCCGACCCGGTGCGCGACCCGATCCCGGTGGTGCCGACGGTGCATTACCAGATGGGCGGGGTGCCGACGAAGTACACCGGGCAGGTGGTCGTGCCTGAAGGCAACAACATGGAGAGCATCGTCCCGGGCCTCTATGCGATCGGCGAGTGCGCCTGCGTGTCGGTGCACGGCGCCAACCGCCTCGGGACGAACTCGCTGCTTGACCTCGTGGTCTTCGGCAAAGCGGCGGGCGAGCAGGTGATCAAGGACATCAAGTCGGCGCCGAGCCCGCACCGCGCGCTGCCAAAAGACGTCGGCGAGTCGACGCGCGCGCGCCTCGCGCGCCTGGATTCGAACGCGGACGGCGAGCGCGTGCCCGACGTGCTGCTCGACCTGCGCCGCGCCATGCAGGCGCATTGTGGGGTATTCCGCTTCCCGGACGATTTGATTGAAGGGGTTAAAAAAATAAAAACCATTGCAGACAGGGCGGCAAGAACATTTATTTCCGACAAGTCGAAAACCTTCAACACAGCGCGCGTGGAAGCGCTCGAGCTGGACAACCTCGTCGAGACCGCGCTCGCGACGATCGTATCGGCCGAGGCGCGCAAGGAGAGCCGCGGCGCGCAGGCGCGCGCGGATTTCCCCGACCGCGACGACAAGAACTGGATGAAGCACACGCTCTGGTACAAGGACGGCAACAAGCTCGTCTACAAGCCGGTGCACCTGAAGCCGATGACCGTCGAAACTTTCGAACCCAAAGTGCGAACCTACTGATGAAGCTCAGCATCTACCGCTACGACCCGGAAAAAGACGACAAGCCTCGCATGCAGGACTACGAGGTGAAAGTCGAGCACGGCGACGTTATGCTGCTGGATGTGCTGGTCAGGGCCAAGGTGCAGGACGACTCGCTCTCGTTCCGCCGCTCTTGCCGCGAGGGCATCTGCGGCTCGGATGCGATGAACATCAACGGCAAGAACGGACTCGCCTGCATCACCAAGATCGCCGACCTGCCCGATCGCGTCGCGCTGCGGCCGCTGCCGGGGCTGCCGGTGATCCGCGACCTGATCGTCGACATGACGCAGTTCTTCAAGCAGTACCACTCGATCAAGCCCTACGTGGTCAACCACGAGCCGGCGCCCGAGCGCGAGCGGCTGCAGTCGCCGCAGGAGCGCGAGGAGCTCGACGGCCTCTACGAGTGCATCCTGTGCGCTTGCTGCTCGACCTCGTGCCCGTCGTTCTGGTGGAACCCGGACAAGTTCGTCGGCCCGGCGGGCCTGCTGCAGGCCTACCGCTTCATTGCCGACTCGCGCGACCAGGCGACCGCGGAGCGGCTGGACGACCTGGAAGACCCGTACCGGCTGTTCCGCTGCCACACGATCATGAACTGCGTGGACGTGTGCCCGAAGAGCCTCAACCCGACCAAGGCCATCGGCAAGATCAAGGAACTGATGGTCAAGAGGACCGTGTGAACCGGGAGGCGCGCAACCGGCTGTTCTGGAAATGCCGCCGGGGAAAGCTCGAGCTCGACCTAGTTCTGGAAAAATATCTGAAACTATACCCGGACGACCGGGAACTTGAGGCGCTGCTCGACCTGCCCGACGATGACCTCTGGGACATCGTCTGCGGGCGCAGCGACGGGTATGAAGCAAAGTTCGGCGGTGTCGTGGCCAGGCTGCGCGCCGCTTAGACAAGGGATTCAGACATGGAAAAGAAAGCCACGCTGACCTTGCCGGGCGGGAAGACGCTAGATTTTCCGATGATGGACGGCACGATCGGGCCGGAAGTCGTCGACATCCGGACGCTGTACGGAAAATCGGGCGTCTTCACCTACGACCCGGGCTTCCTCTCCACCGCGAGCTGCAACTCGTCGATCACGTACATCGACGGCGATGCGGGCGTGCTGCTCTACCGCGGCTACCCGATCGAGCAGCTCGCGCAGCACTGCGACTTCCTCGAGGTCTGCTACCTGCTGCTCTACGGCGAGCTGCCCAACAAGAAGCAGAAGGACGACTTCGTCTACACCGTCATCCACCACTCGATGGTGCACGAGCAGCTGGTGCGCCTGTACCAGGGGTTCCGGCGCGACGCGCACCCGATGGCGGTGATGGTCGGCGTGGTCGGCGCGCTCTCGGCCTTCTACCACGACGCGCTCGACATCAATAACGCCGAGCACCGCAAGATCTGCGCGTTCCGGCTGATCGCCAAGATGCCGACCATCGTGGCGATGTCCTACAAGTACTCGATCGGCCAGCCGTTCATGTACCCGAACAACCACCTCTCCTATACGGCGAACTTCATGCGCATGATGTTCGCGGTGCCGGCCGAGGAGTACAAGTCGAACGACGTGCTGACGCGCGCGATGGACCGCATCTTCATCCTGCACGCGGACCACGAGCAGAACGCCTCCACCTCGACCGTGCGACTGTCGGGCTCCTCGGGCGCGAACCCGTACGCGTGCATCGCCGCCGGCATCGCCTGCCTGTGGGGCCCGGCGCACGGCGGCGCGAACGAGGCCTGCCTCGAGATGCTGGAGGAGATCGGCGACGTCTCAAAGGTCGGCGAGTTCATCAACAAGGTGAAGAACAAGGAAAAAGGCGTCCGGCTGATGGGCTTCGGCCACCGCGTCTACAAGAACCACGACCCGCGCGCCAAGCTCATGCGCGAGACCTGCCACGAGGTGCTTAACGAGCTCGGCCTGCACAACGACCGGCTCTTCAAGCTGGCGATCGCGCTCGAAAAAATTGCTCTTGAAGATGATTATTTTGTATCTCGAAAATTGTATCCAAATGTGGATTTCTACTCTGGAATAGTCCAGCGCGCGCTCGGCATCCCGGTGTCGATGTTCACCTGCATCTTCTCGCTCGCGCGCACCGTGGGCTGGATCGCGCAGTGGCAGGAGATGATCTCCGACCCGGAATACAAGATCGGCCGCCCGCGCCAGCTCTACAAGGGCGCGCAGCGCCGCGAGGTCGTGCCCCTCTCGAAGAGGTAGGCCATGCTGAAGCAGTACCTGGAAAACTCGTATCTATTCGGGGGCAACGCCCCCTTTGTCGAGGAGCAGTACGAGAAGTACCTCGCCGACCCGGCGAGCGTGCCCGAGGAGTGGAGCGCCTACTTCGACAAGCTGCAGCTGGTGCCCGGCGCCGCGGCGAAGGACATGGCGCATGCGCCGATTGTCGAGGCCTTTGCAGCTCAGGCCAAAACAGGAGCAAGACCCCAAGCCAAGACGACCCCTGAACTGGATCGAAAACAGGTTTCGGTGATCCAGCTGGTCGCCGAGTACCGCTTCCGCGGCTGCCTGCTCGCCGACCTCGATCCGCTGAAGCGCCAGCAGAAGCCCCGCATCCCGGAGCTCGAGCCCGGCTATTACGACCTTACCGAGGCCGACATGGGCACGGTGTTCAACACCGGCTCGTTCATTAGCCCCTCGGAGCAGCTGCCGCTGCGCGAGATCATCCGCGCCATGCAGGAGACCTACTGCGGCACGCTCGCGGTCGAGTACATGTACCTCTCGAGCCGCGCCGAGAAGAAGTGGATCCAGGAGCGCCTCGAGCCGGTCCGCTCGAAGCCCTCGTTCCCCGCCGACTACAAGAAGCACATCCTCGAGCGGCTCACGGCCGCAGAAGGCCTCGAGCGCTACCTGCACACGCGCTACGTGGGCCAGAAGCGCTTCTCGCTCGAAGGCGGCGAGGCGCTGATCCCGGTGCTGGACAACCTCCTGCAGCGCGCGGGCGCCGCCGGCGTGCAGGAGCTGGTGATCGGCATGGCCCACCGCGGGCGGCTGAACGTGCTCGTCAACACGCTCGGCAAGGTGCCTAAGGACCTGTTCTCCGAGTTCGAAGGCAAGCAGGCCGACGACCTGATGGCGGGCGACGTGAAGTACCACCAGGGCTTCTCGTCCGACATCAATACGCCGGGCGGGCCGATGCACCTCACGCTCGCGTTCAACCCGTCGCACCTCGAGATCGTCAACCCGGTAGTCGAAGGCTCGGTGCGCGCGCGCCAGCACCGGCGCAAGGACCGCGACGGCTCGCAGGTGCTGCCGGTGCTGATCCACGGCGACGCCGCGGTGGCGGGCCAGGGCGTGGTGATGGAGACGCTCAACCTCGCGCAGACGCGCGGCTACGGCACCGGCGGCACGTTGCACCTCGTGGTCAACAACCAGATCGGCTTCACCACCTCCGACCCGCGCGACAGCCGCTCGACGCTCTACTGCACCGACGTGGTGAAGATGATCGAGGCGCCGATCTTCCACGTGAACGGCGACGATCCCGAAGCCTGCGTGATGGCGATCGAGATCGCCATGGACTACCGCAAGCAGTTCAAGAAGGACGTGGTGGTGGACATCGTCTGCTTCCGCAAGCTCGGCCACAACGAGCAGGACGAGCCGATGGTGACGCAGCCGCTGATGTACAAGATCGTCAACGCGCATCTCGGCACCCGCAAGCTCTACGCCGACCGCCTCGCCGCGCAGGGCGTGATCGCCGCGGACGAAGGCGACCGCATCGTCGCGACCTACCGCCAGGCCATGGACGGCGGCTACAACACCAACAAGACCATCCTCGCCAACTTCAAGCCGCCGTTCGCGGTCGACTGGTCGAAGTACAAGAACACGAAGTGGAACGAGAAGGACGACACCACCCTGCCGCTCGCCGACCTGCAGGCGCTCGCCGAGAGGCTGACCACGATCCCGCCCAACTTCAAGCTGCATCCTCGCGTCGAGAAGATCATCGCCGACCGCCGCCTGATGGGGCAGGGCAAGCTGCCGGTCGACTGGGGCATGGCCGAGAACCTCGCGTACGCCTCGCTGCTGCGCGACGGCTTCGCGGTGCGCATCTCGGGCCAGGACTGCGGCCGCGGCACGTTCTTCCACCGCCACGCGGTGCTGCACGACCAGAACCGGGAGAAGTGGGACTCGGGCAGCTACATCCCGCTCGCCAACATCGCGCCCAACCAGGGCGACTTCGTGGTCATCGACTCGGTGCTCTCGGAGGAGGCGGTGCTCGGTTTCGAGTACGGCTACTCGACCTCGGAGCCGAACGAACTCGTCGTCTGGGAGGCGCAGTTCGGCGACTTCGCCAACGGCGCGCAGGTCGTGATCGACCAGTTCATCGCCGCGGGCGAAGTGAAGTGGGGCCGCATCTGCGGGATGGTGATGATGCTGCCGCACGGCTACGAGGGACAGGGGCCCGAGCATTCGTCGGCCCGCATCGAGCGCTTCATGCAGCTGTGCGCCGACTACAACATCCAGGTCTGCGTGCCGGCGACGCCGGTGCAGATGTTCTTCCTGCTGCGCCGACAGATGATCCGCCCGTACCGCAAGCCGCTCATCATTTTCACGCCGAAGAGCCTGCTGCGCCACAAGGACTCGGTGTCGCCGCTGAACGAGTTCGCCGAGAGGAAGTTCAGGCCGGTGAACGCGGACTGGGACGAGACCATCGACCCGAAGAATGCGAAGCGCATCATCTTCTGCAGCGGCAAAGTGTTCTTCGACCTGATGAACTACCGCAAGGAGAAGGGCATCAAGGACATCGCCATTGCGCGCATCGCGCAGATCTATCCGTTCCCGCACGACTACTTCCAGGAGCAGATCAACCGCTACGCCAAGGCAAGCGAGGTCGTGTGGTGCCAGGAAGAGCCCGGCAACCAGGGCGCGTGGCACCGGATCCAGCATTACCTCTTGCGCCACATGCGGCCCGAGCAGATCCTCGGCTACGCGACGCGCAAATCCTCGGCCTCGCCCGCGGTCGGCTACCTCGCGCTCCACAACGAGCAGCAGAAGGAGCTGGTCGAAGCGGCGTTCGCGCCGATCACTGACAATGTCGTCGTGCCGGTGCAGGGCACCAGCCGCAAAGGGAAATGAGGGGGAATTAGATGCTCGTCGAAGTCAAAGTGCCGCAGCTCTCGGAGTCGGTTGTCGAGGCGACGCTCCTTTCCTGGCACAAGAAGCAGGGCGAGGCGGTGAAGCGCGACGAGAATTTGATCGACATCGAGACCGACAAGGTCGTGCTCGAGCTGCCGGCGCCCGCCGACGGGGTGCTGGTCGCCGTTCTCAAGGGCGACAAGGGGACGGTGGTTGCCGGCGAGGTGATTGCCAGGATTGACACGGAAGGGAAGCCGAGTGCTGCTCCGTCTGCTCCCCCGCCTGTGCAGAAAAAACCTTCCGCGGAAAAAGCAAGACCAGCAGTCATGCCTGCCGCGCAGAAGATCGCAGCGAACAAAGGCATCGACAAAGCGCAAATTCAAGGATCCGGGCGGGATGGGCGGGTGACCAAAGGTGACGTGCTCGCCAAGCTTTCGTCAGTTCAAAAAGCTCCCCTTCAACAACCTCCGGCTCCGGTGAGCGCGGACAATTTGCTGTCCGGCCGGTCCGAGCAGCGCGTGCCGATGTCGCGGCTGCGCCAGCGCGTGGCCGAGCGCTTGGTGCAGTCGCAGTCGACCGCGGCGATCCTTACCACGTTCAACGAAGTGAACATGGCGCCGGTGATGGAACTGAGGAAGAAGTACCAGGAGCGCTTCGAGAAGGAGCACGGCGCGCGCCTGGGCTTCATGTCCTTCTTCGTGAAGGCCGTGGTCTACGCGCTGAAGAAGTACCCGGTGGTGAACGCCTCGGTCGACGGCACCGACATCATCTATCACGGCTACTACGACATCGGCGTCGCGGTCGGCAGCCCGCGCGGCCTCGTCGTGCCCATCCTGCGCGACGCCGACCAGATGTCGTTCGCCGCGATCGAGAAGAAGATCGCCGAGTTCGGCAAGAAGGCGCAGGACGGCAAGCTCTTGCTGGAGGAGCTTACCGGCGGCACCTTCTCGATCTCCAACGGCGGCGTTTTCGGCTCGATGCTCTCGACGCCGATCATCAACCCGCCACAGTCGGCGATCCTCGGCGTGCACGCGACCAAGGAGCGCGCCGTGGTCGAGAACGGCCAGGTCGTGGTGCGGCCGATGAACTATCTTGCGCTCTCCTATGACCATCGAATCATTGACGGGCGGGAAGCTGTCTTAAGTCTGGTTTCAATAAAAGAAGCACTTGAAGACCCGGCGCGACTGGTTCTCGAGGTCTGACGTGGCGCAGGACTTCGACGTCGTAGTCATCGGTGGCGGACCCGCCGGCTACATCGCCGCGATCCGCGCCGCGCAGCTCGGCCTCAAGACCGCCTGCGTCGACGAACGGAAGACCGCCGACGGCAAGCCCGCGCTCGGCGGCACCTGCACCAACGTCGGCTGCATCCCCTCCAAGGCGCTGCTGCAATCCTCAGAGCACTTCGAGCAGGCCGGCCACCACTTCGCCGAGCACGGCGTGAAGGTGAAGGGCCTCGAGCTCGATCTCGCGCAGATGATCAAGCGCAAGGAAAAGATCATCAAGGCAAGCAACGACGGCATCCAGTATCTGTTCAAGAAGAACAAGGTTTCGTTCTTCCATTGCAGGGGTTCGTTCGGAAAGTCCCCCATGGAAGTCCTGGTAGGGAATGAAACCCTCGATACGAAAAACGTAGTCATCGCGACGGGCTCCAATCCTCGGCCGCTACCGGGGGCGGACTTCGACGAGAAGCTGATCCTCAGCAACGACGGTGCGCTCGCGATCGGGGACGTGCCGAAGAAACTCGGGGTGATCGGGGCGGGGGTGATCGGCCTGGAGATGGGCAGCGTCTGGCGCCGGCTGGGCTCGGACGTGACGATCCTGGAAGCCCTGCCGGCGTTCCTCGGCGCGGCCGACGAGACCATCGCCCGCGAGGCCCAGAAGATCTTCACCAGGCAGGGCCTGAAGATGGAGTTCGGGGTGAAGATTTCGAAGGTGAGCGCCTCCAGGAAAAACGTTACGGTTCAATATGCTGCAGCTGACGTCTCATCCAAAACATTGGAAGTGGACCGGCTCATCGTCTCGATCGGCCGCATCCCCCATACGACCGGCCTGAACGCCGAGGCCGTGGGCATCAAGCTCGACCGCGGCTTCATCGCCGTGGACGGCGAGTGCCGCACCGGCGTGCCCGGTGTCTGGGCGATCGGCGACGTGGTGCGCGGGCCGATGCTCGCGCACAAGGGCGAGGAGGAGGGCGTCGCGGTCGCCGAGCGCATCGCCGGCCAGCACGCGCATGTCGACTTCAACACGGTGCCCTGGGTGATCTACACCAGTCCCGAGATCGCCTGGGTCGGCAAGACCGAGCAGCAGCTGAAAGCGGAGGGCGTCGCCTACCGCTCCGGGCAGTTCCCTTTCTCCGCCAACGCGCGGGCCCGAGCGATCGGCGACACCACCGGGTTTGTTAAATTCCTGGCAAGAGAAACAACTGATGAAATCCTGGGCGTCCACATCATTGGCCCGTTCGCATCTGAGTTGATTGCCGAGGCGGTCGTCGCCATGTCGTTCCGCGGCTCGTCGGAAGACATCGGCATGATCTGCCACGCGCATCCCTCGCTCGGCGAGGCGATGAAGGACGCTGCACTCGCAGTAGATAGGCGCGCGCTGAACATTTGAACCTTTCTCCGACCGTCCGCGGCCTGCTGTGGATGGCCGCCACGGGCGTCCTTTTCACCATCCTCAATGCGACGCTGAAGAAGATCTCGCACGAGATCGAGCCCTGGGTCGCGGCGTTCCTGCGCTACCTGTTCGGCGCGTTCGTGATGCTCGCGCCCGCGCTGCGGCTCGGCGTCGCGGCGCTCTGGCCGAAGGAGCCCCGCATGCAGCTGGTGCGCGGGCTCTTTCACGGCGTCGGCATGCTCCTCTGGTTTGCGGCGGTGCCGCTAGTGACGCTCGCCGAGCTGACAGCGATCAGCTTCACCGGCCCGATCTTCATCTGCCTCGGCGCGGTGATGTTCCTCGGCGAGCGCATGACCGGGGCGCGCTGGGCGGCGGTGGCGCTCGGCTTCGGCGGCGTCCTGCTGGTGGTGCTCCCCGGCGCGCATGGCGGGGGACACATGACGGGCATCCTGCTAATGCTCGCCTCCGCCCCCGTGTTCGCGGGCTCTTTCCTCGTCGCCAAGGTGCTCACGCGCAGCGAGCGCTCGGACATCGTGGTGCTGTGGCAGCATCTGCTGGTGGCGCTCTTTCTCGCCCCGTTCGCCGTGGTCCTGTGGGCGCCGCCCTCGGTCGCGCATTGGGCGCTGCTCGTCGTGTGCGGCTTCATCGGCGCGGGCGGCCACTACTGCATGACGCGCGCGTTCCGCATCGCCGACATCTCCGCGGTGCAGTCGGCGCGCTTTCTCGAGCTCGTCTGGGCGGCGCTGCTCGGCATGCTGATGTTCAACACGCTGCCTGACGCCTGGACCATCGCCGGCGGGGTGGCGATCCTCGCCGCGACGCTGTGGCTGGCGCAGCGCGAATCGCGCGGCACGTGACCCGGAGCGCGTGATGCACGCCACGACCGACCGGCGGCGGGATGCGGGCGCCGCCAGCATCGCGATCCTCGTCATGGCGATCCTCGGCGGCTCGTACACCGCAGGCAAGGTCGCGGTACAGGACCTGCCGGTCTTCGGCACGCTCGAGCTGCGCATGCTGATCACGGCGGCGACGCCCGGCTTCGTGCTGATGGTGTGGCTGATCAACACCTACTCGGCGAGCTGGGTCAACGTGTTCGTGTTCCTCTCGCCCGTGTTCGGCGTGGTCATCGGCTGGGTGACGCTCGGGGAGCCGATCAGCGTGCAGCAGGCGCTCGGTGGCCTCGCGGTCGCGCTCGGCATCCTGATCGTGAGCGCCGAGCGGTAAGGCGAGCCGCCACGGATATGATTCCCATCTGATGGACAGCGTCCTGCTCGCCGCCTCGCTCGCCGCGTCGTCATGCTGGCTCGCCATCGGCGTCGCCGGCCTGCTGCCGGCGGCGCCGGCGTTCATACTGCGGCTGCTGTTCCCCGCGGGCGCCGCCACCGGCCTCGCGCTGGCGGTGATCGGTGCGCAGGCAGCGTGGCTGCCGCCGTCGATGCTCGTGCTGCCGCTCGGCCTGCCCGACCTGCCTTTCCACCTGCGGCTCGACCCGCTCGCCGGCTTCTTCCTGCTGCTGCTCGGCGCGGTCGGCGCCGGGGTGTCGGTGCACGCCATGGGCTACTGGCGTGGCGAGCCGCCGCAGCGCCTGCGCCTCATCTGCCTGCAGTACCACGTGTTCCTCGCCAGCATGGCGTTCGTGCTGCTCGCCGACGACGCCTACCTCTTCATGGTGGCGTGGGAGACGATGACGCTCTCGTCCTACTTTCTGGTGACTACCGATCACCAGCGCGCCTCGATCCGCAGCGCCGGGTTCCTGTACCTGCTGATGGCGCACATCGGCGCGATCGCCATCCTGCTGTGCTTCGGCGTCATGCACGGCGCGGGCGGCGACTACACCTTCGACGCGCTGCGCGCGGCGGACCTGACGCCGTTCTGGGCCAACGTGGCGTTCGTGCTCGCCTTCCTCGGCTTCGGCGCCAAGGCCGGCCTGATCCCTCTGCACGCCTGGCTGCCGGAGGCACACCCGGCGGCGCCCTCGCCGGTGTCGGCGCTGCTGAGCGGCGTGATGATCAAGACAGCGATCTACGGCATGGTGCGCGCCGCCTACGACCTGATCGGCAGCGTGCGCTGGGAGTGGGGCATGCTCGTGCTTCTGGTGGGCGCCGGCACCACGCTCTTCGGGGTGCTGTTCGCGCTCATGCAGCACGACCTGAAGCGGCTGCTCGCCTACCACTCAGTGGAGAACATCGGCATCATTCTTCTCGGCCTGGGCTTGTCGATGGTGTTCTTCGGCTTCGGCCACCCGGCCGCCGGCGCGCTCGGGCTGATCGCCGCGCTTTACCACACGCTGAACCACGCGGTGTTCAAGGGGCTGCTGTTCCTCGGCGCAGGCTCGATCCTGCATGCCACCGGGCTGCGCGACCTGAATGCGATGGGCGGGCTGATCCGCGCCATGCCGGCGACCGCCTTCTACTTCCTGGTCGGCGCACTCGCGATCTCCGCGCTGCCGCCGCTGAACGGCTTCGTCTCGGAGTGGCTCACCTTCCAGGCGGCGCTGCAGGCACCGCTGCTCGAGCACGGCGTGGTCAGGAGCCTGCTGCCGCTCTTCGCCGCCGCGCTCGCGCTCGCCGGCGCGCTCACCGCCATGTGCTTCGTGAAGGTCTTCGGCGTGGCGTTCCTGGGACGCGCCAGGAGCGAAAGCGCCGCGAAGAAGGAAGCTTCCCTGCCGGAGCGCCTGGGCATGGCCTGGCTCACCGCCGGCTGCTTCGTGCTGGGCCTCTTCCCGGCGGCGATGCTGCACATGCTCAACCAGGTCGGCGCTTCGCTCACCGGCGGCAGCCTGCCGAGCGAGGCGATCGAGTCGAGCTGGCTCTGGCTCGTGCCGACCACGGCGGCGCAGGCGAGCTACAGCCCGCTTGTCTTCCTACTGGTGGTGCTCGCGGTGGTGCTGATCACGTTCGCGCTCGTGCGGCGCTTCTACCACGGCCGCATGCGCGTGGCCGATCCGTGGGACTGCGGCTATCCGGAGCAGACGACGAGAATGCAGGACAGCGCGGACGCGTTCGGGCAGCCGATTCGCGTGGTGTTCGGCCCGCTCTACCGCATCCACCACCACCACCCCGGCCCGGAGGACGCGCGGCCGCGCTACGCGGTCCACGTCGAGGACCGGCACTGGTACTGGCTCTATCTGCCGGTGGCGCGCCTCGCGGAATACGCCTCGTCCAGAGTCGGCTTGCTGCAGCGCGGGCGCATCAGCACCTACCTGCTGTACAGCTTCGTGACCCTGATCGCGCTGCTGGTATTCGTGCGATGAGCGCCGTCGCCCTGCAGCTCCTGCAATCGCTCCTGGTGGTGCTCGCCGCGCCGCTCGTGCTCGGTTGGGTCAACATCTGCCGCGCCTGGCTGCAGAACCGCTCGGCGCCGAGCGTCCTGCTGCCTTACTACACGCTGGCGAAGCTGTTCCACAAGGACGCGGTGATCGCCAACACCACCTCGCCGCTGTTTCGCGTCACGCCGTATGTCCTGTTCGGCTGCATGTGGCTCGCCGCCGGCATCGTGCCGGTGCTCGCGACCGACCTGCCGTTCGCGCCCGCCGCCGACATCATCGCGCTGGTGGGCGCGTTCGCCACGGCGCGCGTCTTCGGCGCCCTGGCGGCCATGGACACCGGGACGTCGTTCGGCGGCCTCGGCGCGCGCCGCGAGATGATGATCGGCTTCCTCGCCGAGCCGGCGATGCTGATGACGCTGTTCACCGCCGCGTTCATCTCGGGCTCGACGCAGCTGACGACGATCGTCGAGACGCTCGCGCACCGCGAGTTCGCCATCTACCCGAGCCTCGCCTTTGCCGCAGTGGCGTTCCTCATGGCGCTGCTCGCGGAGAACGCGCGCATCCCGGTCGACAATCCGGCCACGCATCTCGAGCTCACCATGGTGCACGAGGCGATGATCCTCGAGTACTCCGCGCGCCATCTCGCGCTGATCGAATGGGCGGTTGCGACCAAGCTTACCGTGTACATGGCGATCGGATTCGCCCTGTTCCTGCCCTGGGGCATCGCGCCCGCCGCCGACTGGGGCGCGCTGCCGCTCGCGCTCGGCGTGTTCGCCGCGAAGGCGGCGCTCGCCGGCGCGGGCCTCGCTTTCCTGGAGACCGTGCTCGCCAAGATGCGCATCTTCATGGTGGCCGAGTTCCTCTCCACGGCGTTCCTGCTGGGCGTGCTCGGCATGCTCATCCACTTCCTGATGCGCGGATGAACACGGCCGGCCCGCTCTCGAGTCAGCTCGTCAATTTGCTTGCAGCGCTGCTCCTGCTGCTCGCATTCTCGATGCTCGCGCAGCGCCGCGTGCTGTCGCTCATCCGCCTGTTCTCCTGGCAGGGCGCGGCGCTCGCCGCTTCGACGCTGATCGTCGCCTATGTCACCGGCCAGGCGCAGCTCTACTTTTCGGCGGCGCTGACGCTCGTCCTCAAGGTGATCCTGATTCCCTGGCTGCTGCACCGGCTGATCGACAGGCTTGACGTGCGCTGGGACGTGGAAACGCTCATCAACATTCCCACCACCATGCTGGTGGGGATCGGCCTGTGCATCTTCGCCTTCGCGCTCGCCACGCCCATCTCCGAGATGGCGAGCACCGTCACCCGTTCGACCCTCGGCATCGCGCTGGCGAGCGTGCTGCTCTCGTTCCTCATGATGATCGTGCGGCGCAAGGCGGTGCCCCAAGTGATCGGCTTTCTCGCCATGGAGAACGGCCTGTTCTTCGCCGCGACCAGCGCGACCTACGGCATGCCGCTGGTGGTGGAGCTGGGCATCGCGCTCGACGTCCTGGTCGGCACCTTCATCTTCGGCATCTTCTTCTTCCATATCCGAGAGCAGTTCGACAGCCTGGATATCCGACACATGGAGAATCTCAGGGAAGACTGATGGAGCTTGCGCTGGTTCTCGGCGTGCCGCTGCTCGGCGCCCTGCTGATGGCGGGTTTCGGCCACCGCGCCTGGGCGCCGGAGGCGAACGCCATGATGAGCCTCGCCACGCTGGCGGCTGCGGCGCTGCTGACCTGTCGGGTGATCGCCGACGGCCCTTTCACCGCGTTCAACGAGCAGGTCTTCGTCGATCCCTTCAACGTGTTCCTCGCGGCGCTCACCGCCTTCGTGGCCTTCACCACGGCGCTTTTTTCGCGACCTTACATGCGCACCGAGGAGCATCACAAACGCGTCAACAGCGCGCGGCTGCGTCTCTACCA
>Ga0233425_10001915_pt1 | contig 43730 bp, 35 predicted proteins | sample Watercolumn_Towu_2_FD_181712 | JGI IMG/M metagenome (GOLD analysis project Ga0233425, IMG submission 181712) | Freshwater microbial communities from Lake Towuti, South Sulawesi, Indonesia - Watercolumn_Towuti2014_140_MG | ecosystem: Environmental > Aquatic > Freshwater > Lake | place...
CTGAGACTTAGAGACACTTCTGTATCTTCCATGAGCGGCAGCAAAATCTGATGCTTGAACCGTCGAAGCATATCGCGCCGCTCGTTCTTAATGCTGAACAACTCCCGTCGGCACGAAGGGCAAGCGAGATTGCATGACGGGTCATGCGATAACCCTAGCCGTCGCGGGCCTCGGTCGACGATTATTTTGTGATTGTCGATTATGTCGCGCAGATATGGGTCGGTCACCTCGCTTTGCCTCGGCAATAGGCCGTTGACGATCGCTGGGCACATGGACTTGTTGCAATAGGTAAAATCGCCGTCGAGGATTGAACGCCGTATTTCCTGAATGGTGGGGCCATTCCAGATGTCGTTGAAATTTTGATCGATGTCTCCAGTCGCAAGCTGGTAGGGCAGCTGGGCGGAGCAGCGGCACGTGCTCAGAGGAGGAAATAAATCCTTATCCCATGACTTGCTCGGCATCGACGAGAGAATGGTGAACGGGTCACGGCAGAAGCGGTCCGACAAATCATTTGTCGAGACGCGCGGCTTCGGCGCAACGCCGGCGGCGTAGCCCTGGTTGGTGGCGAGAAAGAGGTAATGCTGCGCATAGGGACACCAATAAACCGCTGCAAGATTTCGACTCGCCGTCTCGATTGCGCGTTCGTAGAATCCGAGATCGAGCTGCATCCTGACAAGCAGGAGTCCCATAATGTAATCGAACCCGAAAAAAGACGGCGTTTCGTTGATAAAGGCCATCCTTTCGGCGTAGCCGTAGATCGTGTCGTCTGACCTCATCAACTCTTCGAGTATCGAGCGATAGATTTGCGCGCAAATGTTGATATCGCAAGTATGATCGCCCGCGGGCACCTCGCAGCGAATCCGAAAAAAATCAGCAGCATGGAGATCGGAACGATCCGAATGCTTGGCGCACATGTCAAGAGCCGTTCCGAACGCGCGAAGATCTCCCGATATCCACTCTCTTTCCATACGATCCCAATGAACGAGAATCCGCTCCGCCAACCGCCGTATACCCGCGGGGCCATCGTCGGATTTTAAATGGCGCGACAGGAGCGCTGTGAGATGCTCGATCTTTGCGTCCTGCCCGACCCTTGCTGTCAGGCAAACCGCGCCGGGCGCAGCGGCGACCGATTCCGTACTTTGGCGCTTCGAGCACAACCAACGCCAAATGCAGCCAATAATATCAATGCTCAATTTTAATGCCTCAAGATCAAGCGGCTGTATGAGAATCGCAAAGATTTCAGCATCTCACAAAACTCGCGCGAGAACTTAGGTATTCATAAACTCATCGTATTTCTTTCAGTCGTCAAGCTTGTGCGTGGCGATCGAGGTTGTCACCCATGTCTTAGGAAGAAACTGTCACCCATGTCTTCGGTCCAGACATGATGTGACTGGTGCCGCAAGAGGGATTCGAACCCCCGACCCCATCATTACGAATGATGTGCTCTACCAGCTGAGCTATTGCGGCGATTGCGCGGCGCGAAGTGCGCACGGCGCGTCACTCTTATCGGCGCGCGGCGGCTTTTTCAAGCATCGCCGATGGAAGCTCCTCGCGGAATTATGGGCGCGACCGGGGAATGGCGTAAATAGGCCAGCGCGATGGCGCCTGCGATGTCAGGCGTCGCATTCACCGGCGCGCGAACCCAGTCGTCGAGCGCGCCACGCCACATTCGGATGGCGCCGGCGTCGCCGAGCGCCGCGAGATAGGCGTCGATCTTGCTCCGGCGTCCTGGCGCCGGAACGACATGAACCGGCGCGGCGGCGGCGATCGCCTCGCCCACCATATTGACGCTGTCGCCGGTGACGATGATCGAATCGGCATTAGCCAGCATCGAAAGATAGGGGTTCTCTCCCTCTCCCTCCCAAAAGTAGCCGCGCGGGGCAACGAGAAGGCGCCGGAGCGCCGCGCGCAGCGCGAGGGGCGTGCGGCGCGAAGCGGTGGCCATCACGGAGCGCCCGCTGGCGTGGAGCGAAGCGGCGATATGCTCCAGCTCGGCGATCTGCGCCGCGCCATAGGCGCCATGCCGGCTGTCGCCGCCGACAAGCAGCGCGACGCGCGGGCGGGGCAGGGCGGCGACGCGCGGGTCAGGCGCGGCGCGCGCCTGCGCCAGGCGCTCCGGGGTGATGCGGTTCGCCGGCGTCAGCGGCGAAAGCACATTGTCTCCGGAAAGCCCGTCATGGCGCGGCGCAATGATCAGATCGGCGGCGCCGAGCCCGTTCGCGGGTCTGTTCAAATAGACCGCGAACGTCCGCCCGCCCGAAGCGCGCTTGAGCCGCTGGAGCGCCGGAATCGTCCGGCGGCCGGCGGCGATGGCGATGTCGGGGCAGGGCGGAGCATAGGCGCGCGCGTCGCGCGGATCAGGCGGCGCGAAAGGCGCAAGCGCGGCGTAGAGGCCGCGGGGCGCGACGCGGCGGATGTCGGGCGTCAGGCCCAGGGATTCGGCGACGCCGATCGTCTGCGCCTCATGGCCGATGCGACCGTCGGAGAGAATGCGGAGCGTCGTCTGCGGCGGAAGGGGCGGGATGCTCGAAGCGCCCCCTCCCTGTCCCTCCCCCGCTAAAGCGGGAGAGGGGACCCCAATCACGAAGGTTGCGCGGTATGTCGCGTCGTCCCGAATCTGACTCCCTCTCCCGCGAAGCGGGGGAGGGTTGGGGAGGGGGCGGCGCCCCGCCTCATCCAAAGGCGACTTTCAAAATCTCATAGCTCTTGCCACCGCCTGGGGTCGTGACTTCGACCGTGTCGCCGACCGTCTTGCCGATCAGCGCGCGCGCGATCGGGCTCGTGATCGACACCCGGCCGCTCTTCACGTCGGCTTCTGACTCGCCGACGATTTGATAGGCCTTCTCCTCTTCGGTGTCCTCGTCGACGACCGTGACCGTCGCGCCGAATTTGATCGTCGAACCGTTGAGCTTCGTCACGTCGATGACTTCGGCGCGCGACAGCTTGTCCTCAAGCTCGGCGATGCGGCCTTCATTGAGCGACTGCGCTTCCTTGGCGGCGTGATATTCGGCGTTTTCCGAAAGGTCGCCATGGGCGCGCGCTTCAGCGATCTGTTGAATGATGCGCGGACGGTCTTCCTGCTGCCGGCGACGCAATTCTTCGTTGAGCGCCGCATAGCCGGCGGCGGTCATGGGCACCTTGTCCACCATTGCTCTCGCTTTTCGCCTTTCTTCGTTTTCGCCCGTGACGGGGGCTTCAACGGCGCCGTCGGCGCGTTCTTCGGCGCAGCCACGGATCAAGATCAGGTCGTCCATTAAAAGTCGGCGCGTCGCCGACTGAGTCGCCGAATTCCTCAATGTTCAGTTGGTCGCGCTCGGCGGAAAATAATCCTGCAGCGCCCGGACCTTAAGGTCCCCCGACACATAGGCGCGTATCCCCTGGGCCGCCGCGACCGCCCCTGCCAGGGTCGTGTAATAGGGAACCTTATGCAGAAGCGCGGCGCGGCGCAAGGAGCGCGAGTCGGCGAGCGCCTGCGCGCCCTCAGTCGTATTGAAAACAAGCGCGATCGAGCCATTCTTGATCGCGTCGACGATATGCGGCCGCCCTTCCGAGACCTTGTTCAATTTCTGGGCAGCGATTCCGCGCTCGACGAGATAGCGCGCCGTGCCGCCGGTGGCGACGATGGAAAAGCCGACTTCCTTCAAAAGGCGAACCGCCGGGATGATGCGGCCCTTGTCCGCATCCCTGACCGAGACGAAGAGCACGCCCTCGCGCGGCGCCTTGGTCCCGCCCCCGAGCTGACTCTTGACGAAGGCGGCGTCGAATGAGCTGTCGAGGCCCATGACTTCGCCGGTAGAGCGCATTTCCGGACCGAGCACGGTGTCGACCCCCGGAAAGCGCGCGAAGGGGAAGACGGCCTCCTTCACCCCGACATGCGCCGGCTTCGTCTCCAGAGGAACGAAGTCGGGGAGCTTCGCGCCGGCCATGATTTTAGCCGCGATTTTGGCGATCGGCCTGCCGATCACCTTGGCGACGAAAGGCACGGTGCGGGACGCGCGCGGATTGACTTCCAGCACGTAGATTTCGCCATTCTTCAGCGCGAACTGCACATTCATCAGCCCGACGACGCCGAGCGCCTTGGCGAGGCTCGCGGTTTGCGCTTCAAGCGCGGCGATCGTCTCGGGCGCGAGCGAGCGGGGCGGCAGCGAGCAGGCGGAATCGCCCGAATGAATGCCCGCCTCCTCGATATGCTCCATGACGCCGGCGATCACCGCTTTCTCGCCGTCGGCGAGACAGTCGACGTCGACTTCGATCGCGTCGGTCAGATAGCGGTCGAAGAGCAGCGGATTCTTGCCGAGCACCGTGTTGATCTGACCGGTCTTGTCGTTCGGGTAGCGCGCCTTGACCTCGGAAGGCACCAGGCTCGGCAGCGTGCCGAGGAGATAATCGTCGAGATCGCTCTGGTCGCGGATGATCGCCATGGCGCGGCCGCCGAGCACATAGCTCGGCCGCACCACGAGCGGCAGGCCGAGTTCCTGAGCGACGAGGCGCGACTGTTCCACCGAATAGGCGATGCCGTTCTTGGGCTGTTTCAGCCCGAGCTTGTCGAGCAGCCGCTTGAAGCGGTCGCGGTCCTCGGCGAGATCGATCGAATCGACCGGCGTGCCGAGGATCGGCGCGCCTGCCTGCTCCAAGCCATGCGCAAGCTTCAGCGGCGTCTGGCCGCCATATTGAACGATGACGCCGACGAGCGCGCCGTTGGATTTCTCGACGTCGAGAATTTCGGCGACGTCTTCATTGGTCAGCGGTTCGAAATAGAGCCGGTCGGAGGTGTCGTAATCGGTCGAAACCGTCTCCGGATTGCAATTGATCATGATCGTTTCGAAACCCGCATCGGCGAGTGCGAAACAGGCGTGGCAGCAGCAATAGTCGAATTCGATGCCCTGGCCGATTCGGTTCGGGCCGCCGCCCAGGATGACGATCTTGTTCCTGTCCGTGGGGCGCGCCTCATTCGCCGCAACGCCGATGAAAGGCGCTTCATAGGTCGAATACATATAGGCCGTCGGCGAAGCGAATTCGGCCGCGCAAGTGTCGATGCGCTTATAGACGGGACGCACGCCGAGACGATGGCGCAGGTCGCGCACCTCTTCTTCTTCCATGCCGGCGAGGGTCGCGAGCCGGCTGTCGGAGAAGCCGGCGAATTTGAGCTTGCGAAGATTCTCCGCGTCCTCGGGCAGGCCGTAAGTCTTCACCTTTCTTTCGAGCGAGATGATTTCGGCGATGCGCTCGATGAACCAGATGTCGATCTTGCTTGCTTCGTGAATGGCTTCCGCCGTCATGCCGAGCCGCAGCGCCTGGCCGACGACGAGCAGCCGGTCGGGCGTCGCCGTGCCGAGCGCGCCGCGCAGCACATTCATGTCGTCGCCCTTGCCGAGGCTTTCGATCTCGATCTCATCGAGGCCGCATAATCCGGTTTCGAGCGAGCGCAGCGCCTTTTGCAGCGACTCGGCGAAATTGCGGCCGATCGCCATGGCTTCGCCGACCGACTTCATCGCGGTCGTCAAGATCGGCTCCGAGCCGGGAAATTTCTCGAAGGCGAAGCGCGGAATCTTGGTGACGACATAATCGATCGTCGGCTCGAAGGAGGCCGGAGTCGCGCCGCCGGTGATGTCATTGGCGATCTCGTCGAGCGTGTAGCCGACGGCGAGGCGCGCGGCGACCTTGGCGATCGGAAAGCCGGTGGCTTTCGACGCCAGCGCCGAGGAGCGCGACACGCGCGGATTCATCTCGATCACGATCATCCGGCCATTGCTGGGATCGACCGCGAATTGCACGTTCGAGCCGCCGGTTTCGACGCCGATCTCGCGCAACACCGCGATCGAGGCGTCGCGCATGATCTGATATTCCTTGTCGGTCAGCGTCAGCGCCGGCGCCACGGTGATGCTGTCGCCGGTATGCACGCCCATCGGATCGACGTTTTCGATCGAGCAGACGATGATGCAATTATCCGCCTTGTCGCGGACGACTTCCATCTCATATTCCTTCCAGCCGAGGACGCTTTCCTCGACCAGAACTTCATTGGTCGGCGAGGCGTCGATGCCGCGCTCGACGATCTCGATGAACTCCGCCTTGTTATAGGCGATGCCGCCGCCGGTGCCCCCTAACGTGAAGGACGGACGAATGATCGCTGGGAGGCCGATGTCGTCGAGCGCGTCGAGCGCGGCGGCGAGCGTCTTGACGTGATGCGAGCGCGGCGTTTCGAGGCCGATCCTGGTCATCGCCTCGCGAAACAATTCGCGATCCTCGGCCTTGTCGATGGCGTGGGCGGTCGCGCCGATCATCTCGACGTCGAACTCTTTCAGCACGCCCATTTTTTCCAGGCTGAGGGCGCAATTGAGCGCGGTCTGGCCGCCCATCGTCGGCAGCAGCGCGAAGCCGCCAGGCGCCGCATAGCGCTCCTTCTCGATGATCTTGGCGACGATGTCGGGGGTGATCGGCTCGATATAGGTGCGGTCGGCCATGTCCGGATCGGTCATGATCGTCGCCGGATTGGAGTTGACCAGGACGATCCGGTAGCCCTCGGCCTTCAGCGCCTTGCAGGCCTGGGTGCCGGAATAATCGAATTCGCAGGCCTGGCCGATGACGATGGGGCCGGCGCCGATGATCATGATTGTGGAAATGTCGGTTCGTTTCGGCATGTGATCCTGGTAGCCGCCCATAGAGCTGGGGAGCGCGCATAAAAAAGGGCCGCGTTCCGGCCCCTGGACCGGAACGCGTCCCGAACTTGCCCGTCATGTCGTCGGCGGACCGGTGATGCAGGCGGCGAGCGGGTCGCGCCCGGCTCGAAAGTTGGGGACTGTCTAGACGAGATTGACAGTCATGTGAAGGGCCGGGGTCGCGGATCGGCGAATTGCGCTATCATTCCTTTTCCGTCCGTTAGAACCTGCGCCCATGCGAATTACCGCCTGCCTGCTTTTGATCTTGCTTCTCGTTCCGAGCGCGGAGCGCGCCCATGCCGGCGATGTCTCAAAAGTTCTGGCGCAATGCGCGGCCTGCCATGGCGTCGAGGGAATCGCCAAGAGCGCCGACGTTCCGCATCTCGCGGGGCAGCAGGAGCTTTATCTCTTCAACCAGATCAAAGCCTTTCGCTCCGGCGCGCGGCCGCATAAGGAGATGCGCTATATGAGCCGCCAGCTCTCCGAGGCCGAGATGCGGGAGATTGCGCGCTTCTATGCCAGGATGCCGCGTTGAGCATGTCGACGACGCGACAGCTTGTCGCTTACGCTTCGGTCGGCGCCGTCGCGACGGCGGCGCATTACGTCGTTCTCATCGGATTGGTCGAAGGCGCGGGATGGCGGGCGGTGCCGGCGACGCTCTGCGGCTATGTGGCCGGCGGCGTCATCGCCTATATTCTCAACCGCCGCCATGTCTTCGCGAGCGAGAGGCCGCATTCTGAGACGACATGGCGTTTCGCGCTGGTCGCCTTCGTGGGCTTCTGCGTCACTTATGTTTTGATGAGTCTCTTCGTCGATCGTTGGGGCGCGCCCTATCTGCCGGCGCAAGTCGTCACGACGGTCGCCGCCATGTTCGCGACCTTCGCGCTGAACAGGCGGTGGACGTTCGGATAACATGTTCTCTCCGCGTCATGGCCGGGCTTGTCCCGGCCATCCACGCGGTGACATTCCACCAAAGCTGCGAGGAAGCCGGGGCGGCGCCGCGTGGATGCCCGCGACAAGCGCGGGCATGACGCTGCTGAGGCTGCGCCCGACTTTTTGGAAAGCGAGTTCATATGCCCATCCCGATGGACATCCAGCATGCGTCGGAAGAGTTCGAAGCTTTTCTCGCGGACGCGCGCGATCGGTCGGGCCTCGCGACGCGCAATCAGACCTATACGATGACGCAAGGCGTATTGCAGGCCTTTCGCCGCCGGCTCTCGGTCGCTGACGCCATCCGCTTCGTCGGCGTCCTTCCGCCGGTCCTCAGGGCGATTTTCGTCGCTGACTGGAACCCCGAAGAGCCGCAGGAGCCCTTCGGCGATCGCGCGTCCATGGTACGCGACGTTCAGGCGCTGCGGCGCGATCATAATTTCTCGCCCGCGACCTGCATCGACGACGTCGCCGGCGCCTTGCGCGCGCGTATCGACGAGACCGCATTCGACCGCGTGTTAGCGACGCTTCCCGCCGGCGCGGCGGAGTTTTGGAAAGTCTAGGGCCACTTCACCAGCGGCGGCATGGAGGAGAGGATCGAGTCGACATTGCCGCCGGTCTTCAATCCGAAAATCGTGCCGCGGTCGTAGAGCAGATTATATTCGACATAGCGGCCGCGCCGCACCAGCTGCTCGTCGCGTTGCGCCTCGCTCCACGGCTTCTCGAAATTGCGCCGCACCAGTTCGGGATAAATGTCGACAAAGCTGTCGCCCACGTCGCGGGTGAAGGCGAAATCGGCATCCCAGGCCGAGTTCTCAGCGTCGCCCGCGCTGTTGAAATAGTCATAGAAAATGCCGCCGATCCCGCGCGGTTCATTGCGGTGGGCGAGGAAGAAATAGTCGTCGCACCATTGTTTGAAACGCGCATAGTCGGCGACCTTATGGCGCTCGCAGGCGCCGCGCATCGCGGCGTGAAAGGCGATCGTATCGGGATCGTCCTGGGTGCGGCGCGCGTCGAGCGCTGGCGTCAGATCGGCGCCGCCGCCAAACCACGCCTTCGTCGTCACCACGAAGCGCGTGTTCATATGCACGGCGGGAACATTCGGGTTCCAGGGATGCGCGATCAACGAAATGCCGGTCGCGAAAAAGCGCGGGTCTTCGGCCGCGCCGGGAATCTGCTTGGCGAATTCCGGCGCTAAGGTCCCGAACACGGTCGAGCAGTGCACGCCGGCCTTTTCGAACACCCGGCCGCGGATCATCCCCATGCGGCCGCCGCCGCCCGGCGCGCCGCCGCTGTTTTGCGCGGCGCTTCCTAAAGTCGCGCCGGTGTGATCCATGCGCGTCCATGGCGTGAGCGCAAAACGTCCGGGCGTCGCCGCATCGGCGGCGAAAGGCCCCGGCGCCTCATCCTCCAATGTTTCGAAGGCGGCGATGATGCGCAGTTGCAGAGACTCGAACCATTCGCGCGCGGCGTTCTTGCGGGCTTCGAGCTGATCCTGCGCGGCGGTCATCGGGCCTCCTTGTCGCCGCTTCATCTCGCCGGCGCCGCGCCTTGTCAATTCAGCTGAACGCCTATCGCGCGATATTGGCGACTTTCAGCTTCGAACCGTCATGCGGCGCGGCCGGCGTTGCCGTCGCCGCCGCAAAGCCGGCGCGCAGAAACTGCACGAGCGCCGTCTTGACGTTCCTGCCGCGCTCGGTGAGTTCGGTGACGTAGCAGGCGCGGGGCTCGCCGTTCGGCCAGTCATGATTTCGCGCTTTCGCCTGACGCATTTCTTCGATCACCTGCGCCTTCACTTCGCGCGAGTCCTTCATGGTGATCAGCCCGTCGGCGGCCAGATGGCGATCGGCGCTAAGGTCCTCGCTCATTGTCTGATTGGCGAATTCAAAGTCGCACAGCTTGCCCTGATCGCCGACATAGAGAATGCGTTCCACCCAACCCGGCCGAAGCGACAAAATGTCGTCGGGCAGCATTTCCTTCATATCCGCCGGCAAAGCCTGATAGATCGCCGTCGATTCGGCGATTCGATCGACCTTGAACGCCGCCTTCACATTGAACCCTTCGATGCTTTCGATCTGAGTGAATTTGTCGAAGAGCTTGCCGGCTGCGCTTTGGGCCTGCGAAAAATTTGTCACGACCGCATAAAGCCCGACGCAGAGAAGTCCGGTGAACAGCGCCGCGTTGAGAGATTTGAGCAGCTTGTGCCAAAGCGCGAGCGAGACGCGAATTGTCTGATGAGTCATGTCCGCCCTCCAAATTCATTAAAATCGCCTTAACAAAGCGGCGACGAACTCGAAATTGAAGGGTCTTCTCTTTACGCGCTGTGCGACGCCGCACCTCATCAAAACGCGCCAAGCTGCCGCAACGCTTCGCCCATGACGATTCCCGCGGCCACGGCGACGTTGAGCGAGCGCACGTCCCGGCGCATCGGAATGCGCAGCGAAAGATCGGCGGCGGCGTGGACCTCGTCCGGCGCGCCGGCGGATTCCCGGCCGACAAGCAGAATGTCGCCTTGCCGGTAGTCGCAGTCGAGATAGGAGACGGTCGCTCGCGTGGACAGCAGCAGCAGCCGGCGCGGTTCGCCCGACCGTCCGCGCGCGGCGCGCCAATCCTCGAAGGCCGCGAAGGAGGCATGTCGGTCGATCGTCACGTAATCGAGATAATCCATGCCGGCGCGCCGGAAGTCGCGGTCGCTGATGGGAAAACCCGCCGGTCCGATGATTGCCGCGGCGACGCCAAGGCAGGCGCAGCTTCGCAGCATGGTCCCGGCGTTTTGAGGAATGTCGGGCTGGTACAAAGCTAGCATTAGAGAAGCCATGAGCGCGTTCCGTCTGCTGACATGGGCGAATTTGCGGCATATCGCCGCGAACGGCCGTTCGTCCTTGTGCGCCGCAGGAAATAGCCAAATTTCCCTGGCGCGGCTTGTGGACAGCGCCAAAGATTCGCGTAAAACGGTCGCCTTGGGCGCAGCCGCCGCCTCGGCCGCGAAGTCTTGAGAGCGTGGGGAGAGGTTCGAGCGTGACAAGCAAAGACGCCGCCGTGAAACCGGCGGAGCCTAGCCGGCGAGATATACTCTACGTCGCGACAGGCGTCGCCGCCGCGGGAGCCGTAGCCGGCGTGGCGTGGCCGCTGATCGCGCAAATGAATCCCGACGCATCCACACTGGCGCTGGCTTCTACCGAAGTCGATCTCTCGGCAATTCCTGAAGGACAGATCGTCACGGTGAAATGGCGCGGCAAACCGGTTTTCATCCGCCACCGCACGCCAGCCGAAATCAAGGCGGCCGAGAACGTGCCTTTAACGGAGCTGCCCGATCCGGAGCCGGATTCGAAACGCGTCCAAAAGCCCCAGTGGCTGGTCATCATCGGCGTCTGCACGCATCTCGGCTGCATCCCGACCGGCAAGGAAGGCGAATATAACGGGTGGTTCTGTCCCTGCCATGGTTCGGTCTACGACCTCTCGGGACGGATTCGCAGCGGCCCGGCGCCGACGAATCTGGAGGTGCCGCCCTACGCCTTCATCGCCGAAAACAAGATCAAGATCGGCTAGCCAGGCCACGCGCCTGTTCGTTTTTTTGCGCGAGATTCCGAGAGCACCAAGCCCATGGAAGGACATTCCCAATACACGCCCAAAAGCGGCTTCGCGCGCTGGTTGGAGCGCCGGCTGCCGATTTTGAGGTTCGTGCATGATTCCTTCGTCGCCTATCCGACGCCCAAGAACCTGAACTACATGTGGGTGTTTGGCGCGATATTGAGTTTCATGCTCGTCGCCCAGATCGTGACCGGCGTCGTTCTCGCCATGCATTACACGCCGGAGACGACGCTCGCCTTCGATTCCGTCGAGAAGATCATGCGCGACGTGAATTGGGGAACGGTGCTGCGCTACGCGCACGCCAATGGCGCGTCGATGTTCTTTCTCGCCGTCTACATCCATATCTTTCGCGGCATGTATTACGGCTCCTACAAGGAGCCGCGCGAGGTGTTGTGGATTCTCGGCGTCATCATCTTCATGCTGATGATGGCGACGGGATTCCTCGGCTATGTCCTTCCCTGGGGGCAGATGTCGTTCTGGGCGGCGACGGTCATCACCAATCTCTTCTCCGCCATTCCGGTCGTCGGCACGTCGATCACCACCTGGCTGCTCGGCGGTTATTCGGTTGACAATCCGACGCTCAACCGCTTCTACGCCTTGCACTATCTCGTGCCGTTCATCATCGTCGCCATCGTGATCCTTCACGTTTGGGCGCTGCATGTGACGGGCCAGAACAATCCGTCCGGCGTCGAGGTGAAGGACATCAAGAAGGACACCGTTCCCTTCACGCCCTATGCGACGCTCAAGGACTCGGTGGGCATCGTCGCATTCCTGGTCGTCTATTCTTGGTTGACGTTTTTCGTTCCGAACTATCTCGGCCATCCGGACAATTACATCGAAGCCAATCCGCTGGTGACGCCGCCGCATATCGTGCCGGAGTGGTACTTTCTGCCGTTCTACGCCATCCTGCGCGCGATCCCGAACAAGCTGCTTGGCGTCATCGCGCTCTTCTTATCGATTCTGATCACCGCGGCCTTGCCGTGGCTCGATACGTCGAAGGTGAAGTCGGCTTCCTACCGCCCGCTGTTTCGCAAGGAGTTCTGGCTGTTTCTGGCGGTGTGCATCGGGCTTGGCTATCTTGGCGCGCAGCCCGCCGAAGGCGCCTATCTTTGGTTCGCGCGCGTGTTCTCGGCCTATTACTTTTTGCACTTCCTGGTGATTTTGCCGTTCCTTGGCAAGATCGAGAAACCGGAGCCGGTTCCTGAGTCGATCGAGGCCTCGATCGTGCGAGGGGAAGCTTCCCATGTCTGAGGCGAATAAAAAATCGCGCCGCCTCATTTCCTCGATGAAGCGGCTGACGCTCCTTCCCGTCGCGGTCGCCGCGACGCTCGCGCTGCTCGGCCCTGCTTGGACTGAGGAGGAGGCCCCGCCGTCCACGACCGATCAGGGCGCCGCGCCTTCCGCGCAGGAAGTCGATAAGGCCGCCGAGCCCCCCGCCAAGGAAGCCGAAAAGGCCGCCGAGCCCCCCGCCAAGGAAGCCGATAAGGCTGCCGAGCCCCCCGCCAAGGAAGCCGATAAGGCTGCCGAGCCTCTCGCGAAGGAAGCCGAAAAGGCCGCCGCGCCGCCTGCTAAGGAAAAGGAGGCGCGCCACGAGAGCGCCAGGCATGAGGAGAAGCCCAAGCGCTTCGACTGGAGCTTCGCCGGCGCCTTCGGGCGCTACGACAAGGCGCAGCTGCGCAGAGGCTTCAAGGTCTATAAGGAGGTCTGTTCCTCCTGCCATTCGATCAAAATGCTCGCCTTCCGCAATCTGTCGCAGCCCGGCGGGCCCGAGTTTTCTCAAAAGGAAGTCGAAGCGCTCGCCGCGAGCTACAAGGTCAAGGACGGGCCAAACGAGTCGGGCGAATATTACGATCGGCCGGCGCGTCCGAGCGACCGCTTTCCGCCGCCCTTCGCCAATGAACAGGCGGCGCGCGCCGCGCTGGCCGGCAATTATCCGCCGGACATGTCGGTTCTCGCCAAGGCGCGCGGCTATTCGCGGGGATTTCCGCTGTTTCTGTTCGACGCCCTGCCGGGCTTTTCCTATCAGGAGCACGGCGTCGACTACATCGTCTCGCTGATGGAGGGCTATGAGGACACGCCGCCAGACGTCAAAATGCCGGACGGTCAGTTCTACGATCCCTATATGCCGGGCCGGCGCATCGGCATGCCGCCGCCGCTCGCGGACGGCGTCGTGACGTATGATGACGGGGCGCCGCAGACCATCGACCAATACGCCAAGGATGTCGCGGCCTTCATGATGTGGGTCGCCGAGCCGCATCTCGAATCCCGTAAGCGCGTCGGTCTCGGTGTCCTGGCCTTTCTGCTCGTCTTCGTCGGATTGCTCTATTACACCAAGCGCAAAATCTGGACGAACGTGCCGCATTAGCGCGACGCGCTCGCCGGCGCCGGCGGACGTTCGGCGGCGCTGGCGACATCATCCGGCGACATCGGCGATTTCTTGATCGAAGCCGACAAATCGGGCAAAAGGCGCTACGTCCTTGGGCGTCGATCGCTCGCCATTTTTCCCGGAAAGGTTGCAATGTCGGAGATCATGCGCGTCGGCATCGCGGGGCTCGGCACCGTCGGCGCGGCGGTGGCGCGTCTGCTCCGCCGGCAGGCCGAGGCGCTGACCGCCCGCACCGGACGGCGCATCGTTTTGGCGGGCGTTTCGGCTCGCGACGCCGCCAAGGAGCGCGACGCCGATCTTTCCGGCGCGGAATTTTTTCACGATCCGGTCAAGCTCGCCGCCTCGCCCTCAATCGACCTTTTCGTCGAATTGATCGGCGGCTCGGAGGGTCCGGCGCGCGCCTGCGTCGAAACGGCGCTCGCGCATGGCAAGCCGGTCGTCACCGCCAACAAGGCGCTGCTCGCGTCGCATGGCCTGCATCTCGCGGCGCTCGCCGAGGAGAAACATGCCGCGCTCGCCTTCGAGGCGTCGGTCGCCGGCGGCATCCCGATCGTCAAGACGTTGCGCGAGGGCCTCGCCGGCAATTCGATCGAGCGCGTCTACGGCATTCTCAACGGCACCTGCAACTACATCCTCTCGCGAATGGAGCAGGAGCAGCTCACCTTCGAGGAATGTCTCACGGAGGCGCAAAGGCTCGGTTACGCCGAGGCCGATCCGAGTTTCGACATCGGCGGCTTCGATGCCGCCCATAAGCTTGCGATCCTCACTTCGCTCGCCTTCGGCACGCGCATCGCCGCCGACGCGATCGACGTCGAAGGCATCGAGAATGTGACTCTCGCCGACATCGACGCGGCGGCCGAGCTTGGCTACCGGATCAAGCTGCTCGGGGTCGCGCAGCGCACCGCCGACGGGGTCGAGCAGCGCGTGCATCCGACCATGGTCAGCAAGAAGTCCGCGATCGCCCAGGTGATGGGCGTCTCGAACGCCGTCACCATCGATGCCGACGCGGTGCATGAACTGACGCTCGTCGGTCCTGGAGCAGGGGGCGACGCCACGGCCTCGGCGGTCGTCGCCGATATCGCCGACATCGCCAAGGGCGTGCGCTCGGCGCCCTTCGGCCTGCCGACGATGAAGCTCGCCGAACTCAAGCGCACGCCGATGCGCCGCCACGAGGGCGGCTATTACATCCGCATGTCGGTGCGCGACGTCGCCGGCGCCTTCGCCAAGATCGCGACGCGCATGGCGGAGCGTCGCATTTCGCTCGAAAGCATCGTGCAGCGCGGCGCGCGCGGCGCGCCGGGGGCCTGCGTCGACGTGATCCTCATCACCCATGCGACGAGCGAACATCTGGTGCGCGAGGCGCTCGACATGATCTATCAGGACGGCGTCATCGTCTCGCGCGCGCAGGTCATCCGCATCGAACGCGAGTAGCGCGACATGACGCAACAGCCAGAAACCGAAGCGTCGCAGATCGACCGCTATCTGACGCTGGAATTGGCGCGCGCCTCCGAGCGCGCCGCGGTCGCGGCGGCCAGACTGCGCGGACGCGGCGACGAAATGGCCGCCGATCTCGCGGCGGCGGCGGCGATGCGCGAGGAGCTGTCGCGGCTTCCCGTGCGCGGGCGCATCGTGATCGGCGAGGGCGACGCAGGCGCCGCGCCTGCGCTCTACATGGGCGAAGAAATCGGCGCGGGCGTCGGTCCCCGCGTCGACCTCGGCGTCGCCGCGCTCGAAGGATCGACGCTCTGCGCCAAGGACATGCCGGGCTCGATCTCCATCGCCGCCATGGCGCCGGCGGGGTCGTTGCTCCATGCGCCCGACGCCTATATGGATAAGATCGCGATCGGTCCGGGATATCCCGAAGGAACGGTCGATCTCGACCGCGATCCAGGCGACAATGTCAGGGCGCTCGCCATCGCCAAGGGCGTGCGGCCGAGCGAAATCACCGTGAGCATTCTCGACCGGCCGCGCCATGCCGACATCATCCGCGCCTGCCGCAACGCCGGCGCCTGCGTGCGCCTGATCACCGACGGCGACGTCGCGACGATCATTCTCACCACCCATCCCTGGGAAACCGGCGTCGACATGTATCTTGGCCGCGGCGGCGCCTCGGAAGGCGTGCTCGCCGCCTGCGTGCTCCGTTGCGCCGGCGGTCAGATGCAGGGTCGGCTCGCGCTCGAGAGCCGCGATCAGATCGCCAAGGCCCAGCGTTTCGGCCGAATCGATCCGCGCCGCAAATATTCGGTGGGCGACATGGCGGCGGGCGACGTCGTCGTCTGCGTGACCGGCGTCACCGGCGGGCCGCTCGTCGGCGGCGTATCGCTCGGCAAGACGACGATCGAAACCGAGACAATCGTCTATCGCTCGGCGACCGGCACGATCCGCCGCATCCATGCGATGCATCAGGCGGTGGGAAAGTTTGATTGATGTAGGATTTCCTCGGCTCTGTCCGGGATCAACCGATTCGTGACGACAAAAACCGACGCATTGCTCCGCCATCTCGCCTCTCGTCCCGGTCACGACGAGGTCAAGGCGGACTTTCGCGAATTGCTGGTCGGCGAATTCGGCGTAGAGCTTGGCGCGCTCGAATTCGAGCGGCGCGTGCCGGAGGTGCGCGGCCGGCTCGACGCCTTGATCGGCCGCACCGTATTCGAGGCGAAAAGCGATCTCGCGCGCGAATGGCCCGACGTGGCGCGTAAAATGCCGGATTACCTCGCCGACCGCGAGCGCGAGGAAGGCGAGAAATTCGTCGGCCTCGCCTCCGACGGGCTGAGATGGGCGGCCTTCGAACTCTCCGGCGGCGCGCTGGAGAAGATCAAGGAGACGCAGCTCGATCCCGAGCGATCGGAAGAATTCCTCGCCTGGCTCGACGGGGTCGTCGCGCTCAAAGGCTCCCTGCCGCCGGATCCTCTCACCATCCGGGCCGAGCTCGGCCGCGACTCGCTCGCCTTTCGCCGCGCCGACGCGGAGCTTGCCGAGCTCTGGACGCGGCTGAAGGCCGATCCCGCCGTCTATCTGAAGCGGCAATTATGGGCCGAGCTCTTGAAGCTCGTTTACGGACGCGAAATCGAGAACGAGGAGCTCTGGCGACAGCACACATTTCTGGTCATCGTGGCGAAATGCGTCGCCCTCGCGGTGATGGGCCTGCGCGAGGACGATCCGAAGCGGCTGCTCGCGGGAGACGCTTTCGTTGCCGCCGGCATCAATGGCGCGGTCGAGAGCGATTTTTTCGATTGGGTCGTCGCCGACAAATCCGGCGAGGCGCTCCTGCGGCGGATCATGACGCATGTGCGCCGCTTCCGCCTTGCCGAGGTTCACAGCGACATTTTGAAAATTCTCTATGAGTCGCTAATCGACCGCGACGAGCGCCACGGGCTTGGCGAATATTACACGCCGGACTGGCTAGCGGCGAAGGTGGTGAAAGCGGCCGTCAGCGCGCCGCTCGAACAGCGCGTGCTCGATCCCGCCTGCGGTTCGGGAACCTTCCTGTTCCATGCGATCCGGCTGTTTCTCGCGGAGGCTGAAGAGGCGGGTCTCGACGAGAAGCGACGCGCCTTCGAAATTTCTCAGCACATCGCCGGGATGGACATCCATCCGGTCGCGACGATCATCGCGCGCGTAACCTATCTGCTCGCCTTGGCGCCCGCGCTCGCCCAGCGCGCCGGACCGATCTATGTGCCGGTCTATCTCGGTGACGCGATGCAATTGTCGATTTCGCAATTGCTGGCCGGCAAGGAACTGACCATCCGCGTGCCGCCGCCGCGCGCCGGCGACGGACAAAGCGGCGAGAAGGACGCGAACGGGCGCGAGCAGCTCGATTTTCCCGATACGTTCTGCCGCGATCCGGCGCTGTTCGACAAGGCGATCGAACGCATGCGGACGGGCTCAGAACAGGGCATGGCGCGCGAGCAGATCGAGAAGGCGCTCTATCGCATCACCGAGCAGCATTATCGCGCCGACGTCACCGACGAACAGCAATTGGCGATCCGCGATCTCGGCAAGACCTATGTGACATTCGACAGATTGCGCCGCGAGGGTCGCGACTCGGTCTGGGCCTATGTGGCGCGCAATCTCTCGCGTCCGCTCGCCTATTCGGCGGCCGGCGGCTGGGCGCATGTCGTCGTCGGCAATCCTCCGTGGGTCGCCTATCGCCATATGAGCCAGGATTTGCAAAAGCGCTTCAAGGAGCTGGCCAAGGGCGCGCGGGTTCATGTCGGCGGCAAATTCGCCACGCAGAGCGATTTATGCGCGCTCTTCACCGTGCGCGCGGCGTCGCTCTATCTGCGGTCGGGCGGACGCATCGGCTTCGTCCTGCCGATGGCGGTCCTGTCGCGCGGCCAGTTCGAGCCGCTGCGGCGCGGCTCCTTCGATCCCGCCTGCATTCAGTGGGACGACGCCTGGGCGATGAACGACGACGTTCAGCCGCTCTTTCCGGTCCCTTCCTGCGTGCTGCTGGGGCGCCGGCGCGCCACCTCGCGCGCCGCGCCCGAACAGGTTCGCGTCTATTCGGGCGCGCTGCCGATGCGCGACGCGCCGGAGGCGCTGGTCGATCTCCTGATCGAGCAAGGAAAGTTTACTGTCGTCGAGAAAGCGCCGCGTCCGGTGGAAGGCGTGTTCACGGGCGGATCGGCCTATCGCAATTCGTTCCGCCAGGGCGCGACGCTCGTGCCGCGCATGCTGTGCTTTGTGGAGCGCAAACAGATGGGAAGGCTCGGGCATGATCTCTCGGCGCCCGCCGTCGTCAGCCGCCGTTCGAACCAGGAAAAAAAGCCGTGGAAGGAATTGCCAGGAATCGAGGGCAAGGTCGAGATCGACTTCCTGCGGCCCGTGCTGCTCGGCGAAAGCATTTTGCCTTATCGAATCTGGGCGCCGCTTGAAGCGGTGATCCCGGTTGACGAAAAAGGCGTCGTGCTTGACGCCGAAGCGGCGCTCAACCGCGGCTTCGACGGCCTCAACGGATGGATGCGCAAGGCGGAGCAGTTGTGGGCGGACAATGCTGAAAACGACAAGATGACATTGGTCGGGCGCTGGAACTATCATAATGAGCTCGGCGCGCAATTCCCTGTGCCCAAGCTGCGCGTGGTTTATGCGAAAGCGGGAACATTGCTCGCGGCGACTGTCGTGCGCGACTCCAGTTTCGTCATTGACCATATGCTTTATTGGTCCGCGCCGGCGAGTGAAGGCGAAGCGCGTTATCTCGCCGCAATCCTCAATAGTGAGACCACTCGCGCCCGCGCGGCGCATTGGCAAGCACGCGGACAATGGGGCGCGCGCCATTTCGACAAGGTGATTTTCAACCTGCCCATTCCCCGCTACGACGCCAAGAACAAAACACACGCCGCTCTCGCCAACGCCGCCGCCAAGGCCGAAAAAATCGCCGCCGCCGTCGCGCTTCCCGAAGGCGTCAAATTTCAGCGCGCGCGAAAACTTGTGCGCGAGGCGCTGACCGAGGCGGGCGTCGCGCAAGACATCGACGCGCTTGTCGGAAAGCTCCTCGACTCCTAATGATACGGCATCCGGCTGATCCGCCCGCCGGACCTGTCATTCCCGACGCGCGAAGCGCGATCGGTAATCCAGGGGCGACATCAATCACGCTTGTTGCGACTCGGGATTCCCGATCAGCCCTGTGGCCTGTCGAGAATGACAGCCGCGCCGTTCGAACGGATTTCGCATGACTCCCGCCGCCCATGTCTCCGCCGCGATCGAAGTGCTCGACGACCTTGCCAAGCGTCGACGGCCTGCCGCCGAGGCATTAAAGGACTGGGGCCTTTCGCATCGCTTCGCCGGCTCGAAGGATCGCGCCGCCATCGCCGGCCTCGTTTTCGATGCGCTGAGGAAACGCGCTTCCGCTTCCTTTGTCATGGGTTCGGAGGCGCCCCGCGCGCAAATGCTCGGCGCGCTGCGCGAGGCGCGCGGCCTTAGCGTCGAGGCGATCGCCGCGCTCTGCTCCGGCGCGGGTCATGCGCCGGCGCCGCTCTCCGACGACGAACGCCATCGGCTGGAGACGGCCGCGCTCGCCGCCGCGCCGGACTATGTGCGCGGCGACTATCCTGAGTGGCTCGCCGCGCGGTTCGACGCCGCCTTCGGCGCGGGCGCGGCCGATGAGGGCGCGGCGCTCGCCGCCCGCGCGCCGGTCGATCTGCGGGTCAATATTCTCAAATGTTCGCGTGAACAGGCGCTGGAGAAACTCGCGCATCTTTCGCCCGCGCCGACGCCCTTCTCGCCGATTGGCCTCCGCATCGAGGCGGGGCAGGGGAGAGGCCCGGCGCTGACCGGCGAGACCGCCTATGTGAAGGGTCTCGTCGAGCTTCAGGACGAGGCTTCGCAGCTTGCCGCGCTGCTCTGCGCCGCCAGTCCCGGCGAGCAGGTTCTCGACCTTTGCGCCGGCGGCGGCGGCAAGACGCTGGCGCTCGCCGCGCAGATGCATAATCGCGGCCAGATCTACGCCCATGACTCGGACGGGCGCCGCCTCATGCCGATCCACGAGCGGCTGGAGCGCGCCGGGGCCCGCAATGTCCAGGTCCGCGCGCCGCGCGGCAAGGCCGACGTGCTCGCCGATCTCGAAGCGCGCTGCGACCTCGTCGCGATCGACGCGCCCTGCACCGGAACCGGCGCCTGGCGGCGCCATCCTGACGCCAAATGGCGGCTCGCGCCCGGCGCGCTTGATCTGAGGCTGAAGGACCAGCGGGAACTTCTGGCGAAGGCGGCGCGCTTCGTGAAGCCCGGCGGACGGCTCGCTTACGTCACTTGTTCGGCGCTGCGCGAAGAGAACGAGGACCAAGTCGCGGCCTTTCTCGCGGCCAATCCGGATTTCGCCCCGCCTTCTGCCGCCGAGATGGCGCAAGCGGCGGGCCTGCCCGAACTCGCCCGCTTCGCCTCGCCGCACGGCGCCGGCATCCGCCTGTCGCCGGCGACGAGCGGCACGGACGGGTTTTATGTGTGCGTCATCAGGCGCGCCGATCGCTAGCGCCGCCCCCAGCCAAGAAGCGGGGTGCGGGAGCCTTGCCGCTTCCATCCCGCGTCCATCAAGCCCATATTGGCGCCATGGCCAAAACCCCCGGCAAGCCCAGAGACCCGGCGCGACCGACCCGCGCCAAGGCGGCGAAGCCGGAGGTCGCGCCGCTCGCGCCGCATCTCGCGCAACTGCTCAATCCGGCGCTCGCGCCGGGATTCGGCGAGGCGCCCCAGGCGCCCTATGACGCCTCCTCGGTTCAAGGTCTCGATGAGGAGGACATCGAAAAATATGGGCTCGGCGAAGGCTTTCACGCCGGCGGCGGGGTGCAGGCGACCGCCGACAGACTCGCCGAGCTGCTGCGGCTCGGCGATCCCAATATCCGCGACAAGCAGCCCTGGGTTCCGCATCGCCCCGAGCGGCCGGAGAAATCCGAAGGCGGCGTCAGATTCGAACTCGTCTCGGACTATACGCCGAAAGGCGATCAGCCGGCGGCGATCGAGGAACTGGTCAAGGGAATCGCCGCGCAGGAGCGCGACCAGGTGCTGCTCGGCGTCACCGGCTCCGGCAAGACCTTCACCATGGCGAGCGTGATCGAACGCACGCAGCGGCCGGCGCTGATTCTCGCGCCGAACAAGACGCTCGCCGCGCAGCTCTACGGCGAGTTCAAGAGCTTCTTTCCAAAAAACGCCGTCGAATATTTCGTCTCCTATTACGACTACTACCAGCCCGAAGCCTATGTGCCGCGCTCGGACACTTACATCGAGAAAGAATCCTCGGTGAACGAGCAGATCGACCGTATGCGCCATGCAGCGACGCGCGCGCTGCTCGAACGCGACGACGTCATCATCGTCGCGTCGGTCTCCTGCATCTACGGCATCGGCTCGGTCGAGACCTATACGGCGATGACCTTCTCGGTGACTCTTGGCGAGAAGCTGGAGCAGCGCCAGCTTGTCGCCGATCTCGTCGCGCTGCATTACCGCCGCACCGGCGCCGATTTCATCCGCGGAACGTTCCGCGTGCGCGGCGACACTGTCGACATTTTCCCGGCCCACTATGAGGATCGCGCCTGGCGCATCAGCTTCTTCGGCGATGAGGTGGAGTCGATTTCCGAATTCGATCCTCTGACTGGCAAGAAGACGGTCGATCTCGAATTCGTGAAGGTCTACGCAAACTCGCACTATGTGACGCCGAGGCCGACGCTGTTGCAGTCGATCAAGGCGATCAAGGAGGAGCTGAGGGCGCGGCTCGACGAATTGCACCGTTCAGCGCGTCTCGTCGAAGCGCAGCGCCTCGAGCAGCGCACCCGCTTCGATCTCGAAATGATGGAGGCGACAGGCTCCTGCGCCGGCGTCGAGAATTATTCGCGCTATCTCACCGGCCGCAAGCCGGGCGAGCCGCCGCCGACCCTGTTCGAATATCTGCCCGACAATGCGCTGGTCTTCGCCGACGAGAGCCATGTCTCGATTCCGCAGATCGGCGCCATGTATAAGGGCGATTTCCGCCGCAAGGCGACGCTGGCGGAATATGGATTCCGCCTGCCGTCCTGCATGGACAATCGGCCGCTGCGCTTCGAGGAATGGAACGCGATGCGGCCGCAGACGGTGAGCGTCTCGGCGACGCCGGGGAACTGGGAGCTGAACCAGACCGGCGGCGTCTTTGTCGAACAGGTGATCCGCCCGACGGGGCTGATCGATCCGATGGTCGAGGTGCGCCCGGCGCGCGCTCAGGTCGACGATCTTCTCGACGAGGCGCGGGCGACGGCGCAGATCGGCTATCGCTCGCTCGTCACCGTGCTGACCAAGCGCATGGCGGAAGACTTGACCGAATATCTGCATGAGAACGGCGTGCGCGTGCGCTACATGCATTCCGACATCGACACGATCGAGCGCATCGAGATCATTCGCGATCTGCGGCTCGGCGCCTTCGACGTGCTGGTCGGCATCAACCTGCTGCGCGAGGGCCTCGATATTCCCGAATGCGGCCTCGTCGCCATCCTCGACGCCGACAAGGAGGGATTTCTCCGTTCGGAAACCTCGCTGGTGCAGACGATCGGCCGCGCCGCGCGCAATGTCGACGGCCGCGTGATCCTCTATGCCGATCAGATCACCGGCTCGATGAAGCGGGCGATGGACGAGACCAATCGCCGCCGGGCCAAGCAGGAAGCCTATAATCGCGAGAACGACATCACGCCGGCGTCGATCAAGCGCGGCATCGCCGACATTCTCGGCTCGGTCGCCGAGCAGGATCATGTGACGGTCGATACGGGTTTCGACATCGCGCCCGGCCATAATCTCGCGGCGACGATCGCCGATCTCGAAAAGCGCATGAAGGAGGCCGCCGCCGATCTCGCCTTCGAGGAGGCGGCCCGGCTGCGCGACGAAATCCAGCGCCTGCAGCGCGCGGAAGTGCTGGGCGAGGCGAGCCCGATGCTGCGCATCCAGCTCTCGCGTCAGGCGCGGGCGGCCCGTGGGGCAGGGGACGTTCCTGGGACCCGCGCGCGAAAGCCGACCGACGCCGACATGGGGCCGCATAATTTCGGCGGCGGCGAAGCGCGGCCGCTCGGGCGCGCGCCGCCGCCGCGTCCGGTCGGCCGCTCGTCCGGCGGCAAGCCCGGCACGCGCACGGTGAAGGGCAAGCCGAAGTGAGGCGGCCCGGGCGGGAGCGACGGCGCGGAGCTACTCGACCGGCAAGGCGACGAAATGCGCGTCGCCCTGACCGTTCGCGACGATGAGCAGCGCGGTCTTCTTGCCGTCGCCTTTCAGCGCCTTGACCTTCTTGACCACGTCGGCCGGGTCGCTCACCGCCTCCTGATTGACTTCGAGCAGCACCTCGCCGGGCTGCAGGCGCTTCTCGGCGGCTTCGGAGCGCGGATCGACGCCAGTGATCACGACTCCGCTCTTGAGCGTATCCTTGATCTGGTAGCGCGCGCGTAGCTCATCCGAGAGTCGCGAGAGTTCAAGCCCCAGCACGCTCTGCGACGAGGCGGCGCCGCTTTCTGGCTTGTCCTTGTCGCCATCTCTTGAAGCGACTTTCTCGCCGTCTTCCAGTCGGCCGAGCTTGACGGTCTTGGTCTGCTCCTTGCCGCCGCGCATGATGACGAGCTCGACATCCTTGCCGACCGGCGTCGCCGCGACGAGTTTGGGCAGGTCGCGGGATTCCTTGATCGGCTTGCCATCGAATTTGACAATCACGTCGCCGGCTTTCAGTCCGGCCGCCTTTGAGGGCCCTTTGTCGTCGACGCCGGCGACGAGCGCGCCGCGCGTCGCGCCAAGACTGAGGGTCTCGGCGATAGCGTCGTCAATATTCTGGATGCGGACGCCAAGCCATCCGCGGCGAGTCTCGCCGTACTGCTGCAACTGCTCGATGACAGGCTGCACCGTATTCGCAGGCGTCGCGAAACCGATGCCGACCGAGCCGCCCGAAGGAGACAGAATCGCGGTGTTGATGCCGATCACTTCGCCGTCCATGTTGAACAGCGGTCCGCCGGAGTTGCCTTTGTTGATGGAGGCGTCGGTCTGGATGTAGTTGTCGTACGGACCGCTGTCGATATTTCGATTGCGCGCCGAAACGATGCCGGCGGTGACCGAGCCGCCAAGCCCGAACGGATTGCCGACGGCGAGCACCCAATCGCCGACCTTGGCCTTGTCGCTGTCGCCGAACTTGACCGCCTTCAACGGCTTTTCGGGCTTCACTTTTAGGACGGCGACGTCGACTTTTTGATCCTTGCCGAGAATTTCCGCCTTGAGCTTCTGGCCGTCGTTGAAAATCACCGTCACTTCATTGGCGTCGGCGATGACATGATTGTTGGTGATGACGATTCCCGAAGGATCGATCACGAAGCCGGAGCCGAGCGAACTTGACCTGCGCTGACGCGGAATTTCCGGCGCGCCCTGGCCGCGCCGGCGGAAAAACTCCTCGAAGAGATCGTCAAACGGCGCGCCGGGTCCGACCCCCGGCGGCAGCTGCGGGCCTTCTCCGCCCTTGTTGTGCTTGGCTTCGACGGTCTGCGTCGCGGAAATATTGACGACGGCGTCCTGAACTTTCTCGGCGAGTTCGGACAGGGAATCCGGGCCTTTGGCGGCGGCTGGCGTCAATGAAATCAGCAGGGCCGTAAAACCAGCGGCCACATAAGCCTGGAACACCTTCATCCGATATCTCCAAAGATGAGAGGGAGCAGATATAGGCGCAAACGCCTTCGACAAAAAGAGGCGTCTCGGCTGGAGCTTCGGCGCGTGGCGCCGCGGTTGCCTCTGTGCGACGCGGGCTTTAGCGTCGAATGGCGACGGCCAGGACGTGATTTTTTCGGAACGCAAATGTCGAGATTCTTGCGCGCAATTTTCGAGCGATTCGTCAGCAGACGATTCTCGCCGATCGGCGACCCTTCCCCCATCAATGAATTTTTGGCGCCGCCACCTGACGATGCAATCGTTTGTCGCATTTGCGAATTGTCGGAGCCGGACCCCGAGATTGGTGAAGTCGCACAAGCCTATGGGCTGAATGCCGAAGATGTCCGCGCGACAATACAGTATTTTCGAAACATACGTCTTTGTCTTGCTTTTCATACGCTATGTATCCGCGCAAGAGAAGATGTCGCCTTTCTTCAAACGCTACGAAAGCTGGCCGAGCGATATTTCGCGTTCGCCGGCGTTGAAGAAGGCGACTTTACGCAGATGCGTCGGTTGGCGGAAGCCAGAGTGCGCGACAGCAAGGAAGCTCATGTCTGGGCGCGAATTCGCGCCCGAGCTCCCGAAGCGGCTCGACTCATTGAGACGCGTTATGGCGCGGCGGCTTTTTTCCCCTGCTTCGGCGCATTCCTCGACAGGACATTCGGATTTCCTGAACTGGCGACAGAAGAAAATTTCGACGAGCGAAGCTATTTGTTCGCCAATCGCGATGTGGCCGACGCCGTCGCGCGGGGCGAGATCGCTTCCGCTCGCACGCATTTTGTCACACATGCCAAAGAAGAAGGGCGGCAGCTCAGGGTTTGGCGCGACGCTCGCCGCGATACATTCATTTATCCATTGATCTTGGCGCGTTCACAGGAATCCATTTTTGGAATCGGCGACATCGTCGCTGCTGAGCAAGTCAGATGTTCTCAACTGCTAACGACTGATGGCGCGGTCGCGATGGCGCTGCTGGCCGCCGGAAAATGGCATGACGCGACGAAATCCTTTCGCCTGGATCAGTCAATCGGCGCCGGACGGCCCGAGTTCGACGCTCTTGCCAAGCAGTGCGAATGGCGATCGGCGCCTGTCTATCTTGCCGCCTTTTACGACGCCTGCGTCGATGTTGAAAACGGGATTCTGCTGTTCGATGGCGACAAGGTCTGGGGCGATTGCTTTTTTGCGACTGTCCTGGCGCCGGGCGGCCTGAATCGTGCGCCGGACATTTTTCCGCTGGACGGTCGCTACGGGCGGCTACGTCGCGCGGAGGCGGAGAGGACATTGCATGTCGACGCGCCCGTGATGCTCACCTGTTTTTGGGCCAGCCGGGTGAATTACGGGCATTGGCTGATGAATTCTTTGTTTTCAGTTTACCTCGCGCTGGACGAGATCCGAACCGAGCGGCTGAAACTGTTGTGCCCGCCGTTATCGGAACGACAGCGAGAGGAACTCGTTCGCTTGGGCGCGCCGCCGACAAGCATCATTGAATCGTCGTCCCGCTATGTTCGGGCGTCGAAGCTGGTTTATCCTTCGCCGTTGACCACCGGCGCGAACATGTTTCCCGGCTCGATGTGCCAGCAATTTCTTGACTATGTCGCAGAGCGCTTCGTCGCCGACTCGCGAGATCGATTTGCGCCGACTTACGTCTATGTCAGTCGGGAAGGCTTTGCTTCAGGGCGGCTGATGGCCAATGAGCCGCAACTCGCCGAGGCCCTCGCCAATATCGGATTCGCCGCCATCAGGCCGCATGGACTGAGCTTCGCAGAACAAATACATGCGATGTCGAATGCGGCGATCGTCATCGGGCAATTCGGCGCCGCGCTCTGGAACACGGCTTTTGCGCCCAAACATGCAAAAATCATCGAAATTGCGACAAGCAACTATGTATCGAACGAATATCTGTTCATCTCGCATCTCGGCGGGCGCGAATTATATCGCGTGATGATTGCGGCGGAGTCGCCCCAAAATCGCGCATATGAAGGAGAGTCATTTTCCTTCGAGGCGCCGGTCGACGACATTGTCGCCCTTGCGCGCAAGCTGATGTGATTGCGCGCCGTCTACCGCGGGTTACGACCGCGCTCATGGTCGTCGAGGCCCGCGTTTGCGTCTTACTTGCCTTTCTCCGGAGCCGCTCTGTCCGCGCTCGGCGCGGCGCTCGCCTCCGGAGCTGAGAAAAAACGGAAGAATTCCGACCGCGGGCTGATCAGGAAGCGCGTTTCGCCTGGCTTGAAGGCGTTTTCATAGGCCTGCATCGAGCGATAGAAGGCGAAGAAGTCGGGATCGCGGCCAAAGGCTTCGGCGAAAATGCGGTTTCGTTCGGCGTCGCCTTCGCCCTTGGTCTGGTCGGCTTGGCGCTGCGCCTCGGCTTTCAGCACGATGACGTCCCGATCGGCCTTGGCGGTGATTTTTTGCGCCTGCTCCGAACCCTGGGCGCGATATTCCGCGGCTTCGCGCTGGCGCTCGGTCTGCATGCGCCCGAAGACTTTTTCCGAAATCTGCTGGGGAAGATCGACGCGGCGAATGCGGGCGTCGACGACCTGCACCCCAAATTTGCGCGCCTCGCGATCCGCCTGCTCCTTGATTTTCACCATCAAGTCGTCGCGCTCGTCGCGCACGATCTGCTGCTGATTGGCTTCGCTCAGCACGCGGCGGACGGCGGAGTTCAATACCGATCCGAGTTGATTATTCGCGCCCATGACGCTGTTGACGGTCTGATAAAAGCGCAACGCGTCGATGATGCGATAGCGGATGAAGCTGTCCACTTCGAGCCGCTGATTGTCCGCGGCGAGCACTTCGAGGTTGGGACTCTCGACGTCGAGAATGCGATTGTCGAAGGTCACGACATTTTCGATGAGCGGCAATTTGAAGTGGAGGCCGGGCTGGGTGATGAGCCCGCGGCCGGCGACCGGTTCGCCAAGACGGAGCACCAGCGCCTGCTCGGTTTGAGAGACGGTGAACAGGGCGCCGGCCAGACCAAGGACGGCCAGGAGCGCGACGATGGCGAGCGTGAACAGCAGGCCAGACTTCATTTGCGGCCTCCCTGGAAAGCCGGGAAGGCGGGTAATGGCACGAACGGCGCGACGCTCGCGCCGCCCTTGGAGGGATCGTCCAATACCACCTTGTCGGCGCCGCCCAGCACGCGCTCCATCGTTTCGATGTAAAGGCGCTGCCGCGTCAGCGCCGGCGCATTCCGGTACTGTTCGTAGATTTTCTCGAAGCGGGCCGCCTGGCCGCGGGCTTCGGCGACCGTCTGCTCGCGATAGGCTTCGGCCTCCTGGAGAATCCGCGCCGCCGCGCCGCGCGCTTCCGGAACCACACGGTTTGCGTAGGCCTCGGCCTCATTGCCGAGGCGCTGCAAATCCTGCTGGGCGGCGGTCACGTCGCGAAACGCCGCGATGACCTGCTGCGGCGGATCGACGGAAAGCAGCAGCACCTGCAGCACCAGAACGCCGGCGTGATAGTCGTCGAGCACCTTCTGCATCAGTTGCTGACTTGCCGGCTCGATCAGCTTGCGATCGGCGGTCAGAATTTTTTGGATTTGCGACTGGCCGACGATCTCGCGCATCGCGCTCTCGGCGACGGCTTTCACCGTCAGCGGCGGATTGGCGACATTGAAGGCATAGTCTTCAGGTCTTGATGGATCAATTTGCCAGATGACGCGAAATTTGACGTCGGCGATATTCTCGTCGCCGGTCAACATCAGGCTTTCTTCCGGCGCCTCCGGCCCGCGTGGCGCCGAGGGCGAGCCGCGGCGCCGACCTTCCAGGACGATGCCCGACTCCTCCCGGAAGCCGACATCGGTGATGTTGCGGTCGGTGACCGCCAGCTTGAGCACCGACCCGATCGGACCTGGGAGATTGTAGTTCAGGCCAGCCTGGGTTTTTCCCACATATTTGCCAAAGATCAGATTGAGGCCGATCTCGTTGGGTCCGACCGTGTAGAGGCCGGAAAGCAGCCATGCGAGCACGGCGACCAGCACGAGGATCGCGAAGCCGCGTCCCCCAAATCCGCTCGGAAGAATCTGTTTGAGGCCTTCCTGGCTGCGGCGCAGCATTTCTTCGAGGTCCGGCGGCTGGCCGCCTGGGCCTTGTCCCCATGGCCCTCCGGGCTGACCCCAAGGACTGTTATTCTGATTGCGCGGCCCGCCTTGATCGCTCCAGGGCATATCGTCTCGCAGAAGGGAATTGGGCGGCGGTCGCGCCGCGTCGCCAATGTTATATGCATTCGCCGCCGCCGCGGCAATGATCGGTCGTTGCGGCCGTCGCGCAAGGGAGAACAGAAATGATTCGCGATTACAACAATGTCGCGGCCAATGAGCGAACTTTTCTTGCCTGGGTTCGCACCGGCGTCGCGGTCATTGCGCTCGGTTTCGTCATCGAGCGCTTCAATCTGTTTCTCTTGAGCATCGCCGGCGCATTGGGAGGGGACGCCGACCGGCTGCGCATCCATCGATTCGATAATCCGGCGGGACGTTATGGCGGGACGGCGCTCGTCGCCGCGGGCGTGACGCTCATCGTGATTTCGACCGTCCGGTTCATTCATACGGCGCGGCTGTTGTCGCGCGATGAGTCCTATACCGCGAATTCCACCAGCGTCAGCCTGTACGTCCTGGCGGCGCTGCTGCTCGCCGTCGCCGGCTTCAGCGCCTATCTCGCGGCGATTTGATCTTTATTTCTGATCCAACCGCCAGCGGCCTTCCCATCGAACGGGGGGCGTCCACCTTCATTGAAAGGGGCCAGCAGGCCGCGCGGGCGCGGCCGAGCGTTGGCGTAGAAGGCGAAGACGGCGGCATCAGGCTCGTTTGCGGAACGCTGTGGATTTTATAGGTTCCGAGGCGAGTTCTGTCCGTCCTTAGCCCGCCGAATGTTGCTCCTCGCCTGTTCGTCGATAATATGGCGCCGCCGCCTCTGGCCGATATGGAGACATCGCGTAGATGGTCCAACCGACATCTTATCCTGGCATCTGCAATATCTGCGGGACGAAGGGAGAATTTAGCCGTGGCGAAGACCGCTCGGTTCGCGAATCCTTCGCCTGTCCAGGGTGCCGCGCCGCCTTAAGGTATCGTGACCAGGCGGCGTTGATCGTGGACGAGTTCGGGCGGGGCCGCTCGATTTTCCTGCGCAACCTCGTTTCGTCGGGAATGCTCAATGAGGTCGCGATTTTCGAGGCGGCGTTACGCGGACCGTTCGTCAACGCTTTCAAGGGCCTGAAGGGATATGTGAAGAGCTATTTCTGGCCCGATCGCCCGCTCGGAGAAATCAGCGCCGACGGCGTGCGCAACGAGGATCTCACGCGCCTGACGCTGCCGGCGGACAGTTTCGATCTCGTCATCACCAGCGACGTCATGGAGCATCTATATGATATTCGAAGCGCCTTTTCCGAGATTGCCCGGGTTCTCAAGCCCGGCGGCGTGCATATTTTCTCGATTCCCAATGACTGGCCGTTTCCCGAGCGCACCGAGCCGCGCGTCGCGCTCGTCGATGGAGTAGAGGAGCATATCAAGCCGGCGCGCCATCACGTCAGCGGAGAGGGAACCCCCTGTCTCGTTTACAATGACTACGGAGCGGACATCGTGGATATCATCGCGGAGTTTGGTTGCCATACGCAGGTCGTGCGGCGGCATTCGCCTCTTGACCCCTGCTATGTCAACGCAACCTTCCTCTCCCGGAAAATTCGGTCGGCGGTTTGAACGGTGATGACGCCTTGACAATCACGCTGACATGTCCGGCCTGCGGTTCGAATGAATTTCTCGCATTCAATGGACGTGAGAATGCGCGCTGCGGGCGCTGCGGCTCGATGGAGCGAACGCGCCTGCTTTGGATGATGCTAGAGAAATTCGATCTGTTCCGGATGGGACAGCGAGTTCTGCACATTGCGCCTGAATTGGCGCTGACGAAGCGCTTCTCTGAGCTGAGCGGCGATCGATATCACGGCTGCGACATTGATCCTTCGCGATATACGTCCAGACTTGCGCCGATCAGATCGATCGATCTTTGCGTTGATCTCGCAAAAATGCCGAGCCGCTGCTTCGATTTGATCATCCAAACTCATGTGTTGGAGCACATCGCCTGCGACGTTGAGAATGCGCTCCAGGAAATGGAGCGCATTCTGGCGCCTGGCGGACATCATTTTTTCTCCGTACCGATCCGAGGGGAAATTACGCGCGAGGACATATCGGAAGATCTGACGCCGCAACATCGCGCCCTCATGTTTGGCCAGGAGGATCATCTTCGCATTTTCGGCTCGAAAAGCCTGGTCGAGATGCTATCCCGCGTCTGGGGCGATGCAGAGAACCCGCTCGTCACGCCGAGCGAGCTTTTTTCAGAAGAGAAGTTGCGCATCGCCGCAATCCCGCCCGCGGCATGGTCTGGCTATTCGAGCCATTCGCAAGCCTCGGCGCTCCTAGAATTGTGACCATCGGCGCTTCCATGGGCGGATTCGCGGCGTTTCGCTATGGCGCCTTGCTCGACGCTTACGCCGCCTTATCCTTTGCAGGGCCGACAGAATTGCGCTCCGTATACGACGCCGCCAAGAGTTCCGTTTGGAATCCGGGCTACTTCGTGAAGCTTCAATTGCAACGCGAAAGTGAGATGCCGGTCGATCTGGTTCCGCTGCTTCGTCGCGGCGGCAAGACAAAATTTTTCCAAATTTTCGGCGAGGACGCCGCCGAAGACGCCCATCAGGCGCGACGCCTCAAGGAACTCGACAACGTCACCCTGATGCCGGTTCGCGGCGTAAAGGACCACCTGGTCATCGATCACGCCATCGCCGATGGGTCATTTGACGCAATGCTTCGGCTGTTGCAGAAATGAAAGCCGCGACCGAATGCGCACCCGCGTAAGATCGAATCGATCCGGCCGCGCCCCTTGTTGGCCGTCGACCATTCCGCAGACGAGGCTATGGCGCCGGGCGCGGTTTTTTGAGCGCACGCTCTGGTTGCCGGATTCGACAATGTCGTAATCGTCGGCGAGGCGACCGCGCCGCGCGATGGTTCGTCATCGCGAAGGCGGAGATAGAAAACAGCGGCGCGATTGGGCATTTCTCCAGGCGGCGATGCGGTCAAATTCATCGCAATCGATGATTGTGCCGCTTCGAATAGCAGCAACGCTTCGCTCAGCGGACGGCGCAGACGCCGGCGAGCGCGAGAATCGGGAATCGTCGAGAAGCGCTCGACATGCATCTTGGTACGACATGTTTTTCGAACACGGCGCGGCCAGGGGTTCCTGGCGGCTCCATAATCTGGCCGCCAATCGGAAATCCTGCCATTTGCAAACCATAAGTCACTGCTATTCCGGGGTCTTCACACTAATGCCTTGATCGAAACTATTGTCAGGCGTCGAGCAAAACGCTACAAACCTAGCGCATTCCCCGAGTGATCTGTATCATTTTTGATTTTAGGGATTCCCATCGAGCTGGGAGTGGGGGAGTCTGTGTGTCGCTCTGATTTGGGAGGCGCAGCATGTCTCGTGGCTATTCCTTCGATGTGCGTGAGCGTGCGATTGCGTTGGTCGAGGGTGGGATGTCGCGACGGGCGGCGGCCCGGCAATTGATGATTTCCGCTTCGTCCTCGATCAAGTGGTTTCAGCGGTTTGCGGCAACCGGCAGTTTTGCGGAAAAGGCGGGCGAGAAGGCTCGGCCTTCGCCGCTGGACGCGCACGCGGAGTGGCTGCTGGCTTTGGTCGCCGCCGCGCCCGACCTGACGCTGGCCGAGATCGAGGCCCGGCTTCTGGACGAGCGCCAGTTCAAGACGACGGACAGCTCGATTTCACGATTTTTCCAACGCCATGGCGTGACCTATAAAAAAAAACGCCGCACGCCAGCGAGCAGCATCGGGAAGGCGTCGCCAAGGCGCGCGACGACTGGAAAAAGATGCAGCCGACGCTTGATCAAAAGCGGCTGGTTTTTGTCGACGAGACCGGCACGAACACGCAGATGACGCGGTTGCGCGGCCGCTGTGCGAAGGGCAAGCGGCTTGTCGATTATGCGCCCCATGGCCACTGGAAAACGACGACCTTCGTGGCCGGCCTGCGCAGCGACGCCATCACGGCGCCGCTCGTCGTCGACCGCCCGATGAATGGCGTGATCTTTCTGGCGTGGCCGGAGCAGCAGCTCTCACCGACTCTGGCCGAAGGCGATGTCGTCATCATGGATAATCTGCCCGCCCACAAGGTTGCAGGGGTGCGGGCCGCCATCGAAAAGGCCGGCGCCAGATCGCTCTATCTGCCGCCCTATTCGCCCGATCTCAACCCGATCGAAATGATGTTCGCCAAGCTCAAAGCCTTGTTGCGCAAGGCCAAGGAGAGAACCGTCGACAAATTATGGGACCGCATCGGCGCCGTTCTCGACGAGTTCACGCCGAAAGAGTGCGCAAATTACCTCGCCCATGACGAATATGCGTCATGTTAAACGGGGAATGCTCTAGCTGGCCAGATGAACGATTATGTCGTGCCGATTCTTGTGTCTTGAGCTTGAGTGCGATGCGTGCAATTGACTTCCTGTACAGGCAGGAAGCAGGGAGGCAACGTAATGCCGAGTCTACCATTCAAGGTTCAATTCGGCGCGTCTGGAGATTATAAGCTGTGGGCTGCGGATGGCTGGCATCACGACGTGAATGATCGCGAGCACACTTGGGCCAGTCACCTCGCCAAGTTGCGGGTCATGCTTGAGTTCACCAACAATGACCTCCTGCTGGAAGTCGATGTAATTCCGTTACGCGCTAGGGGCGTGGATCAAGAGCTGTTCGTGTTCATGAATGGCGCGTTCGTGGCGTACTGGCCGGTGGCGCAGTCGGGCGTAAGAAAGGCGCGGATTGAATCCACGTTCCTTGGGGCCCGGGATAGCGTCATCTCTTTACTGATGCCAAAAGCATTGTGTCCGCGCGACGTCGGCGTAAGCAACGACGAAAGAACACTAGGTTTGGCGTTTCGATCTCTGTCGATCTCTGCGATAGACTGAGTCGATGCGCGACGAGGCTCAATCCATCGCATTGAGGGCATGATGCAGTATCTGGAGGGACTTATGCCAGACCTCGTCGAAGCGACAGTTTGCAAGAATTGGGATCGTTGCGCGCCCGGCGGCGATGTTGTCCGTGGAACGCAGGTGCGCAATGCGGCTTGCTGACCGCATATTGCGCTGGGCTTCCCGGCTGCACGATGAAGATGAAGCGCCGCGACAGCGCGGCGATGAGGGGCCGCAAGCGAAGACCAGTGGGGAGACCGCCCGATCTCGTGAACACGCCGAGAAGGAAGTCGGCCGACTGACGAAGGGCTATGCCGAGGAAAAAACCCAAGGACTCGGCGGCCGCGAAGAAGCGCTAAACCCGCGGCGAGCATTGAAAGCGCAGGAGAGCGAAGCTCTCAAAGCGCTGGAGGATCTCGCGTGTGTCGAACAGCAACTGCTGACAGCAAATTCGCAGCTGGAAAAATACGAGTCGCGGTTCAGCCAGCAGCGCGACAGGTTGCGGCTGTTCGAGCGACAGCTGGGGATCGTTAACGCGAAGCACGCGGTCGATCTGCAATTGGTCAAAGCCGCGCGGGCGGTGCGGAACGCTTTGTCCCAGGCGCCCCTCGGCCTTGTAATGCACGGCGGACGTCTGCGCGCCATATTCGCGGCTCCCGGCAGGCCGCTTGATCGCGCCGATCGCAAGGAGATTGAGCGCAGTTATTTGTTCGACCCACAGTGGTACTTGGATCAGAACCCGGATGTCGCCAAGCACGGAATAGATCCAATGGCGCACTACGTGCGTAACGGATTCATGGAGGATCGCGATCCTCATCCGTTGTTCAACGCCGCTTGGTACCGCGCGACTTATCGTCGTGAACTAAATGGCGTTTCGCCGCTCATTCATTTCTTGCGCAACGGCGGCGGTCGCAAACGCGCCGCGCATCCACTGTTCGACTCGGCGTTCTATCTGCGCCAAAACAAGGAAGTCGCGGGGCGCAATCTCGACCCGCTCAAGCATTTCATAGAGGTTGGCGAAGCCGAAAGGCGCGACCCGCATCCGCTGATTTGGATGGACCGTCTGGCCGTTCAACCTGGACTAGAAGGCGTCGATCGGCCATTACGAGCATATATCAGCGATTCCCGCTTTTTCCTCGCCAGCGTTCATCCGTTATTCGATGGCGACTTCTATCTCCATGAAAATAGGGACGTACGCAAGCACGACGTATGTCCGCTGCTGCATTATTGCGCGGTGGGCTGGCGCGAAGGCCGCCAACCGCACCGAGCCTTCGCCGGCGATTGGTATCTCGAACAAAATCTCGACGTTCTGTCGGCGCAGGTTAATCCATTGCTCCATTTCGTGACGCTAGGGGCATGGGAGGATCGCTCGCCGCATCCGCTCTTCGACACGAGGTACTATCTGCGTCAGAACCTGGACGCTCGCACTGGAAAACACGACGTTCTAACGCACTACATCACCGTCGGAGCCGAGGAACGCCGAGAAACGACCGAGAAAATCAAAGTCGACGACATGAAGGAGGTTGTGCCGACGGCATACTGGCGTCGGTTTGATCCGATCTCCGCTTTTACATTTTTCGGCGAGACGCGCATCTCGATACCAGCGCAGGTAGATGTTGGCGGCGATCAGCTCGATTGTGCATGGCCGCCATGTCCGGAGGTTGCTTATTGGCTCCCGCAGCAGCTACGCGATTACATCATCGAACGCTATGGCGAAGAGGAAATCCCGTTTTACCTCTATTTGATGTCGGTCATCGACCGCTACGGAGATCGGCCTGAAGCTTTCGCGGAATCGAACGAGCTGGTTACGCTTAGAAGTCGGCTGCGGAGGTGCTGCTCTCGCGCCAGGCGAGTCAAAAAGCCTGACGTTTCGATAATCATGCCCGTCTACGACAATCTGGCGTTTACGCTTACGAGCGCCCTGAGTCTGTTGGAAAACAAATCGCGGTACGCTTTCGAAGTCATCATTGCGGACGATCGTTCCAGTGATCTGACGCAGGAAGTGTTTTCGTCGGCGGGCGCGCCGATCGTCTATCTAAGGCAAGAGAAAAATCTTGGCTTCCTAGGTAATTGCAACGCCGCCGCACAACGCGCGAACGGCCGCTATGTGGTGATGCTCAACAATGACACCATCACGCTGCCCGGGTGGCTTGATGAATTGATTGCGCCGATGGAGAAAGACGCTCGCATCGGCCTAACCGGCTCCAAACTGATCAACGCGGATGGCACGTTGCAGGAAGCTGGAGGCATTTTCTGGAATGACGGCTCCGCCTGGAATTTTGGCCGCAACAGCGATGCCCGCCTTCCTGAGTTCAACTATCTCAAGGACATCGATTATATTTCGGGCGCTTCGATCGCCTTGCCGACAAAATTATGGAACGAGCTAGAAGGCTTCGATCCGATTTGTTCTCCGGCCTACTGCGAAGACTCGGATATTGCGTTTCGCGTCCGAGACAAGGGCTTGCGCACGATCTATGCGCCCCATTCGGCGCTCGTGCATCATGAGGGCAAGAGCCACGGCCGCGACACGAGCAGCGGCGTCAAGGCTTATCAGATATCCAACCAGAAAAAATTGCTCGATCGCTGGCGAAGCGTTCTGGAGAAGGATCATTTCGCCGACGGCGAAAATGTCTATTTGGCGCGCGATCGATCGCGCAACCGCCCACACATTCTCGTGGTGGACCATTACATTCCGCGATGGGATCGGGATGCAGGGTCTCGTACTGTCTATCATTTCCTGCGCATGTTGATCGACGCCGGTTTTCACGTGAGCTTCTGGCCGGATAATCTCAATGAGGATCGCGAATATTGCGCGATACTCCAACAAGCCGGCGTGGAGGTGATCTACTCCGCAGCCTATGTCGATCGTTTTGACGCGTTCATGTCGGCGAACGGATCTTATATCGATTACGCGCTCGTCAACCGGCCGCATATCGCGCCCAAGTATTACGATTCGATCCGCGCTCACTCGCACAGCGTGATCCTCTACTATGGTCACGACATCCACTATAAGCGGCTCGAGTCGGAACTCCTGACCAGCGAGGATCCCAGACTCCCGCAAGAAATCGAACAGTTCCGCAGGTTGGAGCTTGAAAATTGGCGGAAGTCGGACGTTGTCCTATCCCAGCGACGAGGAACGCATCGAAGTCGAAAAGGCATTGCCGGGCGCCGTGGCCAGCGCCGTGCCGATGCTTGGATATTTTCCCTCAGAACTCGGCGAAGCGCACGCCAATATAGCGCAATTCGACGTTCGGGATTTTGATCAGCTGTTGTTCGTCGGCGGCTCTCATCCGCCAAATGTCGACGCGCTGCTCTGGTTCGCGAAGGAAGTCATGCCCTTGATCGTCGCCGAGCGTCCGCAAACCAAGCTCAATATCGTCGGTTCGTCGCGTGTCCCTGAGATTGCCGCGCTGGAGTCGGAGGAGATTATCATCAAGGGGCGCATTAGCGATGAAGAGCTTAACAGACTTTATGCGACTGCAGGCGTCGCAATCATACCGCTTCGTTTCGGCGGCGGGGTGAAAGGCAAAACCATCGAGGCGCTTTTCCACGCCATACCGCTTGTCGCGACGTCAGTCGGCATGCAAGGGCTATATCCGCAGAAGCCGATCGCCTATGTCGCCGATGATCCGGAGAGTTTCGCCAAAGCGGTAATTTCAGCCCAGACAGATCGCCAGACGGCAAAATTGCATGCGGAGCGCGGCGCTTCTTTTATTGAAGAACATTATTCGCTCGACGCGATGCGGCGCGCATTTTTGCGTTTTATTCCAAAGCTGGGCGTACGGGAGAAGGCCGACGCGACAGCGACGGCGCCATAACGACCCAGAGATCGGTGGGGGAAGCGAACGTAATTTAGGGATCTGACGGATGGGTAGAGGCGACGGAAACAACGGCTTAATCCGCGCGCGCGCGCCGCTTCGCCTCGGTCTCGCGGGCGGCGGCACGGATTTATCGCCCTATTGTCAGCTCCATGGCGGCGCGGTTCTCAACGTCACCATCGACCGGCACGCTTATGCTTTCATCTCTTCGCGAAGCGACGGTAAAACCAGCTTCGCCGCGCTGGACATGGGCGTCGAAGAAATCTTCGATGTGGACGACTCATGTTCGGCGTCCACTTCGCTGCTGCTGCATCAGGGCGTCTACCGTCGAATCTGCAAGGATTATTTGGGCGACGAAAAGCCGCCGTTATCGATCCAGACGACGGTCGACGCCCCAGCCGGGTCTGGTCTTGGTTCCTCGTCCGCGCTCATGGTGGCGCTCGTCGAAGCCTTTCGCGCGCGCTACGAATTGCCGCTCGGCCGCTATGAGATTGCGCATCTGGCGTGGGAGATCGAGCGCATCGATCTTGGTCTTGCCGGCGGTCGGCAGGACCAGCATGCGGCGGCCTTCGGAGGGGTAAATTTCGTCGAATTTCTATCCAACGATCGCGTCATTGTGAATCCTCTGCGGCTGGTTCCCGGCGCAATGGAGGAAATCGAGTCGTCGATCGTGATCTGCTTTACCGGCCAATCGCGCAGCTCTCACGACATTATCGTTCAGCAGACGAGCGGCGTCGTCTCGGCCGACGCCAACGCCATGGAAGCCATGCATCAGCTCAAATCGGACGCGCTCGAGATGAAATTGGCTTTCGTTCACGGCGACATGCCCCGAATGGCGGAAGTCATGCGTCGCTCCTGGATCGCCAAGCGCGCCACAGCCAAGGGCGTTTCCAATACCGCAATCGACAATTTCCATGCTTTGGCGGTTGAGAATGGCGCTCTGGCGGGCGAGATTTCGGGGGCCGGCGGCGGCGGCTTCATGATGTTCTTGGTACGCCCGGAGGATCGCCAGAAATTGGTCGTCGCCCTGCGCGCGGCCGGCGGTGATGCGAGCGCCGTGGCATTCACCCATACGGGGAGCGTGACATGGAAGGCGACAAGTTGAGTCACATTGAGGGTTATTTAGCGCGTTCCGTCGCGGCGCTCGACGCGGCGGCTCATGACGAGAAGTTCAAGCGGGCGCTGCTCGATATCTCGGACTGCATTGTCGCGAGCCTCAAGAACGGCGGAAAGGCGTTGTTCGCGGGCAATGGCGGCAGCGCGGGGGACGCGCAGCACATCGCTGGGGAATTTGTTTCGCGGCTCAACTACGACCGCGCGCCGCTCGCTGGATTGGCGCTTTCGACCGACACGTCGGTGCTGACCTCGATCGGGAACGACTATGGTTATGCCCACGTATTTTCACGTCAGGTCAAGGGGCTCGGACGAAAGGGCGACGTCTTTGTCGCGATCACGACGTCTGGCAATTCAAAAAACATTCTCGATGCGGTCGAGGTCGCGCGCAGCATCGGCGTCACTACTGTCGGCTTCACCGGAATGAGCGGCGGCAAGCTCTCCGGGGCCGTCGATCTTTGCCTGCATGCGCCGAGCGACTGGACGCCGCTGATTCAGCAGATCCACATTGTCGCGGCTCATATCATCTGCGGTTTGGTGGAAGACGCGATGTTTCCCGAAGCGGCGGCGAACTATCACGGCGTGGGCGGGTGATCCGACAGGCGGTCATACTCTGCGGCGGACAAGGGACTCGGCTCGGCGCGCTGACGACAAGCACGCCGAAACCGCTGCTGCCCGTCGCCGGAACGCCTTTCCTGGACGTGCTGGTGGAGGAAGTCGGTCGTTACGGCTTCAGCCGCGTGCTGTTGCTTGCGGGCCATCTCTCGCAGGAGATCGAAGCCTTTGTGCGGACATCGGCCGCCGCGAAGCGGCGAAACGTCGAGATTGATCTTTCCGTCGAGCCGCTACGCGCCGGAACGGGCGGGGCCGTGCGCTTTGCCGAAGCTAAGCTCGACGATGTCTTTCTGCTGATGAACGGCGACTCCTGGTTCGACGTGAATTTACGGCGCCTCACGGCGTTCGCGCAGGCTCGCGGCGAAAACGCGATGACTCTGGCGCTGCGCGCGATGCCCGATGTCTCACGCTATGGCGCGGTGACTCTAGCCGGCGACAAGATTACGGGCTTTCAGGAAAAAGCGCAGGGTCTCGGCGCGGGGCTGGTCAACGGCGGCATATATGTGTGCCGCAAGGCCGCCTTGTTCGAAGCGATGGAGGCTTTGGCGCCGAACCGAGAGATGGCGCTGTCGCTCGAAACGGATGTCATGCCGGCCTTGTCCGCGCGCGGCGCGCTCGGCGGCCTGGCGTGTGACGGCTATTTCCTCGATATCGGCCTGCCCGAGTCCTATGCGGCGGCGCAAACCGAAATTCCGCGCCATCTGCGCCGGCCCGCCGCTTTTTTCGATCGCGACGGCGTCTTGAACGTTGACCTGCATCATGTCGGGTCAGTCGATCGCTTTCGCTGGGTCGTTGGCGCGATCGACGCGGTGCGCGCCTGCAATGATCGCGGCTTCCTTGTGTTCGTCGTCACCAATCAGGCGGGCGTGGCGAAGGGCCTCTATGAAGAACGCGATGTCGATCGCCTGCATGAATTCATGCAGGAAGAGCTGGCGCAGGCGGGCGGCCATGTCGACGATTTCCGATACTGCCCGTACCATATTGAGGCGGTGCGACCGGAATATCGATCGGATTCCTCCTGGCGGAAACCGGCGCCCGGCATGCTGCTCGATCTCCTGGCGCATTGGCCGGTCGATGTCGAAGGAAGTTTCCTGATCGGCGACAAGGACAGCGACCTTGCCGCCTCGCGCGCCGCAGGCGTTTCGGGCTATCTTTTCGAAGGCGGCAATCTACGCACACGGCTCGACGCCGTGGCGCAATTTGCACGATCGGCGCGTGGCGAGGCGGTTTTTTCCGTCAGCGAATGCGGATAGTATGTAGCGTGAGACTGGCGCTCAGGCGCTGGCAAAGACGAGGTTCGTCTTGGAGCGGTCTCTTTAAAGAACGAAAGCAGTAAATATGTCTGACTACCTTCCCGTCCTCGGCGGCATCAAGAATGAAATAAGGGGCGGCCGCAGCGTTTACGACGGCTATCAACGTAGCTGGGGCCTTGAATTCGGCGACCTCAAAGCGCGCGTCAGCGAGGACCCGGATTATTGCTTTGCGGTGGAGATCGCCAAGGCGCGCTCGGTGCTGCTGCTCGAGCGAATGATGAACCTTTTTCTGCTGTGCAAATTCTTCCTGCCGCGATTGCCCTTGGGGCATATCGTGGAATATGGCTCGTTCCGGGGCGGCTCGGCGATGTTCATGGCGGCGTTGGCGCAGCGCTTCCTGCCCGGCGCGCAGGTCTATGCGCTCGACACATTCGCCGGCATGCCGGCAACGGATCGCGCGATCGACGCGCACGCCGCAGGCGATTTCGCCAACACGAGCATAGACGAGATTCGTCAGACGGCGGACAAGCTCGGCCTCGCCAATCTCCACCTCGTCAAAGGCGTGTTTCAAGACACGGCTCCGACGCTTCTTCGTACGATCGGACCGATCGCCCTCGCGCACATCGACTGCGACATCTACAGCGGCGTGAAATATTCATACGACGTCTCCAAGCCGCATATGGTCCCGATGGGCTATTATGTCTTCGACGACGCCACTGTCTCGAGCTGCATCGGCGCGACAGAGGCGGTTGAAGCTTTCGTGATTCAGCGTGACGGGCTGCTATCGGAACAGATCTATCCGCATTTTGTCTTCCGCCATCCGGCCTGACGATGGATAGGCTCTGGCGGGAGCGAAGGTTGTTTTCTGCCGAGTTCACCGGGGGTAAATGGTTAGAGCACAATAAGGACGACCTCGCGCTGCACGAGGCGGTATGTTGTCGCGACGGTTTCGATACGCATTCAACCGGGCCGGCGTAAGCTTAACGGTTTGCCTGGTAGTTTTGAACTGCAGTACCATGCAAGGAGAACCCGCGATGCCGTCGGAACCTACGCTAGATCTAGATCGAGTCGTTCAGAGCTACGGTCCGCAACTCGGCGAAATCTTGTGGCATTCGGTTCAGTGGGACAGCACGATCGAAACAGCGAGCGCGCAACACGCTGAACAGATGCTATCCGTTATCAAGGCGTATGATCTAAGTCCTGCAGACAGGCCAGTTCGTATATTGGAAATCGGCGCTTACGCTCATTTCGGCGTTTCGACGACATGTGCCAAATTATCTGGCCAAGCCGTCGGATGGACTCATGATATTTCTCCAACGGCGCTCCGCGTTGGCTCCCTGGAGGCGTCTAGTCGTAAACTGCCCCCCTCGACGCTTGTCGCAGGCGATTTCCACGACCTGCCATTCAGCGATAATTTTTTCGACTTGGTTTTCTGTGCGTCATGCGTGCACCATACTTATCGCCCCGAACGGGTGCTTTCCGAACCGATGCGCGTTGCGCGCCCGAACGGCGTCGTTCGATTGCAAAATGAGCCAGTCAGCCGAGAGTTTTGCTTTTATCAGTTTCGCGGCAATCGTCCTGAGCTACGCACCGAGTTTGAGAAGCAACTCGAGAGCTTGGCAATGACGTGGACGATTTCGTCGCCATTTCCGGGTTCCCGCGCCGAAGCCCTTTTTGGCATGATAGAAAACGATCTCATCCCACTCAGTTCTTACACTACAGCTCTCGGGAAGAGAGGTCTCATCGACGCCTTGGATTTGATTCCTCAAGTGTCGAGCTTTGAAAAGCGAATTCTCGCGCTCAGCGTGACCGACGACCTTGTCGAAAGAATCGAGCAAGAAATTTCGAAAGACTTTAAGGCGGTTAGAGAGACTCGGACGGTGGTCGACGACTTGCTCGGCTTTGATCTGCCCAATGCTGATCAAATTTGGCGGATGAGTTATCGCGTGGCCGAGCGTTTGCGAGAGATAGCGTGCTTAACGGGCGCAGAGCGAACAAGGGCGGAAGCTGAGTTGTTCGGCGCAACGCTGCGAGCGACCGTGGTCAAAGGCAGCGGAGATGCGACCGCGTCCGAGCCAATGGCTCGATCCTTAGCCTTCGAGAATGGTGTATGGATTGATGCAACAAAAGCTCCCAACATCAAGGTCGATCTGTCCCACCCGATGCTTCCCGCAATTGAAAATGGATCAAGAGCAGAAGTTGAAGCTGTATATCCAACGAGTGATTGGATATATTTTAGGGAAGCAAACGGCCTCTTCTCATTGCTCAATCGTAATAGCTTGGGGCATATTCCACTGTCGGAGCGGCCTTCGACTTGCTTGATGTTATTCCGTTTTTATGGGGTTCAAAGAAAAAACGGCATTCCTTACGCCATTAACTTTAAGGACAGCTCCACGGGTGAGCTATTCGCTCGGCAGGTGATTTGCCAATCGGAAAGTCGGCTAGCACGATTCCTCGTGCCGATGTCTTGTCGAGAAATTGTGGTACAGTTTACGAACCTCGATAGCTCGCCCGCAGACGACACGGGTATGCACATGCATCTAGCCGTAGCGCGGCTTGTGCCGATCTCAGCCAAAAATTCAACTCTTCCGAGCGACGAAGAGCAGTATCCCGGCGACTTCGGACCCGAGAATCCCGTGCCGTCGTGATGAAACGAATCTGAGATGCGGGTCGGAAAAACCCACTTTGCGCGCCTGGTCGAGAATGTCCCAGGCTGGAATGTTGAAGACAAGGCTTCCGCCGGAAGGATCGATCGGATTGCCGTGATATTCGGGCTCGGTCAGATGAATGATCTGACCGTTCCTTAGTTCGGCTTTCCTGACCGTTGTCGCCGATGCGTAGGCCATCGGGAACGTTCCAAAAAACAAGCCGCCCGGCGCAAGAATTCGATTCGCCTCAAGCAACGCGGCTTCCACGATCGGCACGTGTTCGAGCACTTCGTTCGTAATATAGGCGTCGAAACTTCCGTCGGCGAAAGTGGTCGCCATCACGTCTTCGTGGCGGATCTCCGGATGCTTGGCGCGGTCTTCCGGCTTGGGCAAATATTCGCTGCCCTGATAAGCCACGAATTTGCGCATGACATTCGCGAAAGGCGACACCCATTCGGAGGCGTAAACGCTCAGTTGCGGGCCCTTGACGAGCATTTCCTCGACGAGCGCCAGGCACATGGCGCGCGACAATCAGGATGAGAATCCAGCGACAATCGGGATGAGAAGCGCGTCGCTGTGGGCGTGACGGAGGGAGGGCGAAGCCCGACCGCAGTCACGTCCACAGCGATGGCGCGCGCCCGAAG
>Ga0233425_10001916_pt1 | contig 43719 bp, 29 predicted proteins | sample Watercolumn_Towu_2_FD_181712 | JGI IMG/M metagenome (GOLD analysis project Ga0233425, IMG submission 181712) | Freshwater microbial communities from Lake Towuti, South Sulawesi, Indonesia - Watercolumn_Towuti2014_140_MG | ecosystem: Environmental > Aquatic > Freshwater > Lake | place...
ACTGCCGCCCCGTCCGACCCGTCCGACCCGTCCGACCCGTCCGACCCGCATGCGGCCGTTGCCGCTGCGATCGACAGCAGCAAGAAACCGACGGATGCCCTCCTTCCCGCCATGCCAACCCCCACTGGTTGCCCTTTGATCTTGAGGCTCTGACGGCTTGCGTTCAAGGGATTCCTCCCGGGGCTTCACGTTCCTGTTGCGGCCGTTACGCCAGCAGCAGTAGGATCGCCCTCGAGGTTCGCCAACCGAGGGACGAGGTGGAAGAATGCGCAAACAGGGATTCGTGGTTTCGATTCACGGCCGAGCATGGAGCGTGCCTTCTGGCCTCGCGTTGGGGGTGGCGCTGCTCCTGAGCTTCGGCGAGGTCGCCATGGCCGACATCGCTCCGGATCCGGTGCAACTGGACGGGACGACCCGGATGACATCCGAATCGGTGACCATCGAAGTGGACAAGGAAGTTGCCCGCGTCACCGCGACGTTCCGACTGGAGGTCGGCAACCTCGAGAAGCTCCGCTACTGCAGGGCACTCCAGGAAGGCGGCAGCGAGTGCGGAGACTGGTATTATCACTTCTCCCTCCTGTGGCCGGTGCTCGACACCCAGGATGGTGCATTCAGGGACTTTGCCGTCACCGTGAACGGAGAGGAATGTGACATCTGGGGGGACCAGGAAGAGGAAGTCCCCGGGATCGAACCACCCATCTCCAAGTGGATCCGGATCAGCGCTCCGAGAATGGACAAGCGTCCAAAGAAGGTCGAAGTGGTCGTGAAGTACACCGAAGTTCTCAAGCCCCGGCTCGGCCTGGCTCAGCTGACCTATGTTCTCCGCTCCGGTGCGCTGTGGAAGGACCGGATCGGCTCTGCCGTCGTCACCGTGAAGGTGCGTGACGGAGTCGTGCTCGGCGAGGCCACCCCCCCCCCGAAATCGGCTGCCCGGGACAAGCTCGTCTGGAAGTTCGCCGACTTCGAGCCTGACAAGGACATCTCGGTCGTCGTCCGCCTGCCTCTCTCCGCCCAAGACGAGGAATGGCGCCGCAAGTACGAAGAGCTTGTCCGCAAGAACTCCGAGCTCGATTCCAGGGAGGCGGAGCTTCGAATCGAGGAAGACAAGCTGGACGCTACCTACCAGGAATACCTGAAGGCGCAGGAGGAGTTGCGCAAGAAGCAGGCCCCCCTGCCGGAACAGCAGCCACCTGCACCGGAGCAGCAGCCGTCAGAGCGGGCGCCCCAATCCTGGTAGCCGCGATGTTCCTGACCGCCCTGTCTGTTGATTCTCTGCTCCCCGCCGAGTTTGAGGGAACCGTGATCGCCGTGGGATGCCGGACCCTCTCCGTCAGGACCAGGAATGACGAGCTGGTGACCTTGGCCGCGCCGGCGCTATGCGACGGACCGAACCGAATCCGCATCGACCTCCCCGAGGGCAGAGGGTTGGACAGCGTTCCCTTCAACCGGTCCGGGGAGCTCCAGCCAGGAGTCCACATCTGCCGGAAAGGCCCCCGAATCTACACGGGACTTGGCATCGAGATCGACCTGAGCGGTGCCCGCGCCTGGTGCGGTCGGGCGGATCTGGCAAACGACGGCTGCCCATCTCCGGGCGTTGCGGACTCCCCTGGCTCCAGGGCTCGTTCTGAGGCATGTCCGGGCCCGTCTGAAGCTGCGCTGGGCCCGTCTGAAGCTGCGCTGGGCCAAGACCGCTGGCCTGGCACGCGCCGGGAAGCCTGCCGAAGGGCCGCTGCTCTGGCCGACGCTGCGGCAGATGCGACGCGAACCCCCGCTGGAGACCGCTGCAGGGCCTCCGTTGGCAGAGGACTCGGCCGGTTTCTCGATCTGGCCCGCTCCCTGGTGGGGCTGGGGCCTGGTCTCACCCCCACGGGCGACGACATTCTCGTCGGCTACCTGGCTGCCGGCCTCACCCGGCCGGAGTCGGTTGCCGCCTCCGTCGCCCGCTCCCTGTGTTGCGAGTTGCCCTCATGGAGCGGTCGGACCGGCTTCATCTCGGCCGCATACCTGAGGTTTGCTGCCCAGGACCGCTTCGACCAGGCGATCCTCACCGCCGCCTGCCGATGCTCCCCGCCCCATGGTGGGGACGATGCCGGCCTCTGCCTGGGCCGGGGGGTGCTGCCCGACGCTCTCTCTCCGCTCTTGCACTACGGGCACACTTCGGGCGAGGATATCGCACTGGGCATCCTCCTCGGGCTGGCCTGGCCTCTCGAGAACATGCCGTGGGAGGTGGCGGAATGTTGATCAACGTGGTCGTCCGGAACAGCTACCATGATTCCGTATTCCTGATGTCCATCGCGTCCAAGGTGAAAGCCCTCGCTGGGGTGCGGGAAGTGTCCTGCGTCATGGGCACCGAGGAAAACCAGCGGATCCTCGACGGTGCGGGGCTCCTGGGAGACAACGGGAAGACCGCCGGCCCCAACGACCTGGTTGTTGCCGTGCTCGCAGAAACAGCGGAGGTCGCTGCCGAGGCGGTCCGAACCGCCACCGACCTGCTGGCGAGGAAGCCCTCCGGAACGACAGGTGCCGAGGCACCACCTCGCACGCTCCAAGGGGCGCTGGAGCGTCAGCCAGCCTCGAACCTGGCGCTGATCTCGGTGCCGGGACGCTACGCCAGGGTGCAGGCGGAGGAAGCTCTCCGTCGAGGTCTCCACGTGTTCCTCTTCAGCGACAACGTGTCGGTCGCTGACGAGGTCGCGCTCAAGACTCTGGCCAGACCGCTCGGGCTCCTGGTCATGGGACCGGACTGCGGCACCGCATTGCTGTCAGGTGCGGCAGTCGGGTTTGCAAACCGCGTACGGCGGGGAAACATCGGAATCGTGGCCGCGGCCGGAACGGGACTGCAGGAAGTGTCCTGCCTGATCCATCGCCTGGGAGGCGGGGTTTCCCAGGGAATCGGGACCGGAGGGAGAGACCTCACGGAAGCGGTCGGCGGTATGACCATGCTCCAAGGCATGGCGATGCTCGAGGAAGATCCGCAGACCGAGGTGATCGTTCTCGTTTCCAAGCCTCCGGCCAGATCCGTGGCGGAGAAGATCCTCGCCACGGCCAGGACCGGGCGCAAGAGCTATGTCGTGGGATTCGTCGGGAGCACGGGAGGCCCCGACCAGGGGAACCTGGCCTTTGCGCCGACGCTGGCCGAAACTGCGGCGAAGGCAGTCGGACGAGCGGGAATTTCCGGCGCGTGCATGTCGACGGGCATGGTCCAGTCGGCACCGGAGGAGAACCTGCTGGCCGCCGGCCTTTCCGCCCCAGGCAGACCCGAACCGGGCGGCCACGCGCTCCTCGCAGAAGCCTCGGCAGAGCTGACTCTGCCTGACGACATCTGCCTCGACGGCATGCCCCAGGCCGATCCAGAGAAACTCGCCGCAGGACTGGCACCGGGACGCCGCTTTCTTCGCGGTCTCTACTCGGGCGGAACACTCTGCTACGAAGCGGAGCACCTGCTGCGGAGCAGGCTTCCGGGCGTCTTCTCGAACATCTCCCACGATCCGGCCCGCAGGCTGGCCGACCCGAAACGAAGCCAGGGTCATACGCTCCTGGACCTGGGCGACGACGAGTTCACGGTCGGGCGTCCCCACCCGATGATCGACTTCACGCTCCGCAACGACCGGATCGTCCGGGAAGCATCCGATCCCGGAACTGCGGTGATTCTCATCGACGTGGTGCTTGGCTACGGCTCCCACGCCGATCCGGCTGCCGCACTCGCCCCGGCACTGGCGGAGGCCGGTAGGGTCGGAGTCCCGGTTGTGGCCGCCCTGTGCGGGACCGACCTCGACCCGCAGGGGTTCTCCAGGCAGATGGCCGCGCTCCGGGCCTCCGGGGCCATCGTGTGTGCGGCCAATGCCCATGCCGTCCGGTTTGCTGCCGGCATCGCAGCCATCGCAGGGAGGTCCTAGTCATGGCAGACCGCATCTTCTCGTCCCCCCCGGTCGCGGTGAACCTCGGCCTGGAGTCCTTTCACCGCTCGCTGCTGGACCAGGGAATCGCATCGATGCACGTGGACTGGCGCCCGCCGTCTCCGGCAGCGGCCCTGCTGACCCAACTGGATGGCGACGCTATTGACCGGGCCAACGCCGAGGCCGTGCGCCGGCTGGTCGACTCGGAGCCCGTGCTCGTGGACATCCGCCCGGCCTGCGAAGTTGTGCCGGGCCTGGAAGAAGGGGTAATCCTGCACGCCGGCCCGCCGGTGACCTGGGAGCGGATGTCGGGCCCGCAACGGGGGGCCGTGATCGGCGCGCTCCTCTATGAGAAGCTCGCAGAGTCCCCCGAAGAGGCGGAGAAGCTCGCAGCATCCGGAGCCATCCGCTTCGATCCGTGCCACCACCACCGGGCAGTCGGCCCCATGGCGGGGGTGTTGTCCCGATCCATGTGGGTGTTCGTGGTCCAGAACCGCACGTTGCGCAACGAGGCCTACTGCTCTCTCAACGAGGGGCTCGGCAAAGTGCTGCGCTTCGGCGCATACTCCCCGGACGTCATCGAGAAACTGCGCTTCATGGAGCGGGTGCTCGCACCGGCACTGGCCGAGGCAGTGCGACGATCCGGAGGCATCAACGTCCGCAATCTCACGGCACAGGCACTCCAGATGGGGGACGAGTGCCACAACCGGAACGTGGCCGCCACCTCGCTCCTGCTCAAGGAGCTGGTGCCCCACCTGCTTGCTGCGGACCTGGACAAACCCACCATCGCCGAGGTCTTCCGGTTCATTTCGGGAAATGTCCATTTCTACCTCAACCTCTCCATGGCCGCGTGCAAGGCCGCCTCGGACACGATCCTGGGATTCCCGGGAAGCACGCTGCTGTCGGCAATGGCCCGCAACGGGACCGACATCGGAATCCGGATTGCGGGCCTGGGCGAGCGCTGGTTCACCGCCCCGGCCGGCATGCCCGAAGGGCTCTTCTTCGCAGGCTTCACGCAGGAGGATGCCAACCCGGACCTGGGGGATTCGACCGTGTCGGAGGTGGCGGGCATCGGCGGGTTTGCCATGGCCACGGCGCCGGCCATCGTGCAGTTCGTGGGGGGGGCCCCGGCAGATGCGGTCCGCCACACCCGGGAGATGTACGAGATCTGCGTGGCCCGGCACCCGCATTACAAGATCCCGGTGCTGGACTTTGCTGGCACTCCGGTCGGGGTGGACATCCGGAAGATCGTGTCGTCCGGGATCACGCCGGTCATCAACACGGGGATAGCACATCGAAAGCCGGGCGTCGGCCAGGTCGGTGCCGGGCTGCTCCACGCGCCCATGGCCATGTTCGAGGAAGCGCTCGCCGCATTTGTTGAAGATCAGAAGAGGATCGAACATAATCACGGTTCCCCGGTAGGGGTTTGAGACAAGGAGGATCGGGATGGATCTCATCATCCGCAACGCAAGGTTGCGCAGGACGGAAGGGCTGAAGGACATCGGGATTTCGGGGGGCAGGATTGCTGCCATCGAGAGTCGAATCCAGGGTTCTGGAGCCCAGGAAATCGACGCGGGCGGCCGACTGGTCACCGAGAGCTTCGTCAACACCCACCTGCACCTGTGCAAGGTCTATACGCTGGCCATGATGGACGAGATGGCCCTGGCCGCGTACCACGGCGACGGAATGGGCAAGGCGATGAATGCCATCGAGCTTGCCGCCCGCATCAAGGAACAGTACGACGAGGAGTGGATCCTCCCGAACGTCCGAAAGGCCCTCCGGCTTGCAGCCCGCTTCGGATGCACCCACATCCGTGCGTTTGCCGACGTGGACAGCAAGGCCAAGCTCGTCGGAGTCAAGGCCCTCCTCAAGGCCCGGGAGGAATTCCGGGGCATCGTCGATGTCCAAGTCGTTGCGTTTCCGCAGGATGGCGTCGCACGCGAACCGGGGACCCTCGGCCTCATCCGCAATGCCATGGAACTCGGGGCGGACGTGGTCGGCGGAATCCCCTGGATCGAGTTCACCGAGGCCGATTCCCTCGATCACGTCGAGCAGATGGTCCGCATCGCACGCGAGTTCGATGCCGATGTCTCCATGCTCGTGGACGATGCCGGCGACCCGGGCCTGCGCACCCTCGAAATGCTGGCCTGCTCCCTCGTCAAGGAAGGAATGGTCGGCCGGGGCCTGGCCCACCATGCCCGGGCCATGGCCCTCTACCCGACCCCCTACTTCCAGAAGGTCTCCGCCCTCCTCAAGAAGGCAGACATGGGCGTCGTCAGCGACCCCCACACCGGCCCCCTTCACGCACGCGTCCGAGAGCTGCTGGCCGAAGGCAACCTCGTCTGCCTCGGGCAGGATGACATCTCCGACGCTTACTACCCCTATGGCCGGAACAACATGCTCGAAGTGGCCTTCCTCAACTCCCACCTGCTCTGGATGACCGGGCGGGAAGACATGGAGATACTGTACGACATGGTCACGACCAAGGCCGCCCGTTGCATGCACGTCAAGGACTTCGGCCTGGCCGTCGGGAAAACTGCACACCTCGTCGTCCTCCGGGAGAAGAACCTCACCGAGGCACTGCGCCACCACCGCGAGCCGCTGCACGTGATCAGCCACGGGCTCCTGCTCGATGCCAAACTCTATGCGGAAGGAGATGACGAATGAAGCTCTATGACCTCTCACAGGGAACCGGAATCCTGACCCCGCCGTGGCCCACCTATGAGCCGCTCCAGGTGAAGTTCTTCAAGCGCCAGGCTCCCAACGGAGCCAGCGGACAGCTCATCACCACCTCCAACCACGTGGGGACCCACCTCGATGGCCCCCTCCACTTCTGCACCCACGGAAAGGACATCGCCTCCCTGCCCCTCGATTCCCTCTACGGGCCGGCCGCAGTCGTCGACCTTTCCGACATCGCGGAAGACTACGGCGTGTACACCTCCAAGGACATCACCGACCGCGTCGAAGTCCGCGAGGGAGACATCCTGATCATCCACACCGGGTACGTGAAGTACTCCTGGGACCAGCCCGAGGCGGACGAAGTCCGATACATGTGCAAGCATCCCGGACCGACCCACGAATTCGCCCAGTGGGCCCTCAAGATGAAGCTCAAGTGGATCGGCGTCGACTGCGGCAGCGCAGACCATCCCTTCAACACCAAGATCCGGGAATGGATGCCCCACCTCGCCCGGGAATGCGGCGCCTACCTGCAGAGCAAGCACGGAAAGTCCATCGACGAGATGTTCCCCACCGCTGACTACCAGCTCATGCACATCGCGCTCTTCCCGAGCGGACTGATCCACGCCGAAAACCTCGGCGGCGAAATCGGCAAGCTGCTGAACCGCCGCACCGTCGTCGGCTGCTTCCCCTGGAAGTTCGTGGACGGCGAGTCGGCATTCTGCCGCATCGTGGCATTCGAGCAGGACTGAAAGCCCCACCCCCGGGAATCCGCCGGGCCGGAGGTGCCCCATGAAGGAATTCGTCGTGGCCGCCGTGCAGATTGCTGCGGCACCGCTCGACCCGAAGACCAATATCGCCAAGTGCCGGGATTGGCTGAACAGAGCCGTGACCGACCACGGCGCAGAGCTGGTCGTCTTTCCCGAGACGATCACCACGGGGTTTCACCCGGGCCCCGACCCGACGGTGCTCCGCAGGCTGGCCGGAGCGATTCCCGGTCCTCTCACCGGGGCGATCCAGGAAGACGCACAGCGCCTCGGAGTCCACGTCGTCTGGCCCACCTACGAGCTCGAAGGGGACAGCCTGTACAACTCCGCTGCGGTGATCGGCCCGTCCGGAGAGATCCTTGGCGTCTACCGGAAGACCCACCCCTTCCCAACGGAACAGACCTGGACCACTCGGGCCAACGACCCGGTCGTCGTCGACACCGCGCTGGGCCGCATCGGCCTGGTGATCTGCTATGACGGGGACTTTCCCGAGCTCTGCCGCTCCGAAGCACTGGCCGGAGCCGAGCTCATCGTCCGCCCCTCCGCGCTCCTGCGGGATTACGAGATCTGGTCGCTGACCAACCGGGCGAGAGCCTACGACAACCACGTCTGGTTCGTCGCGGTCAACTCGGTCGGCCCGGATGCGGGGAACAACTACTACTTCGGCCACAGCATGATCGCTACGCCGCTGGGCACCATCGCTGCATTGGCGAGGGCGGGAGAGATGATCATCTCGACCCGCATCGACCCCGGTCTGGCGGCCACCAGCATGGTTCAACACCTGAGGGATCGAAACCCGAAGGCTTACCGAGGCCTGTGCGAGTAAAGCGAAAGCAAAGGAGGATGGCGATGGTCCGAACCCACGACGGCCTGGGTGAAGTGAGCGCCGCCCCTCTTGGCCCCCTACCCTCGCTCCGCGTCACTGCGGGTGAGCAACCACAGGAAGAACGGGCCGCCCAGCAACGCCGTGATCACGCCCACCGGGATCTCCGCGGGAGCGATGATGGTCCTCGCCACCGTGTCACATACCGTCAGGAACACGGCCCCTAACAACGTCGCCGCAGGAGCGAGCAGCCGATGGTCCGACCCGATCAGCATCCGGCAGATGTGCGGAGACATCATCCCCACGAATCCGATGGGGCCGCACGTGGCCACGACCCCGCCCACCATCAGGCTCGTCGCAAAGAAGAGCCGGCGCCGAACCGTCGCCACGTCCACCCCTCGGCCCGCAGCGAGGTCGTCACCGGTCACCAGCAGGTTCAGCTCCCGCACGTGCAGCACCACCGCGATGCCCCCCACCCCCACCAGAGGCAGCAGCTCGAGCACCTGCCGATACCCCACGATGTCCAGCCCACCCATGAGCCATCTCACGATCCGGAACGTCTCCGCAAAGTCGCTCATGTATTGCAGGAACATCAGCACGCTCGAGAAGAGGAACCCCACCGCCACACCGGCCAGCAGCATCGTCGCTGTCGAGAACCCCTGCTTGAGCTTCGTCACCCCGTACACCAGCGTCACGGCCAGGAGGCACCCCAGGAACGCCCCGATGCTGGTTGCCGGCAACCCGAACACCGAAAACACCAGCCCCAGCTTCAGCGTCAGTGCGGCCCCGAACGACCCGCCGCTGGCCACCCCCAGCGTGTAGGGCGTTGCCAGCGGGTTGCGGAACATCGACTGGAACGTCATCCCGGACAAGGCCAGCGCTGCCCCCGCCACGAGCGACAGCAGGACCCGAGGCACCCTCACCTTCCAGAAAATGCCCTCGTCTGCAGCGGACAACGCCCCGGACAGCACGTCGGAGGGAGAATACCCCTTCATCCCCGCCAGCGGTGCCAGCAGCATCGACAGCACCAGGGATACCAGCAACGCCCCGAAGAGCGCTGCGGCAGTCCCATGGCCCCTCCGCTTCTCCGGCCCCGCCATCCCGTCAACCTCCGTCCCGTTGCGCCCCGCCCTCGGGGAGCACGAAGCGCCGCCCGTCATCCCGGGTGGCAAAGCTGAACTCGTGGTCGAACACCGCGCCCAGCACACGGTTGTCCATCGCATCGGCCGCACGTCCGCTCCACGCGACCGCCCCGTCCTTGAGCGCCAGCACCTCGTCCGCCCACAAGGCCGCTGCGTTGATGTCGTGGGTCACGGTCAGCAGCGTCACCCCGCGGTCCCGGTTCAGCCGGGCCAGCAACGCGAGCACATCGGCCTGGTGCCGGGGATCGAGGAACGTGGTCGGCTCGTCCAGCAGCAGGATCTCCGCCCCCTGCGCAATGGCCGCAGCGATGAAGAGCTTCTGGCGCTCCCCCCCGCTCAGCGTGTCCACCCGCCGGTCTGCGAACTGCACTGTCCCGGTCACCCGCATCGCATCGTCGGCAGCATCCCGGTCCTGCCTGCGGATGGCAGACAGCGGGCTCAGATGCGGGTATCGCCCCATCAGCACGAAATCCCTGGCCGGAAACGGCAGCACCCGCCCATCGGCTTGCGGCACGTAGGCGACCTTGCGGGCCACCTCCTTCCGACTCCAGGCAGACAGAAGGCGACCCCCCAGGAGGATCTCGCCCGACGCCACCGGAAGCAACCCGTCCATGGCCTTGAGCAACGTGCTCTTCCCCGCCCCGTTCGGGCCGATGATCGCCACGTGCGAACCGGCCTTCACGGTCACGCTGACTCCCCGGAGCACCTCCTTGCGGCCAAAGCGCACCGCAACGTGCCGCACCTCCAGGATGGGGGGACCAACCTTCACTCCCATGCGATCTCCGGGTGCAGAATCCTGGCCAGCCGGTCGAGCAGCATCACGAAACGAGGCCCGGGGATGACAGCGTAGTCCTCGGTAAGTACGTGGATTCGCCGCTCCTTGACCGCGTTCAGCCCCGGCAGCGACTCCCAGTCCCGGACCACGGCCTCGGCCGTCAGCCCCCGCTGGGCAAGCTCCGGCACGATCTCGATGACGACCTGGGGATTGAGCCGCAACAGCCCCTCGGTCGACAGGATCGGATACTGGATGGCCCGGCCGTCATAGACGTTCGTCCCGCCTGCCAGCGAGACCAGCTCGTCGTAAAAGGTGCCCCGGCCCGCGACGAAGATGTCCCGCAAAGAGCCGTTGCCCATCTCGCGCCCCACCGACACGAGGACCCCGGGACGGGGCCTGCCCGTCGTCCGCCGCTCCACTTCGGCAAGCTTCCGCCGGAGCTGTTCGGCGGCCACGGCCCCCGGCCCGCCCAGCCCACAGGCAGCGTCCAGATCCACGAGCGAAGCCAGGATCTGGTCGACGGTCGCCTGTGGCACTGTGTGTACCTCGATTCCCAGCGCCGCAAGCCGGCGGGAGTGCTCCGCATGCTCGGGAAGCGCCATCACGATGGTCGGCGACAGGCCGACGATGGCCTCGTAGTTGGGGTCGTAGAACCCGCCCACGATGGTGCGCTGCTGGGCCTCCGGGGGATACAGACAGTACTTCGTGACCCCCACGACGGAATCGCCGAGGCCAAGAGAAAACAGCGTCTCGGTGATGCTGGGGGCCATGGAGACGATGCGGCTGCAGTCCAGCATCTTGGGATCCGACGGAGCAGCGGGAGACGGCTCGGGCCGGGGCGGCCGGGAGGGATCCTGCCCGGTCCACCACCACCCGGCAGCAGCCGCCAGAGCCGCCAGGGCCACGATGGCCGTTGTCGCCACTCGACGCGACGTGCTCCGGCGCGCGGCAGGAAGATCGGACCGCATAGATCACTCCCCGCAGAACTTCCGGAACTCGTCCGGAGTGTTGAGGTTCGGAAGCAGAAATCCGGAAGGCAGCGGAAGCGTCCGCACGGCCAGGTTCCGGAACACGTCGATGATCTTCCTTTCCCCCGCTCGAATCGCGTCCCACATCGCCGGCAGGCACGACTTGCGGTACAGGGCGAACAGGGGCTCCAAGTGCTCCCCGCTCAGGGGAACCACGACATCCACCCCGTCCCGCACCCGGAACATCTTCGTGACCAGACGCGCCGGGACCTTCGGCATGTCGCACGGGACCACCAGGTTCCACTCGGTCCGGGAATCCTCCAGCGCAGAGGCAATCGCCACGAGCGGTCCCGCCCCGGCAATGCGATCGGTCGAGATCGGGAGCCCCAGGAACCCGAAACGCTCCCCGTCCCGGGCACTCAGGCGTACCTGCGTGTGCTGCCGGGAAACCTGCTCCACCACGTGGGACACGAGCGGCCACCCGTCCAGCATCATGAGGCTCTTGTCCGTCCCCATCCGGGTGCTCCGCCCTCCGGCCAGGACGATGGCCGTCGCGTCACGCCGGATGGTCCAGGCACCGTCGAGCCGGGAAATCTCCTCTGGGGCCGGCGCAAACGTCTGTCCGTCCGATTCCACCACCACGTCTGCCAGCGACGCCACCGATGCGGCCGATGGCTTCATGGCTCCGCCGCCCGGTTCCCGCACCAGCACGAACAGGTCCGGTTCCAGCACCAGCCGCAACCGGTTCGACTCGCAGACCCAGGACACGGACGACCCCAGCCGCTCCAGCAGCGCCTCGGCACCACGGGCCAGCCCGGCCTCGAGCACCCGCAGCCAGTACACCGGTGCAGCCCCGGCCCGAAGCAGCCTCGACGTATCCTTGGTCCGCGCCGGGTCGGTTTCCTCGCTGATGCACCACTCGGTGTCGAGCGTGGCGCAGACGCCGCACCCTTCCCCTCCACGCGGGCAGAGCCCTCCGGCTTCATGGACGGTCGTGACCTTGACGCCGACCACGGGCCACGGAAGGGCCACATTCCCCGAGTAAGTCGTCCCCGCCTGGCCGGCAGCGGAAAGAACCCGGCAGGCGAACTCCGTCTTGCCCGCATTGCGAGCCGCTGCTCCGATCAACAGCAATCCCGGGGCCTCCAGCATCGAGGCCTGGGTGCTCTCCCCCTGACCGGCTGCCGTCCTGCCTGTCTCTTCGCCCGACATTCTGCCCCACCTTCTCCAAAGCATCTGGCGTCCGGAGCCGCGTTCGGGAACGCCTGCCCGATACTGCCCCACGCCTGCGGATGATTGCAAGCGCGACATCGAAAGAAAACCTTTGAAACGCCCCTTTTCCCTGTGCTAGTCTCCCTTTCAGGGAGAATGGTGTACACTGGCATCCGTTTCGAGTGGGCGAGCGGATGCGGGTATGCCGATGACCGGCGGCTTGCCGTCGGGAGCTGGAAACAGGCGGGAACCATGGGTAGGAAACTGTTCGTCGGCGGATTGAGTTGGGGCACTCGGGACCAGGGTCTTCGGACTGCCTTCGAGAAGTTCGGGCAGGTCGAGGAGGCCAAGGTGATCATGGAGCGCGAGACCGGCCGGTCCCGCGGCTTCGGGTTCGTCACCTTTGCCAACCAGGAAGATGCCACCAGGGCAATGGCAGCCATGAACGGCGCCACGCTGGATGGGCGGACCATTCGGGTCAATGAGGCCGAGGACAAGGGCAGCGGCGGAGGAGGTGGTCCCCGTCGGGACGGCGGTCGCCGGGATGGCGGTTTCCGTGGCGGACGGGACGAGGAGTTCTAGCAGTCCGACCCGGAGAAGAAGAACGGGTTGATGTAGTCGGGCGTGATCTTGTACCCACCGGTATCATCGGTGGTCATGGTGACCTTCCCGCTCGGCCATTCCACGGTGCAGACCGACCACATGTCTTTGTTCACCATCATCACGTCCACCACCTCGAACACCAGGACCGCATAGATGTAGACCCGGACCGTGGCATAGGCCGGTCCGTACCCATGGTCGCACCAGTAGTGAACGCCGACTCGATAGGTCTGGTTCTCGGGGATGTCCAGATTCACGTTCTCCGGGCCGCCGCCATCCGTGTCGTCCCGGTCCAGGCCCGGGTCATCGTTGACGGCCGGGTCGTAGCTTCCCCAGTTGGGATGCGGATTGAACCAGAAGCAGTCGAACGGGATGTCGAACCATCCATCCGGTGCCCCATCCCCGTCCAGATCGGGTCCCGCGGCCCACGGGTGGAGCAAGTGCAGGTCGAGGTCTGACCCGGCCTCCGGTCCCGTATCGGTCTCGTCCGCATCCTCGGGGGTGTGCCACAACAGCTCGATGTGGATGGCCTCGTCCGGGATCACGATGACCTCATACTCCGCCGGGTAGCACGACGGCGTGTTCGTCTGGTCATACACGGTCAGGTAGAACGTGTAGGCCCCGGCAACGTTCGCCTCGAAGGTCGGGTTGGGGAAGCTCTTTGAGGGGACGAACGCAGATACCGACCCCACCGGCTGATCCACGTCCCACTCCCACTTGTTGATCGCTCCGTTGCCCGCATAGCTCTCGTCACCGAACAGGTGGAGCACCGTCTGCGGGATCACCTCCTCCCCTTCCTGGACCTTGATGATCGCAGTCGGGCAGATGGTGGGGACGCCGGCTCCGGACAGGTCGACTGACTTCTCCTTGTCGAACGAGTTGTTCGTGATGACCAGCACCCCCTCGTCGAGGATCATGGAACCGTCCTCGGCCAGCGGGTTGGCCTCGTCCGGTTCATACTTGACCAGGATGCTTGCGGACGCTCCGATCGGAATCTCGAGGGGCATCTCCGCAGTGGGCGCAGCGGCCAGCGCCGACAGGTCGACGGTGAAGTCCGGCGAGCTGCCCTCCGCAATCCGGATGTCCGTAACGAGCAGTGGGGCCTCGCCGCAGGCCGAGATTTCCAGCTCGGTCAGCTTGCTGCTTCCCAGGAGCGTGCCGCCGAAGTTGAGCTTGGACGGATTGACCGCGATGCAGGGGACGGACTCGTTGCCCGAGATCTTGACCTCGGCCCCTTCCCCCTTCTCGGGGTCGTTCGAGTACAGGATCAGCTTTGCCGTCGCAGGCTGGTCGTTCTCCGGCTTGAATCTGACCTTGAAGAACGTTGCGTTCCCGGGTGGCACCACGAGCGGTTCCGCGAACGCAATGCCCTCCGCAGTGTCGGGCGCACACGGGTAGTCCGTCCCCTGGAATATCACCGTGTAGAACGGGCTCCCCGTGAGCGTGAACCCGGTGACCGCCAAGTCCGCGGCACCGGTGTTGAGGATGCTCACCTTCTCCTCCTTGATGTCGCCCATCCCGACCTCGGCAAAGTCCACCCACTCCGGGGCCACCTGCAGCTTGGGGAACCCCAGCAGCGTGCCTAGCGCAATCCGCACCACCGGGTTGTTCGATGCATCGGTCCGCACCACCAGCTCCGCGGTGCGGGGGGCCTCGTCCACCGGACGCCGGAACAGCACCCGCACGACCAGGACCTCACCGCTCCCGGTTTCCTTGCCCGATGGAGCCACAAAGTACGGCTCGCCCGACGCGACGGATTGCTCGAACGCTTCGGGCAGCTCGAGCGTGAGCGACGGGGAATCCTCCTCGGCTCCCTCTCCCGCCTTGTAACTATCGAGAGCAACCCCCTTGACGAGCAGGTTCCGCTCTCCCGTGTTCCGGATGGTCACGTTGAGCGGAATCGACTCCCCGACCAGGGCAAGCCCCTGGTCGAAGTCGAACCGGCACTGGGTAACCTCCTGGGGATCACCGCACAGCTCGGCGGGTGCCACCTCGATGACCGGGAACTTCTCCGCCTGGTCCTTCTTCTCCCCTACATCCTCCGGGCAACCTGCCAGGAACAGGGGAAGCGCCAGAAACCCCATCGTGAGCCTGAGCATTGTGTCGTGTCGCATGTTCGCCACCTCCATGTCGCAGGACTGGCGGCTCGCTCCCCCCGATCGTCCGACCGCCGGGCCGTTGCCGCTCAACGCACCCTCGAACACGCGAACCTCGAAATGGTGATCATCGATTTCGTCCCCGCGATTGAATTGACTTGGTCTGCGCCCACGCGTAGTATCTAGCGGCGCAAACGGGGTGGGGAGGTTGGAGCTTTGAGATTGCCGTGCACATATGGAACCTGGCTGGCGGCCGGGGCGACCTGCCTGGCGCTCGGCCTGGGACCTGTCGGACCTGTTGCCGAGGCGGGCGAGCTGAACTGCGGAGAGGCCCTCGTCTGCCTCCTGACCTGCGAACAGAATGATGCCCAGTGCATGTACCAGTGCGGGCAGGGGCTCCACCCCAAGGCGGAAGACCTCTTCGGCGAGCTGCTGATGTGCCTGGCCCCGGTCTGCCCCGGGACTCCCCCATCACCGGTCTGCCTCCTCCAGGCAGGTATCTCCAAGTGCAACGGACCTTACCTGGCCTGCCTCAACGATGCCGGTTGCGTCCCCAACTGCGACTCCAAGGACTGCGGCGACGACGGCTGTGCCGGAAGCTGCGGCGACTGCCCGGCCGGACTCACCTGCAAGGAGAACTTCACCTGCGGCCCCTGCGACCCGTCGTGCAACGACAAGCAGTGCGGCGACGATGGCTGCGGCGGTAGCTGCGGCGAATGCGGCGGCGGCGATGCCTGCATCGACTTCCACTGCGTGAGCTGCACGCCCCAGTGCGAGGGAAAGCAGTGCGGCGACGATGGGTGCAACAGCACCTGCGGCACCTGTGGATTCAATGCCCAGTGCAAGGAGGGGCAGTGCATCACCTGCACCCCCAACTGCGGGGGCAAGGAGTGCGGAGACAACGGGTGCGGCGGCATGTGCGGCTCGTGTCCCGCAGAGTTCGAGTGCCAGGAAGGCGTCTGCGTCGAGAAGGTCGAATGCAAGCCCAACTGCCTCAACCGCGAGTGCGGTGACGATAGCTGCGAAGGCACCTGCGGCACCTGCGGCGGGGGGCAGGTCTGCTCGGCTGCCGGCATCTGCACCGACCCCGGAGAGGACCAGGGCACCACGACCGTTGAGACCGTGGACGCCATCGGAGGGGGCGAGGAATCGTGGGACGACTCGGGGTCCTGGCCGAATCCTGCTGATTCCGGAGGCAATGGAAACGTGTGCCCCCCGGGCCAGAAGAAGGTCTTTGGTCAATGCGTGAAGGATACCAGCAGCGGCGGCGGCGACGGCGGGGGGGGGGCGGCTGCAGCGCCTCGTCTCGGGCCACCCTCCCCTGGCCCCTGCTCCTCCTCATGGCACTCCTCGTGCCGCTCACGAAGCGCCGGTCGATACGACCGTCATTCAGCAAGCGCCTGTCGATGACGCTCTCCGGCCGATAGTGCGGGCAACCTGGGCGGCCGATGCAGCTCCCGGGCCGCAGGCGTGGGAGGAATCCCTCTACAAGGAACCGCCGTCGATGGCCTCTCCACCGGCCTCGTCCTCGCTTTCCGACTCAGCCTCACGACGCTTGCCCGAGCCGTAGTGCTCGTCCGGGATCTTCGGGAAGGTCCGTTCCGGGAAGAACCGCCGATACAGCCGGGCCCCGACGTGGAGCACCAGCAGCGGCACGGCCACGAAGTAGGCCAGGTAGTTGGCCAGCGACAAGAGATAGAACACCGGGTCGGAGTAGCCGCCCGCCATCCCGCTGGCCCACGGCAGCACGATGTTGGCCTCCGTGGTGTGCACGATCAGGTTCCAGAAAAGGAGGGCCACACAGCAGAAGTTCAGGGTGATGTTGCCCAGCACGCTGGCCGCATGCGTCCACCCGAATCCGCCGGAACGGCGATCCGAGAAAGGCCAGAACAGCACGGAGCCGAGCACGCCGAACTGGTCCACCAGGGTATGCCCCCAGAATGCGAGAGTCGCCACCCCGAACCCGGTCAGCGAGGTCGTTGAGACAAACGCAGACGGGTCTCCCGCCTGCACCCACCCGATGAGCCCGTACACGAGGAACGCCAGCAGCCCGCACAGAAGCCCCACAAACGGACTGTGGGCCCATGTCCGATGCCAGGGAATGAAGTCCATCCGCACGTTTCCGCCATCCGGAACGAACGCGAAGTCGGGCCCGGAGAAGATGCCGACGCTCGTCTCCGCATGGTAGAGATTCACCATGTTGGCCTTGTACGGGGCCTCCCATTCCAACTCGCCTCGCTCATGCGGCTCGGGCAGGGAGCGCGGGAGATGCCCCCCACCCCCCATGACCTGCCCCATGGTCCGCATCGGGCCGATACGGGCCCGTACCACTTTCCTCTCCTGGTCCACGTAGATGGAGTAGGTCCGGTGGTAGTTGGCCGACATCTTGAGCGTGTTGAGCTTCACCAGCGACGGCTTCCCGGTCTCGGCGGCCTCGTCGATGGCCCGTGCCACCGTCTCCGCCACGGGACGGGCATCGAGCCGGCTCAGGTCGGGCGTCACGACGTGCTGACGGGGCCACAGGTAACGGCCCACCCGGAAATCCAGCGTGTCGGGCAACAGGCCGAACGCTCCCCCCATCATGAGGATAAGCGAGTTGTCCTCCAGCGTCATCCGCATGGCCTCGGGGAAACAACTGGCCACCGCAATCCCGGTCAGGAAATGTCCAATCCCCTTCATCGCCGCCTCCTACAGGAACCCGAGCCAACGGGCCACGTCCGCCCCATAGCCCCACATGTTCAGGAACATCGGGACCAGGAGCACGGCCAGGAGACTGATCCGCCGGGTGTGCCACAGGTTGGGTACCATCCCGATGCACGTCGACACGAGCATGATGATGAGTCCCTGCCAACTGGTGACCCAACCGACGAGGCCCACCATGATGGCCATTCCGCCCAGGGAGAGCCACTTGTACGGGACCCTTGACACGATGGCGCTGGCAAGCCTGGAATAGCCCAGCGACCCCACGAACGCCAGCGCACCGACCAGCACGATCAGCCCCGCGATGGTCAGGAACTGGGCCCAGGTCTCCGGCGTGAAGAACAGGCTGATGTTGATGGCCGCTCCGCCCCTCCGCAGGAACACGCCCGGCATGAAGAAGAAGAGCAGCGTGCCCACGTAGTACATGACCCGGCCGCTCCCTCCGCCGATGATGAACTGGCGGTCTCCCCCCGTCACCGTGGCGTGCCCGGACAGGAGCATCGCCGGCCCGGGGGTGAGCGACGGAGTGAACGCAGAGACCATCCCGGCCAGGATCCCCGAGGCCCCGCCCCGGATCACGTCCTCACCGGAAACCTCGACCGATTTCGCAATGTGCTGCCTGGGAACCCCCACGGTCGCCAGCAACGTCAGAACCTGACTTGGAATCGCAAACAGCCCGACGAACACCGGCATCAGCGACTGGAACGAGGATTCCACCGGGATGATGGTCCGGTGGAAGATGAAGATCCCCAGCAGCCCCGCCATGCCGAAGCAGAAGTACCCCATCAGGATCGAGCCCCAGCCATCCAGCATGCGCTTGAGCGGAGTCGGTCCCGTTCCCGGATCCTTGGGCCACTCGGTCATCAGCAGGAACACGATCACGGAGCCAATGATCCAGTACAGGTGCGGCCGGACCAGGCTGCGGATCACGGCCGCGTACTGCCCGAAGAACGGAAAGATGATCCCGATCGCGAAGATGGCGACGAGCGACCCGATCGAGGCCAGGACCACCGCCTCGTGCGCCCTCCCCTCGAACAGGAATTTCTCGTGGGGCAACATGATGTACCGGTAGGAATCGTCGCACGGCTGGAAGTACTGCGACGTGATGGTGAACAGGAATGAGAACCCCACCACCAGCCCGATCAGGAACGAGGTCATGAGCATCGGGTCGAGCCCGGCAAAGAAGTGCTCGACCGCAAACAGGATGGTCATGGTGATGGCAATCACGTTGTAGATGTGCAGCCCGGGAATCAGCGATGCCGCCGCTGCGATGACCGCACCGGACAGCGCCATGCCGAGGCAGGCAAGGATCATCATCGGCTCCATCACTTACCTCCCCCGGGCGTGAGCCTCACCATCTCGGGCGTGTTGACCGACAGCAACCGGAACCCATCCCCCGCATAAAGGGTTCCCTCGACATCGGCGAGATCCCCTTCTCGAGGAACCTTGCCAGCATCCTGCAGCCGCCGGTAGACCGGGCCATCGACCTTCACCTTCACCGTTCCGGTCTGCCCCGTGGCCTCGTCCTGGGAACCGTCGTCCACCCAGAAGGAGAACACGTCGGCATCCCGATACCGGGCCTTGAAGTAGGACGTCTTGGTCACCTTCCCCTGGATCCGGAAATGGAGGAAGGCCCCCTTGTTCTCGAGTCGTGCCACAGGCGTCACCGGCGTCTCCACGAACCCGGACCATGCAAGCAGCCCGATTCCAAGCAGCGCCACGAGACCGGCCCATCCCACCAGGCTCTTCTCCGTGATCCTCCAGGAAGGATTCGTGGAGCTACAGCAATACGGGCACACCACCGCTCCCTCGATGGCCTGCCCGCAACTCGGGCAGGGGCCCTCGGCTCGTCCCCCTGCTGCCGGCATGGCGCCGGCCCCGCGAACCGTGTCGGTCTTCATCGCGCCCCTCCATCGAATTCGGCCGGCCGCTCCAGCACCTCGATGTCCGCAGCCCAGGCGGGGTGAAGCCGCCAGCCCGGGTGCTTCCCCTTGCCCGACCATTTCAGATTCCCCCGGACCTGGACCTTGCTCCCGGGTTCGGGAATGCCTGCCCAGCCGCGTGCCCCGGGAGTCATCACCCCCTCGAGCTCCAGCCGGCTGTAGGGAAGCTCGACCCTCAGGTATCGTTCCCTCTTCCCCTTGGCCTTCTCCTGCGACAGGTGGAGGACTGCGCTGTATCCCTTGTCCCGGTCATTGTAGTTGAACTGCACCCACCCGGTGACCACGGCAGGCGTGAGCGCTTCAAATCGGTCCTTGGAGGCGCGGGCAACATCCGCAACGTTCAGCTCGAGCGGGGCCTCCAGCCCCAGAATCTCGATTTCGTGCGGGCTTCCCACCACGATCGAGTCCTTGTTTACCCGGGTCTGGTAGTTCCCCGTCACCTTCACGTGGTCCCCCAGGGCCGGAAGCTTCCGCTCCGCAATCACCCGCCGGGTGGCATCCTCGTAGGTCTTGACCCGGGTCTGCGCGGTTCCGTCGTCGAGGCAGAACTCGAGCGATCCGGCCGTCGGGTCGAGACTCCCGGTTGCCTTGTAGAACCGCGGCTCCTCGCACACGGTCCCTTCCACCGTGACATACGCAAAGTTGCTGGTGGGTCCGAGCTGCTCCAGCTTCACCCGGGGGTTCCCCTCCGTCTTCCCGAGCTGGTGCAGGTAGAACATCCCCGCCACGGCCAGGAGCGGAGACAAGTACTTGAACAGCGTGATCACCGGCCGCTTGCGATGCACCTTGCGGCAATAGGGACACAGCTCCAGCGGACCAACGTACCGGCCGCAGTGCGGACAGTCCGTTACGTCCTTTGACTGGCTCTTCGTGATAGCCTCAATTCCGGGCGGCGGTCCCTGCATGGATGCCTCCTACCTGACGCACCGATTGGGCGAGTACACCACGCGCGGAAGAGCTAAGTCAAGCGATACGGGAAGGCTGCTCAACGACGGGCGAGAAGCGGGTCGCCTATGTGGATTCCAGGCGGAATTCCAGGGCCAGAGGCTGCCCGTTCCGCGGCAGCTCCACGAGCGGCAACGACGAGTGGACAGCCCCCAGGGCCCGGTCGAGGCAGACCAACACGTCGGCCTCGTGCTCCAGGGGCACGGTCCACTCCACTCGGACACGAGCGGCCTGAGGGCCGGACTCGATGCCCGAGCCGTGAGTCGACTTCATGGCCTGGATCGACAGCCTGCCGTCGACGCACCCATACCGCGACACCATCAAGGCCGCCGCAAGCAGGATCGTTTCGACGTCCCGGTGATCGGTAGGCACGACCGGCAGGTCCGGGCGCAGGTGCAGGTGCACCTGGGCCTTCCCCTTGACCACCCGATCCAGCAGCGGCTTGAGGTACATCAGCCGATCGGACAGGTTCGAAGGCCCAGACGAATGGCCGTTTCCATTGCTGATGGACGAGAGCCGCCGCAACAGATCTGCGCTGGCCTCCGCTGCTCGTATCAGCAGATCCAGCGAGGGTTTGAGCACATCGTTCCGTTCGCATTGGACGTCGATGATCTGCGCCATGCCGAGGATCGTGCTCAGCTGGTTGTTCAACTCGTGGGTGATGCATGGAACGAGTTGCCCGAGCAGCATCGTTTTCGCCTCTCGACCCGCCTCGTCGTTTCGGACCGGGCGGGCTCCACCGGTTGCAGGAACGGGCCTGTCCGGCGCCTCGGCCTTCCCCGGATCGTCCGCACCGATGACGCTCCCTCCGGTCCCGTTTGACATGACGTGCCTCCTCAATCTGGTCTGTCCTCCGCCGATCCGAGCCACACGAAGAACGCAATCGCACCAAGCAACCGCCGTGCCAGGATGGGAAACACCGAGGTAGAGGCCTCCGTGATGGCCCGGCAGTTGTCAGGAAGCGCCGTTCGAGACGGCCTGGAGGGCTGTCCGCTCACGATTCGTCGGGGGACCTTTGGCAAGGGTTTTCCCGGGCATCCCCAATCGTCCGTGAGGTCTGCGGGGTTGTGCAGATGTCACACTGTGACACCCCCGCCCGGCTCCGGTCACACTGCGCGCCCGCCCATGAGTCACAGTGCAAGACACAGTGTGATGTTGAAGGTGAGTCCGTTCCCTGGGGTCCGCGACGAAATGAGTTGCGTGGCAACGAGGGGTCGACCGATCACCCTGGGGTCCCGGGCAGCGTCAGGCAGAACTCGGCGCCGTCCGGCCCGTTGCGGCAAACGGTCAGATCGCCTCCCATGCGCTGGGCAAGCCGACGGCTCAAGGCCAGGCCAAGCCCGACCCCGGGGGGCCCGCCCGCAGCGTCCTGGGCCCCGCGCGAGAACGGCCGGAACAGCTTCCTCGCCGTGTCGGGCGGAATCCCGGGCCCGTGATCGCGAAGCAGCACCGAGGGCCCGGTCACCTCCATGTGAAGGACGCGCTCGGGGCCGCTGGACGCATACTTGCACGCGTTGTCGACCAGGTTGAACAGGATCCGTTCCACGGCATCCCGGTCGGCCCGAACCCGGACGGATGCGCCGGGGCGAGGCTCGAACCGCAGCTCCAGCGAGGCCTCTGCCGCCCTCCTCGACAGCCGCGGGACCAGCAGTTCCACCAGATCGGCCAGATCCACGCTCTCTGTCTTTCCGGTTGCACGCTGGCGCTCGAGGCGCGCATATGCGAGCACGTTCTCCACGAGGTGACCGAGCCGCTCGGCTTCGCTCCGCAGGAGCGACACGTAGCTCCGCCTCTGTTCCTCGCTCCCGACCATGCCTTCATCGAGCATCTCGGTATACATTCGGAAGGTGGTGAGCGGCGTACGGAGCTCGTGAGTCACGGCGGACACGAACGCATTTCGCCGCTCACCGAGAGAAACAGCGGAGGCCAGCAACAGCCCCGCTGCGAGCAGAGCGGCCAGCAGGGCGCTCCAGGCAATGGCGAGCGTGAGCGGGACCGCAGATTCCTCGGCTCCCCCCGGCGGCTGCAGAGTTCCCGGCACCAGCCTCACGGGCAGCGATGCCAGCGCGCGGGGGTCGTCGGTTGCGCCCGGAGCGTCGGAGAAGCTGCGGGCAGCCCCGTCTCCCGAGGCAGAGGCATTCCAGGCTGCATCAGGAGCTTGTTGCGAATAGCCTCCTGCTGCGGGAAACCGGCCATCCCGACCCGCCGCGGAGTCTATCTGCAACAGGCTCCCAGGCTTCCCGTCCGCGACGGCAGTGGGGCCGAGGGGCACGAGGTCAGCTTCGGGCAGGATGTCCCGGACCGAGTCGATCATGGCCTGTCTCAGGTCGGGCCACACGAGCAGGCATCCCTGGACATATTCCTCGTCCCCGATGCGCACGCCGCGCACGAGAGCCAGCTCTTCGCTCAGCCAGACGGGCTGCATGGCCCCCTGGACGACCTCCCCCTCCTGGCTCTCCCGCACGGCAGTCTCCAGCGATGCCCCCGCTGCCTGCTGGACCGCCCGCAGCCTGGCAATCGACTCGTTGGTGTTGAGCTGCCGCTGGATGCTGGCCGGCGAGCCGGCAAGAGGGCTCGAAGGCAGCGGAGGGTCCGGGACAGGCGACGCCGGTACCGGCCGGCGCAGCACCGCCGCCCCATCCTGTCCGCCTCCCGGGTGGCGCAGCCGCCGCTCCCGGATCTGTGCGGGGTCGAGCCGCCGGAGCAGGGCGGCCCCGGCCTCCACCCTGGAATGCTCCACGTAGCCGGATTCCGCGATGTCCCGCATGTTGCCTTCGGGAACCTGCGGAGAGGTCAGGCGACCATCCGGGCCGACCTGGAAATGCAGGGCAACGAACTCCCCGGAATCGGCCAGCAACGGGCTCGGAACCAGGACATCTCCGCTCTCGAGCCGGGCGAACATCCGCGTGTAGGCCCGCCCCGCAGGGTAGAACGACTGCCAGGAGAAATAGGGCCGTGCCCCCTCCCGCGCAACGATCGGAGCGGCCACCGACTCCATGCGCCACAACGCCAGCCGGACCTTCTCTTCGAGGGCAGCCTTCCGCCGCGCCTGCCGTCCCTCCTCCTCGAGCCGGAGCACCACGGAGGTCACCCAGCCGAGGGCGAGTAGTATCACCGCGGCAGCCACGGCAAAGGCCGCCCAGACCTGCCAGGGACGTCTCATCCGCCCCCCTTGTCCCGCCCGAACTTGTATCCCTTGCCGCGCACCGTGAACAGCACGGCCGGGGCCTCTGGATCGTCCCGGAGCTTGGTCCTGAGGCGGGCCACGTGCATGTCCACGGTCCGTGTGTCCAGGTGCCTCAGCTCGAGCCCCCACAGCCGCGACATCAGCTCTTCCCTTGAAACGGCCCGCCCCGGATGCGTTGCCAGGTAGTGCAGGAGCTGCGATTCCCTCTCCGACAGCTCGCAGCACGAACCGTCGTGGAACCGCACTTCCCGGCGCAGGAAGTCCACGTTCCCCCCGGGCACGTCGACCTGCGTGACCTCCACGGGCCGCTCGGCCGAGCGGCGCAGCACGGCCTCGACCCGAGCCAGCAGCTCCCGGATGCTGAACGGCTTGACCACGTAGTCGTCCGCACCTCGGCGCAGCCCTTCCACGCGGTCGGCTTCCTCCCCGCGGGCCGTCAGCACGATGATCGGAACCGTGGACCCCGCGTCACGGACTGCGGAAAGCACATCGAGCCCGTGCATCCCCGGGAGAACCAGGTCGAGCAGCACCAGGTCGACACCGGCCCCGAGGGCCTGCTTGAGCCCGTCCCGACCATCCCCCGACTCGCAGGTTTCGAACCCGGCGAACGACAGGGCATCCACCAGCCCTCGGCGGATCGCCCTGTCGTCCTCGATCACCAGGATCCGTCTCTTGCTCATGTGGTCTACTCGAACTTGAAGTCCCGCGATTCCGCCTGCTTCCTCAACGCCTTGATCATCGCGGAATCGAACGTCTCCGTTCCCGAATTCTGCTGCTCCTTGAGCTTGGCGGCAACGAATTTCTTCCGCTCGTCGTCGAGCTTTCGGATCTTCTCCTGGATTTCCCCGCGCTTCTTCTCCTTGTCCGCCAGATAGGCCTTACGCTCCGCGGGACTCAACTTCTGCATTTCATCGGGCAGCTCGGCCTCCTTGACTTCCTCGAGCTTGACCGAATTCGACCTCACCGCGTCGACGAGGTCCCAGGCTTCGTTCCGGTAGTTGGCCGAGGCCTTGAAGAGCGCCCGGTTCACCGAGCTTCCCTGCGCCACCGACATGGCGTTGGAATCCTGGACCGCCTGCCGGGCGCTGGCTTCCATTCCGACATTTCCATACGGGATGTAGGTCTCGTTCAGCTCGCCTCCCAGCTTGGCAATCTCCGCGTCCTGGGGCGCGTCGATGTGGGCCACCGCCTGGTTCGAGTCGATGAACATGTACTGCCCGTCGGCCAGCAGCGCCCCGTCCTTCCAGTAGCCCTTCTGCCCCTCGTCATCGCTTCCGCAGTGGATGGTGTTGATGATCACGCCCGCTGTGATGGCGGCCTTGCACGACTTGCGGAAGTCGACGGTCCCCTGGTCGAACGGCTCGTTTCCCGCAATCACGATCACCTTGAGGTCCTTCGGGTTCTTGCTCCATGCCAGCTCGCGGGTGGCCACGTCGATGACCTGGCCGCAGTACTCGCTGCCCCCGTTGGTGGTCAAGGCGAACAGCATCTCGGAGACCTTGTCGAGGTCGCGGGTGAGCGGGAGCACCTGCCGGATGTGCCCCTTTTCCGCGGACAGCCCGTCGTTGCCGTACTCGTAGAGCGCCACGTGGAGCTCTGGCTGTTTTCCACCGCGCTTGGCAGCGGCCAGCTCGTTGACGATCTTCCAGATCTGCGACTTGGCCTGGTTGATCAGGCCGTCCATGCTGTTGCTCGTGTCCAGCAGGATGGCAAGCTGGATCACGGGTTTGTCCTGGACGGCCGGGGCTCCCTGTGCGGCCGCCACCTGCGTCAGCGCAAGCAGCACCAGGACAGTGGCAATCGTCGTTTCGAGGATCTTCATCATCGCCTTCCCTCCATGGTTGGTCGTCGGAAACATGACTATCGCTCCACCGCGTTGCGGATGAGCACGTTCTTTCCCCCCACCTCGATGAGGACTTCCCCCTGGAGGCTCATGGCCCCCTGGCGGCCTTCCCGGGCAAGCTCGAATGCGAGGTCCATGAACTCCCGGGTTCCGAACTCGACGACCCGGTCGGGCTTCCTGTCACCGGCCTGCTGAGCGAGCCTGCCGTCGACCCACGAGGCCCCCCGGCGGTAGAACGCACGGTCGTTGACCTGCTGGACTCCGGTGACGGATACCCGGTTCATGTTCGCATCCCAGTACTCGTTCCTGGGGTTCAGACTCTTCTGGGCAAACAGCTCCTGGCTGTTGACCGACTGGTTGACCGATCCCAGCCCGGACCGGACCTGCACGGCCCGCTCCATGAGATTGCGCCGGGCCTCCTCGACCACGGCACCGCGGTGAGTGAGGTCGGTCCCCTCCCGGGCCAGGAACGCCGTGTACTCGGTGAGAATGCCGAACCTCGTGGACAGGCGGATGATCTCGTCGACCAGCTCCTTGAACCGGGGGTCGGAGGCCACTCTCGCCCGATCCGGCGCCAGTGCCATGTCCGCTCCCTGGGTACGGATCGCATCGACCAGGAGCGCTATCTTCCGGGCTGCCCAGAGCCTCGGGACGAATCCCATCCGCGTGGTCGCTGCAGCGGGATCGAGCTGGAAGCGGAATGCCCGGCTGGTGCCCAGGTAGTTGCCGCCGACCTCGAAGATCAGGGGTTCCTCGCCCAGGTAGCGCCCGAGCAGGATGAGCTGGTCCCCCTCGAACAGGTCGGGAAGCGGCGAAGGGATGAGGTCGAGGCAGCGTCCGCGGGCATTGCCGCCCGACACGGTCAGCAGATTCAGCACCGGGTCTGCAAGCACCGGTCCTGCGAGCCTGCGGAATACCGCGGCAACTTTCACTTCGACGTCCTCGTCCGGGAGGACGAAGGTGGCCGTGGCCCTCGACGTGCGGGCGACCGCCTCCAGCAGCGGCGTGTTGACGTCCACTCCCACGCCGAACGTGAAGATGCGACGGCCGGCCGGATTGGCCGTGGCCGCGACGTCGCGGATTTCCCTCTCCGACGTCCGGCCGATGGTCGGAAGCCCGTCGGTCATGAAGAGCACGAGGGGAAGGAACCCGGACGTGGGCTTCATCCGGAGCGCCTCGACCAGCGCATCGTGGATGTTGGTTCCGCCGCTGGACGTGATGGCGTCGATGAAGCCCATCACCTCCTTCTCGGTCGAGCGTGTCTTGACCACGGGGGCCGGCGAGTAAGTCTCCACCGCCTCGTTGTAGAGGATGATGTTGAACGCCTCCCCTTCCTCCAGTCCTCCGATCACCTGGCGGGCGGCCTTTCTGACCTGCTCGAGCTTCTCTCCGGACATGCTCCCGGAGCGGTCGATGACCAGGATCACCTCCCGCTTGATTGCAGCCCGGTCCTTGGCCTGGACTGCCGGGACGCCGGCCAGGAGCAGGAAGTAGCCCCCCTTGTCCTCCGGCGAGGGGTAGGCCATGAACGACCCGGTCACTTCCCCCTTCTCCTGCAGCCACGACAACAGGAACGGGCCCGTCTTGGCCCCTCCGGCCTTGGGAACCGTGACCGTGATGGCCCGGTCGGAGCGCCACGTCTGGGCGATCTCGTGGGACGGCGAGTACACCGTGCTCACCCGCCGCTCCGATTCGATGCGGACCGTGATCTGCCAGGCCAGCTCGTAGTCCAGCGACTCGCTGCGGGGCAGCACGTAGTCGATGCGGTCCCCGTCACACCGAAGCAGGTTCTCGTAGGTGAGGCGCACCCACTGCGTGCCCCCGGCCTCCACCGGGAACACGCTGGTTCGGATGAGCTGGAAACCGGCGAACTCCAGGAGCGCAGGATCCCGCATGGTGCGCACGATCTCCTCGTAGATGCGCCTTGCCTCATCCGCTGGCAGGAGCTGGGCGACCGGCTCCTTCCCGGCCCCGCCGAAGGTGAACGAGCGGACCACGGCCCCGTCCGGGACCGGAACCAGGAGCTCTGCTTCCTGCCGAACGGCCGCGGGGTTGCGCAGCTTCAAGGTGAGCACCGTCGTAGCGACCTGTGCCTCCACCACGACATCGGCCTCCACTCCCTCGACCTGGATTGCTGCCGGCCTCCCGATGGGCCAGGCCCGAGCCTGCGGCATGATGACGTTGGCCGCCGGCGCGTGCGGAAGCAGCACCGGGTGTCGATGGCCGTAGGAGCTCTGGGCCCGAACGCCCGGGGCCGGGCCCAGCACCAGCAGGAACAGTACGAACCGTGCCGCCCGCACCGCAACGTTTCCCATCCTCGAGCTGTTCATTTCGGCCTCCTCGTCGTGCAGTCCGATACCGGACGGCCCCATTGTACGGGGGAGGATGGGCGATGTTCGTAAGCGGTTTGTAACTTGGGGGGACTACTGGACGGTCAACGTGCCGGCGTTCTCGGGCTGGTAGCCGTTCTCCGAGCCGTCGGCACCGATCCCTGCGGCCTTGTCGCAGTAGGTCCAGGTGAGCCCGCCATCCAGCGAGAACCGGAATGCCAGGTCGTAGGAACCGACCGCGTTGGGGGCTGTGATCTCCACCATGTACTCGTCGTTGCCCGGCTCATTCCAGGTGACGTCGTCCCAGGCCGGGTTGACCGCGGCGACGGTCCACTTCCAGGCCCCGTTGCCGAGCGGCTTGGACGCATCCGGACCATAGCCGGCCGCTGCGGTGAGCGTCGCGTCGGCATCCGGCCCCTGGGTCTTGTTGGTGATGCCGTCCACAAAGACCCGGCCGTACAGCGTGGCCTTTCCGGCAGGAGCGGCCTGCAGGTCCGTCGGGAACTGGTACCTGCACCACCCCACCTTCTTGCACGGGGTATTGGCGGCCTGCGGAGTCCCCTTCTTCCCCGCGGTCCCGTAGGTCGCGGTGGCGAAGCACCAGTTCTCGAACGCGTCGTTCTTCACGCCGTCGTAGGCTGCGGGATCGAGCTGAGCGGTTGCCCCTTCCTGGACCCAGTAGGACAGGAAGTCGACCCGGTCGATCTCGATGGCGTTGCAGACGAGGATGACCTCGTCATCCGTGTTGGCGAGCGAGTAGCCGGTTCCGTAGACATAGTCGTGCGGAAGCCCATGGTTGGCCACAGCATCCTTGCTGCGGGCCAGCACGAGGTGCTTCCCGGGGCCGATGAGGAGACTGCCCGTGATGAGGTGGTTGTCGGTATCCTTGTCCTTGAGGCTGCACCCGCCGATGTCGAAGGTCTTGTCGGTGGTGTTGTAGATCTCGACCCACTCCCCGTTGTCGGTTCCGGCCATGGACTTGGGCATCAGCTCCGTAAAGATGACCTGGCCCGCCTGGTCCGGCTTGGGCGTTGCCAACGCGACACAGGCGCCGTCCTTGCACTCCTTGCCCGTGAGGCTGCAGTCGGTCGTGGACTCGCCGTAAGTGCACTTGGGGGCACCGTTGTCGTTGGCGCACTGCCCTGGAGCGGCATAGGTCAAGAGGACCTTTGCATCCTGGCACTTTGCTGCGGGTGCGTTGGTGCACGGGTTCGGATCGCAGGGGTTGGCCGGCGGAGCGACACATGCGGCGTCCTTGCAGATCTTCTGGGTCAGGGTGCAGTCCGTAGCGGTTTCGCCATAGGTGCACTGTGCCACGCCGCCATTGTCCACGCAGCTTCCGAGAGCCGGGTAGGTCAGCAGGTTCTTCCCGTCATCGGCACACTTGGTCGCGGGCGGAACATTGCACGGGTTGGGCTCACACGCACTCTTGCACGCGGCATTGACGGTCCCGGGGGTCCCGAGCTTGCCGGCATCACCGAAAGCGGTGGTCGCCTCGCACCAGTTCTTGAGGTCGTCGTTGAGCAGGTGGTCGTTCTTGTCGGTCCGGAGCTGGGCCGCCACCCCTTCTACGACCAGAGAGGCATCGTACGCGACCTGGTCGATGGTGACATTGTTGCAGTCGAGGATGATCTCGTCCGGGGAATTGGAGAGGGTGAACGACTTCGTCACCAGGTCGACGGGAGCACCGTAGTTCTCGGCCGGCACGTCGCTCTTGCCGAGCACGACGTATTCCCCGGGCTTCACGACGAACACCCCGGCGACGGTGAACTTGTCGGTGCCCAGATCCTTGAGCACGCAGCCATTGAGATCGTAGGGAACCTGCGAGAGGTTGAGCAGCTCCACCCACTCGCCCTTGTCACCCGAGCCGGCAATGGCCTTGGGCATGAACTCGGTCACGATGAGCTGGCCCGCCTTGTCCGGGGCGATCCCTTCGCCCTCGAACTTGCAGAGGTCCACTACGCAGATCTTCCCTTCCTTGCTGCAGTCGACGGGAACCTCGATGTACTTGCACTCGGCCTTGTCCGCGACCACGGTGCAGGTACCTTCCGGCGGATAGGTGTCGAGCATCACGCCGTCGGCGCAGACTGCCGCCGGAGGCTGCGTGCACGGATTGGGGTTGCAGGGATTGGGGGGCTCGAGGCACAGCCCTTCCTTGCAGATCTTGCCATCGGCCGCGCAGTTCTCCTCCGTGGGGCCGTAGTCGCAGGCAGCAGCAAAGTCCACCACGGAACAGGTGCCCGGATTGGCATGGTGCAACGCGGTCACGCCATCTTCCTTGCAGGTATCCGTCGGCGGTTGCGTGCAGGGATTGGGGTCGCACGGGTTCACCTCGGGACAATCGGTGTTGTCCGCACCGGGAGTTCCCAGCTTGGACACGGTCTCGTCGATGAAGTAGGCCTCGGTGGCAGCGCACCAGAACGCATCGATGTCATTGGCCGCAGCGTCCAGGTGATCCTTGTCGAGCTGAGTGGCCACCCCTTCGACAACGGCCGACTTGCCGTATGCCACGTGGTCGATGACGGTCTCGCCGCACTTGATCTCGACCTGGTCGCCCGAGTTGCTGAGCGACATCCCCGAGTACACGTAGTCCGGGGCCAGACCGAAGTTCTTGGCCGGGTCTCCGCTGCGTGCAAGCAGCACGAACTGGCCGGGCTTCAGCATCACGTGCTCCAGGATCGTGTGAAGGTCGGAGCCGTCATCCTTGAGGAGGCAGCTCTCGAGGTCAAACGTTTCCTGGGTGGGGTTGTACAGCTCGAACCACTCGCCCACGTCGGTACCAGGCTGGGACTTGGCCATGATCTCGGTTACCACGACGTCGCCGGGCTGGTCCGGCGTGTTGCCGAATCCCGGGGACTTGCACATGGCGTCCTGGCACGTCCCGCCGTCTTGCGAGCAGTCCTCGGGAACGGCCTCGTACGTGCAGTCCGGAGCAAACCCGTTGGCAGTGCACACGCCCACGGCGGGATACTCGAGCAGGGTGATGCCATCCGGGTCGCACTCGTCGGCCGGCGGCTCGGTGCACGGGTTGGGCTCGCACGGATCGACCGGCTCACCGCAGTGATCGACCACGCAGACCAGGCCGTCGTCGGCACAGTTCTTGAGCTTCTCCGCGTACTCGCATGCGGGCTCGCCGTCCTCACCCACGGTGCAGGCTCCGGGGACCTCGTAGCCCACCAGAGTCAGCGTGTCATCCTTGCAATGGACTGCCGGCGGCTTGAGGCAGGGGTTCGGAGTGCACGGGTCCCCCTCGGATACGCACATGCCGAGCTTGCAGACCATGTTCGAGGCCCCGCAATCCTCCTCTTCCGGCTCATACGCGCAGACAGCGGTCTCGCCGTCGGCCGTGCACGTTCCCTCGGCCGGGAAGTGCAGTGCGACAAGCCCGTCCGCATCGCACGAATCGTCTCCTGGCGGCTCGGTGCACGGGTTCGGGTCGCACGGGTCGACCGGAGGCACTTCCTCCTGTCCTCCCCCTTCCCCGCTGATGTCAGCGGCATCCCCCGACACCTCGGGGAACACGATGTCCTGCGCCACCTCCGGCCCGCCAGCGGTGTCCTGCGTCCCATCGCCCCCAGAGCACGCTGCAAACGCCAATGAGAGGAACGGAACCACACATGCCCAGGCAAACACTCCCCAACTCCGCACCATCACTCCACCTCCATGAATTCGTTGCAGGATACCGCTCCGGGCTACAGCCCACACTTGTCGTTGGTCGCCCCGGGAGTCCCCAGATCACCCGATCCGTAGGGCGTCGAGGCCATGCACCACACGTTCCCGGAATCGTTCTGCACCGGGTCGAAGTAATCCTGGTGAAGGACCAGCGACGCTCCGTTCGGGTTCGGGAACCCGGCACCGGTGCCATAGGCCACTTTGTCGAGCACCACCCCGCCGATCTCCAGCCAGATCGCATCCGACGTGTTGGCAAGAATTACGCCCGCACCAGCCGTCGCCGGGTAAGCATAGCTGACCTTTGCACCGCCGTTGGTGGCGAGATCGCCGTTGTTCCCCAGCGAGACGACCTTGAACGGCGGCAGGAGGATCGACGAGGCAATGGTGTGGCCCGTGTCGTTGTTGGACGCGATCTTGATCCCCTTGAGCTCGAGCATCTTGTCGGACTTGTTGTAGATCTCGAACCACTCCCCCTTGTCGTCGCTCACCTTGGACGGGTTGAACATGATCTCGTCGATCACGATGTCCCCGGCAACGGGCGATTCCGGGACAGCGGAGATGGGGTACAGCATCGGGGCCGGCATGCTCGCCTGATCCTTGATCGGCCCGTTGTTGTAAAGGTAGTCGACCCCCGCCACGCCCGCAACGAACCGGACTTCGAAGTCGACCGACAGGGTCCCGCCGGCCACCGTGAAGGATGCCGGGATCAGCGCCTTGTACTCGTCGTTGTTGCCGACGTCCTTGTTGTACTCCATGGCCGCGCTGACGTAGCCGGCCCCATCGACCATCTTGTACTTGACCAGCGCCTCGACCTTCGCCCCCTGGCCCACCTTGTCGGTGACGCCGGCCTTGTAGATCTGGACGTAGACCGTCAGGTCCTGCTTGTTGTCCACGCTGGTCCCGTTGTTTGGCCAGATCTCGCCGACCCAGCCGATCTCGCAGGCATCGGGGAGGGCATCGTTGTCCGCATCGACCTTGTCGTTGCCGCCAGGGCAGAGGTCCATGGGGTCGTAGACGCCGTCGCCGTCACTGTCGGCACAGGCACCGTCGCCGACGCAATCGGGGTCCTTGCAGTCGACGTGGCCATCCCCGTCGTTGTCGACGTTGTCGCCGCAATCGTACTCCATGCAGGCGAAGTTGAGGTCCCCCGGCGTGCCGAAGTCGCCCGAGAGGTCGAGCGCCCACGGAGCCACGGAAGCGCACCAGTTGTTCCCGTCGTCGTTCTCGTCCGCATCGATGTAGTCCGGGTCGAGCTGCATGCTGGCCCCGTTGGGGTCGGGGAAGGTTGCGCCCCCATCCCAGGCCACTTCATCCAGCGTCACCCCGTTGAGGGCGAGGATGATCTCGTCTGAATCGTTGGCAAGCGAGAAGCCGGAGTAGACGAAGTCGGCCTCGACGCCCCCGTTCACGGCGGGGTCGCCGTTCCGGGCGAACACGAGCAGGCCTCCGGGCAGAATCGATAGGGCGACTGGCACCTTGAAGTAGTCGGTCCCGCCATCAGAGACCTCGAGGAAGGCCAGGTTGAAAGTCTCACCCGACAGGTTCATGACCTCGAACCACTCCCCGGCAGCATCATCGACAGCTGCCGGGTTCTGCATCACTTCCGTGACCACGATGTCGCCGTACTGGGGATAGGGGCCGCAGTCGTCGGAGCCGAGGCAATCCTCGTCCAGGCAGTCCGCCGCCAGGTCGCAGTCGTCGTCGATCTGGTCGCCGCAGACCGACTCGGTCTTGCAGATGTCCGTGCCCTTGCACAGCGCATCGCAGCAGTCCGTGTTCCCGTCGTCGTTGTCATCGACCTGGTTGGAGCAATCCTCGCACGTCCACTTGCCCGGCTTGCACTGGAAGTCGGCGCAGACGTCGCCGCTGGTGCAGGCCTCCTGGTCGTCGCACGGCTTCGTGTTGGCGGTCTCGAGGCACCCCTTGGCCAGGTCGCACGAGTAATCCGCACACGGATTCCCCTTGTTGCAGGATGCGTGATCGGGGACGTGCTTGACGACGTCGTTGTCCTCGTCGCAGGAATCCACGGTGCAGGCCACCTGGTCATCCACCACCGGAGCATCCCCGTTCACGCAGGAGCCGTCGGCCGGGACGCAGCTCTCCAGACCGTTGCAGAACTTGCCGTCGCTGCATACCTTCGGCGTTCCCTTGCAGCTTCCGCCGCCGCAGACATCGCCGACGGTGCACAGGTCGCCGTCGTTGCAGGCATCGGTGTTGTTGACGATGACACAGCCGGTGAGCGCGTCGCAGGTATCGGATGTGCAGGGGTTCTGGTCTGCACACAGCAGGTCATCGGCAGCGTTGACCACCTTGTCATTGACTTCGTCACAGGAATCGACGGTGCAATCCACGCCGTCGTCCAGAACCGGGGCCTCGCCGGGGAGACACTCGCCGGTATCGGCCTTGCAGGTCTCCATTCCGTTGCAGAACTGGCCGTCGCTGCACACCTTGGCAACCCCGGCGCACTTGCCCTCGGCGCAGACATCGTCCACCGTGCAGGGGTCGCCGTCGCTGCACTCCGCCGTGTTGTTGGTCAGGACGCAACCGGCCTGCGGGTCACAGACGGTATCGGTGCAGGGATTCTCGTCCGCACACTGCAGAGCGTCCGGCGTGTGGACCGTCTCGTCCTTCTCCTCGTCGCAGGAATCCACGGTGCAATCCACGCCGTCGTCCAGAACCGGGGCCTCGCCGGGGAGACACTCGCCGGTATCGGCCTTGCAGGTCTCCATTCCGTTGCAGAACAGGCCGTCGCTGCACACCTTGGGAGTCCCCTTGCAGAGGCCGGCCCCGCAGACATCGTCCACTGTGCAGGGGTCGCCGTCATCGCATGCGAGTACGTTCTCGGTGTTGACGCACCCGAGCAGCGGGTCGCAGACATCGTCCGTGCACGGATTGCCGTCGTCGCACAGGGCTGCGTCGGGAGTGTGCACCACCTCGCTCGTTTCGTCGCTGCACGAATCGAGGGTGCAATCCACCTCGTCATCCAGCAGCGGGGCTTCGCCGGAGAGGCAGTCACCGGACTCCGTGTCGCACGCCTCGAGCCCGTTGCAGAACTTGCCATCGCTGCACACCTTGGGGACAGCGCTGCACGCTCCGTCCACGCAGGCATCGTCGACGGTGCACGGGTCGCCGTCATCGCACTCGTCCGTGTTGTTCGGGTTCGAACAGCCAGCCTCGGGGTCGCACACGTCGTCGGTGCACACGTTGCCGTCGTCGCACGCGGTGCCATCCGGCTCGTTGACCACCTCGTCCTTGTCCTCGTCGCACGAGTCCTTCGTGCATTCGATACCGTCGTCCGTCTCCGGAGCGGTTCCCGACGTGCAGCTGCCGTCCGCGGGGTCGCACGATTCCGTGCCGTTGCAGAACTGGCCGTCATCGCACTCCTTGGGGGCGCCGCCGCACTGCCCGTCCGCACACTTGTCGTTCTCGGTGCACGGGTCGCCGTCGTCGCACGCTGCCTTGTTGTTCTGGCTCAGGCAGCCTGCCGCTGCATCGCAGACGTTGTCGGTGCACGGGTCACCGTCGTCGCAACCGGCATTGTCCGGGTCGTGGACGATCTGGTCGGTCTCCTCGTCGCACTTGTCGACCGTGCAGAGCACGCCGTCGTCCAGGTCGATGGGAGTTGCCTGGATGCACTCGCCGCTTTCCGGGTCGCAGGCTTCGACGCCATTGCAGTACAGGCCGTCGTTGCAGACCCTGGCCGGGTTCTCGCAGACTCCGGCATTGCACTTGTCCTCGGTGCAGGGGTCCTCGTCGGCACACTGGTCATCCGACGTGCAGCCGCCTCCCTGGTCCACGGATGCATCGCCGCCGACATCCCCTGCGAGATCCTCGGTGACTGCGTCGTTCGAAGTGCCGCCACCGCCGCCGCACGATGCCAGGACAATCGCAATCGCTGCCGAAAGACCCAACGCCCCCACATTCGCCGTTCGCATCCCCACCCCCACTGGTTCTCGTCTGGTTGGCCCCGCACCTTCGGGCCGCACCTGTGCGGCGGCACCGGGCCTATGATGCGCAGGATATGGACAGGGTCCGGCCCTGTCAACCCAAACCCGTCATCTCAACTGCCGATATGTGCAAAGAGATCAAAGTCTTGTCGTTCGTCGAGCCCCGCCGGATGATCGGCGGACGAGACGACCATGTTCAGTCCAGGAAGGCGTGCGTGCAGTCGCCGGGCGTGGGGGCGGGCTGAACGATCCACCCCGAGGCGGTGCGCTGGAGGGAGTTCCCGGACGAGGCATCCGGAGCATCGACCTCTCCGGCCTTCCCTGTCTCATCGAGCAGCCCGTTGCCGTTCGACCCGCCGTAGATGACGGCGTCCAGCGGGACCGTGTCCCCCCCCAGGCCCGAGGCCGGCACGGCAAACAGCCCGACAGCGTCGGCCGTGCTCCCCGAGTTCTGGAGATCGGGGTCGAAATCCACGGCCTGCCCGAGAGGCGGGTTGTAGTTGGAGGCTTCCGTCTTGGGTCCTCCGACCACGAAGCACTGCCCGGGCTCCAGCATGCCGACGAGCTGCAGCGTGGACGCGGTGTAGCTGGTTCCGCCGCTCCCGATGGAGTACCCCGCAAGGTCGACGACCTTCATGGTTCCGTTGTAAATCTCGACCCACTCGAGGCCGTTGTCCTCGCCAGCGACATCGTAGAGCACCTCGGTCAGGATGAGACCGACCAGGGGCAGGTCCACCACCTCGACCAGTGCGGAGACATCTCCCGCCTCTGTCTGGGCGGTCAGGAGCACCGTGCCTGCGGTCTTGGCCTCGACGGAGAACACGGCGGAGAAGGTCCCCTCCTCGACCAGCACCGAGTCGGGGGCCTCGATCACCCCCTGCGTGTCGGTGGACAGGAGGACCAGGGTCCCGCCGGGCCGGGCCGGGATGTCCAGGGTCACGGTCAGCTCGAGGGAAGTGGCGAGCGCCACCTGGCTTTCAGGCGGCGTCAGCGCGGTCGGAATGGGGATGCGGCCCGGCTCGATCACCACGACTTCGGCATCGTAGGATTTGTCCCCGAAGGCCGCCGTCACCTTCACGGGTTCGGCCCCCCCGATGAGGCCGGAGACCGGGACGTCGATCTCGGTTGCGCCGGGCGGCACAGTGACCGAATCCGGGAGCACGACGCGGGTTTCGTCCGCGCTGGAGAGAGCCACGACGACGTCGGTCTGGGCCGGAGCAGTGAGCCGCACGACCAGGGGGGGGATCGCCTGGGCTTCGAGGGCCCCCTCGTCCACGAACACGAGCGGACTCTCGAACGGTGCCAGCTTGAGTTGCGGAACGATGTCCGCCGCGTTTCGCGGGTTTAGCTTCATGCTGTCGTTGGCGAACCGGAGTATCCCGGCGATGGTCATGACGTCCCCCTTCTCGGGCGGGGGAGCAAGCAGGAAGAAGAAGTCGTCGACCGGGAGCACCCCGGCGAGCTGGAACTCGTTGGTCGGGTCGGAATCGCCCGGGCCGGCGGGCAGGTCGAGGGCCGTAACCTCGGCATCCTGCACCCGGACGAGCACGGCCTCGTAGGCATCGGCCAGCTCGCCGCCCGAGGCGACCTTCTCGGCATCGACGACGACGGGGGCCGGCTCTTCCACTCCGGTGTCCAGCACTTCGATCGACTCGATCCAGGTGAGCTGGAGTTGCCCCCAGTAATCCTGGGTCTTGCCGGTCACCCGCACGAGATCCCCCCGTTCCGGAATCGGCAGCTCGTCCGGGTTGTTGGCGGGCAGATACACGTAGATGCCGCCGAACTGGTAGCCGAGCGTGTCGTCGAGCTGGTCCTCGGGAACCTGGATGAAGAACCTGGGAGCGGCGACTCCGGTCACGACCCCGTCCACGGTGACCTTGGCCCCGACCGGGATGAGCACAGTCTTGAGGTCATAGATGGTGGCCACGCACGGGGTATTTCCGGGGTTGGGGGCCTGGGGGCACGGGTCGCACGCGTCCCCCAGCCCGTCGGCATCGGCATCCTCCTGGAGGACGTTGGAATCGTTGGGGCAGTTGTCCTCGAAGCTGAGCCAGTCGTCGCCATCACGGTCGAGCGGCTCGGGCACGGGGCAATCCTGGGAATCTGCGTCCACCGGGCACGGATCGCACGGATCCCCCAGCCCGTCGCCGTCCACGTCGGCCTGCTTGTTCCCGTCCACGGGGCGCGGCGGATTGAACACCTTGGGGCAGTTGTCCTCGTCACCGACAACCCCGTCTCCGTCCGGGTCGTCGGCTACCGACTGCCCGTCGAACTCGCCGGGACGCATCGGCACACAGGTCGGCTCGTCCGGCGGAGCACCGCAGAAGAACAGGTCGTACGACGACTCGTTGGCCGTCTGGAGGTCGGCAAACGCGTACCCGGTCTCCCTCACGGAGCATACCGTACGGACCTGCCCGCAGACGCCGCCCGGGATGGACTCGCAGCCGTCCTTCCCCTCTGGCAGGGCCTGGACCAGTGCGGTCTCGCCGTACAGAGGAAGCCCACCGCGCAGCACCAGCAGGGTGGTGGTCGGAGATGCCTCGATCACCGCCCGGAACGGATTTTCGGCGGATGCTTGGTCGAACACGGCAATGTCAGCGGCGCGTCCCGGCAGCAGCAGCCCGGTGGCATCATCCACGGACAGTGCGGACGCGGCATTCAGCGTGGCCATCTCCCAGAGCTCCCGGTCCGTGAAGTGGTGGCCCATGTAGTAGTCGTTCAGGAGCGAGGCGCACTGGAGCTCCCGCAGGATGTTGATCGAACCCGATGCGGTCCAGTCCGTCCCAAGCGCCACCAGCACGCCCTGCCGCTGGTACAGGGAGACCTGGGCCGTGTGCCCGTAGAGTGCCACGTTGGACCTCGGCGACCAGACCACGGCCGTGCCGTTGCCGGCCAGCTCTGCGCCGTCCTCTGCGGTCAGCCCGATGCAGTGGACGAAGGCGCTCCCGGGCTCGGTGAGATCGACTCCCCCGCCCGCGTCCGAGCTGAGGCAGAGAAACTCGTTGCGGGCCTCCTTGTCGATCCCCTCGGACACGTGCGGCAGATAGCAATCGTTTTCCAGCACCCACTTTCCGTCGATCTTCGGGTAGTCGCAACTGTCGGTCAGGAGGGTGCCGTCGTTGTCGCTGAGGGGGAAGGTGTTGTAATACACCGGCGGCTGCTCCAGCCCTTCCTGGGCCGACTTGTCCAGGTTCCGAAGAAAGCCGGCAGCAGAGCCCGAACCGGCCAGCGAGGTCGTTCCGGCCAGCACCTGTCTCATCTCGCCCCAGATGATCTCCTTCTCCTTGGCGCCGCCCGGGACCGGAATCTTCTTGTGTCCCCGGATGCCCAGTCTCCAGTCGTGCCGGTGGTCGAACCGCTCGTCCCCCCAGTCGGAAGGCGAGTTCTGGGTGTAGGTGATGTGATCGTGGGAGTTGATGAGCCCGGGGGAGACCACGGCATTCGGGCAGGTGACCTGGGTTGCGCCGCCGGCCGCAGAGTGATCGCCGCAGTCGCACCCGGCGCAGAGGATCTTCCCGTCCTTGAACAGCACTCCGCCGCCCGCATAGACTTCCTTGGGCCCCAGGATGGTCCCCGACAGCAGGACCGCATCGCTGCCGACCTTGACCGCGCACGACTGACCGTCAACCGGGGGCAGCGGGCCGCAATCGACCGTGACCCACTCTTCGACCGTGCCGCCGCCGTCCGTCTCGTTCCCGGCCGCATCCCCTGCGTCGGGCGTTCCGCCCTGGTCCGCCAGATCGGCCAAGTCGGGCAGCGCATCCCCAATCGTGGTAGCGTCCCCGCCATCCGCTCGGACATCCGGAATGTCGACCGGGACATTCCCGTCGGGCGCTCCCTCGTCCCCGGTGCGGACATCACCTGGGCCCGCGTCCGGAGCGCTCTTTCCTCCCCCGGAGCATCCCCACATCGCCACCAGGCCAACGACGACTAATCTCCGCCCCCAACGGAATCCAACGCTGCACGAAGAAGACATAGGTTCACCTCCACCCGGTGCTGTGAGTCGCGTATGCAGAGCGCGAAGTCAAGCAACAACGCCAGGAAGCAGGAGTGAAAATCAGGAGCCGACTGGGGTCATGCCGGCACGGCTGAGCAGTTCCGCCGCGGCCAGGCCGGCCGCCGCCCCAAGAAGCCGCGAAGACAGCTCCAGGCGAAGCGGATTCCCGGCCTCCCGGCCGACGGTCTTGCCGAGACAGTCCGTGATTCGACGGCACATCACCCGCTCGACGCCATCGGACACGTCGAGTGCGACCACGGCCAGCTCGCCGCTGGCGACGTGGGCGACCAGGTCGGCTTCCCGCGTGACCTTGCGGACCGCCTCGGCGACCAGCCTTTCTGCGGCCTGCGCCTGATCGACGGTCAGTCCGGTCAGGGCCTTGACCATGGGGATGTCGATGCGTAGGAGCAGGAGGCGCATCCCGGTCCGCCGCGCATAGCGGAGCTGCTGCGCGGCCATGGCCAGGAACCCTTCCAGCGACAGGACTCCGGTCTCAGGCTCGATCCACATGCCGGCCACCGCTGCCCGCAGCAGCCGGTGGCGCTCCATGGCGTGGCGGATGCAGCGGGCCAGGAGGCGGGCATCGAAGTCCCCTTTGATCAGGTACTCCTGGGCGCCCCGCTGGATTGCGAGCCTGGCCATATCCTCGTCGGCCAGGGCTGTCATGATGACGACCGGGAGCTGGGGCTGCCCGGATACCAGCCGGACGATGGTGTCCAGCCCCCAACTGTCGGGAAGGGTCAAGTCGAGCAGAATGGCATGGAACTCGGTCCGCTGGATCGCGGCCAGAGCACCGGCCAGCGTGTTGGTCCCCTCGACCTCGAAGGCCGGCTCCATGAAGCCGGACAACATGATGCGAACAAACCTCAAGTCCGCAGGATTGTCTTCGACAATCAACAGGCGGACAGGCTTTTCCCTCATAGGAATCACCTCCACGCCCAAACTCCGCACTCCAACACGACCAGGGGGGACCATGTCCAACATCAGCATAGCGCGTCCGCCCGGTCGGTCAACAGCTTTTTTCGAGTGGAGGTTGCGGCACCGGATTGGACCGCTTCAGGACAGGGACACATCCTCGGGAGGCCGGCCCGTGGCAGGGTCCCAGCCCATGGCCTGCCAGAACTCACGCTGCAGCGACTCCAGGTCGACGGAACGCCCCTTGAGGGTGCCATGCGGCAGCGGCGGATTGCCCAGCGCCCGCTCGTTCGGCCGGTTGCGCTTCGGGTCCACCCCGTGGCGGAAGTTGAAGAGCTGCCGGAGCCCCTGGATCCGCCCGCCCATCTCGAGGTAATCGGCAGCCGAGCGCCGCCACCCGGTGGCCGCATTCATCCATCCGAAGAGCGGGAGCCGCGTGGCCCCCATGAAAGCCCCGAACATGCAGAGCCCCGCACCGTTGAACACTGCGGAGTACCGGCTGCACGCGGCCCCCATCACCGCCTTGTCCGAATCGACCTCGTACTTTCGGCCTTTCACATACAGCGGCGGGGGCTTGGGCAACCCGGGGACGACCTTCCAGAGCTGGTACATCTCGTAGTAGAGCTGCGCACCGATGGTGTGCCTTCCCGGGGCCGGCTCGGCCGCGTAGTGCAGGGCAAACCCGGGGTCGAGCCGGCTGTCGTGCATGGGGAGATCCTGCCCCCCGGCATGCATCGCAAACCGATCCGCCCCCTTGCCGATCTTCTCCGCAGCAGCCTTGGAGCCGTCGGCCAGCAGATCGCCGATCCCTTCCCGCCGGGTCATCTTCTCGAGCAACGCAACGATTGCAGCGGTATTGCCCCAGCGGAGCTCCAGCCCGCCGGTGTCCTTCTCCGTCAGGAGGCCGTGCTCGAAACACTCGAGCGCAAATGCGGCCGTGCTCCCGGCCGAAATGGTATCCATGCCGGCCCGGTTGAGCAGCTCGTTGAGATAGAAGATGCTGTCGAGGTCCTCGTTCATGAGCAACCCGCCCAGTGACAGCACCGTCTCGTATTCCGGCTTGTGGGTCTCCTCGTAGCCCCCCGCCCCGGAGCAGATGCCTCCGCACCCGAGCGGACAGGAGTAGCAGTGGTACTTCTTCTTTTCCCTCGCAACAATGGCGTCCGGGTTCACCGAGCGGGAGCGGCGGCGGTCGAACTCCACGTGGCTCCCCTTCCAGTTCATGATCGGGGAATCCCCCATCTCGATGGAGATCTGGTTCATGCTGACCGTGCCCCACTTCTTCAGCATGACCTTGTACAGCATCCCGTCCTGCGCCATCTGGACCGGGAGCAACCCCATCATGGTCCCCAGGTACGCAGCAAGCGGCCCGGGAGGAAGCGGGAGGTCCTTCTTCACGTGCTCCATGCAGGACGTCGTGAGCCGCTTCATCTCCTCCGGATCGTGAACTTCGATCTTCTTGTTCCCGTGGAGGACCAGCGCCTTGAGCTTCTTGGCCCCCATGACGGCCCCCAGCCCCGCCCGCGCCGCCATGCGCCCCCGGTCGTTGGATACCCCGGAGATGAGCGACAGCTTCTCCCCCGCGGGGCCGATACAGGCCACCTGGACCATCTTGCCGTACCGCTCCTTGAGGCTGGTTTCGCAGACGACCGTATCCTTCCCCCAGAACTCCGCAGCATCCTCGATCCTGGCCTTCCCATCCTTCACGACCAGCATCACCGGAGTCTCACTGGCACCGATGAAGAAGATGCCGTCGTACCCGCATTTCTTGATGAACGGGGAGAGCTGCCCGCCGCAGTTGGCATCCCCCCAGCATCCGGTCAAGGGCGACTTGCCGACGAGCATCCAGCGCCCGGTGAACAGGCTGCCCGTCCCGGTCAGCAACCCGGACACGAAGCCCAGGATGTTGCCCGGGGCAAGCGGGTCCACCCCCGGCTCCATGCGCGTCCCCAAGAGCCAGGCGGCCAGCCCCATTCCCGAAGTCACAGCCTCGTACACGGAATCGGGGACGTCCTCATCCGTGCAGGTCCTGGCCGTGAGATCCACCCAGAGAATCCGCCCCATGTACCCTTTTGCCATGTGCGCCCCTCCCATGCTGATGCCTGCTTCCACCTGGTACCGCGGACGGAGTGTACCCCATGCGACCTCCAGAGCACAATCGGCATGAGCGGCCAAGGCGCACACGGTGCTGAATCGGGGTTCTTCCTGCAAGGCTCGGGGTTCTTCTTGCATGGCGCGGAATGGTTGACTAGAGTTAACCGGTCGGATCGAGGACATGGAGGGTGCCATGGTCGAGTATCGGGGCACGGTCTTCTCCGCCGCGTGGACGGGGCTTCAGGCAAGGGAGGCACCGGTTCAGCCGGCGGACGCTTTCTCCTACGTGGCCGCCCGATTCCTGGAGTCCCTGGAGGCCATTGACGTGACCAGCCTGGACGACCTCCAGGAAGAGGACTTCGTCGAGTTCATGCTCGTCGATCTCGACATCGACGACCTGCCGGCAGCGTTCCGTCCAGTAGTCCCCGAGGCCGTCGCCACGCTGGCACTGGCGCTGGGAGAGATCGGACACGTGAAGAACGCCGGCCGCGTGGCCAGCCGCATCCGCATGCACTCGCAGGAATTCCACCAGCGCCTGGCCGGCAAGGCTCCCGGCTCCCGCGACCACCTCGACAACGACGAGAAATCGCGCAGAAAGGGGCGCTGACGGTCAAACTCGGCAGCCACCCTCGTCGCCCACCGCTGCTTGAGCGGCAAAACACGACTCAACCCAGGCCACAGCCGACAATCGGGGCAGGCCTCACGGTTCCGAGCGGTTGGGGATAAGCGGCGGGGAAACGTCCTCCCTCACCTTCCAGAACTTGAGCATGTTGGTCTGGAACGGCTCCTTGCCAAACCGCATTCCGAACGTGACCGCAATGGTGTCGCCCGCCGTTGCCAGGCCGTGCCGGACAAGCTCCCGCTCCGCCTGCTCCACGACTCCCTCCACCCCTTTGACCCAGGCACCGTGGAGCGGGGTCACCCCCCAGTGGAGATTGAGCCTGCGCAGGACGGCATGGTGCCGGGAAAAGGCCACGATGGCCGCCTTCGGACGCTCGGCCGCTGCCAGCGCAGCGCTCCGCCCGGACTCGGTGTACACGGCCATGGCAGTCAGCCCGTACTCCCGCGCAGCGGCGCTGACGGCCTCTGCGATCATGGCCGAAAACGACTTGTCGTTCATCACCGGATTGGTCAGGTTCCGGTTCTCCCAGCCGCTCTGCTCGACCTCCTCGATGATGCGGGCCATGGTCC
>Ga0233425_10001917_pt1 | contig 43713 bp, 41 predicted proteins | sample Watercolumn_Towu_2_FD_181712 | JGI IMG/M metagenome (GOLD analysis project Ga0233425, IMG submission 181712) | Freshwater microbial communities from Lake Towuti, South Sulawesi, Indonesia - Watercolumn_Towuti2014_140_MG | ecosystem: Environmental > Aquatic > Freshwater > Lake | place...
GATTCTGGTCCACCGCATCGGTCAGCAGCCCGCCCTGATCATAGCCGACATAGCCCGGAGGCGCGCCGATCAGGCGGCTGACCGAATGACGCTCCATATATTCGGACATGTCGAAGCGCTGCAGCGGGATGCCCAGGATCGACGCCAGCTGGCGCGCCACTTCGGTCTTGCCGACGCCGGTGGGGCCGGAGAAGAGATAGTTGCCAATCGGCTTGTCGGGATCGCGCAGGCCCGCGCGGCTGAGCTTGATCGCCGAGCTCAGCACATCGATCGCCTTGTCCTGACCAAAGACGACGCGCTTCAGGTCGGTCTCGAGCGTGCCGAGAACCTTCTTGTCGTCGGTCGACACGGTCTTCGGCGGTATGCGCGCCATCGTCGCGATCACGGCCTCGATCTCCTTGGGCGTGATCACCTTCTTGCGCTTGGCGGGCGGCACCAGCATTTGCGAGGCACCTACCTCGTCGATCACATCGATCGCCTTGTCGGGCTGCTTGCGGTCGCTGATGTAACGCGACGACAGCTCGACCGCCGCCTTGATCGCGTCGGGCGTGTATTTGACGTTGTGATGCTCCTCGAAGGCCGAGCGCAGCCCCGCGACGATTTTGATCGTATCCTCGATCGTGGGCTCGTTCACGTCGATCTTCTGGAAGCGCCGCAGCAGTGCGCGGTCCTTCTCGAAATGATTGCGGAATTCCTTGTAAGTGGTCGAGCCGATGCAGCGGATCGAACCGCCCGACAGCGCCGGCTTCAGCAGGTTCGACGCGTCCATCGCGCCGCCCGACGTCGCACCCGCGCCGATGACGGTGTGGATCTCGTCGATGAACAGCACCGCGTGGGGCAGCTTTTCGAGCTCGGTTACGACCTGCTTCAGCCGCTCCTCGAAGTCACCGCGATAGCGCGTCCCGGCGAGCAGTGAGCCCATGTCGAGCGAATAGATGACCGCCGGCAGCAGCACCTCGGGTACGTCGCCTTCGACGATCTTGCGTGCCAGACCCTCTGCAATCGCGGTTTTGCCGACGCCTGGATCGCCGACATAGAGCGGGTTGTTCTTCGAACGGCGGCAGAGGATCTGTACGGTGCGGTCGACCTCCGCCGAGCGCCCGATCAGTGGATCGACCTTGCCCGACTTGGCCTTCTCGTTGAGGTTGACGCAGAATTGCTTGAGCGCGCTCTCGCCCTTCTTGCCGTCGGTCTTCGCCTGGGCCTTCTCCTCCTCGGCACCCTTGACCTCGCGCTGCTCGGTCGGCTGGCCGGCCTTGCCGACGCCATGGCTGATGTAGCTGACCGCATCGAGGCGGCTCATGTCCTGCTGCTGCAAGAAAAAGACTGCATAGCTCTCGCGCTCACTGAACAGGGCGACGAGGACGTTGGCACCGGTCACTTCCTCGCGACCCGAAGACTGGACGTGAAGGATGGCGCGCTGGACGACGCGCTGGAAGCCGCTGGTCGGCGAAGGATCGGTTTCGCCCTCGACCTTGAGCGCATCGAGTTCGGTGTCGAGATAGTTGGTGACCGCGTTGCGCAGCTCCGACAGATCGACGCCGCAGGCAGTCATGACTTTCGACGCATGTTCGTCCGCGATCAGCGCCAGGAGCAGATGCTCCAGGGTCGCATATTCGTGGCGCCGGCTGCTGGCTGCGCTCAGCGCATTGTGCAGCGTCTGTTCGAGTTCGCGGGCGAAGGATGGCATGGTCGTTCTACTCCATTCGGCATGGGCCGAGCCATGCCGCTACACCATATGTCGGGTGCCTAGGGCCGTTCATCAAGAACCACCCTTCTGCCGGGGTGCGAACGTATCGCTTTCCGGCAGTCGCGCCGTCATCGCTTGAATAGGCTTTCGGCTGTTGCGCGATGGTTAACGGCTTTTGTCATCCGCTCGCGGCAGCGGTCGATCTCGCCCGTGAGTGCGGCAATCCGCAGCTCAAGTTCTGCGACCGAGAGCGGGTCGAGATCCTGCCGAACCAGCTGGCTCAGCGGATCGTCGGCCTTTTTGGCGAAAAGATCGTCGGGCTCCATGGCCTCAAAGTTGACCCTGACGGGACGCATGTCAATAAACCGATGGTGAATCGGGCGTCGGCAGCGCCTTGATCGGGGGCAAGATGGTCGAAATAGCTGAGACGATGTGGGCGATCGACCCGGAAGGGCCGGGCGGACCGGAGATTCTCGTTCCGGTGAGGCGTCCAGTGCCGGAGCCGGGTCCGGGTCAGGTCCTCATCCGAGTCGCCGCCGCCGGGGTCAACCGGCCCGATGTCGCCCAGCGGACGGGCCGTTATCCGCCGCCGCCAGGTGCGCCATCGATCTTGGGGCTGGAGATCGCCGGCGAGATCATCGCCTGCGGGGACGGTGTGATGCCCGAACTGAAGGGGCAGTCGGTCTGCGCGCTGGTGGCCGGCGGGGGCTATGCCGAATATGCGGTGGCCGAAGCTGGTCTCTGCCTTTCGATCCCCAACACGCTTTCGATGATTGAGGCGGCGGCGATCCCGGAAACGCTGTTCACGGTGTGGAGCAACGTTTTCGAGCGCGCTTATGCTGCCGAAGGCGACACCGTTCTCGTCCATGGCGGCACCAGCGGTATCGGCACAATGATGATCCTGCTCGGCCGCATTTTCCAGGTCCGCACCATCGTGACCGCCGGATCGGACGAGAAATGCGCCGCAGCGGTCAAGCTCGGTGCCAGTGCGGCTATCAACTATCGCACGGAGGATTTTGTCGCGGAGGTTGCCCGGCTGACCGACGGGCGTGGGGTCGATGTCGTGCTCGACATGGTGGGCGGCGACTATCTTCCGCGCAACCTCGACTGCCTGGCCGAGGATGGGCGCCATGTGTCGATCGCGGTGCAGAAGGGCGCCAAGGCCGAGGTTCCGATCTGGAAGATCATGCAGAAGCGGTTGACGCTTACCGGTTCTACGCTCCGCCCCCGCGACATCAGCTTCAAGACCGGTGTCGCCGATGAGATCGCCTCGGTGGTCTGGCCGCATGTCGAGGAGGGTCGGCTCAAGCCGGTGATCGACACCACCTTCCCGCTTGAAGCCGCCGCTGACGCGCATCGCCGTCTCGACGAGGCTCATATCGGCAAGGTGGTGCTCACGATGTAGGGCGGGGGCCCGCCGTAAGCGGCCCCCCCGTAGCTTACTTGTCCAGTCGGCGCGCGTGGTCGAGATGACCCTGCACGACGGGCAGGAGTTCGCCTGCAACTGTGCGAAGCGCGGGCGTGTCGCCCTTAGCCGAATAGTCTCGCAGCAGGACGACCGCGTCCTCATGCGCGTCGACTTGATCGTCGATATACTCCTTGTCGAACTCAACGCCTTTCATCTTGCCGAGCTCGGCAAGGTCTTCCTGCTGGTCGGCGGTCATTTCGGCGTTGGGCGTCAGCGCAGGATTGGCGGTCGCTGCCGCCGCCTTCATCTTGGCGGTCGAATCGGTGTGCGCCTTGATCATCTCCGCCGCGAAGTCCTTGACAGCTTGCGAAGATGCGTTGGTTACGGCCAGCTTGGCGGTCGCGATTTCATAGGCGTCGGACTTCGCCATGCGATCGATAAACTCCTGGCCCGCCGGGGTTGGCGACAGGGCCTGCTGCGCATCCAGCGCCACGTTCGACGCCATCGCGCCTGCGCTGTCGAGCGCCTGCTCGGCCTGGTTCGCCGCTGCATCGGCATCGGCTTGTGTGCGGTTGCCGCAGGCCGAAAGGGCGAGCACCAGCACCGCGGCCGATACGATGGGAATGGAGCGTTTCATGATGGGCATTCCTCCTTTGGAAGCCCGTCAAACGATCCGGCCGAAAAGCCTGTTCCGCATGAGCATCATAGGAATCGCCGATTTTCCGTTACGGATCGGGTCCGGCCCGTGCTTTTCCGCGCAGCCTGCGGAACGGGAAACGATCGCGAATTGCCGCGTTGAAGACGCGGCCCATGGAAGGGCCGCGCTCCAGCGCTTCGGCCACCGCACGGGGTACCTCGAAATAGCGATACATCCGACCGCTGACGAACTCGATGTCCAACTCGGACGTCTGTGGCTCATAATGGGAGGAGCGGATGACGCTGGAAGCCATGGACGACCAACGCTCGTCGCAGGCCGAGGCTCCTCCAATCGCGATCTATATCCGGTCAGCCGCCGCCCAGGAGCCCGGCCGTATCGAAATAGTCACGCCAAGCGGTGATCTTGCCGCCGCTGGTCTCGATGATGCCCATGATTCGGATCGAGGCCGCAACCGAACCGTCCGCCGTCAGAATATGGTCTACGCGCTCGGTCAGCACCTTGTCGCCGAGTGCGACGATCGAATGCATGTCGACGGTCATCGCGACCATACCGAGATTGGCCTCGAACCCGTCGAGCGCGGCCAGTGCCTCGTCGACGCCGGTCGTCAGTGACATGCCGACATTTTCCCAGGTTGTGGTGGGCGTGAAATAGTCCTTCACCGCCTGGCGGATGGCGTCGCGACCCTTGGCCCATTCGGCGAGAAATGCTTGAGTCGTGGCGATGGCGTCGGTCATGAATATCCCCTCCTCGTTTCAGCCCGAAGTTAACGTCCGATCACTGCGCGGGCAATGGCCGCCGCCGTTACGGAAACAGATCGATGACTTCGGCATCCGCGAACAGCGCCTGGGCCAGCAACGAGCGATGGCAGCTAGCGGGTGCCCGCTCGAAGCAGAGCAGGGCGACCTTTCGTTCCCGCGCGAGATCCCGAAGCATGGCAGCTTGCGCCATGGCGTCTGGTATTTCCAATTGGCCGGCGTAAATGCGCGACAAGGTTGCGACGTCGTTACGCCGCGCCGCTGCGCGCCCCTCCGCGGGCGTGCCCAGCGCCTTGAAGCCGACATAGCCGATGCCGGCCTCGCGGAGTCCTGCGGCGAGGATGTTTTTGGAAAAGCCCGGCCGGCGCGACAGCGGGACCGCGCGAACATCGACGAGGACTTCAACGCCAGCGTCGCGCAGGCACTCGACGAATTCCTGCTGGGTCACGCCCTCGTAGCCGATCGTGAAGATCGGGGAGGGGGCGGGCGCGGTCAGGACTTCCCGTTGCTGCGGTTGGTGTAGAGCAGGGCGGCGACGATGGCGGCCGAGCCAATGCCGACGGCGGCACCGATCACCGCAGTCTTCTTCGTGATCTTCGGCGCAGACTTCGCCTTTGCGGGCGACTCCGCCGGCTGCCCGTCAGTGGTGGGGGTGTTGTCTTCTTCCAACGCCAACTCTCCTGATTGATTGCTCCGCTATGGAATCCAAGCCAGGGTCAAGGCAAGCGCTTCGTCGGCCGCAGGGCAGAGCCCATGTCGAAGCGAGGTTTGTGCGGGCCGTGTCGAGTCCAGGCTCAGGCCAGCGCGTTCCAAAGCAGGCGCGCGGTCATCGCCAGCGAGATCGTCACCAGAAGCGGGCGGATGACCCGCGCGCCGAACCGCATCGCCATATGTGAACCGACCAGCGCGCCCGCTGTCGTGCCCACCGCCATGCACAGGCCGAGCAGGAACAAGATGTGCCCTGCGAAGAGGAAGACGATGAGGCTGCCGATGTTGCTCGCGAAGTTGAACGCCTTGGTGTGCGCCGTGGCGCGGGTCAGTCCCATGCCCCGTAACGAGACCAGGGTGGTCGCGAAGAAGCTGCCCGTGCCCGGGCCGAAGAAACCGTCGTAGAAGCCGATCGCGCCGCCGACGGGCATATAGGCCTTCACGCTCAGCCGCTGATGCGCATCTTCGTCGTGCATGCGCGGCGACAGCACGATGTAGCCGGCCACCGCAAGAAGCAGCACGGGGACGATCAGGTTCAGGGCGTCGTTGCCGACCGCCTGAACCGCGAGCGCCCCCACTGCGGACAGGGCGGCGATGATCGCAACTGTCGGGGCATAGGTGCGCCAGTCGATCATTCCTTTGCGGCTGAAGTTCAAGCAAGCCGTGCCCGATCCGAAACTGCTCTGCAGCTTGTTGGTGGCGAGCGCGGCGATCGGCGGGATGCCGGCCCACAGCATCGCGGGAAGGGTAAGAAGACCGCCACCGCCTGCGATCGCGTCGATGAAGCCCGCCACGAAGGCGACCGTGGTCAATATGGCGTAGGTATCGAGGCCAAGTTCCATGCTGCACCGACCTGCCCGAGCATCCCGGCTGGCGCAAGCCTTGGCAGGCGCAGCCGCCGGGCTTATGGGCCGGACATGCAGAAACCGCGCTTCCAATTCGCCATCCAGGCCGTCGACGGCAAGGCCCGCACAGGCACCATCAGCATGCAGCGCGGTGAGATCCGCACCCCGGCTTTCATGCCGGTCGGTACGGCGGCGACGGTGAAGGCGATGAAGCCTACGGACGTTCGTGCGACCGGCGCCGACATCATCCTCGGCAATACCTATCATCTGATGCTCCGCCCCGGTGCCGAGCGCGTCGCGCGGCTGGGCGGGCTGCACCAATTCATGCGGTGGAAGCGTCCGATTCTGACCGATAGCGGCGGCTATCAGGTGATGAGCCTGTCGGCGCTGACCAAGCGGAGCGAAGAAGGCGTTTCCTTCAAGAGCCACCTCGACGGTTCGTCGCACATGCTGTCGCCCGAGCGGTCGATCGAGATCCAGCGTCTGCTCGACTCCGACATCATCATGGCGTTCGACGAGCTGGTGCCGACGACGACCACGGAGAAGCAGCAGCAAGAGGCGATGCTGCGGTCGATGCGCTGGGCGCGCCGGTCGCGTGCCGCCTTCGACGCCGGTGGCGAGCATGCCGAGCGCGCGGCGGTGTTCGGCATCCAGCAGGGAGCGCTCGACGAGCGGCTGCGCAAGCTGTCGGCCGACGCGCTGCTCGACATCGGGTTCGATGGCTATGCAGTGGGGGGGCTGGCCGTGGGCGAGGGGCAGGAGGCCATGTTCGCCACGCTCGATTTCGCGCCCGGCCAGCTCGACGAGGCCAAGCCGCGCTATCTGATGGGTGTCGGTAAGCCCGACGACATCGTCGGCGCGGTCGAACGGGGCATCGATATGTTCGACTGCGTTCTGCCGACACGGTCAGGGCGCAACGGTCAGGCTTTCACCCGAGAAGGACCGATCAACCTGCGCAACGCGCGCTTCGCCGAGGACCAGGGACCGCTCGATCCCGCCTGCGGCTGTCCCGTCTGCGGCCATTTCAGCCGCGCTTATATTCACCACCTGATCCGTGCCGGGGAAATCCTCGGCGCGATGCTCATGACCGAGCATAATCTGAGCTTTTATCAGGCCCTGATGGCGGACCTGCGGGCAGCGATTGCCGAAGGTCGCCTCAAGGCTTTCGCAGACGGCTTCCGCGCCGCCTATTACCGTACCGGCTGAGAAGACAGACCGGGGAGCGCACAGGACGCCCCCCGATCCAAACTCTGCCTCAGGGCATCAGCACGCCATCGATGACGTGGATCACGCCATTCGACTTGGCCATATCTGCGGCGGTGATCTTCACCTTGCCGCCCTTGGCATCGGTCAGCCACCACGCGCCGGCCGAATCCTTCCAGCCGGTCAGCGTCTCGCCCTGGACCGTCTTGAGCATCGCCTTGCCGCCATGCGCGGCGGCGTTGGCGGCTATGTCGGCTGCCATCAGCTTGCCGGGCACGACATGGTAGGTGAGGATCGACGTCAGCGTCGCCTTGTTCTCTGGCTTCAGCAACGTGTCGACAGTGCCGGCCGGCAGCTTGGCGAAGGCGGCGTTGGTCGGTGCGAATATGGTGAACGGCCCGGGACCCGACAGAGTTTCGACCAGACCAGCTGCCTTGACCGCAGCGACCAGCGTGGTGTGATCCGGCGAGGCAACCGCGCCGTCGACGACGGTGCCCTGATGCGCGCCATGATGATCGGCTGCCTGAGCAGCGCCGAAGGGAAGGGCGGTCGAGGCCATGAGCGCCGCGCCCGCAATCGCGCGGAAGAGCTTTTCTGACATGATTTTCATCGTCTGCATCCTTCTGAAACACTTCGGGAGGGGGAAGTGCGACCAAGGAACGTGACGAAAGCCGCTGGGGATGCGGCGCTTCCCCAAAGGGTAGTGTCGGCCGGGCCGCAACCGACAACAAAAACCCCGCCAATCCAAGGGATTGACGGGGTTTATGGTGGGCGTGGCAAGGATTGAACTTGCGACCCCTGCGATGTCAACACAGTGCTCTACCACTGAGCTACACGCCCAATGCGGGGCTCCCTAGCGGAGCCTCGGGGGGTGCGCAACCCCCCAATGTCTTTTCTTTTTAAACGCCTGTCGCGCTGCCGATCTGGAACATGCGATCGACCTCCATGACGAGGTCGCGGAGATGGAACGGCTTCGAAAGGACCTTGGCGTCGGGCGGGGTCGCGCCAGCCTTGAGCGTCACGGCAGCGAATCCGGTGATGAACATGACCCGCATATTAGGCGCCATCACATTCGCGCGCTGTGCCAGCTCGATGCCGTCCATTTCGGGCATCACGATGTCGGTCAGCAGAAGATCGAAGCTGTCCTGCTCGAGCAAGGGAAGCGCTGCCGTTCCCCGGTCTACGCTGGTTACCGCATAGCCCGAGCGCTCGAGTGCCCGCGCGAGATATTCGCGCATCGAGTCGTCGTCCTCGGCCAGCAAAATCCGGATCATGGCGGTCACATCCTGCATGCCGGCCTCATGCCGGTCCTGCCGCTCACTTATGCGCGAACCGCTTAACAATTTCCAGATGCTGGCGAAAAAAGCGATCGTCGATCAGCCTTTCGTAGCGGCAGCGGTTGCGTGGCCGGAAGGGCGACTCTAGCGTATCGGCATGGAGTCCGGCGCCCCCTTCATTCTTATTGGCCCGGCGGTCCCGGTGTCGCCGGTGCTGCTGACCGTGCCGCATGCCGGGCGCGACTATCCCGAGGCGGTAGTGGAGGCGGCGAGGGTGCCGGTGGAGCGGCTCAGGGCGCTCGAGGACCGCTTTGCGGACGAGCTTGTAAAGCCCGCCGTCGCACAGGGTGCGAGCGCCATCGTCGCACAGGTCGCGCGCGCCGCGATCGACCTCAACCGCGACCCGCGCGAAATCGATCCGGGGATGGTGGAGGGCACGCTGGCGGCCGAGGATCTTCTGCTGAGCGGCAAGGTCCGCGCCGGGCTTGGCCTGTTCCCGCGGCGGCTTCCTTCTTGCGGTGAGTTATGGCGCCGCCGAATTCCGCTGGATGCGGCTCGCGCGCGGATATCGGATATCCATGCGCCTTATCATGCCGCGATTGCGCAACGCCTCGACCTCATTCGCCAGCGCTTCGGGGCGGCGATCCTGATCGACTGCCATTCGATGCCGCCGCTGCCCGTCCGGCATGCCGACGGTCCGGTGCGGATCGTCGTCGGCGATCGCTTCGGCGCGGGCGCGTCGCTGGCGGCGGTCGATCTGGTCATGGCCGTGATCGAAAGCGTCGGCCTCGTCGCGGCGCGAAACCATCCTTATGCCGGCGGCTATACGATAGACCGGCATGGCCGTCCCCGGCACAACGTTCACGCGATCCAGATCGAATATGACCGATCGCTCTATCTCGACGCTGCGCTCGATCTTCCAGGGCCCAATGCCGATGGCTGCGGCCGTTTGCTGGCTACGATCGCGAGCCGGCTGGAATCGATGTTCCGGCCCGAAATGCCGATCGCGGCGGAATAAGCTCCCGAGCACATAAAAGAACCACCTCGTGCTTTCGCACGAGGTGGCCAAGGTTCAGGGAGGAACGCATCCCGGGGGATGCGTCGTACGGGGCCGCGAAAGGGGGGCACGACCACCGCACATTCACAAGATAGGCCGCTTGCCTTGAGGTTTCAAGGAAAGTTCGACCCATATTGGGAATTTCCTTAATCTCGCAGGACTTTCGCCTCGTCCTGCCTCACGCCTGTGCGTCGGTCGGGGTGACCGGAGGTGCCTTGCCCTGCTGGGCCTGCATTCCGAACACGTCGCGAATCAGCGACAGCGAGAAGAGGTGGGCGTAGATCAACGGGAGCAGGCCGCTCTGAACCATCTTGCGCAGCACGTCGCCCCGAAGCTCCTTGAGCTTGTCCTCGGAGATGATCTGGAAGCCGCGATAGACGAAGGGCTGGCCGCCCTCGGGTTCGATCGTCACTTCGCCGTCGATGAGCAGCTTGTTCTGGATCAACTCCTGCATGAACATGCCCGTGCGCATGCCGGCCTGCTCGAACTGCTCGCAGAAGGCGAGGGTGTTCTTCGTCGCCTCGGCCGGCTCCTCGCCGTCGAACAGCGGCATGCCGTCCTCGAACTCGCCGATCACGCCCGAGGTGCCGTCGAAGCACAGCGAAAGATCGTCGCTATCGGGACGCAGGCGGGCCAGCATGAACGGATAGCGGCGGACATAGGCCGGGATGTAGATGTCGCGGGTGGGCATGCCCTTCTCGTCGACGAAGACGTTGACGCCTTCATTGAGGCCGAACAGCGCGAGCGGTACCGGGTCGGGGCCGGCCGAAAAGACGATGGGGTAGAAGCGCTGGGCCGAGATGAATTCCTCGACGGTCAGCGGCACCGCATGTGCGGTGGCGAAGAACTCGGCGGTTTCCAGCGTGCGCGCTTTCCAGGTGGCGTGAAGCTGGCTCGAGAGCGGCTGCAGTTCGTTGTAGAAGAGGGGCAGGGCGTTGGCCGGGGCAGTCGCCATCGACAATCTCCTGAAATCCGGTTGAGAGGTGGATGATTTCGCGGGTTGCGGGCCCGGATGATCGAGCCGGCGTCTATTGATCCTTGGCCTCTGGCGCAAGCGGAACAAGCTTTCCGGGGTTCATGATGCCCAGCGGGTCGATTGCCTGCTTGATGGCCCGAAGCGTGGCGAGCCGCACCGGATCGCCCAGCCGCGCAAACTCGGCCAGCTTGGCTTGGCCGATGCCGTGTTCGGCCGAAAGCGAGCCGCCGGCTGCCGCGACGAGATCGTGCACCATGGAGGTCGCATCGCGCCCGTGGGCGGCGATCCAGCTTTCGCGATCGGCATCAGCCGGCGGCAGAAGATTGAAGTGGATGTTGCCGTCGCCGAGGTGGCCGAAGGCAATGATCCGCGATCCGGGAAAGCTGGCTTCGATGCGCGCAGCCTCGCGCTCGATGAAGCCCGGCATTGCGGATACGGGAACGGAAATGTCGTGCTTGAGCGAAGGGCCGTCGCGTTTCTCGGCTTCCGAAATGGACTCACGCAACGCCCATAGTGCCTCGGCCTGGGCCTCGCTGGTTGCTAAGGTGGCGTCGGCGACGAGTCCTATCTCCAGCGCCTCGGCCAGTGCGGCTTCGAGCAAGGTGGACGGCGCGGCATCGCCAGGATTCCCGACCGCTTCGATCAGCGCGTTCCAAGGCGATGGGGCGGATAAAGGGGGCCGCATCCCGGGAATATTCTGCAGGACGAGTGCCAGCGCATCGGCCGGGACAAGTTCGAAGCTCTCGATGCTTTCGGGAGACCTTTCCTCGAGCCTGCGCAGAAGGTGCAGCGCATCTGCGGGGCTTTCCAGGCCGACCCAGGCGACCGCGCGTGCTCCCGCCGCGGGGACGAGCCGCAACGCGGCGGCGGTCACGATACCGAGCGTTCCTTCGGCACCGGTCAGCAGCTGGCGCAGATCATATCCGCGATTGTCCTTGCGTAATGTCGCCAGTCCATCGAACAGCGCGCCGTCAGGGAGCACCGCTTCCAGTCCCAGGACAAGCGAGCGCATCGGGCCGAAGCGCAGCACCTGCGTTCCGCCCGCATTGGTCGAAACGAGCCCGCCGACCGTGGCCGATCCTTTGGCTGCGAGCGACAGGGGAAAGCGTCGTCCGATGACTGCGGCGGCGTCGTGCAGATCGGACAGGATGACTCCGGCTTCCGCGATGATCGCGTTGTCGGTCTGAGAGACGGCTCGGATACGGTTCATCCGGCGCATCGACAGCAGCAACGCAGAGCCGTCTGCCGGCGGCGTTGCGCCGGCAACCGTGCCGGTATTCCCGCCCTGAGGAACGAGGGCGACGCGTGCGGCGGCGGCGAGGCGGACGATCGCCGACACCTCCTTGGCGTTCGACGGAGCAAGCAGGGCGACACTCTGCCCGCGATAGCGTCCACGCCAGTCGGTCAGCCAGGGCGTGATCATGTCGCGATCGGTGACGCAGCCCTGCGGCCCCAGCAGATCGCGCAGGCGAGCGATGAGATCGGCGTCTGGGCGGTTCAGCGGGAGCATGGCGGGAACATAATGCAGCGTTGGCGCGATTAGCCAGCACAACCGACATGCACGACAGTTCATCCGTCGTTCAAACGGTTGCGCCCATCGGGATCGGCCTTATGGGTAGCCAGACACCAAAGGTGCGGTGAAAAAGGGTGGAAAGTCAGACGTGAATTTCGGCCGCTTGCCGCGAGTTCTGACCGTCGGGGTGCCGCTTGCCTCGATTGCCGCGCTTTGCCCGTTGATCCCCGGCCTGGCCGAGCCCGTGCGGACTGTGATGGCGCAGATGAGCATCCAGCAGACGCTGGTGGTCCGCGTGCCCGCCAGGGTCCCGCAGAAGCCTCTCAAGTGGAGAGAGAAGAAGGGGCCGAAATGTATCGTCATGGCGAATATCGCCGGAGCGGCCGTCGTCGCCGATGATGCGATAGACGTTGCTTTGCGCGGCGGCCAACGGATGCGCGCCGAATTTTCGTCGCGTTGCCCTGCGCTGGACTATTATTCCGGCTTCTACATTCTTCCTACCGAAGACGGCCGGATTTGCGCCGGGCGCGACGTGATCCGCACGCGGTCTGGAGGGCAGTGCGAGATTCGCCGCTTTCGCAAGCTCGTGGTCGATGACTGAGGGGCGCAGGCCCGCAAAATCCTTGACAAATCGCGCTCATACGCTCAATCGCCCGCTCTGTGCGGAATTGGGTTCCGTACGCTTTTCCGGATAACTTCATGTCCTTTGCCGATCTCGGCCTTTCCGACGAACTTCTCCGCGCTGTAGTGGAGTCCGGCTATACCGAGCCTACGCCGATCCAGGCGCAGGCGATTCCGCCCGTTCTGATGATGAAGGATCTGATCGGCATCGCCCAGACGGGTACGGGAAAGACCGCCAGTTTCGTCCTGCCGATGATCGATATTCTGGCGCATGGCCGCAGCCGCGCCCGCATGCCCCGCTCGCTCATCCTCGAACCGACGCGTGAACTCGCCGCGCAGGTTGCCGAGAATTTCGAGAAATATGGGAAATATCACAAGCTTAACATGGCGCTCCTCATTGGAGGTGTGAACATGGGGGAGCAGGTGGCCGCACTCGAGAAGGGCGTCGACGTCCTGATCGCCACGCCTGGGCGGCTGATGGACCTGTTCCAGCGGGGCAAGATCCTGCTGACCGGGTGCAGCCTGCTCGTGATCGACGAGGCCGACCGGATGCTCGACATGGGTTTTATCCCGGACATCGAGGAGATCTGCACGAAACTGCCGGCACAGCGGCAGACGCTGCTGTTCTCGGCCACCATGCCGGCACCGATCAAGAAGCTCGCCGACAAATTCCTTTCCAACCCCAAGCAGATCGAGGTGTCGCGTCCCGCGAGCACCAATTTGTCGATCGACCAGTCGCTCGTCGAAACGTCGAGCCGCGCCAAGCGCGAGACGCTGCGCAACTTGCTGCGCAGTGAGACCGTCAGCACCGCGATCATCTTCTCGAACCGCAAGACGACAGTGCGCGATCTTGCGTCGAGCCTAGCGCGCCACGGCTTCAAGGCAGGACAGATCCATGGCGACATGGAACAGCCCGAGCGGCTGCGCGAGCTCGACCGCTTCAAGGGCGGGGAGATCAACATTCTCGTTGCGTCCGACGTCGCGGCCCGCGGCCTCGACATCAAGGGGGTCAGCCACGTCTTCAACTTCGATGTGCCCTGGCATCCGGACGATTATGTCCACCGCGTTGGCCGCACCGGTCGTGGCGGGGCCACGGGTACTGCGATCACGCTGGTCACTCCCGAAGACGCCGAAGCGATTGCGGCGATCGAAAAGCTTACGGGCGCCCCCCTGCCGAGACGTCCTCGTGCCGCTGGTACCGATGCTCCGAGCGAAGAAGGCACCGCCGCTCCCCGCGAGCGACGCGACCGTCGCCGGGACAAGGCCCCGCGCGAGGATATGGCCCGCGCAGACCGTGCTGAACGTCCCGAGCGCGCCGATCGTCAAGAGCGCGCGGTTCCGCCGGCGCGTGAGGCGCGGCGTGACGATCGTCGCCCCCGCCGCGATGATCGCCGTGACAGACAGGACGACGGTCCCGACGATGGGTGGAATGGACCGGTGCCGAGCTTCCTGACGGTCGGCTTCACCAACTAATACCGCATCGGGGACAGCATGCTGTCCCCGGATGCATCGGTTCGCTGACGGGGCTTATCGCGCCAGATCGGTGATCAGCGTCCGCATGAGCGCAAGGGCCGGGTCCAGGCTGGCAATCGGCGCCCGCTCGTTCAGGCCGTGCGCGAAATCATCCTCTGGTCGCAGGAACATGCCCAGCACGCCATAGCTCGGTACGCCCTTTGCTCGGAAGTAGAGGCTGTCGGTAGCCCCGGCGGACATGACGCCCGATATCGGCAGGCCGGGATAGCTGAGGTCTATTCCCTTGCGAACGGCCTTCATCAGGTCGGGGCGCAGCGGCGACGCATCGCTGGCGAGGGGGGCGCCCAATGTCGTGATCGTCGCCTTGTCGTTCGCGGCTGCAACCCGCAGCCTTTCGCGCACGCTTTCGACCGACTCGCCGGGAAAAATACGGCAATTGACGGACAGCGTCGCCTTTTGCGGCAACGCATTGAGGGCATGGCCTCCCGAAATCATCGTCGGCACGCAAGTCGTGCCGGTCTGTCCCACCCATTCGGGATCGGCGCGTAGTTTCGCGAGCGCCTCTTTATCGTCGGGGTTCTTCGCGAAGCTCTGAAGCGCCGTCCCGATCTCGCCCCCCATCTTCTCGCCTGCCTGCCTCAGATAGGAGGCGGTCAGGTCGTTGGTGCGCGCCGGAAACTGATAGGCAGCGATCCGTTGGGCGATCGCCGCTACGTCGGCAATGGCGTTCGACGGGCCGGGGCGGCTCGAATGCCCCCCGGGATTGGTAATGGTGAACTCGAAATCGGCATAGGTCTTTTCGGCGCCCTGGACATAGAAGGCGACCGGCTTGCCCTGTTCGTCGAGCTGGCCGCCGCCGCCATCGGCGTTGAGGAGAAGCTCGCCTTCCCCGGCGTATCGCTCGGCAAGGCGCGCTGTGGTGGCCATGTCGGTCTCCTCATCGCCCGACAGCAGCAGCAGGATGTCGCGCCGCGGCTTGAAGCCCTCGCGCTTGAGCTGGAGCAGGGTGGAAACCAGAACGGCGTCGCCAAATTTCATGTCGAGCGAACCGCGTCCATAGACGAAGCCCTTCTCCTCGACCGGGGTGAAGGGGTCGCGGGTCCAGTCGGACGGCCGCGCCTCCACGACGTCCATATGGCCGGACAGCAGGATGGCCTTGTCTTTTCCCTCGGCGGTCCCGCGATAGCGCGCGGCAAGCGACACGGCGTCGCCTTGCCCTTCGATCACGATGTCGTCGGCGGCAAAGCCGGCCTCGCGCAGCAGCGAGGCGACATAGTCGGCCATGCGGCGCATCTCGCCCCGGCCCTGCACCGTCGGAATGGCGATCATCGCCTTCCAGATCTTCAGAGCTTCGCCGTGTTGGGCTGGCGAGATCTGGACTTTTGGCGCGGCGGCAGCCTGCGTGACGGGCAATGCGAAGGGGACAGAAGCAGCGAGAAGCAGGGCAATTTTCCGGAAGGCGATCATCGGGCGAACCTCGTCGAAGCAAGCTCCGAGAGTGATCGACCCGTCGGTCTCCGTCAATCGCGGTCGCGGCGCGCGGCGTCGACGATCTGCCTGAATTTGCGGCGCCACCGGCCCCTGTTGCGCTCGCGCCTTCTCCGACGCCTTTCCCGGAGATTGTCGATCAATTGGTGGGTTCCTCGTCGAAGAAACCCCCGAAAAAGTCCGCGATTGGACAAAGGTTCGAATCGCTCGTCGACCGACTCCGGATCGAGCACGCCGCTCGCGCCGATGGCGTAGGTCGTGTCGCTCGGCTTGTCGGGCTCGAACGGCTCCAAGGTCTTACCTTTGCCGCGCAGGCATTCGATCGCGCCGATCAGCGATCCGGTCCGCTCGAAGGCATCATGTACCGCCTGCTCGGTCGTGCCGAGATGTTCGGCCATCAAGCGCTCGCGCAAGGCGGCGATAGCGGCGTCGGGCCCTGCTTGTCCGCTGAGGTCGATGGCGATGTCGCATTCGCTGTCGAGGCCCATCGAGCGGTTGTTCATGTTTGACGAGCCGACCCTCAGCACGACGTCGTCGACGATCATCAGCTTGGAATGGACATAGATGTGATGCCCGCCGGCGGTGACGGGCGTGTAGATCTGGAACCGGTCGTGTCGGTCGATCTCCGCCAGGGCGTAGAAGAGTTCTGCCCGCGCGCTGCCCATTACGGCCTCTTGGAGCCAGCCGTCGGCGCTGACCGGATTGATGATAACGATCTCCGGACCGTCCGGCTCTTCGAGTCTTTTCGAGATCGCCTCGGCCACGCGGCGCGAGGCGAAATATTGGTTGTCGGCGTAGATGAAGCGCCGCGCCCGTCCGATCATGTCGACGTAGAGCTGTTCGATCTCGCGGACTTCCTCATGGTCCTCGGCCTTGGGTTCCGTCCGAGCGACTGCTACATCGATGTCGCGGTGCAAGGGCTCGACGATGTCGGGCCATGCCGCGTCATGGGCCGTCGGCGAGGGAAGGTGCTTCCCGGTCGCCCGGCGCCAGCGCGTGCGCGCCAGTTCACCCAGCACCTGCGCGACCGGCCCGTCGACGATGCCGGCCGTATCGTGCCAAGGGCGATAGGGATTCCCATTGGGGCGCACACGGCGCGGGTCGTCGTCGACATGATCGGGCGTGTCCCAGCGGTCCGATGTCATGTCGATACCGCCGCACATTGCCAGGCTGTCGTCGACGACGAGAAGCTTCTGGTGATGCGTACCGCCGATCGGGTGGCTGCTGTCGAACCGGATTTCGACATGTCGGGCCAGCCGCCACTTGGCGAGGGTGACGGCGGAAAAGCCGCGGCCGAGCATCTTCAGGAACCCCATATTCCAGATCAGCAGATTGATGCGCAACTCCGGCCGGCGCTTGGCCAGCCAGGGGATGAAATCGGCCAGGCAATTGGGCTCCTCGCGATCGCCGGCATCGGGATCGAGCAGAATGCGCGGATCGACGTCCCAGCCGACAAGGATGATCTGTTCGCGCGCGGCCATCATCGCATCGCGCGCCACGCGGAAATAATCGGCCGCATCGATGATCACGCCGAACCGGTTGGCCCGCTCCACCTTCCAGCAATTCTCACCGTTGCGAAATAGGTCGTCCGACATCGTGGCCCTGTTCATGGTCGCCGTGAGGCAGGCGGCTGTCCATCCCCGATCCGGTCAACGCCGAAACGACCCGCTGGTGCCATCCCCTCTTATCCATCCGTCGCGCGAGGGCTCCCGCTTGCCGAACTCAGGCTGCGACCGAAACGACCCGCTTGCGTGGGCGCCGCCAGACGAGGCTCGTCGCTGCCGAGAAGTTGAACACCGCGCCCATGATCGCTCCCGCCAGGCCTGCGAGCGACCAGTTGCCGAACTGGTGGATTGCAATCTCCGCGACACCGACATTGGCGAGCGCACCGAAGCTGCAGACGACGCAGAACAGGATCAGGCCGGCGAGAAAGGACAAGCCGGTCAGCCGCCGGTCGCGATAGGTGAATTCGTTGTTCATGACAAAGTTGGACACCATCGCAATGAAGGTGGCGGTCAGCTGCGCCGCGATGAAGGTGAAGCCCGCCAGCTTCAGTCCATTGAGAATGGCGAGGTGAACCAGCAAGCCGAAGCCGCCGACGATGCTGAACAGCGCGAAGCGCGGCGGGATCAGCCCGTGGGTCAGTTTCTCGATGATCAGGAACAGGAACTGCGCCAGCACCATGACGCTGATCTTGCTCTCGCCTTCCTGCCGCGTGCGGAAGACATAGGGGACTTCCTCGATCTTGAGCGGGGTATGCGACGAGCTGATGATATCGAGCAGGATCTTGTAGCCCTGCTGCGACAGGTCGTAGATCACGCTCGCGAAGATCTCGCGGCGGACCATGAAGAAGCCGCTCATCGGATCGCTGGTCTGATTGCCAACGAGCATCCCCGCCATCCGCGTGGCGAAATCGCTCATCTTCGCCCGCGTGGCATCCCACTCGCCGATGCCGCCGCCCTCGGCATAGCGGGTCGCGACGACGATGTCGGCGCCGGTCGAGGTCAGCTTCTCGTACATCTGCTTGAGGATGCGCTCGTCATGCTGGAAATCGGCATCCATGACCGCGACGGCGCTACCGTTCGCGACGAGGGCACCTTCGATCACCGCCGACGATAATCCGCGCCGGCCGACGCGGCGCAGGCAGCGCAGCCGGGGCTCCTCGCGCGCCAGCCGCGACACCTCGGCAAAGGTCTGGTCGGGGCTGTCGTCGTCGACGATGATGATTTCCCAGGGAATGTCGCCGAGCGCCGAGCGCACTGCATCGACCAGCGGGGCGATGTTCGCCTTTTCATTGTAGGTCGGGATGACCAGCGAGACGTCGGGCGCGGACAGCTTGCGGCGCGGCGCTTTCTTGGTTTCGATCATGCTCATCGTGCAGCCCCCACTGACTATCCCCTCGGACCCGCCTTAGCAGCGGAAGATGTTTTCTGTCGAACGATCGCATAGAGCGCCGACCGGTCGTCCGACCAGACCGGGCGGAGCCAATCGGCCTTTGGCCTGTTGGCGGGATCCACCCCAAGCAGCCACAGATGATCGAATGCTCCGCGCGGGATCTGCGCGATGCGGTCGGCGAGCAGCGGTTCGGGCCGGTCGCACCCGGGCAGGCGGACCTGTGCGCTGCTGTGATAGGCGAAGTCGCGCGGGATCGATGGTCCGACCGCCACCAACTGCGCGCCCGGCATGTCGAACTGGTCATTGACGAAGGCGTCGCGGCGGATGATCGCCAAGCTCGGCAGGTGGATGATACGGGGCACGTTCCAGCCGCGCGGGCAGGGAGGGGCGACGAAGGCGATGACACGTGCGCCGCGCGGGATGCTGGGCAGGACCTTCAGCCAGCGCGCATGATCCTCGGCATAGCGGGCATAGCTGATCGTCGTCGCGACACTGCGCGCGGTGACGAAGGCGAGCGCCAGCAAGGCGATGACCGAGGCTGCCGTGCGGCCCCATGCGGGTCGCGGTGCGACGGCGATCAGGCCGATCGCCAGCATCAGCGGCGCGATCCGCATGTCGGCGTAGATCAGCCCGAAAAAGGCATAGGGAATGAAGATGTAGAAGGCGGCCATCACGAGGAACACGAGGAGCAGGCGGCGACTCATCCGCATCACGCCGACGATGCCGAGGCCGATCAGCCCGACGCAGAGCAGCGCGGACAGGCCTTCCCATTTGACCCAGCGGTCGCGCATCGCGCTCTCGATCCAGCCCCATTTCTCGAAGATCGCAAAGAAGGCGCTGGTCTCGCCCTGATTGTCGCCGCTGCGCCACGCCACAATCGGTATCAGCGGCAGCGCGAGCAGCAGGCATTCGAGCACTACGGCCCGCACCATTGCGAAGCTGATCTTCCAACTGGTGACATGGCGGTAGAGCGCATTGCCGACGACGAGCAGCCCGAACACCACCCAGCCGAAGATATGGGCGAAATAGATCAGCAGGCTGCCGAGCAGGATCAGGAGCCGCCAGATCGCGGGCATCTTGAGCCGCTGATAGCGCAGCACGAGGCCGAAGATCAGGAAGGCGAGGGCTGCCCCGAGCGAGAAATTGATGAAGCCATAATGGAAGGCGTAGTTGTAGATCAGCGGCAGGGCGAAGGCCGCCGTCGCGGGCAGTTCGCCATGCGCCTCGCGGGCGATCAGCAGCAGGCCCGCGGCCGACAGCAGCGGGATCAGGATGATCACCAGCTTCGTCGCCGGCTCAACGCCCATCAAGGGATGCAGCGCATAGACGAGCGCATCGACGCCGAGGTTGCCGACCGGCATCCAGTCAATCGAGAAGATCGAGGACAGGGTCGGCGCGCCCGCCATACCCGCCTGGATGTAGAAACGGCCCATATGCGTGGGCACGTCGTCGAGCGGCGGGAAGGGCGGCCATAGCAGCGGCAGCGCCATGAGCAGCAGCAGCATCGCCACATAGGCTTTCGACTGCCACCAGTTCCTACTCCTGCCGCGCCTGTTCGTCATTCCACCGCCTCTAGAAAGCTGCGCGCGGTCGTGTCCCATCCCAGCGTCCGGGCCCGCGCGAGCCCGGCCCGTTCCATCGCAATCCGCTCGTCGGGATTTGCCAGCAGCCGCCGCAGCGCTGCCGCGATTGAGGCGGGATCGTCACCGTCGACGAGCAGGCCGGTCACGCCGTCGACCACCGCATCAGTCGCACCGCCCGCATGACCACCGATCACCGCCTTGCCGCAGGCATTGGCCTCAAGGAAGATCAGGCCGAAGCCTTCGGTGTCGCCATCGGGCAGGGTGCGGTTGGGCATCGCGAACAGCAAGCAATCCCCGTAGAGGGCGTCGAGCGTCCGATCGTCGATTCCGCCCCGGAGGCTTATGCGAGCGGCGGCAGGCGAGGATGCTGCCATCGACCTTAGCCGATCCTCCTCGGGGCCCTTCCCGACGATCACCAGTTCGACATCGGGAAAGTCGGCCGCGACTAAACCGAAGCCTTCAATCAGCCGGTCGAAGCCCTTGCGCTCGATCAAGCGTCCGACCGCGAGGACGAAGGACCCTGCGGCCGGCGCGTGTGTGCCAGCCTGGAAGCGGGTGAGATCCACTCCCGGCGTGACCAGGCTGATCCGCTCGACCGGCACCTGAAAGTCGGCGACAAGCCTGTCGCGCGTGAAGCTTGATACGGTGATCACATGGTCGGCCGCGCGCAGCGCCGGGCCGCGCAGGCGGGCGAGGCGGTTATAGGTCCTTTGCACGACCTCCTCGCCATGCGTGTACATCACGATCCGCCAGGGCGAGAACAGGCCGAGCAGGATCGCGAGCCAGCCAAGACCCTGCAACTCACCGATCACGATCGCGCGGGCGCGGATGCGCGTCGCGAGAAACAGGACGCGCAGCAATACGTAGGCCATGACCGGCAGGTCGACGAGCAAGAGGTCGAGCAGCCCGATGCGCCGGCGGAACGCTTCGATGCGTGGCGGGCGCAGCCAAGCGATGCGATGGATCGGATAGCTTTTCGCGGCGTCGCTCTCTCGCCACCCCGCAATCGGCTTGCCCTCGTCCGGATCGCGCCACGCGGTGAGCACATGAAGCCGTGGCGCACAGGCGCGGGCTAGGCGGTCGTAGACCATCGGCGTGCCACCCACGAGCGGAGGCAGAGCGTTGGCGACGAGCAGGATCGGCCGGGCGGCGCTCAATGCCGGGCGACCTTCCAAAGAGCGGTGAGCACCGAGCGCTGGAACAGCGCCACAGCGATCAGCCAGACGAGCGCCAATATCCCCGCTGCTTCCAGCACCGCCAGGATTGGCTGGGGGGGGATGCCGCCGCCCCGGACAAAATCGATCGCGAGCCCTGCGGCCCCGACGACCGCGCAGATCGCAACCGACGGGATCAGGCTCGCCAGCATCTCGCGCAGCGAAAAGAGGCCGAGAGAGATCCCAAGGCGGATCGCGGCAGCAGCGTAGACCAGCGACACGCCGATCGCGCCGATCGCAACGAAGACGATGTTGGTCCAACTGAGCATCGCGAGCATGGCGATGCGCGCCGCCTGTTCAGCAAGACCTAGGAGAAACAGCTCGCGCGCTTTGCCCAGGCCCGACAGCGAAGCGTTGAGCACCACGAACTGCCCCGTGATCGCGGCCGCGATGCACAGCCACGGGGCGGGCGCGATCGACGCCTGCCATTGCCAGCCATAGAGACCGATCAGGATCGGCGCGGACTGGGTCGCGATGCCGATCAGGATGGGCGAGAAGATGCAGCCGAAAAGCCGCATCCGCACCAGCAGCGTCGCATGGGCGTCGATGCCGCTGCGGAGCTCATGCGCGACGAGCGGCGACAATATGCTGAGCACCGGCGGCGCGGCATAATTCCACAACATGCGCGGCAGCATCTCGGCCCGGTCGAGGAACGCGGCTGGCGCGATGCCGAGCGAGCGGCCAACGAACAGCTCGTTGAGCCTCGGCCCGACCTGCCCGAGCAGCACGCCGCCCAGCACCCAGCCAGTGAAGGACGAGATTGACCGCCAGTGCGACAGCGCGGGCCGCCAGACGAAATCCGGTGGCCGGGCGAGAACGGAAAGGCCCAGTGCCACTGCACCGTTGACGACCGAGCCATAGGCCATGGCGATGCTGCCCCAGCCGGCATAAGCGAGCCCGACCGAAGTCGCAGCCCCCGCCGCTGCCCCCGCCAGCGTCGCGACGAGGATCGTCTTGAAGCGCAGCGCGCGGGTCAGCAGCCCGTGGCTCAGCACCTGGTAGGGCGCCATAAGATAAGAGAGGGTGACGATGCGCAGCACGTCGGCGATCACCGGTTCGCGGTAGAAGCCGGCGACTGCGGGAGCCGCGAAGAAGATGAGGAGGGCGAAGGCCAAGCTCGTCAGCATCGCCATGCCGAGCGCGGTGCGCACCATCGGCCGGTCTAGACTAGGGGCCGCGATCAGGAACATGTTGACCCCGGCGCTGCGCAGCGTCGCCGCGATCACGACGGCGGCCAGCGCGATCGAGAAAGCGCCGATCTCGTGCGGCGACAACAAGCGCGCGACGATCAGACTGGCGGAAAAATCGATTACGAACTGAACGATCGTCTGGATGCCGACGATCCGCGCCATCGCGCTGCCGCCCATGCTCATTGCGGCGCTGCCTGTTCGGCATGGGACGCGCGGCGTCGGCGATCGACTGTCACTCCCCCCTTCCGATATGAACGCACGCCACCCCCCAACCAGGCCACGTGGCCACCTTATGGATGGCGTCGGATTTCGCCAGCGATTCATTCGGCTGCCGAGACCGACGAAGCGCGCATCGTCGCTTCTCCATCGGCATGCATGCAACCAAGACCGGTGCATGGCTTTTACCTTTCGCCACGATGTCGACGATCACGGTCTCAAGGAGGCAAGGGCGCATGGCAAGAAAGCTCAAGGTCTTTCGCACCGCGATCGGCTTCCACGATGCCTATGTCGCGGCCCCGAGCCGCAAGGCGGCGCTGGAGGCGTGGGGCAGCGACAGGAATCTCTTTGCTTCGGCGCTCGCCGAGGAGGTCACCGATCCCGCCCTGACCACTGCGCCGCTCGCCGATCCAGGGAAAGTGGTGAAGGTCCGCCGCGGAAGTTCCGCAGAGAATATGGCCGCGCTTGCGGAGACGAGGCCGAGCCGGCGCGCGTCATCGAGCAAGCCTGCTCTCCCGCGCGCCACAAGGCCTAGCCGGGCAGCGCTCGACAAGGCCGAGGCCGCAGTGGGGCGGGCGGAAGCCTCGCTCAAGCAAGAACTGGCGACGATCGACGCGGAGATGGAAGCGCTTCGAAAACGCCGTCGGGCCGTCATGGACGCTCGCAAGAAGGCAGTAAGCGAGCTCCGCGAAAGGCTGTATGAGGTGCGGACAGACTATGAGGTGGCGGTGGATAGGTGGCGCCAGATCTGACCATCACCGAGTGGTGCAGCCGACCGGCAAAATTTCGGCAAGTACTTCCTGTTTGTCAGGATTTGCGAGGCACAATGTCGCGAATCGACGGGCATCATTTCGTGCCCGCCCTGAATCGAAACGCTGCAGAGGATAGAGTAGGATCGTGCAAGGCTGGTTCGCCATCGATGTGGAAAAGGACCTGAAACTGATCCGCCTGACGATGGGCGGCTTTTTCGAAAGCGCGACGATAGTCGAAATGCGCGCACGTCTGGTTGACGCGATCGCTTCGCTCGGATGCGCGGCGAACGATCACCTTACTCTGTGCGATATCAGGGAGATGGATATCCAGAGCCAGGAGCGCGTCGGCGAATTTGCGAAGCTGGTCGGCAGCGATGATGTCCGCTCGCGCCGCCTGGCCTTTGTGACCGCCAGAAGCCTCGCGCGGCTGCAGGCGAAAAGGCTGACCTCTCGCGAGGGGGTAGAGTTCTTCACCGAGGCCGACGAGGCATTGGAGTGGCTGACGACGTGAGCGCAGGTGCCTCCATCCGGGCCTGATCGATCCGATCCGATGGATATGTCCGTCAGCGGCAAAAGCAGCGTGCCGACATTATCCACCATCGGGCGGTTCGATCGCTTCTGGAGAATATGCCGTGGCGCGGCATGAATTAGGTGTAAGTGGAGATCCGGTAGGTCAACCGGCTCACCACCCCTGCGCGCATCAGATGCCGAAGCCCCCATCTATCGTCTGACTTGTTCCGGTGATCCAGCCCGCCTGCGGTCCAGCCAGGTAGCTGACGAGTGCCGCGATCTCCGGGGCGGTGCCGTGCCGTTTGATGGCCATCGCCCCGTGCAACTGCGCCGCATGAGGAGCGTCGGCGGGGTTCATTTCGGTATCGGTGGGGCCAGGCTGAACCACGTTGACCGTTATGTTGCGGTGGCCAAGCTCGCGCGCGAGACCTCGAGCGAGGCCATGGAGCGAGGCCTTGCTCATCGCATAGGCGGCGATCCCCGGGAAGGGAACGCAGTCGCCATTGGTCGAGCCGATCAGAATGATCCGTCCGCCATCGGGCATCGATCGGGCGGCCTCGACAGAGCCGTGATAGGCGCCACGGACATTGACGTCGAACAGCCGATCCGCGTCGGCGGCCTCGACGTCGAAAGCGGAGGAATAAATGAGTACGGCCGCATTATAGATGAATATGTCGAAGGGGCCGGCCTCTCCGATCAGTGCGGCCATCGCGTTCCGGTCGGCAGCGTCGGCCTTTCGCGCCGTGGCGCCCGTTTCCGACGCGAGCGCAAGCGCTGCGGCCTCTGCAGAGCCATAGGTGAAGAGTACCTCGTCACCGCCTCGGGTGAAGCTGCGCACTATCTCCGCACCAATCCCCCGGCTCCCTCCGACGACCAGAATTCTTCGCCGGCTCCCCGTCTCCGCCATCGCTGCCCTCTTGCGTTTATGTATACATGATTCGAATTCGAAGGGCAGCTTGGCGCGAATCAGTGCTGCAGTATAGCGTCAAAGAATACACATATGTGGAAGTTGACTTGGGAAGAGACGGCGGCGGCTTTAGCAGCTTATCTCTATTCTGCCTCTTCCGTTCACTACAGCCCTGCCGAAGCTGCATTTGGCGTCCGTTTCAGAACGAAAATCGGGGTTCAACGAAAAATTGTATCCATATTTTGTCAAAGTCGCATAAAAAGCGATTGACACCCATGGCGTTGAGTACAACTCTTTGCGTCGTCCGATGTTGCGGCGCACTCGCTGAACACCGGTGATGGGCGGTCCAGTTCGAAAAGGGACGGCGCCCGCTTTATTGTCAGCATGGCAGAAAAGGGGGGTATATGTTGAACTTCCATCACCTTCGGCAGGTGAGTGCATCAGCTCTTGCGCTTGCGCTCATGTCGACTTCATCGATCGCTTTCGCACAGAGCGAAGCCTCATCGGCTTCGGCAGACCGAGGCGAAGTTTCCGAAGGCGACATTGTCGTCACGGGTCTGAAGCGCGACAGTAAACTGATCGAGACGCCGGTTTCGATTTCGGTTTTCGATTCCGAGTCGATTGTAAATGCGGGTATTCAGAAGCCGACCGACTTCCTTCAACTGACGCCTAACGTCGACATTGTCAGCTCGGTCAATGCGGGTGACTTTCTTATCAACGTTCGTGGTCAGGCGTCGATCCGCAACGCGGAGCCGTCGGTCGCGATCCTCATCGACGGCGTGAAAATCGGCAGTCCTGCCGAGTTCAACTCCGCCCTGTTCGACCTCGAACAGATCGAAGTTCTCAAGGGCCCTCAGGGTACGGTCTATGGCCGTAACGCTTCCGCCGGCGCGATCATCATCACGACGAAGAAGCCCACCGAGGAGTTCACCGGCAGCGGCATGTTCTCCTACGGCAAATTCGGGACCTACAATGCGAACGCGAGCCTGAGCGGGCAGATATTGCCTGGCCTGACGGCCCGTATCTCGGGTGCCTTCACCGGCACCGACGGCAGCTATACGAACGTCAATACCGGCGAGAAAACGCAGCGCTTCAAGGAAGAGGTCGGGCGCCTACGGCTCCGCTGGGATGATGGCGGCCCCTTCACGGCCGATGGCCGGATACTGCTGTCGCATGCGACCGGCGGCGCCGTCACTTACACGGCAAAGATCCAGGCAGTGCCCGGCCTGTCCCCGAACGGTACCCTCGTCCACGGCATCCCGATCACCGACATCAGCGCCAACAAGAACCTCAACATACCGTTCATTTCTGACGTCCCGGGCCGCTATGAGCGCGACATCTTCAGCACCGGCCTGATGATGAACTACGACTTCGAAAGTGCGGATCTCACGTCGATCACCGGCTATTCGAATGTCCGGCAGTTCTCGAGCGGCAAGAATTATCCCTATGGCAATGCATCGGATCCCACCACCAACTATTTCGGCTGGACCCCGATCTTCGGCGACCGAACGCAAAATCTGGTCATCAAGACCAAGCAGTTCATGCAGGAACTGCGCCTGACCTCCAAGCCGGGCGATTTCCTGGAGTGGCAGGTCGGCGGCGAGTTCGTGTGGAACAAGCGCGATTACAGGATCGGCAACACGCTGAATGGCGCGCTTCCGGCCGGGATCACTGCGACGGAACTGGTCGGCTACGTCGGCTATAACGCCGCCGGACAGCGCACCCTTGTCGGCGGCGGCAATGCCATCCCGTTCCCGGTCCGCATCTTCGACCTCAATAGCGCCTATCCCACGACAAACCTTGTCGAGGATCGCTTCGTCGGCAAGAATTACGCGCCCTTTGCGAATGTCACGATGCATTTCACCAAGCAGCTGTCGCTCGAACTGGCCGGTCGCTACGATATCGAGAAGCGTAGCACGGGATCGATCGGGCCGGATCAGCCCAATCCTTTCCTGGGCGGTGCCAGCTACAATGCCTGCGTCCGGATCACCGGCCAAACCGCTGCCCAGTGCGCCGACGGCATTAACAAAACCTTCAAGCAGTTCCAGCCGAAGGCCACGCTGACCTACAAGATCGGAGACAATGCATCGACTTATGCGAGCTGGGGCCGCAGCTTCAAGTCGGGCGGCTTCAACCCGATCGGCACCCGCGAAACCGCAGTGCTGAGCCGTGTCACGCTGTTCCGCCAGCAGGATCCGACGCTCAGTGCCGCTGCCGCACGGGCCCAGGCCGAGGCGGCGATCATCACCCAGGACACCTTCAAGAAGGAAGTCGCGACGACCTATGAAGTCGGCTTCAAGAGCGAATTGTTCGATCGGGTGCTTACGTTGAACACCGCCCTGTTCTGGACCGACGTCAAGAACAATCAGCAATATGTGTTCGACCCCATCGCCTTCGTGGAATCGATCGAATCCATCGACAAGTCGCGGATCAAGGGCCTCGAAATCGACGCCACAGTCCGTCCGACCAAATGGCTGACCTTCTTCGGTGCCTTCGGCTATATCGACGCGAAGATCCGCAAGCTCGCGGCCAATCCGGCTGCGGTCGGAAAGACGCCGCCCTATGTGCCGGAAACGACGCTCACGCTCGGTTCGTCGGTCGACATCCCGCTGGACGACACGAAGGATTTCATCGGTCGCGTCGAATATAACCGGACGGGACGCACCGAGTACAACACGATCAACGACCCCGATTTCGCTCGCACGCCCTATTCGGTCGTCAACGGCCGCATGGGTATCCAGACGGAGAAGTGGGACCTGACGCTGTGGGGTCGTAACCTGTTCAACAAGCGGTACGTCAAGGAAATCGCGCCGATCATCGCGGGCACGGCCAACGCATTCTCGCTGGCTGACCTGCGGAGCTACGGTCTGGAAGTGCGCTTCCGCTTCTGACGTTGGTGACCGGTGGCAGCACGGTGCTGCCACCGGATCCTCTCCCAGGGCCTTGGCCGCCACAGCGCGAAACGGAGGATATTATGGGCGATTCCTATCAGCGGCACGGGCATGTGATGCCGACCTGGTCTCCGCCCTATGCGCCCGGCCCCTATTATATGGAAAAGTACCATTCGGTCATCGTGGAGCTCGAAATTCCGCGTGACGAAGTGCTGTACATGACTCCCGAGCCGCTGACGCCGGTCGGTGGCGACCGTGTCTATGCGATCGTCGTCGACGGTTCCCAACCGCCGCACAGCCTGCATTATCATGAGGCGCTGATCTGCCATGAGGTCGAATTTGCGGGGAAGCGCGGCATGCACATCCCCTATATCTGGACCTCGACCGACACCGCGACCTTCACGGGACGCGAGATATACGGAATGCCAAAGCTGCTGTGCGACGATGGCCGGCTCGAAATCCATGCGAACGAGGTCTACGGCAAGCTCGAGAAATATGGCCGGACGATGATGGAGGTGGCCGCCATCACCGACCAGAAGGGCTCGGTCGACGAAATGCCGAACCTGTCGAGCTGGATCATGGTCCGCCATATCCCGTCGCCCGATCCCAAGGTGCCCGCGCGGCGACAGGTCGTCCATGCCCAAACCGCCGACTTCAAGCTCGACTTCCTGTGGAAGGGTAGGGGATGGGCGCGGATGGGCTATCCCGGGACCTCAGCTATTCACCGTATCCCGACCGATAAGGTGACCAATGCCTGGTACGGTAATTTCTCCTTCGTCCTGACGCCTGCGCAGATCCTCGAGGACGTGGAGTACACCTTCACCGAGTGGAACTGATCGCCTCGGCGACTGCACCCGACGTCCGGAGGGACATGTGAAAGCGGACAATCGAATTTCGTTGGACGGTCGCGTCGTTCTGATCTCCGGAGGTGGTTCCGGCATCGGCCGTGCTGCCGCGGCTCTGGCCGTCGAGCGGGGGGCTTCGGTCGTGCTGGGCGACAAGGACGTTTCTGCAGCCGAAAGGGTCGCCGCCGAACTGGGGCGCGACCGCGCCATGGCGCATGCGCTGGATGTGGTCGAACCGTCTTCCTGCGCCACGATCGTCGCCGCGACCGAGGCCCGCTTCGGCAAGCTCGACGGGCTGGTGAGTGCGGCCGGACTGACCGGGGCCGCAGCGCCGCTTGCCGACTGCGCTCTGGAAACATGGAACAGCGTCATCGCCGTCAACCTGACCGGGATGTTCCATCTGATGCAGCCGGCAATCAAGCTGATGCTGAAAGGCGGCAAGGGATCGATCGTGAACCTGTCCTCGGTCGCAGGCCTCGTCGCCGTGCCCGATCAGGTCCAGTATATCGCCAGCAAGTTCGGAGTCATCGGCCTGACCAAGAGCGCGGCGATCGATTATGCCGCCCAGGGTATTAGAGCCAACGCCGTCTGCCCGGGGGGAACGCGCACGCCGATGCTCGCCCAGTGGGTGGAGGCCGATCCGTCGCGCGAACGCTTCCTCGCAGCCGGGCATCCGATGGGCCGGGTCGCCGAGCCTGAAGAACTGGCCGAGGCGATCGTCTGGCTGCTGTCCGACGCGGCCTCATTCGTCACCGGCGCCGTGCTTACGGTCGACGGAGGGCTGACCATTTCCTGATCCTCCCCAAAGGACAATCTCAAGGAGTTTCGATGAACGCGATGCTACTCGACGGCAAGGTGGCGATGGTTACCGCCGCAGGCTCGGGGATCGGTCGGGCTTCGGCGCTGACCATGGCGGCGAGGGGTGCGAAGCTGATGGTCACCGACATCGACCTCGCGCGCGCCGAAGCGGTGGTCGCGGAGATCGTTGCGGCGGGCGGGTCGGCCGCAAGCATCCTGTGCGATATCGGGGACGAAATCAGCATCCGCGACGCGATCGCAGCCACCGAGACGCGGTTCGGCCGCCTCGACATCCTGCACAACAATGCTGCCCTGCTGTCCGACGAGGCGCTTGCCAGGGACAGCGACGTGCTGAACGTGCCCGTCGATATCTGGGACCGCACGATGGAAGTCACCGTCCGCGGGACCTTGCTCGCCTGTCGTTATGGCGTCCTTGCCATGCGCCGGGCCGGCGGGGGCAGCATCGTCAACACCGGATCGATCTACGGCTTGCGCGCGGCAAACCGGATGCCTGCCTACAGCGTGTCGAAGGCTGCGGTCCACATGTTGACCGAGGTCGTTGCCACCGCCCATGGACGGGAAGGGATACGTTGCAACGCCGTCGCTCCCTCGATGATGCGCACCCCGACGCTCGACCGTCTGGTGCCGCAGGAGATCGTCGCCTACAACGAAGACGCAGCCCTCCTGCCGCGCATGGGTGGCCCGCAGGACGTTGCCGAGATGGTGGCCTTTCTCGCCTCCGACGCGTCAAGCTATCTGACCGGGCATGTCTTCCCGGTCGATGGCGGTACCATGGCACATCTGCCGACCTATGGCGACGAGCGCCGCTATCTGGCGTCCCAGCAATAGAAGGGAGCGCGGGGCCGGGACGGCCGTCGCCCGGACGGACGGCTTCGCTGGTGCAGGCTGCAACGGCAGCCTGCCGTTCCCGATATCACGCGTCCGTCAGTGCGTCGGTGGCTGGGTGCCAAGCGCGCCCGGATTCATGATGTTGTCCGGGTCCAGTTCGCGCTTGATCGCTCGAAACAGGACTGCGGTCTCGGGAGCGAGGCGCTGCTGATAGGGATAGGCCCGTCCAAGCTGCGTGTGGAGCGCACCGATCGCATCCAGCCTGTCTATCATCTCCTGGCGAAGCGCTGCGACGAAGGCTTCGGCGGCTGGTCGGGCAGGCGCGTCGGCTGAAGAAGTCCCTCCCTGTTCTCGAAGCAACTGATCCGCAAAAGGCGTCAGCCGGTCGCGCCACAGGAACATCGGCTCAAGCGTCACGGCACCGCCACCCAGTGTGGCCAGGAGATGGCGCACCTTGATTCCGTGCTCGGCGATTCCTTCCGCACGCTCGCGGACCAGCGCTTCGACGACAGCCATGCCCTCGAGTGCGCGCGAGTGGGGAAGAATGGCGTGGATCGGCACCCAGCGTTCGCCGGGAGCGCCGGCCAGGCCGGTAACAGGACCGAAGGGCATTCGGAGCATGGCCCTGGCGACGGCAGCGTCGGAGGCCATCAGACCTCGCTCCCGCGCCAGTGTGTTTGTCGCTGCGATACGGCTCTGGCATTCCGCAGCATCCTCGCCTTCGACGAAAATGTGCACAGCCATGCCTCGGCCCGGTGCGGTGCGAAGGCTGGCACGCGCCATCGCGACGCCTTCGGCCGCCCGTTTGGCGAGCGACCCTCCGCCGCCGAACAACGCGCGGATATAATCGATCTTTGCCCTGAACCCGGTCTGGCGTACCCGCTCGCTCTCGAGCTTGACGTCCAGCGCCATGACCTGGCTGGCATGGCCATCCCGGCCGATCGCTTCGAGAAAGTCGAACAGGGCGGCAAGGTCGGCCGTCGCGAAGCTCACCACGTCCCGCGCCGGCGGACGGCGGCGCAGGCGCAGCACGATGGCGGTCTTGATGCCCATCACGCCAGCGTCGGCGGTGAAGAGGCCCGTCAGGTCCGGACCGAAATGCCGCAGGAACGGTCGTGCGGTCTCCACACCGAAACTTCCGGTGCGCAAGATCGCGCCGGTTCCAGTGACGACTTCGATGCCGATCACGGAATCGGCGGCGGTGCCGTGACGTCCGGTGCCGAAGAAGATCGCGTTCTGCGCGATCGCGCCGCCGATCGTGGCGACCCGGCCCGACACCGGCCCGCGAAACGGAACCTCAAGACCCGACGGCGCCAGTGCCTCGTCCAGCGCCTGCCAGGTGACCCCCGGTTCGACGATGGCGTAGAGGTCGCGACCGTTGATCTCCCGGATGGTGTCCATGCCGCGCAGGTCTACCTGCACCGCATGATCCGGTCGCGACGACAGATAGCCCGCCGTGTAACTCGCTCCCCCGCCGCGCGGGACGAGGTGCAGTTTGTTCGCCCGTGCGATGTCGACCAGGCGGCGGATGTCCTCGGCCCCGCCGGGCCGGACCACCGCGAGGAGGGGATCGCCGCGATAGAAAATGTCCTGTCCGGCGAGGGCGAGAGTCTCCCGGTCCTCGATGACCCGGTCATTCCCCAGAGCGGTGCGTAGCGCCTGGAGTGCGTCGGCTGTCATGCGGTCTGCGACATGAAATGCTTGCGCAACTCGGTCTTCAGCACCTTGCCATTGGCATTGCGCGGCAGCTCATCGATCATGGCCAGTTCCTTCGGGATCTTGAACGACGCAATCTTGCCCTCGCAGAACCCCGTGATGTCGGCGGCACTCAGCGAGCGACCCTCGCGGGGCACGGCCACGGTCAGCAGCCGCTCGCCCCACCGCTCGTCGGGAAGCCCGATGACGGCCACTTCGAGGATGTCGGGGTGCCGGACGAGGACCTCCTCGATCTCACGCGGATAGACATTGACGCCGCCCGTGATGACCATGTCCTTCTTGCGGTCGACGATGTAGAGGAAACCCTCCGCGTCGCGCTTCGCAAGGTCGCCGACGCTCACCCAGCCGTCCTTGCTGGCCTGTGCGGTTTCCTCCGGCCGATTATAATAGCCGTTGAAAAGAGTGGGCGAGGACACCCAGAGTTCTCCGACCTCTTCCGGATCGCACTCGCTGCCGTCTTCACGCCGGATGCTGACGCGGGCGTGCGGCTCGGGGGTGCCGACACACCGGTCCTTGAGCAATTGAAAGCGCGGGCGGAGGTTGCAGACCACGCCCATTTCAGTCGAACTGTACAATTCGTGCAGCACGTCGTCGCCGAAGAAGTCGACGATCTTCTCCTTCATCGCCTGAGGCAGGGCGGCCGCGCTGGAAATGATCGACCGGAGTTTCGGACGGCGATAGGCGGCCAAGACCTCGGCCGACAGCTCGAAGATCATCTGGAAATGGGTGGGGACCAGGAAGATCCCGGTGAAGTCGCCACTCTTGAGCTTGGCGAGCGTGGTCTCCGCGTCGAAGCGGTCGAGGATCTCGAACCAGCCGCCTGAGGCGAGCGACGCGAGCGGATAGGCCAGACCGCCGCCGAAGGCGAGGGCGGTGACCACCAAGAAGCTGTCATCCGGGCCGAAGCATCCGAACTCTGCCGCGCTGATCAGCCCGAAGAGCAGGCGTGAACGGTGGGAGAGCAGAACGCCTTTCGGCAGTCCCGTCGTGCCGGAGGTGAACGGGATGGTCCAGACATCCCACTCTTCGATGACGGGCAGGCTTTCGGGCTTCGGCGGCGACGCGATCAGCGCCTCATAATCTTTGCCGAACTCGATGATGGGGATGGACGGGTCGAATCCTGCTGCTCGGACGGCAGATGCCGTTTCGGCGTCGGTGAAGATGACCCTGGCTTCTGCGCTTTCGACGACCGCCTTGATCTCGCTCGGGGTGAAGCGGGGGTTGACCGTCGCCAGCGCGACGCCGGCATCCGGAAGGCCGAGTGCCACTTCGATATATTCGATGCAGTTTCGCGCGACGATCGCGCCGTTCTGGCCCTTGATCAGGCCCAGCGTCGTGATTGCCGCATCCCGCAGCCGCTCGGCCCGCTCGACGAGCGTTCCGTAGCTGAGCGTCCGATCCCCACAGACCACCGCCTTGCGGGCGGGGTCGCGCAGAGCGGTCGCTCGGACCGACCCGAGCGCCGTCATGGACACGAAGTTTTGGGGGATTTGCGCGGGGCGGACAGGATAGCTCATGGCGGCCTCAGCGTGGAATTTTCTTGAAGATGCGTAGCGCGTTCTCGCGCATCAGCAGCCGGTGCGATTCCGGCCGAAAGCCGAGCGCATCGACTTCCTGCACGCCCCGGATCGGGTCGATCACCGGAAAGTCTGTGCCGAACAGCACCTTTTCGCGTCCATAGGTGTTGGCATAATGCACATAGGACTGCGGCCAGTGTTTAGGCGCATAGGCATCGCCCGCCGTGTAGACATTGTCATGCTTCCAGCACATCGAGATCATCTCGTCGGTCCAGGGAACACCGACGTGAATCCCGATCAGAACGAGCTCGGGAAAGTCGATCGCGACCTGGTCGAGCAGGATGGGACGGGCAACCGACGGCAGTCGCCGTTCGGTCGAATATACGAGGTTCTGCCCGACCTGCATCATGATCGGAATGTCCAGTTCGCAGCACTTGGCGTAATAAGGATAGATCTGCGGAGCATTGGGCGGGCAACCGAACCAGTGCGGATACCAGTGGGCACCGACGAATCCATAGTCGTTGACGGCTTGCTCCAGTTCGCGAAGGCCCTTCATGCCGCGGGTCTGATCGATCCCGGCAAGACCGGAGAAGCGGTCTGGGTAGCGCTGGCAGATCTCCGCGATCATCTCATAGGGAACTTCCCAGGACAGGCGGACATTCATATCGCCGGCCCGGACGGCGATAAGCAGCGAGCGCTCGATTCCCGCCGCATCCATCCGCCGCAGATAATCCTCGATTGTGATTCCGTCGCGCATGGCCGGGTCCATCCGGACCTTGGCTTTGAAGGCATCGTCGATGCCGGTCATGCCGCCGACGACGGCCTCCGGCGTGAAGATATTGCAGACGATGTCGATATAGCCGCCGCTCATGCAACCTCCGTGCTTTGCCGGCCCTGCACCGGTGCTTGCAGCTTCCCGCTGGACAGGTGACGAGTCAAATGTAATCATACTGGCGATGGATAATTCCATATATATGGAAGTAAGAGCATGACCGATGATGGCAGCGTCAAATCCGCGTCGCGGGTCTTCGAAATCCTGGAGCTGTTCGACACCTGCCGCCTGCCGCTCAGCGCCACCGATGTGGTGCGCAAATTGGGTTGGCCCCAATCGAGCACCGTTGCGTTGCTCAAGACGCTCGTTTCCTTGGGTTATCTCGCTTACGACACCTTCGAGCGCACCTATCTTCCGACCATGCGGGTGGCGCTGCTCGGCGGCTGGCTGTTCGACGCGCTCGGCCCGGACCGTCGATTGCTAGAGTTCATCAGGACAGTCGGAGCCGAGACGGCCGAAACAGTCTCGCTGTCCACGCAGACCGACCTCGAAATGCAATTCCTGCACGTCGAACGCGGCACCAAGCCGCTTGCGCTTACGGTCTCGGCCGGCGACCGAACCGCATTGCTCACGACGGTGATCGGTATCGTGGCTCTGTCGGGGCGCAGGGACGACATGATCGCCCGCTATGTCGAGCGCGCCAACCGGAGAATGCGCGATCCCGCCTATCATGCCGACCTGCAACACGTGATGAAGCAGGTGTCTCTGGTGCGCGAGCAGGGGTTTGGTGAGGGTGATAGCGAATTTTCGACCGGGGTAGGGGCCCTTGCCTGGCTGCTGCCTCCCCTCCCGGGCGGGCGGCGCATGGTTCTCTCTGTGGCAGGCGCTGCGGACATGATCCGGCTTGAGCGCGAACACATCATCGACAGCGTCACAGGCGCAATGAGGAGCTTTTTCGATGGCTGAGCCCGCCCCCCATGTTCGTTGCGGGGCGACCCTGCAGCGCGGCTATCTCGATCTTCGCGATGGTCAGATGCACTTCATGCGGCGCCAGGGCAGCGGCGCTCCGATCGTGCTTCTGCATCAAACGGCGAGCTCGTCGCGGATGTGGACGAAAGTCATGGAGCGCTTGTTGGCTCCGCAGCCGCTCTGGGCTCTGGACACGCCCGGCTTCGGCGCCAGCTTCGATCCGGTGCAGGATCCGACGATGGCCGACTATACGCGATGGCTCGCCGAGGCAATCGATCAGTTGGCCGGCTCCGAGCGGGTTCATCTGGTCGGCCATCACACCGGGGCGGCGATCGCGCTGGCCTATGCCGCGGCCCGCCCGGAAAGAGTGCAGAGCCTTACCCTGTTCGGACCGGCTGCTCTCACGCAGGAAGAGCGGAACCATTATGCCAGTCGTCTGGGGGCGCCTTTTCGTCCCAATCGCAGCGGGGCCTATCTTCTGAAAAACTGGGAGTATCTTCGCGTTGGCGGGGCAGACCGGGACATCGACCTGCTGCATCGGGAGATGATCGACATGCTGCGGGGCTGGGCCTCCCGGCCCCATGCCTATCGGGCCGTCTGGGAGCAGGATGTAGCGGCGCAGCTCGGTTCTCTGACTTGCCCGCTGCATCTGATCAGTTCTCCGGACGATCTGCTATTCGGCCTGTTCAACCGAACCTGTGCGGTCCGCCCAGATGCGCAGGTCACAATCTTGAGCGGGGGCGCCAATTTTGCGCCCGATCTCAAAGCCGACGAGGTCGCGTCCGCGCTCGACGCCAGCGGCTTCTTCGGAGAAGCGCTGACGTGCGAGTAGTGAGGCAGTCAGGAAGAGGCGGCGCAGATCTCGGCTACCGTCGTCCCACGGGCGAAGAGCATGGTCATGCACTGGATCGCATAGTCGTGCCGGTCACGCGCGGACTCCGCGACCGCGTCGGTCACGAGCCAGGTTTGATATTCGCGATGGCTGGCGTCGCGCACCGTGCTTTCGACGCAACAATTGGTGGTGATTCCGCAGACGATCACCCGCTCAATGCCGTTCTTCTCGAGAACCTCGTCCATGTCGGTTCCGTAAAAGGCGCTCGGCTTGCTCTTGTCGATGATGGCTTCGCCAGCTCGGGGCGCGAGAGCGGGGCTGATCTCCACTTCCCAGTCACCGGCTTTCAGCGCCCCCTCGGCCTTGAGGCCCGGGTTGAGCTCGATCATGATCGCCCCGTCGGAATAGTCGGGCTTGTAGACATATCGCGTGAAGACGACCAGCGCTCCGGCGTTGCGCGCTGCTTCCAGAAGCTGGACGCACGGATCGAGCGCCTCTCTCAGAAGGCCGAGATTGAAACCGAGGCGCGCCATTGCCGCGTCGTCCCGCAGAAATCCCTCCTGCATATCGACGATGATCAACGCCGTGCGGGAGTCGAGACGGGGCTCGATCGGAAGGTCGGACATGGGGGGGCTCCTCTTTTGCCGTGCGATTCAACGAAAGCATCATGTTGGTGTACATGATAGTCAAGAAGGTCGAACTGCGGGCGGTCCGCCGAGTGATTCAATCTACGGCAAGATCATCGTGTATTTGTATGGAATATATGATTTAATTCGGTTTTTCAGAAATGTGGAAAGCTACCCAAATGGGAAATAAGGGATAGAAACAATCTCCTTAATGGATACAAATCAACTTGTACGAATGAGTCGGCGGCATGGCGTCGATTGGATGCCCGATGAAGTCTGTCGACAGACCGGGCAACGGGACAATGAAAGGGTTTGAAATATGACCACGACCGTCGCGCTCGAAAATCTTCGCTTCGGCATCTTTCTGCCGCCTATTCACATGAACCATGAGAACCCTACGCTTTGCATCGACCGCGACATGAAAGTGGTCGAGCATCTCGACGCGTTGGGCTTTCACGAGGCCTGGATCGGAGAGCATCACTCTGGCGGCGGCGAGCTTATCGCATCGCCGGAGCTGTTCATCGCGGTCATGGCGGAGCGGACCCGTTCGATCCGGTTGGGTACGGGGGTAAACTCGCTGCCCTACCATCACCCGATGATCCTGGCCGACCGCTGGATGCAGTTGCACCATATGACCCGCGGTCGTGTGATGTTCGGCTGCGGTCCGGGATCACTGCCGTCCGACGCCAAGATGATGGGAATTCCCGTCAGCAAGCAGCGCGATCGTATGGAAGAAGCGCTGGCTTGCATCACCGCTCTGATGCGCGGCGAAACGGTGAGCTATTCCTGCGAGTGGTTCACGCTCGAAAATGCCAGCCTGCAGATGCGGCCCTACAACAACGTGCCGGTCGAGATCAGCACCGCCTGCGTCGTCTCGCCGTCGGGGCCTATGGCCGCCGGGCGTTACGGAACGTCGATGATGACGATAAGCGCGACGTCGCCTGCGGCCATGGAGGCTGCCGAGCGGAACTGGAACATCGCCTGCGAGATTGCGGCTGCGAATGGTCATAGCATGGATCGCCGCCAGTGGCGGATGGTGGGCTTTGCCCATATTGCCGAGAGCCGCGAACAGGCCCGCCGCGACATGGAATATGGGCTGAAGGACTGGATCGACTATTACAAGACGATCGGCACGCTTCCGATCGTCCCCGAAGAGCATATGGACGATCCCGTAACCTATATGATCGACACCGGGCTTGCCGCGATCGGTACCCCGGACGACGTCGTCGAGCAGATCGAGAAGTTGTGGAACGCAAGCGGTGGTGGTTTCGGCTCCTACCTCATCTGCGACCTCAACTGGGCGCCGTTCGAGGCGAAGCTGAAGTCCTATGAGCTGTTCGCCCGCTATGTGATGCCGCGCATCAACAACATGAACCGGCAGCGCGATGTTCAGCACGACTGGATCAAGGCGGAACATGCCGGTTTCAAATCGTCGCAGGAAGCGGCGATGCAGGCCCAGTTCAAGAAGCTGGAAGCGCTGCAGAAGGACATCGGCAAGCAGGCGTGAGGATGTCGGAGGCCGCCTTGCGGCGGCCTCCGCGCCATCGCGTCTTATCCGACGCGATCGAGGAAGCCGACCAAGCTCTGCGTGACACCTTCGGGATCGACATCAGGCTGGAAATCCATGCCCTTGACCATCGCCACTTCGGCATCCGGCCGAAGCGCCGTGGCATGGTGAAAGAGAGGCCACAGCGCATCATCGTCCGAAATCATCAGGAGCAGCGGAACCGACACGGCCGAAAGCAATGCTTCGGAGTTCTGCTTCCACACCGCCGAGAAGGCCTTGGGCATCGCGTCGACGCCGATGAGATGGTCGATCATTTCTCGTTGGTGCAGGGCGACCGTCTGGTGCGCGCCGATGGTCACGAGATAGTCCCAGGCCTTCTGCAGGTGGCTGCCGTCCGCTGCCACCGAAAATGGCTCGGTGAAGGTTCGGCTGAATTCTTCCCGCTCGGCAGCCGATGCAATCACCGGACCGATCAGCGTTAGGCTTCGCAGTCTCGCTCCGACGAGATCGGCAATTTCGAGCGCAATGCATCCGCCGGTATGATGCCCGCACAAATCGAAGCGTTCGACGCCCAGCGCATCGGCGGCCTCGATCAGTCTTTCCGCGTAATAGCGAAGCGACGTCTGTCCGGGTGGAGCGAAGGAGCCGCCGAAGCCAGGCGTGTCGAATGCCACGCAGCGCCTGCAGTCCGCCATCCCCGCCATGACCTTCTCGTACATCGCGCTTGAGCTGGCGGTCTGGTGGAGGAAGAGCAATGCGGGCGCGTCTTCTGCGCCCGCGGTCCGATAGTGGATCTGGCCATCGCGGCTGTCCGCATAGCCCTTTCTGATAATAGTCAAGCGGCTGCCCTCCGGCGGGAACGGATGATCGTCGACGGGATCAGTCGACGGCGGTCACGATCTCGATCGCTTCGTCATAGCCTTTCGCACCTGATCGCGATTCCAGATCCTCATAATCCTGCTTCAGCGGGCGCAGGACGATGTCGAGAAACTGCGCCCTCCATGCATCGCGCTCCTTCTCCACGTCGGGGGAAGGGCGATAGGCATCCACCTTCGCCTTGAGCGAGTCATCCTCGCTTACAATGCGCTCGACACTGTCCAGCCGCTCGCGCAGCACAACCACCTCGCCGGCAAGTGCGAGGAGCATGGACAGAAGATTGTCAGTCGTCTTGTCGCCGAGATAGATCGGGCGGTCACCCTTTGCCTGACGGGGAAGCTCGATCATGCCTTCTTCTCCGCGCCCCACAGATACCAGGCACCGCCACCGCCAAAGTCGCCGGCCTGGAATTTCTGCGTCCGTCGTTGGGCCGCTTCCTCGAAGGCCGATGGCTGGAGATGTTCGAAGGCTGCGTCAGCGCCAAAGCCGCTTATCTCCGCCAGTTCTACGGGATCGAGTTCGTGACTGCCGCCCCAGAAGGGTTCGTTGTTGTTGCGCGTGTCCCAATCGAGCAGGAACGCGTCGAACTCGCTCATTGCGCCATATGGCGGGGTTTCGAGATGGACCAGAAGGCCGCCCGGCGCCAGGAGCCGGTACGCTTCCTTCATGATGTTGCGGATTGCCTTGTGGCTGGTCTCGTGGACCAGGATATGGCTGACGATGAGGTCGAAATGGCCGTCGGGGAAGTCGGTCTTTTCGGCGTTCTGCTGACTGTAGTGCACCCTCTTGCCGAGGGACTCCGCGCGGGCATGCGCGTAGCGGAGCATCGGAGCACCAACGTCGATGCCGTGCAGTTCCGCCTCCGGAAATTTATCGGCATAGGGCAGCGTCGAGTGGCCGACGCCGCAGCCCATGTCGAGGATTCGGCGCGGCTTGAAGTCGGGGCGATGCTGCTGGAGATAGCTCGACAATGATTGGCCCATATCGTCGTTGAGCGGCCCCATGCGGCCCATCACATACAGCCAGACCGCGCGATCATAGACCGCGCCGTTGGCGAGGTCGTCCGGCTGATACTCGCCGTGATAGTTGCCGGGCATGCAGTGGATGTCGACCGCGCTGACATAAGCGGGAACCGGCATCTCCGGATGGAGAGTCAGCGAGCCAAGCGGCGCTGCGACAGTGTTGCCGCGGTTCTGGATATCGGCATTCTGGCGCTCGACGGACAACTGGACCGAATGCCACATCATTTCCTGGCTGGTGCGCTGCATGGCACCCCACATCCGAAAATAGGGGTCATTGTCCATGAGATGACGGATCTCGTGCCGATTGGCCGGCTCGCTGCCCCGCTCTTTCACGAAAGCCGGAAGGGCGCGCTGCTCGTATGCTAGCTTATTACCTGGGGCCACCTTGGTCGCAAGATGGAATTTGAGCGAAGTGACGAAGAGCTGCCGGCTCTCTTCTTCACTCGTGGGCATTGCAAGTATGCCATGTTCGAGCTGTTTGCCGGGGTTCAGGGTGCTGGTAGCCATGTCAACCGCTCCTTCCAAGCTGGACTTAAGTCAGCATCGATGAAAAGTGTCAGACGCAATTGGCAATGATGCAATCCCCTATTGAGCAAAAAATCGAAATATCGGGTCTATTTAACCAAAATATTATTCACATATAAGAAACATATATACGATTATTCACGTGCCCATTTTGCGTCGAAGGCCCAGACCTCCGGGAAGCCGATCATGTCGCAAAAGCCTCGGAAGTCGGCGAGGTCGACCTGCGATGGTCGCGGATCACCCTTGTCCTTCAGTTCCCGATAGGAGCGCTCGATCGCATGGGTCGAGGCCAGCCCGCTGAGCGCCGGATAAATAGCTGCAGCATAGCCGATGTCGAGCAACTCCGCTGCGCCGAGCATCGGTGTATAGCCGCCGTTGGACATATTGGCCATCATCGGCGCTGCGATCTCGCGGCAGGCCGTTCGCATTTCTTCGACGTCGTGCAGCGCTTCTACGAACAGCATGTCCGCACCCGCCTCCGCGTAAAGCTGGGCTCGATCGATGGAGCGCGAAAGTCCTTCGCTTTCGCGCGAGTCCGTCCGTGCGATGATCAAGGTGTTCGGGTTCTGACGCGCTTCGCAGGCGACCCGAATCTTGTCGGCCATCTCTTCCGCCGATACGACCTGCCGGTTCGGCGTATGCCCGCACTTCTTGGGAAAGACCTGGTCTTCGATCTGGATCGCGGCCGCGCCGGCTTCTTCGAATCCACGAACTGTGTGGTGGACGTTCAGCAGGCCGCCATAGCCGGTATCGGCATCGGCGATTACCGTGGCTCCGCTAACCTTGACCAGGCGGGCGATGCGTTCATGCATTTCCGCATAGCCAACGATGCCGGCGTCAGGAATGCCGTGCGCCGAAGCTGTGAGCCAGAAGCCGCTGCCGTAAAGGACATCGAACCCGACCTTTCGGGCGAGCCGCGCCGCGATCATGTCATGGACGCCGGGAACGATCAGAAGCTCCGGCGCTGCGATCCGTTGGGCGAGGGTGGGGGTGGTGCAGAGTGTTTCTGCCATCATTGCCTCGTTCATTTTAGCGGTGCCGCAGGACGAATGTGCGTATCGCATCCGCCGTAGCCGCTGGTTCAAGGTCGGGTTCGAAATTGGCGCCGCCGGGGAGGACGACCGCCGTGGCATCGGGCCTGATCGATCGGGCCCGATCGAAAAATGGCCAGAGGTCGTCGTCCGGGGCGCAGATGATCTGCAGGGGCTGAGAAAGCGCCTTGAACAGGCTATTGAAGTCCTGCGCCCACACCGCGGCATAGGCGTGCGAACGCGCGACGTGCGCGCGCAACATTCCGGTCAGTTCGCGATGAATGAGGAGAGGGTCCGCGGCAGCCCCGCCGGCCACTAGATAATCCCAATTGTCGCGTACATAGGACCCCGTCGGCTCCGGAATGAAAGGCGGTCCGGCATGCCGCGACAATTCTTCCCGTTCTTCAGGCGAGCAGGTTATCGGACCGAACATCGTCAGGGTTCGGACCAGTTCCTGATGGTCGGCGGCCACCTGGCACGCGATTGCCGAGCCGGTGTGATGGCCGACCAGGTGGACGGGCCCCAGTCGGAGCTTGCGGAGCGCAGCAGCGATCCAGCCGCCATAATCGACCATGCTTGGCGGCTCTGAAGGGTCGAAGCTTCCGCCGAAGCCGGGCGTGTCGAACGCGATCATGGGGGCGCCCAGATCGGCGAGCGCATCCATTGTTCTGGCCCACATCTGCCAGTTGCTCGCCGTCTGATGCAGGAAGACCAGAGGCGTTCCTGCACCTTCTATTGAGGCGTAATGGATCTGGCCGTCCGGAAGATCGACATAAGCTTTCCTCTCGCGCTGGCTCATCGCTCGTCGGCTCCCTGCTTCTGCGCGGCATCATGCTCGACGTGCCGGCTGCGGTGCATCAGCGCGATGGCCGCTGCGTTGCAGACGGCTGGGGTCAGCGCGAAGATCAGGGCGATGCCCCATATCGCGCTTTGAGACTGCTCCGTCTTGCCCGCGACGAAGCCGCTCAAGCTCAGCAGCGTGCCTGCAAGAGCGGTTCCGCCGAGTGAAAAGGCCACTTTCTCACCCGCCACGAACAGGCTCGACAGAAAGCCAGCGTGCGAGTCTCCGTCATGCCGATCGGCGTCCTGGGCGATGAGTTCGCTCAACCGCGTGAACGCGCTCTGCCAGGTGATGGCGTTGGTCATTCCGAGGGCGATGGAGGCCCCATAGAAGGAGATGAGAGAACCAGGAGGACCCAGCCCCATCCAGGCAAGGGAGGCGCTGTAGACGACGCTGCCGGCCATGAAAGTCGCCCGCGACCCGAAGCGGTTGGTGATCCGGACCAGCAGCGGTTGCTCGAGCATCTGCACAGTGCAGGTGAGAACGACGGAAATGCTGAGGGCGACGAACGGGTTCGGAAGGGCCAATTTGAAGACAAGAAGATAGGTGAGCGTCGCATAGGCCGCACCCTGGCCGATCATTTGTGCGAAGAAGGCCGCCAGGAGGAAGCGGTATGGCCGGTTGCGCTTCAGCGCTTCCCATTTGCCGCTCTTGACGGCGAGGCTGCGTACGACCGGCGCTTCACGCGAGCCGAAAAAAGAAAGGATCAACGCCACCGAGCAGACCCCGGCCATCACGAAGCTCATGACCTGATAGCCTTGAAAGCCGCTACCGAAGCGCTGGATCAGCCAGGGCGCGAAGCCGGCGCCCATCATCACCCCGAAGGCCAGAAACGTGGTCCGCCATCCCATGACGCGGGATTGTTCTTCCGGCACATGCGTCAGTTCCGCACCGATCGACAGATGCGGAACGGAAAAGATCGAGAAGATCGTGACATAGGCGGTGAAGACGAGGGCGACGTGCAGTGCCTTTTCGCTCTCCAGCCCGCCCGGCGGTATGAACAGAGCGATCAGCGCGACCGGCGCCAGTGCCGCCCCAACGAGGAGCAGCACGCGGCGCGGAAAGCGGTCGCGATACCGATCGCACAAGACCCCGACCGCAAAGTCGCAGCTTGTCGACCAGACCAGTTTCGGGACGAAGATCGCGAGGCCGGCAAC
>Ga0233425_10001918_pt1 | contig 43652 bp, 46 predicted proteins | sample Watercolumn_Towu_2_FD_181712 | JGI IMG/M metagenome (GOLD analysis project Ga0233425, IMG submission 181712) | Freshwater microbial communities from Lake Towuti, South Sulawesi, Indonesia - Watercolumn_Towuti2014_140_MG | ecosystem: Environmental > Aquatic > Freshwater > Lake | place...
ACCTACAAGCCATTGATCTTGGTTCGTGTGGCCTGCTCACAGATGCAGCTATTGTAGCATTAGCTAACGGCTGTTCCAGATTACAAAAAGTTAATCTTTCTGGGTGCAATCGGCTAACCGATGCAGCCATTGTAGCATTAGCTACACACTGTCACCACTTACAAACCATTGATCTTTATAGGTGCAACCAGCTAACCGATGCAGCTATTGTAGCATTAGCTGCCCATTGTCACAACTTACAAGATGTTAGGGCTTATTACTGCCCATTGATAACTGAGGCTGGAATAGCATCATTTCATGCAACACGTCGTGCTAATGGGCTGCCAGTATGTTTAATAAAAAAGTGAAGGATTATAAAATGAACTCTTTTTTTAAAAAATTATTTTTTGTTTCATTTGTCATTGCATCTTTAAATACAGGTCAACTTTTTCCTATGCAAGAGAAAAGACCACCTGTGGCATCCTCTTCGGGAGAATCCTCTTCTGGGGAATCAAGCGAGGATGCTGGCCGTTCAAAGCGCCAGCGCTGTGATGCTGATAAAAATTTGTGCGAGGCTCCTTCGAGAAAACGTGCTAGATTTGAAGACACTTTAATAGGTGCTTTTCCACTTGGCATAGTATTTTCATATCTCTCTCTGGACGGCAGACAATTTCGCAAAATTTCTCATGTGTCAAAGGTATGGCACTGGGTACTAAGAAACCCTGAATATTCATCACTTTCTATTTCTCTTGCAAATAGACATGGTCTTACACCAGCTATACTTGAGACGCTTCCTCCTTCAACTCAAAGCCTTGAATTGGGCTTCTCAGACATTGATGATATTGGGCTAGGTGTTGTTGCCCGTACCTGCCCTAATTTACAAGCTCTTAGTCTTGGTTTTTGTAACCGGCTAACCGATGCAGCCATTAGCGCGTTAGCTGCAAACTGCCCAAATCTACAAGCCGTTGATTTTACTTGGTGCTACCGGCTAACCGATGTAGCCATTATGGCATTAGCTGACAAATGTCGCAAACTACAAAGTGTTGATTTTACTTGGTGTGGCGGGCTAACCGATGCAGCCATTATGGCATTAGCTGACAAATGTCGCAACCTACAAAGTGTTAATTTTTATGAGTGCTTCTGGCTAACCGATGCAGCCATTATGGCATTAGCTGATAAATGTCGCAACCTACAAAGCGTTAATTTTTCTGATTGCAATCATCTAACCGATGCAGCCATTATGGTATTAGCTGACAAATGTCACAACCTACAAAGTGTTAATTTTTCTGGGTGCCAACAGTTAACCGATACAGCCATTAGCGTATTAGCTGACAAATGTCACAACCTACAAAGTGTTAAGTTTTCTAGGTGCCGCCAACTAACCGATGCAGCCATTAGCGCGTTAGCTGTCAACTGCCCTAATCTACAAGCCGTTGATGCTTATGAATGCCTACGGATAACTGAGGATGGGATAGCATCATTTTACGCAACACGTCGCTATATGGGATATGGGACTGTCAGATTGTCATGTTGAAAGATGGGGGGCTGGCAAGTTTTGAGCTTGACCGATTGACAACTCCCGGGTATTTGGTCACTAGCAAATTATTTATCTGCTTATGTGTTTTATAATGTAAGCCGCTAGAATAAATGTGCATGAGCCTATGATCATTGGCATACTTACTGTTATACCAAGTAATGTTCCTGCAGCAAGCGGGCTTAAAATAAGAGCCAGCGATCGCACAGATTGATAGACACCCATCATCTCGCCCTGAATATCTTTTTGAAATTTATTAGATATATAAGCTGATGTCTCTGGAAAAATAAGTGCGATTGTGCACTCTTGCAGGGGGATATATAACCAAAAAATTAATGGCGAAGAAAATAATAGGGGCATACATAAAAATATTGCCCCAAAAGTAAATGCGTAAAAGAGAATCTTTTCTGATTTAAATTTTGATTCAAGAAAGCGAATTAATAACCCAGAGCTTAGCGCGTATACTATGGCACCAAGTGCTAGTCTGTTCCCAATCATTTCTGCATCGAAGTTATATTTTGTTATCCAAAAGACTGGAATAAACTCCCAGTAAAAAGAGTAACCAAAATTATATAAAAAAACTGTGCTAAACAATAAAACAAGCACTGGTGCATAAAACACTTTTTTAATGTTAATTAACCCAAAAGAAAAATCTTGATTGGTTTGCTTTGTGGTGTGTGTCTCATTAAATAAAGAGATAAATAAAATTAAGTTGATCACACACATTAATCCAGCAAATAGAAATGGGACTGTATATCCTGAAAATATCCCAATATTAAGTGTAGAGAGTTTACCACCTATAAATGGGCCGGCTGTAAATCCAAGCCCGCCTGCCATTCCAAATAGCCCAAAGTTTTTTGCTTTTTCTTTTTCTGTGCTTATGTCTGCAACTGCAGCACTACCGACAGCTTCGTTTCCTGATGCAATACCTATAATTATACGTGAGAGGGCTAGTAGCCAGATATTCATGTGCTTAATTCCCATAATAGCAATCATGTAGCCAAAGATTCCAAAAATAAAACTTATGATAATTATTTTTTTTCTACCTATGCGATCAGATAGTGTGCCTAAAATAGGGCCGCTAAAAAACTGCAACATTGGCATTAGTGCTAAAATTATCCCAAGCCAAAGACATCTTGTTGCATGAGAAGTCTCTTGAGGTAATAGAGGGCCATTGTTCCCAATTATCATTGCTGAAAACATCGGATAGACAAGCCCTATACTTAAGTAGTCTATAAAAGAAAGTAAAAGTATTGTGAAGAGTGAGACACGTTTTTGAAAATTAATCATAAATTTCCCCCCCTTATTATTTTTGTTAAGAGAGCTCTTATCGAGCCACACCAGCCTTTGGCCTGGGCTGTTTGTTATATACTTATAATTCTTTTATTTTATCAAAACAGTTTAACAGGTGTGTGACCTGCTCTTTTGTATTTGCAGATGTCATTGTGATTCTGTGCCCTTCGAGTCCTTTGGGGACCATAGGATAAGGGGAAACTGTGACTAATATCCCATCTTCAAAGAGTTTATTCGCAGATGCTATTAAATTATCGTTATTACCTATAACAGCATAAATTATTGGGAATCCAGTTTTGTTATGTACAGTAAAGCCAAGTGCCCTTAGCCCATCTATTGTCATTTTTGTAAGATCATATAATTTTTTTCGATATAGATCCCCCCTCTTTTCATTTATTTCTAGCCCTTTAATAAGGGTAGCAAGTGAAGCAGTAGGACAGGGGCCTGAAAGATCATAAGGAGAAGCAAAGCCCTGAATAAATTTTTGCATTTTGTGCGAACAACCAACAAAAGCTGCTAAAGAAGAGTAAGCTTTTGAGCACCCACCAACATAAATTATGTTTTCATAATCAAGCCCAAAGTGATTTACTATCCCATTGCCCTTAAAACCTATGGGCATTATATCTATTGGCTTTTCTCCTACGACACCAAAACCGTGGGCATCATCGATATAGAGTATAGCTTCATATTTTTTAGCTAGAGATACTAGTGCTGGAACATTTGCAAAGTCGCCGCTCATGCTATAGACCCCATCGACCATTATGACTTTTCGAATATTATCTTTGTGTTTTATTAATAAATTTTCGAGTGTGACAAAGTCATCTTGTTTAAAACTTTCCAGCGTTGCGCCACTGTCACGGGCAATTTTTGCTGCTTCATACATTGTTTCATGGCCAGACTTATCTAAAATTAAAACCCCGCTTTTGCCAACAAGAGCAGGTAGAATCCCTATAGAAATAAGAGTCACTGTTGGAAAAATCAATGTGGTCTGGGTGCCAATAAGGGAAGCTAATATCTCTTCAGCCGCCTGATAAATATATGGGCTTGCAACTAACCGACACCAGCTTGGGTGAACTCCCCACTTATTAATCTGCTCTATAACCCCATCCTGCATCTCTTCGTCTAAATCTAACCCCAAGTAGTTACATGAAGCAAAGTCGTAAACCCAGTGTGTGTTATTTGTCCAAATTTTTCGTCCCTCTATTTTTGTTGCAATAACATTATACTGGGACATAAGATTAAACATTTTGTAAATGCCAGTACGACGGCTTTCATCTAGATTTGCCTGAATAATTTTATCTTCAGTTCTTATCTCACTTAGTTTTATATTATCTTTTGTGATATTAATCTGGTTAAACATATTGTCCCCTAATTTTTTCTAATAAAAAGTTGTCTTTGGCATAAATACTCAAATCCAAGTCGTTTGTAAGTATTATTCGAATAAGAGTTACAATCACAATTAACTATTATTTGTGAAATATTTTTAAAGTAATTAGCAAGAAATATTATAGAATTTTGTTTTAGCCAGGTGTATATCCCTCTTTTGCGAAAATTTGGGTGTGTTGCCCCTTCAGCGAAAAAAGAAAAATTTTTGTATAGCCCTATAAGTCCAGTAGACACTGTTGTATTATTTTCACAAACTAACGCACAGAAAAATCTTATATCATTAATTTTTGGTTCTAAGAAATTTCTTTTAAGTTTTTCAAGTGTGTTTTGATTAATATTATTCACATAAGCATCTAACTTTAAAAACTCTTTTAATAAATAAGTTTCTGTTATTGGTGAAAATAAGACGCACTCTAGAGATTTATTATTATTTTTAAAATTTTTTGCATTAGAAGATATTTCTTTAAAAATATTTTTATTAGAACAGTCAAGTGAATACCAATTTTCTTGCTCCTCTTTTGCTTCAGTGTATCCCTTTTGTATAAGTATTTTTTCTAGCTCTTCAGGACTTTCAGGGTCTATATAAAGAGCAGGGCTAATTTGTCTTGCGCAAAAAAAATTTTCTATAGAGTTAATAATATAATTATCTGTAGAATTTATTGCGTGTGCACAATTAAAGTATAATCTATCTGCGTTTTCAAGATAAGATATTTGGTGTGTCTGTTCTTCAACAAGCTCATCATAATACATAGCGTGCCAGAACTTATTTGATGCGCGAAATATCTCATGCAACATCGCTTGTAACTTTACTTTTAATAGATTCTGTTAGCATGATTCTGTCTATTTTACCTGAAGATGTTTTTGGTAAAACATTTTGTTGAAAAAATTTAAATGGGATCATATAACTAGGGATCTTTTCTTGTAAAAATTTTATTAGCTCTTCTTGATTTATTATTTTATTTTCTATAGAAGAATAAAAACAGTAAAGTCTGTTTCCATATTTTTCGTCTGGGACTGCAACTACACAAAACTCATCTATATCCTTAAATTGTGCTAGTGCACACTCGATTTCGCCCAATTCTATTCTAAAGCCCTTAACTTTTATTATATGATCCCTTCGCCCCTTATAATATAATATCCCAGCTTGATCTCGATACCCATAATCACCTGTGCGCCAAAATTTTGCAGGATAACTGTGAAATGGGCTTTGGACTAAACACTCGTCTGTTTTTTCCTGCATACCAAGATAGCCCAAAGTAACTGTGCCACCACGGCACCATAGTTCGCCACACTCTAGGGGCTGACAGATTCTTTTACTATCATCTGAGACAATTATAATCTCTGTGTCGTCTACCTCTTGCCCCAATGGTATAGATGTTAAGTCTTCTGGAATATTATCTATCCAATAATAAGTTATAATATTAGTCTCAGTAGGCCCATAAATATTTGCTATTTTTGTGTTGGGCAAAATCTCTTTTAGAATTCTTAACTGTGGGACAGGGAAGGGTTCCCCTGCGTACATTATGGTTCTTAAATATAATTTTTTATTTTTTAAATTGCCCCTGTTCATTAGAGATATAAAAGTAGAGGGAGTTGCATATAGTACAGTAGCCTTCTGTGATTCTATTAAATTAACGTAACTTTCGTGCTTTTCGCTTTCGTCTCTTTTAAAATTCCAGTCGTAACAGACAAGTTTTGCTCCCGCTTTAAATGTGTTAAAGATATCAAAGACAGAAAGATCAAATTTAAAAGGCGACCGTGACATTACGACATCGTTATTTGTAAGTTTAAATTCTTTTTGCATCCAATCTACAAATGTACGGGCATTTCTGTGTGTCATCATTATTCCCTTAGGTACTCCGGTAGATCCAGAGCTGTGTAACACATAAACAAGATCATCACACACCTGATTTATTAACTCTGGCTCGTCACTAGATTCTTGTAAGATATTTTCAAAAGTTATAAATTTTTCACATGTGTTATTAAAAGTAAAATTATCTAGAAAGATTATTTTTTTTAAACTTTCTAAATTTAAAAGCTCTTTATATTTCTCATAAAATATTGGGTCTATCGCAAGACAATTCATGTGTGTATTTAATAATATATGCTTTAGTCTTTCTGTTGGAGAGTGTTCATCAAGTGGAACATAAGCACACCCAATTTTTATAGCGCCCAATACAGAAGCGATACTGTTAATATGCACAGTAGAAAGTATCCCGATATATGGGTTTTGCCTTCGATCCTGTTTTATTTTTAAAAAAGTGTTAGAGAATTTATTAGCCAATAAGTTTAGGGCGCTATATGTTATAGCGCCCCTGTTTTCTAAATAAATAGCCTCATTGTTAGGAAAATTTTTAACTGAATCTAAGAATAAATCATGAAGTAAGTATCTCATAATTACTCCCACAAATTGTTATCTTATCATCAAGTGTAAATCGTAATTGCTTTTACAAATTTGCCATGAAATTTTTTTGCATGTTTAAAGTATTTAATTTTTTTATAATCTATGTCACATGTGTCTATCATATTTTTTTGTAACAATATTAACTCTTTGCCGTAAATAAAATCATAATATTCGTTTATAAGCGTTTTATTTTTTAAATTATTATTCCAGTATGATACAAATACAATATCACCCCGTTTTATAATTTTGTTAAGGGCATTTTTCCAGTTTTTAATATAAGAGATTACATTGAATGTAAAAACATAAAGAGAATTTTCTGAAGATATCTCATTTGGCTCTAGCTCTTCAAAATATTTTTTAAAAATTTTAATCTTTTTATTTTTAGAGATAAAATTTTGCTGTGAATTTTTAACAAACAGATCTGTTATTGGATCAATAGCTATATATCTTTTTGAGTTTTCATAACCCAAAGGTAAATGTAATAACGGCCCAGCTCCTACAACAACAAAGTTCATATTTTTAACTTCTGTCTGTTTTGTTACAAAATTTTTTAGTATTTCCCCCTCTTCTGTTAAGTAATATTTTGTAAATTTCCCAGATTCTTTAGATAACATTCTATAAAAAGACATTTCTTCGTTATTTACGTTAGAAAAGTTAATAGTATCTTCTGTGTCACCCAACATTATGCCCCCCTTAGCGATAAAAATTAAACAATAAAATCACGCAAGAAGCTAACCCATTCTGTCTCTTGCCCAAACTTTGTAATAATATACGAATCGTCTATTTTGTTTCTTGGGAAATAAAAAGATATCCCTTTAAAATTTTTTACAGCTGTGCCTAAAGATATTGCTATTACAGTTTGTTCAATAAGTGTTTTCCCTTGCAAAAGAAGCTCTTTAAGTTCTGTGACAGTTTTTGTATCTAGGACTAAAGCTTCTTGTGTGCAAAGTTCTTCTAATAAATTATTATATACAGCCCAGAGATCTAGATAATAGGATGCACTGCACATACTTGGGCTATTAATTCGTGCATTAAGTACAAGTGATTTAAATAAAGTTTTATTATCGAGCATTAATTTAGTCATTAAAACTATAATTTCATTAAAGTTTTTAACTAAAGAATCGATCTGTGACAGATCTATGGCAGAAAGTGTGTATGTCCCCTTAATTGTATTTTTAACATAATAGTCATCATATGTTTTGATAATATTATTTACAACAGCCAGTGTATCAAGTGATTCATCATTAAAGCTGCTAAAAAAATCCCTATAATTCCAGCCATCTTTAAGTTCACAATTTTGTGAGCCAACAAAAAAATTAACAAAGTCTTTTATTTGATAAACAATCTCTAGCATTGACATTTTACAACAGTCTGTTCCCATTATATCTAGCTTTTGCCCATTAAGCACAGTCTCTTTTATAGTTTTAAGAGTTTGAACCATCTGTTTATTGCTAACAAATGATTGGGTATCGTTAAACATGAACCCTTTGTGATATTCAGTATGTTCTTGCCGTAATAGATTCATAATTTTAAGTGGGCATACTCCGTTATTGCAGACGTACCCTGGTTCGTCTGGCTCGATGTCCCAATTGAATGAGCCTGTATTTGTTTGTATGCACACTGGATCTAAAATACCAAAACCATGACCCCAAAAAATAAGCCCGTAATGTTTTGCTGGACATTTATTGGCAACAAATTTTACAAAATCAACAATATTCTGTCCACAGTCGTTGGATAGTGTTGTGTTTTCTAAAAGTTTAATTTTTTTGTTATAAATTGTGTATCTAGAGGCTTCTTGTGTTTCAATATGTACCTGTGTAACTATATTTAATTTTTTACGATCAAACTTTGCAAGAGCCATATCATTTGTATTTTTTTGTAACCAGTAGTTTAAGTCATGGCCTCCTGTATCCATATAAATAGCAAAAGTCCAATCAGATATTTTGTCTGCTTTAAGTGAATACATTATGTAAAAAATTATTGTGAACGTTCGAATAAAAATTTTTTGTATTTTCATAAATTTATCTTTTTAAAATTTAAAAAATTTATTTTATAACTAATAAAGATTAGAAAATTAACATAATAGAAATCAAGATTTTCTCTTATTATTTAATTATTTGATGTGCTAATCGTTTATTAAAGTATTATTTAAAAATTATTTTTATTATTTTCTAGATTATTTTTTTTGTATTGAGTTATTTTGTCTTAATGTGATTTTAAAAATTTATAAGGGGAGTTTGTGATGAGCCTTTTTTTTATCTATTTTGTATTTCTAAATATATTTCTAATAAATTTTATAGAGGCAAAGCAACCTGTTTTACAAGTACAAAAAAATGAGATTGTATTTGGTCAATCTGCCTCTTTATCTGGACATTTAGGAATTTACGGACAAACAATTAAGAATGCTATTAATGCATACTTTTCTTTTATAAATTCTAAAGGTGGGGTTAACGGTAAAAAATTTAAGCTTATAAGTTTAGATGATAATGGTGATCCCAAAAAATCACTTGAGAATATTAGAACGTTAAAGTCTCAGGGAATAGATATGTTCATTGGGTGTACAGGTACACGTAGTATGTTTTCAGTGCTCCCCTTAATAAAAGCTGGTGAGATTTCTATGTTTTTTCCATGGGGTGGACATAAGGAGTTTCGTAATAGTAATCTTAAATATATAATTAATGGGTTAGGGTATCTTGAGCCACAACTTAAAACCATTGTGTACGAAGTTATAAATGTGCAAAAGTTACCCAGAGTGGCGATATTTCATGCTGATGATGATTTTTCAACTGAGGCGGCGCAAATAATAACAGATGTATTTAAAAAACAAAATGTAACACCTATTGGGATAGTTTCTTACAATAGATTTACAGTTGATATAAAACGAGCATCGCAAAAGCTTATAGACTTAGACCCAAAGATTATTATCTCTCTTGGAACAAGTACCCCTACTGTAAGACTAATTAATAATTTTTTTGAAAAAGGGTATTACGATACAAAATTTATAGGTATAGATTCAACTCTTTTTGTGAATAGAATTTTAAAATCACGTGGAATTAATTACACATTTACATCCTCTGTGCCAGACCCAATTGAAAGTGAGTTGTCAATTGTAAAAGAGTATAGACAAAATATAAATAATTTTTGCCCTGATGAGACATATAATATTTTATCACTTGCTTATTATGTGAGTGCTGCAATTGTTGTGCAGGCTATAAAAAATTGTGTTGGTACAATAACAAAAGAGAAAATAATAAGTAATATAGAAAAAATGCAAGATGAATCTATTGGGGGATATAAAGTAACATTTAATTTAAGTAATCGCCATGCATTTGGAAGTAATATTTTACTTGTGAGGGGATGAGCTATGATAAAGTTCTTTTTTAAATTTATTAGAACAACAAAATTTCGTCTTTTTTCATTTTTGTTTGTTTTTGGGCTTATAGCTTTAACGGTTATTTACCAGAATGTGCAATATATTTCTCAAGATCCTATCCCAAAGATTGAGCAGGTTGATGCAAAAACACAAAAACTTGCAACAAATATTTCTGTGGGATGTCATATTTTTAATTTTCCTGAATTTTCTTTTGAAAAAAAGTCTTTTATTATAGATGCTATTATTTGGTTTAAGTTTCCAGCATCTTCGACAGATTTAAGTTGTATAGATCAATTTACTATTCAAAGTAGCTTTATGCAGGAAAATGGAGAATTACAATATCGTTCTGCACCTATTATAAATAGACTTAATAGCGATGTGGTTGTAAGTTATCACGTACAAACGTCCTTTACGTCTGTATTTAATTTCAAATACTTTCCAATAAGTGATCATACACTTAATATTATTATTCAAAATAGAAATGTTACGCCGGAAGAGATCTGTTTTAATACTAGTTCTGATAATTTTTTATTCAGTCAGAATATGTTTAACTCTTGGGTTGTTAAGGATACAAAAGTATCAACAGGGTTTATGCGTTCGAAATTATTATTATCGAATCCAGTGCTTGATGTGACTTATCCTGTTGCTATTTTTTCAATAAATTTTGAGCAAAAGGGTTTTAATAACTTATTTTCACTATATTTCCCACTTTTTGTTATTTTTTTTATAGCATTGTTTTCTTTGTTTTTTGAAATTGATGATACACAAAGAATTGCAAATATTGTAGCAATAGCTCCCTCTCTTGTTCTTTTTAAATTGATTATAAGTTCGATAGCACCTGATGTTGCTTATCTTACGCATATAGATTATATGTTTTATGGACTTGTTTTTTTATCTACCTGTATATTGCTATTTCAGATGTACGCAACATTGTTGCTTCAGAGTGTAAAAAAGTTGCCGGAAGGGGAGCAAGAGAGTCTTAAAGAAGCATTGCGAAGAAAAAATGATCTGCTTTTTATTTTTAATATATTTTTTCTTATTTTTTTAATTTCTTGGTGCACATTTAAGTAATTTTGTGTATATAGATTAAATAAATTAAAAACAATCTTTAATAACTTCAGCAATGTAATGTTCGGCAAGTTTATGATCAAATATAGATGTACCACTGTCAGTCTTTACGTTAGGGCTATTGTATATTTCATATCCTTTTTTCCAGTGCCAAATGTAGCCATTACTTATGCCCCATTCGATAATTTTATCAGAATTTAGGTATGTTCCTAAGAATTTTTCATCTCCACGAAGTTCATCAGCAGCCGCTTCTGTGAATTTTTTGCCTTGTTTGTTTAGTTCCTCGTTTGCCATTGAATACAAGTATGCATTGATTATCTTAAGAGCGCGTTTGTATGGAATTTCATTAGGATCTTGAGCCGGTATAGTTAATGTAAATTCTGGGGAGATTAATTTGTTTTGTAGTATTTCTAGTGTTGCTTCAATGCATGGATTTGCTTCCTCGGTTTCATTAAGTGTGTTAATTACTTCAGCTACACCAATTTGTTCAAAAATCTTTTTTAGTGTTTCAATTTGATTTTTAAGTGCAGGTATCGTTTTTTCAGGTAAACCTGGTAAATGTTCTAAGTGTGCTATTAAGCCAATTTCTTCTTTTACAGCTTTTACTTTTTCTTTATCAGGTATGTTTCTATTGATTATGTTTTCAAGCTTAACTACATACTGAATTCGTTCTTTAACTTGTTTGGCGGCTCTTGGACTTGTGCTTTCACAGATCTCTTTGTAATATTGAGCAATAGATTTTGTTTTTGGTTGCTTAGCAGCTGTCTTAGCTAATTCTTCAGCTAAAGCAACAAGTTTACTTTTTAGTAATGTGAGAGCATCAGATATAGATTTGTTAGCCGAAGGGCTTTTCCTTGTGACAATGCGAGTTTTTTGCATACAACTAATATAATTAAAACATATGCAAGCTAATATCATAAATAAAAACTTTTGATTGAACATAAATTAATTCCTATATTAAAAGCTTATGCGAAAATTGATTTAATAAAAAAATAATAAAGCATGAAACTTACAAAAGTCACTATTTGAGTGAAAAATTGAAAAAGTTAATTTTCATTAAGAGAGATAATTAGTTTGGCGTATAGCATAAAATAATGTGAAATAATAAAAAATCGCCTGTAAATTAACAGTTTTGTGTAAGCATGCTAAAATAAAAAACTAGATATATATAACTTTCTGACGGGGGAACAAGATGAAAAATGAGCGATTTAAAATTGGGCCATACGTTTCTTTGATTTTACGAAAAGATAAAAAAATTTTACTCATTAGACGATTTCAAACTGGTGTAGATGATGGTCTTTATGGTTGTGCTGGTGGCGGGGTCGATGGTAATGAGCCCATCACTGAAGCTATTATTCGTGAGGCTAGAGAAGAGCTTGGGATCATTTTGAAAAGAGAGCACTTAAGAGTGGCGCATATTATTCACAGCAAAGACACTAGGCGTAATCTTGAGCTGGTTGGTTTTTACATCGAAGCAACAGTATGGGAAGGGGAGCCTGAAAATAAAGAACCACATAAGTGCGATGATATAGCCTGGTTCGATTTAGAAAAATTACCAGAAAACACACAAGCACATTTGAAACATGTACTAGAGAATTTAAAAAATAATATTTTTTATAGCGAATTTGGGTGGGATTAAGGCTAATATGCTTAAGATAATTAATATAACAAAAGCTTTTATTGTTTTTATTTTTGGTACAATAACTTTATGTGATTCTGAATATCTGGTTTATAAGACAATTTCTGGTAATCTGGTGCCGATAACTGATATTAAAGAACACAAGCAAATATATGATATTTTAATGACATATCAGTTCCCGATGAATGCTAATCCTGCTCTTAAACTTGAAGAAAGGCTCACTCAAGAAGATTTAAAACTTATGGCTGCTGATGAACAGCTTTTTTTAGAATCTTATTTACAAAGGACAATAAGTAAAGACTTGAGACTTTTGTGGGTTCCAAGAATATTGTATGAGCATTTTGTCATTAATTATTTTTTTAAAAATTTAAAAAGAGAAGATGTGCATAATTTATTTGGGCAATTATGTGCTTTTAGATATGATTTTATGGAGGATTCAAATTTAAGTTTTATTCGTAAAATTTTAAATTTTTTTACAAGATTACCTTTTGGGAAAGGGGAACGTAAAGGACAGTCTAGGTTTGTAGCTTTATTACAGACGTGTGCCAGAAGAACTTTAATAAATATCTTATCTTTTTATATGATGATAAAGGGGATCTCTTTTTTACATGCAGGGTATCCGTTAGAAGTAGACCCTTCTTGTAAGCCGTCATTAGATGAGTATGAACTTGCAAGTGATGAATTAAACAGAAGAGATCTTTTTGTAAATACAGATTTTTTAATAAGTAGAGAATTATTTAATTTCTTAACTCAAGCAGATTATAAATTTCACGAAAGTGATAAATGTTTATTGCCAGAGCAGTCTTTAAGAGCTGTAAAATTTCTGGCAGATGAGCTTTCTGAATTTTCTATTACTCTAACAGAAGAAGATAAAGCTTTAGTGCCACGATTGGGGCAACCTGCTTTTAATAATTGTAATAAGTATGGAACAGTAGGGGATTTTATCTCTTTTGTCCAATCTGTTGATATGTGTTTAGCCCCTGTGTTTTCTAAAATTTTAGAAATAGAGTTTCAAGCTCATAAAGATAATTGTTTTATTCTTTATCGTGGGACTGATGGATTTGAGGGAAGTCTTGATTCTCCGGTTCGCATTCGGGAAGGACATAATAGCCCAACGTGGTTATCATATGGTAGTGGAATTTATTCATCTGCGCTTGCAGATAGGGGTGCATGCGCAGCAAATTACGCTATAGAGTGTAAATTTTTTTATGCGCTTTTAATAGACAAAAGTATTTACAGACGACATATACTTATAGCTCCTGACTTAAATTTATTTCATATACACCCGTATAGCACGTTGATATCACTTTTTGGAAATGGCAATTTTTGTCATCCTCGTGCAAAGAGTTTTGTCCCTGTAGATGATTCGCAAAATATAGAGGTTCTTTGCGCAAGATTTTTAAGGCCCCCGATGTTTTTGAAATTATTTAGCTTGAATAAAACACCAGACGAGTTGGACGCAAGATTTTTAGATTATTGTAGTTCTCACGCAAAGGTGATTTTAGCAAAGACTGGTTAATTAAGGATCTCTTGTTAATTTTATAAATCTTTAAGGAAATAATATTCAGAATAGTAGTTTCCATCTCGATCTTTGAAAAAGTTAGGAATAACTTCTTCTACCGTATAGCCCAATTTTTTATAAAGCCAAGGTGCCTGAAAGTCAGATGTGCCGAGACGAGATTTTAAACAGCCAAATTTTTTCGCAGTTGCTTCAATGAAACCCATAAATCTTTCTGATAATTTTTTGCCACGAAGAGACTTATCAAGCCAAACAGCATCAACAAATAGATGTGGTATTTTTGCATTAAGACTTATGTGTCCAACACATCCCCCGACAACTTGCCCGTGACGATTTCTTACAAAAACACCAACTAGATATTGTGAATTATCGTCAGAATCCGGAACAAATTTTTGAAGATGTTTTAATATTTCTTCTGAAAAAAATATTCTAGCAATTTCATTTCGTTTTTGTTCGTCATGTGTTGGAAGCCATGTGAATTCTACGTTATAAGAGATTTTCCAGCCTGATATATGTTCTAGATTTTTGGAAAAAAGATATTCAAATCCCCCTGTGTTTAGATCAGGAACTTTATCACATATGGCATATCCACAAGCTTTGAAAATTCCTATAAAGTAACCCATAGAATCAGAGATATGAAACTGCGCTCGTTTAGCTCCATTTTGAATCGCAAAAATTTCTATATTTTGTATTGCTCTTCTTAATGTATCTGGATTTCTGTCTAATGTTCCGATGCTGTGAAAGCAAAGGTTATCGCCTATCATGAATCCAATAAAACCACATGTTTGATTAGATTTTACCCTCCCAATATTGTTATAAAATACTGATAAAAAGATTTTTATTTGATCAGGGTCTAGATTGCTCTCAATTAAATGTTGTCCTAGGCCAGCATCAAGAACGGCATATTCGTGTTCTAATGGTGGAATAGAGAGGGTAATTTCTAGCATATCTTCAGGATCGAACCATAACGTTTCCCCTCGGGCTGGATTTAAAAAATATTCATCTATCCCAATTCTAGGGGAAAGCGTTACACGCATGATTGGCTGCCCATCTTTTGAAAGCAGATAGCTATTATCATGTGCGGGCCTGAGTGATAAAGCACTTGATTCACACTCTAGACTTTTGTCCTGCATGGCGTTTGTCATATTTGTCATGCTGGTGATAATTAAAAATATTGCTAGTGAAGATAAAAGTTTTCTAAAGCAGGTCATAATGTATCCCTAAATGTTTTAAAAAATTAAACTGAAAGCTTATAAAAAGTGTACACGAGACTTAATTAAATATCAAATGGGCAATAATTATTGTCGCCCAGCCGCGTCCAATATTTCTGATTGTATTGTGTTTTGGTTTGTTAGATAAAGATTTTAAGGAGATATCCTGAGGTTGAATTGAAATGTGTATAGGATATGCTAATGACAAAGTGTGATTAAACTTAAAAAGTGTTTGTGCAAAATAAAGAAACTTTTGGGGATTTTATGATAAGTAAAGAATTAATCGAAGAGGTGAAGAACCGTCTTGTTAAAGTGTATAACCCTGTAGAAATTTATCTTTTTGGGTCATATGCATGGGGAAGCCCAGATGAAGAGAGTGATCTAGACCTTTTGATTGTTGTCGATAAATCAAGCGAAAGATCTTTTGATCGCCTCAGGCCAGGGCAACGTGCGCTTTTTGGGCTTGGGGTTTCCAAAGATATGATTGTTTATACAAAAGATGAGTTTGAGCGATATGCTAGTAATGTAACAACCTTGTGCCACAAAATTAAAAAGGATGGTAAGGTTTTGTATGCTAGAGCATGAGGCCTGGATTAGGATAGCAAAAGAGGATTTGCTTGCAGCAAAGGGATTGATAAAGCTTGAACTTTATTCAGCATCTGTCTATCATAGTCAGCAATCGGCAGAAAAAGTGCTAAAGGCTTATCTGATATTCAAAAATTATCCTATTGTGAAAACACATGATCTAATCAAGCTACTTGAAATATGCATCTCATTTGATCAGAGTTTTCGTAAGAAATTTGAGGCGGTTGATTACATAAATCCCTTTGCATCAAAATTTAGGTATCCTACAGAGTTTGATATTCCGGATAAAGCTGATGCGGAACTTGCGGTTGGACATGCAGAAAAAATTATGAAATTTGTTTTGAAGATGATTGGGGTACCAGAAACTGGGCGGACAAAAATTTTTTAATTTATATTTAGCCTGGATTAAATGGCTAAAAGAACTTTCGAGAATTTTATGATAAGTAAAGAATTAATCGAAGAGGTAAAGAATAGATTAGTTAAGACATATAACCCTGTAGAAATTTATCTTTTTGGGTCGTATGCGTGGGGAAGCCCAGATGAAGAGAGCGATCTTGATTTATTGGTGGTTGTCGATAAATCAGACGAAAACCCACACAAAAGGGGTGAAATTGGAGCAGATGTTTTATGGGATTTGAAAATTCCTAAGGATCTTTTGATTTATACTAAAGATGAATTTATGAATAGAATTGTTGATCCAACAACTCTGTGCTATAAAGTTCAAAAAGAGGGAAGGGTTTTGTATGCCAGGGCATGATGTTTGGATCAAAAAGTCTCAAAGTGATTTGAAGATGGCTAAAAAGGGACTAAAGGATGATGATGACACTCTAGATTGTGTTGTTTATCATGCACATCAATGTGCTGAAAAAGTTCTTAAAGGGTATTATATTTTTAAGGGTAAACCTGCTGATAGAACCCATGATTTGGAATATTTACTAAAGATGTGTTGTGAATTTGATTCTGTTTTTATCAATTTGAAAAATGATATTAAGATTCTTAACTCCTATGGGCTGCACTCCAGATACCCTGATGATCGTTTTATTGTTAACAGAAAAGAGGCAGAGGAGTCGGTTAAGATTGCAGAAAAAATTATGAAATTTGTTTTGAAGAAAGTTTCTGAGCCAGAAACTAGGCAGACAAAGATTTTTTAATTTATATTTAGCCTGTATTAAATATCTAGAAGAATAAATAAACATTGTGTTTTGAAGATGGTTAAGACCTTTGATTTTACCAATTATTATTGGTAAAATAATTTTAATAAAAAATATGGGACACAGTATGCCCGTAAGTGGTAAAGAGCTGATGAAATTATTTTTCGAAAAGGGTTATGAATTGGTTTCGGGTGGCAAGGGCAGTCATTTAAAGTTAAAAAAGAAGGGCAATCCAACGGTGATTGTCCCCAATCACAAAGAACTTAAGATTGGAACAGAGCACGCTTTAAGAAAAATTTTAAAAAAGGTGAGGTAAATATATGAATTATCACTTTAAAATACATAAAGAAGGGAAGGGGTATTGGGCCCAGAGCATCGAACTTGAGGGGTGTATAACACAAGCTGATGATATTAAAAAATTAAAAATTAATATGCAAAAAGCGCTTAATTTATACATTGAGGAGGCAGAGGATTGTAACGATTTGGCTCCCTTACCTGATAACTCTATCAAATTGAAACCAAATATAATTAAGATTCCCGTGGATCCACAAATTGCTTTTGCTTTTCTGGTTCGTTATTATCGTATAAAATATAAATTGACACAACAAGAAGCAGCGAAAAAACTCGGCTTTTCTAATATTTATAGTTACCAACGCTTAGAAACACGAAGATGCAACCCGCGCCTAGAAACAATTGCTTTATTGAAAAAACTTTTTCCTGAATTTTCTATCGATTACGCACTTTATAATGATCTTTAAATAATTATGTAAAAGATATAAAAACTGGATTTTTATGATTTTAAAATTAATTTTTGTGATAGTTTTTGCCCTTCTTTTTACATGGCGGGCCGGGGATATCGCTGCATGCTCTGTTTAGATATTTTCATAAAGATCTTGAGAGACACTTTGTTGTCGTCGGCTGGGACCAGCGTGGAGCTGGGAAGTCTTATAGTAAATTACTTTTGCCAGAATCTATTAATATTTCTACTTATATCTCTGAAACAGAGTTTTTTGATACAGAAAAGTGTAAGTTACTTTTGATGGAACTTAAATGATAATTTTTAGTTAATTTATAGGTGTTTATTTATGAAAGAAAAAATAGTATTTGATTTTCTTAGGGATAATAATATTAAATATCAATTATTTAAACACCAGCCTGTTTTCAAGGCTGAAGATAAGCCCATTTTGATCGATAGCTCTGGGGTAGATACTATCCCGGGACTGCAGTCTAAAAATCTGTTTTTAAAAGATAGTAAAATTGGTCTGTTTTTTCTTGTGAGTGTGGCTGAAGATAAACGTGTTGATCTAAAAGCTTTAACTGATGTTTTAGGGTGTGGACGTCTTTCTTTTGCTAAACCAGAGGAGTTAATGGGGCTTTTAAAATTAGAGCCAGGGGCTGTGACGCCATTTGGACTCATGTTTGATGAAAAGAATAAAGTTCTTTTTGTGCTTGATCAAGATTTTTTGGATGCAATATGTGTTATATTTCACCCGTTGCGAAATGACATGAATGTGACTCTTTCGCCTAAAGATTTTTTGACTTGCATGGAGAAAATTAATCACAGCCCAAGAATTGTTAGTATTCCTGTGAAAGTAAGATAAAAGAGTTTAAATATTAAAGGATTAAAAGATGAAAAAAGTAATTCTTTTATTTTTATTATTAGTAATTGTGCCTGAGACTCACGCAAAAAAGGTTATTGATGGTGTAGAAAGAACAGTGGTTTTTGTTGGGATGGTTGGTGATATGTTTCATGTTGGACATGTAAATATTTTAAAAAGGGCTAGGGCTTTTGGGGATTATTTATTAGTTGGGCTTACAAAAGACGAAGATGCTGTACGTTATAAGCGTGTACCAATTTTAACTTATGAAGAAAGAAAGGCTGTTGTAGAATCTTGTAGATATGTTGATGAGGTTGTTCCAGAGCCATATCAAATGACAAGAGAATTTATGGATGAGCATGGGGTAGATTGGGTTGTACATGGTAATGATATGGATGATATTATGCTTAGATTTTTTTACCAAGTAGCTATTGATATGGGGAAATTAAAAGTTTTATCCTATACGCCCGGTATCTCTACTTCTAATATTATTCAAAGAATACTTGAACGAGCAGATGAGTTTAGAAGCCTGAAAAAGTCTTAGTAAAATTAAAGTGCGTATATTTAAGCTTTGTGTTATTTATGAATTATCTTAAGAGATTATTAAAAACTTCTCTTTTATCTCTTTTAATAATAAGCGTTTATTATAACTCTTTTTGTTTTGAGGGTAGTCAAGCACAAGAGAAATTAAAAATTTCTCAATTAAAGCTTGTTATCCAAAAACAGACGCCCACTCAGGCGCTACTTGATTTACTTAAACTTAGTAATATTAAACATAATGGGACAGTAGAAGATATAATTATAAAAATAAAAGACATATGGTTACGAAAGCCTGGGAGTGAGCGTTGGCAAATTGATGGGCCTGAAAAAATAGAGTGTGCTAAAGCTTTGCCCTGTTTAGAAAAGCTTGGCATGCTACAAACTGTAAGCCCCTCTTTTAAAGAGTATGACTATGCTTTAATTTTCGGTGGGATAACAACTAGAGTGCGTGTTAGATTAAAATATCTTATTGATTTATGGGAGCAGGGGGTTCGATTTAAAACACTTGTACTTTTGGGGAGTGAAAGACCTTTAGATACAATAGCTGATTCAGTAGCAAGTATAAGTGATAAAAGTGGTTTGTCGGCAGGAGAAAACTTTGTTATACCAAAAACTGAATGTGAAATGATGAAAGTAATATTGGCGCAGACTAAATTACCAATTGATATGAAAAATATTCTTGTTGTTGTAGTTAATTCACCACAAGTGAAGATGCCAAATGGTGCGGCTAGAAGAGCAACAACGGCTGATACTATCTCTGATTGGCTAAAGACGAGTCCTGCAGCACCAGGGAAGTGTCTTTTTGTTTCGAATCAGCCATATGTTGGATATCAAAACAGTGTTGTACAATTATTACTCCCAGAAAAATTTACCAGTGATACTGTTGGGGTTAAAGTTGATAATTTAGAATCAGTAAATGTGAATGTTTGTTTGGATACACTTGTTAGGTGGTTATATCAAGAGTTTTATAAAAGGCCAATTTGTTTGTATTGAAAAATAAATGGCGTTTTGTCTGTATTTTAGCTGTTAAATTTGACTATTGTGTTATTATCTGTTAATTTTTTACTAAGTGTAAAATGTAATTTATAAAATAAAAATATATTAAATAAGTGTTTATATAGGTATTTATGAAGCAGCTAAGTTTTTTGAATTTAAACATTAATTTAGAAAATGTTAGTAGTATTATGGTTATTAATTGTACTATGACATCTATTTTTTATATGACATGGGCGCATATTAAATTTGGCCGTGAAGGGTGTACATAATAAGTGTAATTTAAGATTAAAAGTATAACCCCCGGCCAAAATGACCGGGGGTTTTTGTTTTACCTGTTTTTATGCGAAAGGGTTTTAAGTGGTAACTTCAGTAGAACCTAAAAAGATTTCATTTATTGCTGCTGTGTTAATGAACATAAATATTATTGTTGGAAGTGGGATTTATAATTATCCTCCGTTGATGGCTCATCGGGCTGGGGGGCTAAGTTTTTTGGGCTGGATTCTTGCTGGTTTGTTATTATTACCTATAGCTTTGACAATTGCTCAGGCGGCAAGAATTTTCCCTGGCGAAGGGGGTTTTTATAACTATTGTAAAACTGCGTTGGGAGAAGAAGCTGGCTTTATCGCAAACTGGGCTTATCTTCTTGGATACATGGGAACGGCTGCAACTATTACGAGTATCGTGCGCGACAGACTTATTGACCCTGTGGGATTAACTTTTATAAAAGAGTATCCAATAATATTTTATTTACTATTTGTTCTGTTTCTTTCTGGGCTAAATGTAATAAGTATTAAAATAATTAGTAAAATACAGAGTGCGATTACGCTTCTTAAGTTAATACCATTAACGCTTATGCTTATTGTGATTTACTTTTATTGGAACCCCTCTTTTAATTATGAAGTATCACGAATTGGTGACTTGGGAAGCACGCTTCCATTAGCTCTTTTTTCATTTCTTGGCTTTGAAAGTAGCTGTAATATAAGTCACTACATTCGTGGAGGCACTACTCAGGCGTTTAAAGTTGTCTTGATAGCATTCTCGACGGCTGTTCTTTTGTATACAGTGTTTCATTTGGGCATCTTGCACATTATGGGAAGTAGTGCACTTGCAGCACAAGGGGTGCAAGCATTTCCTAAATTTATGGGGCTTTCAGCGGTAATTGCCGGAATTTTAGCGCTTATGCTTTTAATAGACATGTTTCTTAGCTTTGCCAACACAGCATATGGGGCATCACTTAATAATATTACTAATATTAACATGCTGGCTAAATCAGGGGCACTGTTTAAATCAAAGTTTCTAGCTAGATTAAATGGGTACGGAATGCCTGGAAATGCAGCGCTTATTTATGGAATATTAATTATTTTATTAGTTATTTTTATACCAAGCGTAATAACATTAACGGCTATTACTAATCTTGGTGTTTGCAGTGCATTTTTTCTGACAATTTTAGCTGTGTTTGTACAAAGCCTGAGAACTAAAAGTTATAGCTCGCTTATAATTTCTTCAATAGGCTTTTTCTCTGTAGGTGCTTTTCTTTATTTAACTTGGACAACTCAGATGGGTGATGATATTATGTGGCGCTTTATTTATTCTGCACCTATTTTACTTGGAGTTCCAGCTGGATATTTGATGTACAAATATTCTAAGAAGCAAAATATTTAAATAGTGCGAAGTGTTTCTTCTTGTGTAGAAAATATATTAGGTACTGTGTAGATATTTTTTTCTATTTTTGATCTTATGGCATTGTGTACCATTTGTGTTGGTATTAATTGTTCTAATTGAGACCCACACATTTTGATTACATGTTGGTATGCAGCAAAAATCTCATCGTAAGATTTTAATAAAGAGTCTTCTTGTATGACCTTTTTGAATGCATTAATAATAGATTTAGCTATAGTGCAGTGTGTCTCTTCTAAACCCATTATATTATACATCATAAGTGCAGGATGTTTTACTATAACACAACGTGGGTATCCTACAGCCATTAGATTCCAATCGTCCCCAAATAAATACGCATTATTTCTAAAATCTGTTCGTAATAAAACAGCAGGGATATCAAGCATTTTTGCTATTATGAATTCTACGACGGTTCCTGAATCAAGATCGACTCCATCAAAATTAAAGAGGATAAAATCTGCATTAACTATTGATTTGATGTCACTATTTCTAATTTCTACAGCTGTGTTTAAGATACCCTCCCAATCCTGTGGAAGTATACACTTGTATTGATTATTAGACTCTTCTTCTATGTGTTTTGCTAATAATAAATTTCCAGTTATGTGTTTCTGATCGAATAAGTCTCCAGCGAAGTAAATTTTGTACATTTTATCTCATTTAAAAAAAGGTTTTTATAAATAATTTAATTTATTTGTGCACCAATTTAACCCGGTTTTATTAATATGTTAAGCTAAAAGTGTTAAAGTTTTTTAATTTTATTTATATACTTGATAAATGCTTACTGGAATGTAATACTGCTAAAAATATTTTCTAATTTATTATTCTATTAGGAGAGAGTAATGAGTAAAGGTAGATGTTATTTTATTATAATATTTGTATTTTTAAGTTACAGAATTATTAATGCGACAAGTCTTGATGGTACTTCTAGCATTAAGTATCCAGTGTATGCAGCAACTACTAATCCTTCGCACTACGTTTTTAGAGATAGAGATTTGGCACAAGGTGCTGTTTTTTTGCGTGGTGGTTTTACTGTTTTACCTGGTAATAACCATGGATCTAATTTATTTATGGATACTAATATTTCTGTGTCTGGGATTATTGATCTTCGTAGTACAAGTACTATGACGCTATTAGGTAATTTATATCTTGATTCTGGTGTTACTTTTTCAGATAGTGGGCGTATCTATAGCCGTGGGCCTGCTCTTGTTATGAATGGGGATCTGACTATTCCAGGTGGAAAAATTTTACATTGTGGTGGAGAGTTTGTAATAGATGGGTGTGGGCACACATTGCATTTTAATGATAATTCTCAACTTTTTTTAGATGATGTAACTACTTTGACATTACGCAATATTATTATTAAAACAAATCATTCGTATCCTGGGACTCCAGCAGTATCGTTATCGTCAAATAGATCTAAGTTGGCGCTTGATAATGTAGTATTGTCATTAGGTGATGATTGGAATATTAATAGGGGCCAATTGTTTATTCATAATGATGTTATGGTAACAGGAACATCTGCTCTTGTATATCGCTCACCGTCTTCAAGTTTTGTATGTTCACATGGTTGTTTATATTTTGATAATGGAACAACATTTTCTTATGCTCCAGCAAGCACAAGTAAAGATTTAATTATAATGAGTGATGAGTCTTCTAGCCTTGTGCTTGATGGGTGTTCACTTAAATCAACACATACAGGGTTGCGTCTAACAAAAGGGCGTTTATATTTAAATGATCATGTTCAAATTTATAGCGGTGCTGTAAATAAACTAAGCGCCCTTTCTACTGCAGATTCAGAGGATTATGGTACTTCTATTAGAACAGTATCTTGGACCCCAAATGGTCGGTTTGTTGCAATTGGAGGTGCGAGCCCTACGACGTTTGGTGGTGAAGCTAATTCGAATGAGTTACAAGTTTATAGTTTTAATGGTACTGCACTTACTGCTGTAACATCCAAGGATTACGGCACTATTATATATTCAGTAGCTTGGTCGCCTGATGGTAAATATTTGGCAATTGGTGGTAATGGCCCTACGGGGGATAATGAACTACAGATATATAGTTTTAGTGCAGCTACACTTACTGCTGTGACATCCCAGGATTATGGAACTGCTATTTATACAGTAGCTTGGTCCCCAGATGGAAGATATTTGGCAGTTGGAGGAACTGAACCAGCAAAATTTGGTGTTGAAGATAATACAAATGAATTACAGATTTACACCTTTGATGGTAAGACACTTATACCAGTAATATCACAAGATTATGGGACAGCTATAAATTCAGTAGCATGGTCACCGGATGGGAAATATTTAGCAATTGGTGGAAATGGTCCAACAGGTGGTAACGAGCTTCATGTATACAGTTTTAATAATAGTTCTCTTTCATTGGTAACATCCAAGGATTATGGTACAGCTATTTATTCAGCAGCATGGTCACCAGATGGTGTGTATCTGGCTATTGGAGGAACTGAACCAGCAAAATTTGGTGGAGAAGATAATACAAATGAATTACAGGTGTATAGTTTTAATGGGACTGCGCTTACTGCTGTAACATCACAAGATTATGGTACAGCTATTTATTCTGTGTCATGGTCTTGCAACGGGCGTTATTTGGCAATTGGAGGAAATACCCCTTCGACATTTGGTGGTGGAGCTAATTCGAATGAACTGCAGGTGTATAATTTTAATAGTATTTCACTTACTGCTGTAACATCACAAGATTACGGTACTACTGTTTATGCAGTATCGATATCTCCGGATAATAAATATTTAGCGCTTGGTGGGACTGTTCCTACCGGTGATAATGAACTTTGGGTGGATACTTGTGCTTTTGTTAACGAGACAGCAACACAAGCGGTGACAAATAGTGTTGTTTTTGGTAATGGCACTTCTTCATCTGATTTAGATATTAATGTACTTGCCGGAGCTAGAGTAGAGGTATATGGCAATGTGTTTCATAATGCAGCATGATTAGTATTAAATAGATAAAAAGTAAATAACCACCGACTTCGTCGGTGGTTATTTACTTTTTATCTTGGGTTTTATCTTGGGTTAGATGATATTATATCATCAGCACAGTCTATCCCTGCCCATATAACAGATTCTATCCCACCACCATGACTTGATGCGCTGGCTAAATATAGCCCTTTTAGTGGGGTTTTAAAGTATGGGCGATTTTTGCCAATTGACTGATCAAAAGCATAAATAGCTCCCTCGGGCATAGAGGTAAATTTCTCAAATGATCTTGGTGTTGAGCCGTCTGTTACTATAATGTGTTTACTTATATCTGGAATAATTTTTTCTATTTTTTCTATCGCCTTTTTAATACAGTCATCTTTATATTTAATATACTCTTGTGCGTCCTGTTTTGGCGTTTGATAATAATTCCCCCCAGACATAATGGTAATATTAGCTTTCCCATCTGGTGCTGTTGTATGGTCAACACTTGAGCTAATTAATATATGGCATTTTTGCCCCTCATCTAGTTTATTAATTAACGAAGGTAAGTGTGAAAGATCAATATCAACACCAACGTGAACAACTACAAGTGAAGATGACATTTTTAAATTACCTATAGAATTAATAAATTCTTGATCTATAGCCCCCTTAGGTACTAAATTTATAAATGTTGTTTTTGCATTTGCATTTGCTACTACAATTGGGCTCTTAAATACTTTATCTCCAGCTATTACTCCAGACACATGATTATTATCTACTAAAATTTTATCTACTTTACAGCTAGTTAAAACTTGTCCGCCGTGTGTTTCTATAAAATCTTTAAGTGTGTTTGCAAAGTTTTGCGCCCCACCTTTTGGATAATAGCCACCGTAAATAAAATACTGCAAGCAGGCACCCAGTGCACTTCTTGCTGGTGTTTTTTCTGGGCTTGTGCCCAAGTACCCGAGTAGTGAGCATAAAAATTTCTTTATATTCTCGCTCTTGAAAAATTCATCTAATTTTTGTTTATAAGATACTCCTGACCATAATTTATGATCAATAAGAGCTTTTTGTGCTTCGTTAAAGAAACTTTCTATTGAATCTCTTTCATTCGGGAAATTCTTTGACAACTCTTTTATAAAATTATCTTTTGTTCCAGTGACATATATTTTTTTATCGCCCAAAATAAAAAGTCTTGTATTAAGAACAAATAATTCTTTTTTATTTAAATTTAATCTATGTAATAATTTTAATGTACCGCCGTGTTCCCAAAGGCCACTAATATCCTCTACGCCAACGTTAAAAATAAAGCCATTACGATTATAAGAAGAGCAATAACCACCCACTTGAGTGTGTTGTTCAAGTGCTAAAACTTTATAATTTTCTTTTGCAAGAAGTGCCCCACAAGACAATCCACCAATCCCTGAACCAATGATAATAACATCAAATTCATTTTGCTCTTTTATTTTTGTTGGGTTACTTGTAACAACCCAATTGTTTTTTGTAGAAACGTCAACAGTTTTTTTGTGTAAAAAACTACAGCCTACAAGAGTTATTATTAAAATAGATAAAAGAGCTAACAATTTAATATAAATATTATTCATAAATTTCTCATTATAGTTTTGTGAAAAATTTCATTTATTTCCTTATTGGTTCTGCCGTAAACAAACCATGTTATATTAGCTTCGTCAAAACGTTTTGATAATATTTTTAGTGTGTTAATGAATTTTTTGTTTATCGTTTTTTTATCCCTTTACTAAATTCTATAAAAACTTTTGATCAGGATACTTGTTTACCGTAATTCAAACCATAGCTGCTTGCCTAATACACGTGCGGCTTTGTGAAGCGTAAGTAATGTTACAGAAGCGTTTTTTGGATCAAGTAGTCGCTTTATAGCTGCACGACTTGTTTTTAAGCGTTTGGACATTTCTGTTTGGTTTAATCTTTGCTTTTTCATAGTCCTTTCTAATTGATAAGCAATGACACGCTTTATTGCCAACGCCTCAGCCTCCTCAAGGATATTTTCATCTTTTAAAAATGTGTCAAAATCTGAACCGATGTATTTGTTCTTTTTCATAAATCACCCATTTAAATGTTTTTAGCACGTTTGATTGCAAGCTCCAAATCTGATTTTAGTATTTTTTGTGTTTTTTTGATAAAGCCGTGTAGCAAAATGATTTTATTATCTTTTATAACAAAAATAATACGTGCCCTTTGATTTTTTAAATTACTACGTATTTCAAATAGACCATTACCAACCGATCGCACCAATGGCATGCCTAAGGGCCATCCATACTGAACGATTTTGATGTCAAATCCAATAATTTTTCGTATTTGTTTATCAAGGCTCAACAACCACTTTCGTACCGGTTCATACCCAGATGTTTCTTGATAAAAAAATACAGGGTAAAATTTTTTGACAATCATAATAATTTTCGATACAAACTACTTAGTGTTTTAAATAAATGTATCAAAAATGATACATTGCGTCAAATTTATTTTATATTCTCTTTACTAAATTCTATTAATTCGATTGGCGTCCCATTGTGAGTTATCATAGCGGCCCTTATCCCATTTGACGGGGCCCCTGGTTCAAGTAAAATTTCTCTTCCCTTTAGCTCTTCATCGAGATTTTCAACTTCGAATGCAACATGGGGAACCGTTCTTACTATCTGGGGAACAGGACAGTCTTTTTCGAATCTCATCCATTCGACACCATATGGGCTTGTGTCAAAGCCTAGCACAAAAATCTTTAAGTGTGCATAGTGAGTTTCTCCCGGCTTTGGCTCTGTATATGGAATTCCTATGTGGTGGTATTTCCAGCCATATTGTGTGGTTACGGCAGGGGGTTCATGGCACAGTCTTTTTTTATTTAAAATATCTTTAAACATAATTTTCTTTCTAATTTATCTTTTATTTATAATTATATTTTTTATTTTTTTAGCACTTTCTTGGGTTGTATATTTACTAGTATCAATAATGCAATCGTATTTTAGTCGTGTTGTAAGTGTAACTTCTTCTTTGTCTTTTACTAAAAGCTGCGTTAACAGCCATTCTTTAAATTGTTCGAATCTGTTTAGGTTACTATTAAATTCTTTCTTTGTTGCAACACATGCAAGTTCAACCTCTTTGCGTGAAATAGTTTCAAGAGAAATATCTGTCTCTTTTGTTCTTGATTTATAAATATGCCCAAACTGATTTATTGCTGTTCCAATTGAGCGTTCATCTTGTGGCCTGTTTTCTTGTAAGGCTTTTGCATTTCTTTGTCTCATTCTTTCAACTAACACAGGCAGGGGGCAATGTACTAGAACCATAACTTTCTTTATATAATTTAGTTTTTCGAATGCATCACGAATACTTTTTTCACCCTCAAGCCCTGATAGAACAGTGTCTAAGATTACATTTTTGCCCTGTGTAACTAACAATCTAATCTTATCATACATAAGATTAGACTGTTTATTTACTCGTGCGATAAACTCTTTTTCAGGTAGTTTTAATTTTTGTTGTTCAAGAAATACCTGTGTGACGAAATCATCAATAGCTATACACCTGTAAGAATTATCGAGTAGGGGCATCAGCTCTTTTATTACACTTGATTTTCCTGCGCTCGATGCACCATCAAATATTATAACGTGCCCTTGCTTTTTAATTATCCGTGAAAAATTTTTGTGTAATAATATTATTAAAGTTATTGTTAATACGCACAGTGTGAACATTATAATTATTTTATTTATCATATTAACTCTCTTTACTTACAAGAAAGTGTCAGGAAGATACCCAAGGTCCTTGCTGACACTTTCTGTTTGCTTTTACTTAATCTCTTTTAGCCCTTCTGCTATTTTTTGTAAAATATTTGTTTTGTCTATTTTGTATTCCAAAAATGTCCAGTGTTCTAGATTGAATGTGTGATCTAGTATAGGGTTTGAATCTAGTGTAAATCCCCAATTTTTATAAGCATTTAGTGCTATATTGTTGGTTACTCGTGTACACAAAAAGATTCGTTTTATATTTGTGTTTATTTTAAATATCAAGCTTGTAAGTAATTTACCTAGCCCTCTATTTTGATATTCTGGATCTACTGCAAAGCTCATTACTTTTATATCTCCCTGTGTGTAATTAGCCCTGATGATAAAAGTGATAAAACCCAAAAGCTTTTTGGTCCCTAGATCTTTAGCTGTGACAATATAGCAGGTGTCTTTCTCAAATGTTTTAATTATCTCTGGGCTTAATTGTGATACATCAAAAATAAAATGTGACTTTAAAATTTCCTGCATTATTTCTTCAGCTTTAGCCCAGTCTACTTTATTAATCCCGTCTTTAAAGAGTGTCTCGAATGGCTTAAAATAATCCTCTGTGCCTACTACCTGTGGGTATTTACGCAAAAAATTAATTTCTACAGGGGTATAAGCTTTGCGCGCAAGATCCCAGACGGCTTTCATCTCATTTGCAAATTCTGAAGATAAAAGTGTTGTTTTTCGCCAATCAAGAATAATTGGGGTCCCTTGTTTGTCTTGCGTACTAAATTGTCCAGATATTTTATAAGTCTCTTTTTGATTTTTCATTTTTTTCTTTCTTAATATTTATAAATTTTTATTTAGTTGTTCGCAATGAGTGTAGTCATCTAAGCCCCGTTAGGGGCGGAATCTCGGTAGCCCAGAGCGTCAAATTCTACTGGTTTATGAATGTTAGTGATCTGCTCCTGGGCAAGATTACGTAATAATTTTCGGATAAGCTCTTATCTAAATAAAATACAAGAAACCAGATATTATTAATAAATTTATATTAATGAACCCAGTGAATTAGTTGACAAGACTATTAGAGACTTTCATGACCCACCTGCTGAATTTTATAAATGGGGTTTTTAAAATTAAATTACTTTATTAAGTATAGCCTGAATGTGTAATCAAACAAATCTAGATCATAAAACACAAAAATCAAGATTTTTCCCCTTTTTTCTTTTCTATTTTCTTTTCTGATGGCTTTTTTTTTTCGAAATAATATTTTTTATTAAAAAGCTAGAATCTTTCCAACCAATGACATTTCCCTGTTTTCTTATCTGTTTTTCATCTCCAGAATATACCAGATAAGAATTCTGAGAATTTGCATTAGAAAGCTTGTTCCAGTAGTCTAGCCCATTAAAAGAATCACTAGCTATACTCTTGCCAGCCTTTATTTCCACTGGATAATTCTTAATTCCATGATCTAAAATGCAATCGACTTCATGCGCGCCACCGGCATCGCGCCAAAAATACAACGCTGGTCTAAGCCCCAGATTGCAGTTTTGTTTATAAAGATCAGAGATTATTAAGGACTCAAAGAGGGCCCCATTGAAGTGTGAAACACTTAGTGCTTCAGGGGAACCTATTCTTAAAAGCGAGCATGCCAGTCCTGTGTCAAAAAAATAAAGCTTTGGCATTTTAATTAATCTTTTATTAAAGTTTTTAAAGTGCGGTTCTAAAAAAAATAAAATATAGCTTGCTTGCAAAATTGAAAGCCATTCTTTTGCAGTAGGGGAGGATATTCCAGCTTCGGAAGCTAAAGCATTAACGTTACACAATTGTCCAATCCTACCGGCACATAATTGTACAAACCTGTAAAATATTGATATGTTTTTAGGATTTATCAACTGTCCAACGTCTCTTTGAATATAAGACAATATATAAGATGGATAAAATTCTGTGGGTAAAATTTTTTCTGCATAAATTCTTGGGTAACCACCATAGAAAATTAGTTCATGTATAGAGCCAGAAGTTAATTTGTTGTCTAAAAGCTCTTTATTGGATAGAGAGAAAAGATTTAAAATCCCCACTCTTCCAGCCAGAGACTCAGTTATTGCTTTATGTGCTAGAAAATTTTGTGATCCTGTGAGTATAAAATATCCAGGGCGGTTTTTCTTGTCAGCCTCTAGCTTTATGTAAGTTGTAAGCTTTGGGACATATTGAAACTCATCTAAAATTACCCCGTGTTTGTTTTCGTGTGTTAATAAAAAGCCCTCTGGGTCTTCCATGGCAAATAATTGTGTTACCTCTCTGTCTAAACTTAAAAATTTGTGCTTAGGGAAAATGCTTTGAACTAATGTTGTCTTTCCTGATTGTCTTGGTCCAAGCAGTGCAACAACTGGGAATCGTGTATATTTTTTTATAGTTTTAGTAAGCTCTCTTGAGAACATCGTTTCTCCTGTCTTTAAAAAAACATTTAGTGTAACTATTTTAAACTGTCACTTTAAAATAGTCAAGAAATTTCTTAGTTTTTGCCGACTGTTTTAAAGTGGCACTTTAAAACAGTCGAACTTAAATATTTTTTTTAATTTAAAAATCTTTAAATATAAATGTTATTCTAGAGCCTATTTAATTACGGGGCTAATTTACTTATGTTTTTTGAGGATATACTGGGCTCTGGCCAAAGGATAAGTAAATATGTAAAAGTAGATAAAGATGGGAATTAAGTACCCACAGAGTTATGTTCTAGATAGACTCTTGTTAAGTGTTTAATATATTGAATGAATCGGTTTTCATGTTCATATATCTGCTCCATTTGTAGTCTCCAATGTGCACAGGCTTCAGACCCAAGGGTTAATGAAATTATTGATGAAAATATTATTATGAATATTGTTCTTATTGATTGTCTACTGAACGTTTTGAAAAGTATTGCACTTAAAGTGTTTTGGTTTTCTGGTTTTTCCCAAAAAGAGAGGAAATGTTCGTTAAAGGTGTTCATGCTTGTTACCAATTGTAGGCATGTAGCATTAAATGTTGCAACCCCGACTACTAAACTACATACATCTATAGAACAATGTACAAGATCGCTTAATAATGAAATTACACTATCAACAGAGAGAGTCATTTTGTCGCATATTGTTTGTAATTCTACACATTGTTTTCCAACAAAAGTACGTAAGTTTGGGTTTAAACAGTTTTCATGTTCTGATAGGTATCTACAGACAACGGCAAATTCATTTGCTAGTTTTTGATACCCTATTTTTGTTTCTGAAAGTGCAGTTAGAACTGCTGGATCAGGTATAAATTCTGGAGGTGTTCCCATAAGTTTAATTGTTGTTAAAAAGAGTAGAAGTGTTGCTTTTAAATATTTATTTGGAAAGATCATTTAAACTCCTAAAACTAAATTTTTTAATAAAAACATCTCTTTACTTAAATAAAATTAACTAAATTTTAGATATCTTAAAAATTTAATTTACTGTATTAATTGAGGTACATAAATCATAAATTGTTCTTCATTTTCATATATTTGTCGCATACGTTCTTTCCATACTTCAGCTAATTCATCACCAACGGTTTGTCTTATTATGGAAGAAAAAATCTCGACAAAAATCATGCGTATTGGTTTGTGGTTAAATATTATACTAAGAGTTTCTCCTAATTGATCTCCCTGGGTAGCCATATTTTGCCAAGAGGTTAAAAAAGGGTTTGCAAAGAGTGCTATATTTTCGAGTAATAATTGGCATGTAATTAAAAATATAGACGCTTGACGCAAACAATCTAAGTTTATAGGTGGTTGTTTCCAATTGACTAATAGTGTTATGACCCCATCGATAGAATTAGCTATAATTAAGGATATCGACTGTAATCTGGCGCAGCTTGCTACAACGAAAGTACGTAAATGTTGGTTTAAACAGGCATCATGCTCAGAAATATATCTGCTAACAGCCGCAAAGTCATTTGCAATATTATTATAGCCCTCTTGTGTGGATGTAAATGCAGCTCGAACACGAGCAACTATTTCTGGATTATTCAGCCATTCTGGGCGATTTCCCATAAGAGTTGAGGTTGTTATTGCAGAGATTAATATTACTTTAAAATATATATTTAAAGATTTCATAAAACTCCTCAGAAAATTAGAGATATTTCAACTAGAATTAATTATATGGGAAAATTTAAATGTTTCAATATTTTTATTAAATTAATTAAAAGTATAAATTTTAATTATGGAGCTAATCTGCCTGTGTCTCTTGGAAATATACAAGCCTCTTTAACGTTATTTAACCCAATGATTTTTTGTGTTAATCGTTCAAACTTTATAACCAAAACCACCGTGTTGAGGCATTACAATTAATTAAATGTAAAATTATTGAAAATGACAAGAGATTAAGAATTGTTATTGATTTTCTGCAATCTTCGGCAATGTTTGACTATTATTAAATATTAATTAATAATATTATTATGTATTAACTATTATTAAATAAAATAATTTAGGGGGTTCTATGTATTTTATAAAAAATTCAAATTATTTGTTTTTCTTTTTTACTGTAAGTTTGTTTTTTGCAGATGTACAAGCGGGTAGGGAGTTTCATTCATGTAGTGGGTTTGATAGGCACTATCAGAGTGGAAGAACTGGCGTTGTTGGGAAAAAAGAAGCAGCCTATGAACGAAGTAGACAGGCTGATTTTTTAGAAAAGAGAGAAACTAAGCGAGCTGATGTTGTTAAAACGTTAACTTATGATGCAGAAAAGGGAGAAGATTTAGAGGTTAACACAAAAAGTAGGGCGATAACTCGTGAGGTTGTAAAGTTTGCAAAACGAATGAAAAATGAATTTGAAAGAGCGGAGGCTATAAGAGTAAGAAGATGTTTAAGGAGTGGAAAGGCTGTTACGATTGGCAGGAACGATTTTGTACGGCTTGGAATTTTACTTGCGATTGCTTTAAATCCTGTTCTTGCATCTGCTGCTCAAACTGAAAGTGGGGCTACCTATTCTGGTCCATATACATTTGGTGATATTGAAATTATTAAAGGTGATTTGTTTTCTCAATTTGTAGGTGCTCATGCTAATGTAACCCTGCCTTTAAAGGGGTTGTGCCAAAAGCTTTTTGCACAGCGTGATATTTGCTCTGGCTTAGATGAGACCTCTACTATACATTGCTTTCCTGATTGGTTTGGGCGTTCAGATTTGGTATTTAGTGATGATCCAAATACTGGTTATAGTTGCTATGTTAGTCCTCGAGCCGGAAGTAAGATTTATATTGGAGGTTCTGCTCGTAGATCTCGTGTATATTATGACAGGATAGAAGATTCTGAGAAAGAATCGTGTGATCGTGCCAAAGATTCTTTTAAATCTTTAAAGAGAGACAGTAGTACTCAAATTGCGGATAAATTACGTGAAATAGAAAGAATGGTTCATCGTGAACTTGGTAGAAACGTAAGTAAGGCTTGGATAAATTTAAGAGAATTTTCTAAAGGTGTATTAGGTCTTCCTGTTAGTTTATCACAAAATTTAACAAACTGTATTAATTCAACAGCTGGTTTAATAGTAAATATGGTTGACGATATTTCTTCTAAACTTGGGATTAAGAAGGGTTCTGTAAATGTTTATCTTGATGCTGGTGGAACAAGATTAAGAGGAACCCCTGCAATGGCATCTATTGAAGAGGTATTTAGAGGAGAAACTGAGAGAATAGTTGCTGTAAGACCTTACGACTCTGTTAAAGATGATGAGGAGATTAAAGGAATTATTGGGCATGAGATGACGCATACTGTTCAGCCGGAAGATTCTCAGTCTGCTATAAGTCGTGCTTTTCCAGATGAGATTAGAGCGGGAAGATTTAAACGAGAAATTAATGCGGACGAAACAAGTACTCTTGTAAATGAGGGAAGCACTGTATTAGCAGATCATTTGGATTCTCAAAAAGAATATGATATGGGAGATTTTGAACATCCATCTGCTGGTCGTAGATCTTGCTTAGTTTATCAGTATTTAGATAGTCTAAAAGAAGTTGTAAAGCGTGCTATTAAAGTATTAAGCGAAGCTGGTGATGAAGTTGCAAAAGAAATGCTTTGATATTTTGATACGAGAAGAGATAACATTTAGATTTTAAGATATTTTTAAAATATAAAAAAAATAAAAGGCCCAAATTTTAAAATTTGGGCCTTTTATTTTTTTATAATTATATGACCACACTATAGGCATTTCCGGTATTGTGGTGTGGGGGCGAACGCTATGTACAGATTGCTCAGCAACAACATTTGGACTGATGATTTTGTGTATTAATTTTTCTAGCCAAAGTCACGGGTTATATTTTTTAAATTAAATCTAGAATAAATATAGTTACAAGAAAAAAATAGTACGTGTTTTTTGAGAAATTGTTTTTTATTTGGATAATTATTAATCTTAGTCTTATTTTATATTTGACAGTTATAAAAATATTAATTAATATTAATATAAATTTTCTGTTCTAAATATTAACAATGGGGTTTTATGTATTTTATAAAAAATCCAAATTATTTGTTTTTCTTTTTTGCTATGAGTTTGTTTTGTACAAATGTTCAAGCTGGTAGGGAATTTCATGCATATAGTAAGCTTGATAGCCGTTATAAAGAAACGGACGCTGGCATTGTTGATAGAGGGGGGTTGGATCACAAACAAATGAGACTGGCTGATTTTTTAGAAAAAAGAGCAATAAAGGAGACGGGTGTATTTAAAACATTAACTTTTTACGATGAAAAGTGTAAAAGCTCAAAATTTAATGCTAGGCATAGGTCTATAATTCGTGAAATTAAAAGAAGAGAAAGACTGGGAAAAGAAAAATTTGCAAGAGAAGAAATTTTAAAAGTAAGACGACTACAAAGAAGTGGGAAATCTGTTACATTTAATATGAAAAAAGCTTTTTTATTTTGGCTTTGGTACTGTCATCAGATTGGTAAACTTGGAATGTTTTTAAGAACTTTACCACCAGTTAATAGATTATTAAGTTCCTATAGTCTGTGATTATGTGATTAATTATTTTATTAATTTATAAAAATATTTTTAATTATGGAGCTAATCTGCCTGTGTCTCTTGGAAATATACAAGCCTCTTTAACGTTATTTAACCCAATGATTTTTTGTGTTAGTCTTTCAAGCCCTAATCCAAAACCACCATGTGGCGGCATACCAAACTTAAATGCCTGTAAGTAATACTTAAACCCAGGGGTCTCTGGATTACAATTAGAAGCTTTAAGCTGTTCTATTAGTTTGTCATATCTGTGTTCTCGCTGGCTGCCTGTGATAATTTCTACGCCACGAAAGATTAGGTCAAACCGATCTGTAACTTCTGGATTTAGTTCGTTACGAAAGTGATAAAACTTCATCTCGCTTGCAGGAAATTCTGTAATAAACACAGCTTCACTGCCCAATTTTTGTTTAGTGTATTCACAGATCCATCGCTCTTCAAACGGTGTAGGGTCTTTCTCTGTGCGAAAGTCATTTTGTGTCTCTTTAAAGCACAGCTCATGTAATTCTTTAAGTGTTATTACTGGAAATTCTTGTGATAACACTGGTTTAGTAGCTCCCAGTGATTTTAATTCACGTTCGTGTGTTTTCCAGATTTCTTCACATGCGATAATAAGCATCTGATTAATCACAGACATAATATCTTGTATTCCAGAGATAAACCCCATTTCTACGTCAAGTGTGATAAATTCCGTAAGATGTCTTGAGGTCATACTTGGTTCAGCTCTATATGTTGCGCCAAATTCAAATACCCGTTCGTATGCTCCGACCATTATCTGTTTATAAAATTGGGCTGATTGTGCTAGTGTTGCCTGCTTGCCAAAATAATCTAGCTTGAAAACCTCAGCCCCACCCTCAGTAGAGCCGGCGAGTAATTTTGGGCTGTGAAATTCAATAAAGTTTTGTGACTTTAGAAATAATCTTATAGTGTCACTAATCTCAGCTTGAATTTTCCAGATATTATTTTCTGTTAGGTTGCGCATGTTTAACACGCGAAATTCAAAAAGATTATTTAATCCCTCTGGCCTGTGATCAATGGGCTTATCTATCTCGACAGGGCTTGGCGTAGTAATAGGGACTATAACTAAAATATCTGGGTTATAAATCTCTATTCCAAATTGTGACTGTTTTGTTTCACGTACTGTTCCTGTGATATTTAAAACAGTCCCTTGATATAGCCCGTCCAGTTTTTTTATCTCTTGAGAATTTTCTATAACTATCTGTATTAACCCATGCCTGTCTCTAAGGACAATAAACATTAAGTTGCCCAAAAGACGCTTTTTGTGTAACCAGCCAGAGATATTTATTTTTTGATTAATATATTGTGATAATTGTGAAGAAAGAATTCTATTTGATTTTTCTAACGAGCTCATAAAGTGGCCCTTTCGCATTATTAAGTTATATAAATAATTTAACATTACGTAAGGGCGATATTTAAATACCGCTGTGCCACCTTACTTTGCCGATATGTTACCATAACGACCTTATTAACCACGCACAACCTGTGTTATGGTTATGTGCTGTAACGGGCATACCCGAAGGAGTCTACGCCTGGTTTTCCAGGTTCTTTCCTTGGCTCAGATGTGTCAACATCGTCATAGCCTTATGATATAAGTATACCTAAAATTAATTCTTAGTCCAAAAGGATACTTTTTCTTAAATAATTAGACTTTTATTCTTTTGGTAGAAGATAAAATAGTATTTTTAGTCGTTCTTCAATTTGGTCAATTGTGAAATCGCTAATTAAACCCAGAATTTTGGATTCAAATCTTTTTACCGACACGCTTCTTACCTGGTCACAAATAACATAAGATTTTTTGTTTAAGCCCCCTTCTGGTGGAGTTATTGGAATATACCAGTATAGTTCGTGTTTATGTGTTGTTATTGGGAGTACCACAACCATTTCAGAATGGCTTTGATTATAAGTGTCAGCACTGATAATAACACATGGGCGCATTTTTGCCTGTTCATGGCCTATCGTTGGATCTAAATTTATAAGCCAAACTGATCCTCTGATAAGATTTTTCGGATTAATCATTTTTTAGCCCATCATTGAGCGTTATGTCCCACAGGGCATGTTCTTTCTGTATATCTTTCCATGCTTTTGTATTTTTTTTCAAAGTTGCATATTGGATATTTGCTTTTTTTAGTATCTGTTCGTAAGCATAGAGAGTTACAGCTCGGTCTAGAATTTTTTGTTTTGTTTGGCCAGTTAATTTGCTTAAGGATTCAAGCTTATTTATTGTAAGGTCGCTAATTCTCATTAATTTAGACATAGTATTTCCTATAAAATTTACTGTTACATTTAAGTAAACAAAATTGTAACAAATTTTTATAAAAATGCCAAATTGTGTTAGTACTAAATTGATTTGTGAATTTCCTGATCATGTGGCAAATTCATTAAATTTTAAGATTTAATATTGGTACAGTTGAATTTTAATAAACTATTTAGGATAATAAACAATACAATTATTAAGGGCTTGCCGGTTTTCTAAGTGCCAGATTAAAGAACTGGCAGGAGTTGTTGAATATAAATAAATTATTTTAGTTAAAGATAAACTTATAGGGGTAAAACTTGTTATTTACTTTAATCAAAGGTATTTTATTAGGATTCTCTATTGCAGCCCCTGTTGGGCCGATTGCAATGTTGTGTGTAAGAAATTCATTGACTTATGGATTGTTGCCAGGATTGATGACTGGGCTAGGTGCTGCGCTTGCAGATGCCTGTTATGGTGCTATAGCTGCTTTTGGGGTGCTTATAATTTCTAATTTTTTAGTGCAGCATAATATAATTTTAAATTTATTAGGTGCTATTTTTTTATGGTATTTGGGGGTAAAAACTTTTTTAGAAACCCCACAGGGTAAGACTGTTTTGACAAAACAGATTGGGCTTTTAAATATTTTTATTACAACATTCTTGTTGACGATTACAAATCCAATGACAATTATAATGTTTGCAGGGGTTTTTGCTGGATTTGGTATTTGCTCTTCTATTTTTGTGTTATTACCGGCATTGATGTTAACTATAGGGGTATTTTTAGGATCTATGCTTTGGTGGATATTTTTGAGCTCTTTTTCTTTCTATGTTGGTAAACTAGTAGATAAAAAATTTATGACTTTAATTAATAAAATTTCTGGTGTTATCTTAATGTGTTTTGCTTTTTATTCAACATTGGTTGTAATTGAAACACTTGTTCTTTCTAGATAATTAAATTTGTGAGAAAGGAGCTTTATGTTTAGACTTTTATATAAAGTATTGGCGTTATTTTTTAGTATTTTATTTCTTAAAAATCTTTTGGCTGTTAATTCTCAAATAGCCCAGACAGTTAAAAATAATTCTGGTGATATAGAATATATAATTTGCATCGATGGTGGGGGATCCAAGACAGAACTTCAGGCACTAGATAAAAACGGGAATTTAGTTGAATTAAAACAAAATAATACTAGCACTTATTCTGTTAAATCTGGTGGATCAAATATTAATGCTGTTGGTAAAGTGTGCGTAGAAAAAGAATTAACTGAATTGTTAACCGGTGTAAAAATTTATAAAACAGATATAGATCTAGTTTCTATAGCTAATAAGTGTTTATTGATCGGGGGCTTTGCAGGTACTGGTAGTGTAGAAAATAGAAATATAATTAGGGATTTTTTTAAAAAATATAATTTTGATGATAATAAAATATTAGTCACAAGTGATGCAGAGATGGCTTTAGAACTGGCCGGCAATAATGAGATAGTGTTAATTGCCGGGACTGGGTCAATCTGTTTTGGGAAAAAAGATTTAGAGACAAAACGGGTAGGAGGGCTTGGAAGATTAATAGGAGATGAGGGGGCTGGTTATTATATAGGGATACACGCACTAAAAGCTGCCCTGGAAGATGAGTATGGTTGGGGAAGGGAGACCTGCTTAAAATTAGAGCTTAGAAAATATTTTAGTGTGAATAATTTAAGAGAGATTATTGGCCCATTTTATAGGGGTGAGATATCCCCATTTAGAATAGCAGCGATAACACCCATTGTTTTTTTGCAGGCTCAGGGAGGGGATACTGTTTCTATAGAGCTTATTGACGACACAGCAAAAGAGCTTGGTAAAATACTTGCCTGTATGATTCAAAAATTTAATTTTGCTCCCTGTAAGATATATCTAATTGGTGGGATATTTAAAAATAAAAATTCAGGAGAGTTTATTAAAAAAATTATTTATAGCGCTGGTATTTCTGGAAATAATAACTGGGAGTTAGTAAATAAAGCCGAAGGGAATCCAACTGTTATGACTGTGCAAAAGCTTCTGGCGTAAGTCTACTTTCCCCTAATATATCTTTCATAAAGTAACCAAGAGACTGCGCCTAGCCAAAGTGGGACAGAATAATATTTGGGATTAATAGAATATCCAACTGTGTCTATAATTTTAAAATCTTTTGGTAGTAAATTTTGCAATTGGGTGTTTAATGCATAAACATATGGTTGATTTGTTACAACAAAACAATCGCCGGGTTCCGGATTTGTTGCAAGCCAATATCTAATGTCATCTTCTGGATAGGGGATATGTTTAGCTGATTTTGGTGTGTTTGTAAAAATCACAGGAATATTTTTAAATTTTTTATTAAATTCTAAAAGATCATAAACTATTTTTATAAGTTCGTGTTGTGTTTTTGTTCCTGATAGTTTTTTATCTTCACTTGTTAATTTGTATTGATCCAGACTTTCCCAATCATAAGAGACAAGTTTGCGCTGTCCAGACAAAATTATTATTTTTTCAAATTTAATCCCTTTGTCTATAAATTTAGCTAGATATTCAAGTCTAGAACATATTACCCCGACGTAACCACAAAACACAAGTGCGTATTTATAAGACTTTTGGCTTGCAAAATTGATCTCTTTAATTAAACCCAAATTATTAATTATCGGGGTTATCTCACTTACTTTATTACTCATGAAGTTATAGTCTTTTGGATACCAAGGCCACTGAGCCTGAGCCTTTTGTGCCATATCGATTAATGTCCCGTTATTTTGAATTTTAAAATAATAAAATAAAGTTTTTAAATTTTTACTTGGGCTTTTATCTATTGTTTCAAAATTGCTGGAAATATTACTGTCGGATTTTGTCTTTGGGGCGTTACAGTTGGGTAAAAATAAAATAAAGCATAGAAGTAAAATATTAAGAATTAAAAATTTTTTCATGTATTGCCCCTTTTTAAAGGCGTTAGTGATATTTTTTGTTTTAGCTCATAAAATTTTTAATAATTTTAATCTAATGAATTAAGAATAAAATTATTAAAAATTCTAGTCAAATTAGCAATTATTTATTTCAAAAAACTGTATTAATTAGGCAATTTTTTATTTAAGTTATTAATCCTGATAGAATAATTAATTGGGATAACCAAAAATTTTATAAATTTTGTGAGAAGTCTGTGGTTAAAAGTAAAAATACATTAAAATTTTTGTTGTTTTTTATTTTATTATTTTATATAAACCCTTCTTTTTTTTCAATACGTAAACTGATTGTTTGCGATAATATTCCTGTTGAAGAGGGAGATAAAAATCTATTTAATAAATTAGATAAAACTGAAGATGTATCTATGGATGATGTTTCAGATGTATTTCCAGCGTTAAAGCCATATTCTAGTATAATCGCACAAGAAATTAATAAATATAAAAAAAATCTTGATATAGATGTTAATAATTTGCCATTTAGGTGTTGTGGTTGTTTTTCTGTTAATAAGCGTTTACGTCTCTTTTTATTATTATGTCAAATAAATGAGATAGTTAATATTTTCCCAGATAGATCTAAACTTTTTGTTCATACGAGCTTTGCAGAAGGTGGATTATTGCAAAGTTGGAGACTTGCCAATCTTTTATTAAGCGTAGGATATAGGCGTGTTCATTTTAATTTAATAGGTATAAATATACTTGGGGTATGTATTGACCATAGTGAATATAGTTCTAAAGATTTTACTCAAGATAGTTTAGCACGCACTTTTTGTGAAAAACTTGATAGTCGTTATGTGACGGCTAGAATTTATAGCTCTAGTATGGATTATCTTGGGGATTCAGATGCTGTTTTAAGTCACAGCTTTGATATTGTAGATGGAGGAAGTGAGTTTCTTAGTGGTGAGGCGTTATATTCTACTGAAATGCAAATTGGAACACGGCTAGCATTTTGCCCGCTTGTTTTATTATGTGTTCGTAATGCTATTGTTAATTGTCCCATTGTTAGAATATATTTAAGTCATCATAATCCAGTGCGTATTATATATAATTTGCCGTTAATGTTTTTGCCTTTAAAAAATTTTGGCAACTCTCGACATGAAAATAATGAAAAATTAAAATTGGCTGTTGTGAATGTTTTAGATTATATTCTTGGACTAATTTGTGATAATCCAAGCACTCGAGAGTCTTTTATTGATGCGCTTAATGATATTTTTTTAAATAGATATCCAATATTGCAATCCTTATCACGTTTTACGGTTGAAGTAACAGATGATATTTGGATAAATAATTTATTTACTGGTGGTGATGCGAAGTTTTATTTAAAGTTTTTTCACAGTTTACCATTGGAATTTAGTGAGATTGTCGATAAGCTGCGGGCATGTGAGACACCAATCGTTTTTGAGGCTCAAAGAAAATGGTTAAGTGTCTATTATGATCATTTCGAGCCTGATTTTTCTCTTTACCAAGATAGAGATTTTTGATTTTTCTTCATGTACTTTACAGGAAATTTTTTGTGTTAATTTAGCTGAATAAAGTATTTTTTGTTAAAAATGTTATTAAGTGAATGCGCCTTGTATTATTTTTTGAATTGAGCTAAGCTAAATAAGTCCCTTTTGTAATTTTTAAGGGTTAATGGGTTATAGGATTTTAAAAATTGAGGAAATACTTAATGTTATTTAAAGAAAGTATATTAAAAGTTTTAATATTAATTTTTATATTTTTTGCATCTCTTGAGAAAAATCTTTTTTGTATGGACAAACTTGAAGCTGCAAGCGCAGAGATTGTTCATGTTGATTTAGGGCGTGAAGGCTTATCGGATGAGAATTTGTGTGGGATTTGTTTGGAACCACTTCAAAATCCATATACTTTACCTACAAGAAAAAAGTTTGATGGTGATAATTTTTCTTCTGTTTGTGGGCATGTTTTTTGTAAAGAGTGTTTGTGTAGGTATGTTGCAAGTATACATTCTAGACAAATTGTCTGTCCAGTCTGTCGCATGGCTCTTTTAGAAAAAGACAAAAGAGCTTTGGGCCTAGATGTATTATATGTGCCAGATGATGAAACCCAGTTAGAATTAAATAAAGCACTTTTAAATGTGGCAAAAATTGATGATTTAGGTGCTGTTCGTGAATTTGTAGAACATGGTGCTAATGTTTGGTACCAAGAAAACGGATATTCGCCCTTGCATTATGCTGTTGGTAGCGGAAGTTTTGAGGGTGTTGCTGCATTGATTGAATCTATTCCTGAACGTGACGTAGAAGAATATTTAACATTAAACAAAAATAAAGAACAAGAAACGGCTCTTTTTTGTGCTGTTCGTAATGGACACGAAAAATCCTCTGAAATTTTACTAAGAGCATTGCCTGTGTCTTCTCGTGCAGGGTATTTAGCTGATTTTAGAGATTGTTATCATAATACTGTTTTACATGTGGTTTTTGAAACTAGATATCCATATCTTATTGAAGTGTTAATAAAAGAGATTCAGGAAAGTGATAGGTTAAGGTGTCTACGTGCGCCTGGCCGATGGGGATTAAATATTCTACATTTGGCTGTTAGCTCCGGTGATTATGTGATGTCTAGGCGTTTATTTGATTTTCTCCCAATAGATCAGCATTTTACTTATGTTAATATCCCTGTTGTGTGTCAGTTTAATATTCCTGATGATGGTAAAACCCCTATACGTCTTTTGCGTGAACGACATAAAGATGACCTTGCTACTATTTTGTAGACACAAAGAACTCGTAGTATACTACAAAGCAAGATAGAAAGGTCTAATTATGAAAGTACGAAAATACGATAAAGAATTCAAATTAAACGCGGTTGCTTTAGTCCA